>Ga0307374_10003728_pt1 | contig 25825 bp, 21 predicted proteins | sample OX3MG_FD_202532 | JGI IMG/M metagenome (GOLD analysis project Ga0307374, IMG submission 202532) | Soil microbial communities from Risofladan, Vaasa, Finland - OX-3 | ecosystem: Environmental > Terrestrial > Soil > Coastal area > Acid sulfate soil | place: Finland: Risofladan, Vaasa | collected...
GCCGATGGCAAGCCCGCCGACAAGCTCCGCGCGCGCGACCTGCTGCACAAAATGTCCGAATCAGCCTGGCAATGTGGCGATCCCGGCATGCAGTACGACACGACCATCAATCGCTGGCACACCTGCAAGACCACCGGCCGGATCAACGCCTCGAATCCGTGCTCGGAATACATGTTCCTGGACGACACGGCCTGCAATCTGGCCTCGCTCAACCTGCTGAAGTTCCTCGGCTCGAACGGCCAGTTCGATGCGGACGGATTCAAGCACGCTGTCGACGTCACCATCACCGCCCAGGAAATTCTGGTGGATAACGCCAGCTATCCCACGGAACGCATTAAAGAAAATTCGCATGAATACCGGCCGCTCGGGCTGGGCTACGCCAATCTGGGAGCGCTGCTGATGTCGCTGGCGTTGCCCTACGATTCCGACGGCGGGCGCGATTACTGCGGCGCCGTGACGGCTCTGATGACCGGCGAAGCGTACGCGCAGTCGTCGCGTATCGCCGAGCGCTTGGGGGCATTCGGCGGCTACCTGCCCAATCGCGATTCGATGCTGGACGTGGTTCGCATGCATCGCGATTCTCTGCGGCCGATTAAGGAAGAAAACGTGCAGCCGTCGCTGCTGCGCGCGGCGCAGGAATCGTGGGATTCGGCGCTGCAACTCGGCGAAAAATACGGATACAAGAATTCGCAGGTTTCCGTGCTCGCGCCCACCGGCACCATCGGCTTCATGATGGATTGCGACACCACCGGCATCGAGCCTGATCTGGCGCTGGTGAAGCAGAAGCGGCTGGTAGGCGGCGGCGTGATCAAGATCGTCAATAACACCGTCCCGCAGGCGCTCATGAAGCTGGGATACGGGCCGGAGTCGGTGGCCAAGATCGTGGATTACATCGACGCGAACGGAAAAATCGAAGGTGCGCCGGGACTCAAGCCCGAGCATCTGGCGGTTTTCGATTGCTCGCTGGCGCCGATGGGTGGCGGGCGCTCGATTTCCTGGCGAGGGCATCTACGCATGATGGCCGCGGCGCAGCCGTTCCTTTCCGGCGCCATCAGCAAGACCATCAACATGCCCGAGGAATCGACGGTCGAGGACATCGTGGACGCGTACATCGATTCCTGGAAGCAGGGATTGAAGGCCGTGGCCATTTACCGCGACAACTCGAAGCGCTCGCAGCCGCTTTCGGCCGCGGGCAAGAAGGAGTCGGCGAAAGCAGCGGCGCCCAGCGTTGCTGTGGCTCCCGCTCCGGCTGGGATTGCTGCTCCGGTGGCGGCGGAAGGCGTGTCGCACGAGCAGCAGGAGCTTTTCGCGCGGGCCAAGCGTCACAAGCTGCCCAACGAGCGCACTTCGATCACGCACAAGTTTTCGGTTGGCGGGCACGAAGGCTATCTGACCGTCGGGAAATACGAAGACGGCACGCCGGGCGAAATCTTCATCAAGATGGCCAAGGAAGGCTCCACGCTTTCGGGCATCATGGACGCCTTCGCCCTGTCCGTCTCCATCGCGCTGCAATATGGAGTGCCGCTACGCGCTCTCGTCGACAAATTCTGCAATTCGCGGTTTGAGCCTTCCGGCTACACCGGCAATCCCGAAATTCGCTACGCCAAATCGGTCGTCGACTATATCGGCCGCTGGCTCGGCGGAAAGTTCATCTCGCCCGACTACCTGGATCATGACGGCACCGCCACCGAGCAGGAATCTCCGGCGCAGGTGGTGAAATCTGCTCCCGTGGCAACTGCGGTCCATCACGCGGCGGAAGCGGAAACGGCCACTCGTCCGCGCGCGGCCATCGACGATGCCCCGTACTGCTCCGAGTGCGGCATGCTCATGACTCCGAACGGAAGCTGCTACAAGTGCTCCAACTGCGGCAGCACCTCCGGCTGCAGCTGAAAATCCGCGATTGTCCGCGCATGAGCTCGTCGTCCGCTCGACTCGCGGACTTAGGGGATGGTGACAGTCAACAATAAATTATGGTGGAAGGCCCCGGCTGCTGTTGGATTTGCCGTGGCGCTCTTAGAGCTTTGTCTTCTGCTGTGGCCCGTCGGAAAAAACTGGGCGGAACAGAACCAGGTGGGCTATCTAATTCTCTGCCCGCCATCGCTGATTTCCATGGGTTTTGACAACGCGGGGTGGGCTGTTGGAACTGCTGTTTGGATTCTCATGATTGCTCCCGCGAATGCCGTATTGTACGCGCTGGCGGTTGGTGCATTGAGATACCTTTTGCGGAGGCCGACTTAATATTTGAGTGTTCCCGCTTTGCCGCTGGCACGATGGCCGTAACCTCTGGCGTAGACTTCCGACGGCGTGTTCTCGAATTCTTGGAAACGCCCTTTTGTTCGCTGGGTTGAACGCGCACTCAATTTGTCATGACCATGCCGTGTGTCGTGCGCCGACCCATTCGGCGCCATGCAGCCCAAAGCCCGCCAGGGCGAGAGATTCTGTCCCGCGGCGTAAGCCACCGGAATGTTTCTGGCTCAACGGGGGGAAGCCCCCGACTTTCACAGTTAGCGGAAAAAAATCTTAGTTTTGTGGGTCGCACGTTTACGTGCGACATAAGCTTCGGGTATCCAGCAAGCGCTTTAGCGCCTGAAGCTCCCTGCCTACCGCGCTTTTTCCGCGGAATGTTCAGCTGCGCCGAGAGTAACGCTTAGATAAAGCGCCTTCAGCCGCTGGGCGTGACCTCGTGGTGGAAGCCCCCGACCTTCAGTCGGGGGAGGCAGCGCGCCTTACGCCCTGCCGCATAAACGCGCGCGACAGCGCGCTTCCTTTCGCGCTGTTTCATCCGCGCGAAGTACTCGATTCCCGAGCATTTTTTTCCGCAAGCTGTTTAGTCGCCGAAGCTCTCGCTCCCCAGCTACTGCGAAGGCTCTTCGACCCAGGACGCTACTCGATTCGCGCAACGGCTCTCCAGCCCGTTTAGGGCGACAGGTCCTGACCCGAGGCGTCAGCCGCGGGACGACTTCTCGCCTAAACAACGCCCCGTCACGGGGCGACACAAGATCCTCCGAGTGTATTCGCTTGTCGTAGCCCACATGATTGATTGGCTTACCGGCGGGATGGTAGCCTTCGCAGTTGGTTTGCGGTTCGCAGCAGCAGCGGGGCTGCTAGCGTAGCCGCGCAATAAAAACCGGCGCTATTCCTAACCAGGAGAACCTCGTGGCTTCGCCAGAAGGGTTCGATACCCGCGCCTTCTTTGCCGCCGTAGAGGCAAAACGCCTCGAGCAAAAGCTGAGCTGGCCGGCACTGGCCACCGTGATATGGGAGCAATCGCGCCTATTGAACGAGCGCCGCAACGATCACCCGATCAGCCCCGCAACAATCAGAAAAATGGGAGACCGACGCGGGGTCAGCTGCCAGCACGCCCTGTTCGTGCTGCGCTGGCTGGACGCGCCTCCCGAGGCGTTTATCGCCGCGCCTCAGCCGGGCACTGCTGGCGTACCGCTTCCGCTGGCGGACGAGGCGCATCGCTTGCGTTGGAATCTGAAAAAACTCTACGCCGTGCGCGATGCGGCACGCACCGCCTGCAGCGCCACCTGGCGGCAGGCGGCTGCCCGTCTGCACTGCACGCCGAGCCAGCTCGTGCACCTGCGCACCGCCAAATTCGCCACCGGCAGGAGCCTGGCGATGCGAATTAACCAGGCGCTTCGCCGGCCCGCCGCCGATTTCGTCTATATCGCGGAATGGTGAAGCCGACGCTGCAAAGGCATGCTCGCTACGCTGCACACCTAAAGTCTAGGCCTGCTCGCCTGTACTAAAACTGTACTTTCGACCAGTAGCAACTAGTCAGTCCGATCTGCTACGTTCGAAACGCAATGCGCTATGAATCAAAACTCGGCAACGTAAATTCCGAAAGCAGGCGCGAGCGGCTTGCTGCCCCGCTTCGCACGCCACAGTTTCGGGCATCACAGATCGGCGCGCTCCGCGATTCCTGCCTCCGTAAACAATGTGAATTTACCTGCGCCCAGATCGATACATGTTCGGCTGTAACGCCCCGGAAGTCGCTCAAAACAAACGCTGGCGATCCAGCCAGATCGATACACTCTCGTCGCGGTTTTGAGTCGAAATTTTAGCTGCTGAAATCGGCCCCTCCTGGAGAGGTCGCCACGTCAAAGCCCTTTGAAAATTAAATGGCGGAAAGAAAGAAAGCTTGAAGAGCGCTCGTATCCAAGCGGTAGTTTGGCTTTTTCGATGCGCAATCGGATACGCGATTTGTCGGCAAGATGCGGCAAGATGCGGCAAGATGCGGAAGGATGCAGCGAGCGGAAGCGAGATGAAAGGTCCCGCAAAAAAACAGGGGGCCCACCCAGGCCCCCTACGTGTGCCCCACCCCTAAGAGCCGGCTCTGGCGCGATAGAACCGGTAGTTCACCCCGGGGGATCAGAGACAGTCGGTGGGTAATAGTGCACGCGCGATGCCAGAATGGGACTCGTTGCTCTGAAGCGTATGTTCATGCGCTTGCGGAACTTAGCGGAGGGCGTGCCCGATCAGAGTGCAGCGTTTGCGCGGCGAATCCACTTTCTCGGAAGTCTTGCGGTGTTTACCTACGTTCTTTGGAATATTCCGAAGTCGAAGTGCAGCATTCGCTGCGCGCGTAAAACTTCGCGCGCAGTTTCGTTAGGCGCCAATTTCGGATTTAACTGCGGCGGCGAGCGAATCGGTCCAGCGCTGAACGTCTTTTTCGTGCTCGGCTTCCACCATGACGCGCACCATCGGCTCCGTGCCGGAATAGCGCAGCACCACGCGGCCAGAATTGCCGAGAGCTGTTTCCGCCTGGCGCAGAGCGCCGGAAACGCCCGGCAGTGAATCGAGGGCCGGCTTCGATTCCACGCGAATGTTTACGATCTTCTGGGGAAATTCTTTTAGATCCCGGGTGAGCGATTCGAGCGAGCCGCAGATCGAGACCAGCGACGCGATTTTGATGGCGGTGAGCATGCCGTCGCCGGTGGTTGCGTCGTCGAGAAACAGGATGTGGCCGGACTGCTCGCCTCCGAGATTCGCGCCGATGCGCTGCATTTCCTCGAGAACGTAGCGGTCGCCGACGGCGGTGCGAATCAGTTTCAGGCCCGAGGATTCGAGCGCGCGCTCCAAGCCGAGGTTAGACATGGTGGTTCCCACGATTGCGTCGCCCCGCAGCTTGCCGGCGGATTTCAGGTAGCGGCCGGCTGCCAGCAGCACTCCGTCGCCGTTTACAACGCGACCAGCGGCGTTAGAGAATATGGCGCGGTCCGCGTCTCCGTCAAAGGCTACACCGAGCGCCGCGCCTTCCTGCACAACCCGCTTTTGCATGTGCTCGGGATGCAGCGAGCCGCAGTCGGCATTGATGTTGCGGCCATCGGGACTGTTGTTCATGGCGATCACGTTGGCTCCGAGCGAGCGAAATAACTCGGGGGCAAGATCGCTCGCCGCGCCATTGGCGCAATCGAGGACGATCTTCATTCCCGCAAACTTCGCGCCCGGCAGCACCGCCGCGCGAAGTCCGTCCAGATAATCGTGGTACAAGGCTTCCTTGCCGTCGTTTGATGGAACGTCGGGCGGAACCGTGAAAGGTTCGCCAGAGAGGATGACGGCTGCGATACTGGCCTCAACGGCATCTGGGAATTTCATTCCCGAGGACGAAATCAGCTTCACTCCATTATCGTGATACGGGTTGTGCGACGCGGAGATTACCACGCCGGCGGCGAAACCTTCGCGGTGCACCAGCCATGCGACACCGGGCGTCGGCAGCACGCCTGCCGATACGGGAACGACGCCGGCCGCGGTTAAGCCGTTGGCCAACAGTTGCGCGATGTGAGGCCCGGATTCGCGCGTGTCCCGTCCAACCAAAACCTTGGCGCGCGCTCCGGCCGAGTCGGAGACGTGTTTTCCGAGCGCGAAGCCGACGCGCACGAGCGTTGCGTCATTCAGCGGATATTCCCCGGGAATACCGCGAATGCCGTCGGTGCCGAAAAGATGTTTGCCCATGTCTACGACTTGAACCATTTCCTCGCGCGGATCGGAGCGAACTTGCGATTTTAGCACCGCATCGGGCGATGTTCGGGCCGGACGTAGGAGAATTTTGTTTCCGTGTTCCAGGCCGAAAAGGTTCCGCCCAGCTATTGCACTGCGCGACACTAGCCCATGCGCGCGGTAGCCGCTGTGCTATCGTGTCTACCATGCCGGTCACAGCTGACACCAGGGTCGTAACACGATCGATCAGCGCGCGGATTATTGCGGCCGGGATCGTGATCGCCTTTTGTTATTGGGCCTCCACGGTGCTGGTTACGCTGCTGACCGCTGTACTAATGGCTTACTTCCTCGATCCCGTGGTGACCTGGCTCGAACGCATTCACATTCCGCGCGCGCTCGGATCGCTTTTGATCGTGCTGCTTTCTCTATCGCTCATCGCCGGACTGGGTTGGACGCTCATCGAACGTTTCGATCAATTCGGCCGCGACTGGCCGCAGTATCGCGCGCCGCTTCGCTCCGCTGTAGGAGCAGTCGATGCGAAGCTGAAGGTTCTGGAAATGCATGTTTCTGAACTCACTCCACCGACGCCACAGGTGGGCAGAGTGCTAACCATCGCGGAATCGAATCCGCTGCGCGATGCGTTGCTCGGCCGGTTGAGTTCGCTCTACTCCTTTCTTTTTGCCGTGGCTTTTATGCCGTTTCTCGTTTTTTTCATGCTGGCGGCGAAGCGACAGGTGTGGCATACCACGATGGAATTGTTCCCGGTGGACAAGCGCACGCAGGCTAAAGACACGCTAACCGACGTAACGCACGTCTTGCGTAGTTATCTTGCGGGCAGCGTCCTGGTAGCGTTGCTGCTGGTGTTGGCGAGTTGGGCGTTTTTCTGGGGCTTGGGCATCGATTTTCCGTTTCTCACCGCGCTTGTATCGGGTCTATGCAATATCGTGCCGTACCTGGGCGCGGTGATGTCTTGGATTCCCCCGCTGCTGGTGGGTCTTAAACAGTTTCATTCCGTGGGGCCGTTCATCGGCATTTTCGCTATGCTCACGTTTTTCCACGTAGTTGCCGCGAACCTCCTGGTGCCAGCACTGGTGGGCTGGCGCGTGCGATTGAATGCGTTGGCGCTCACGGTTTCGCTAGTCTTTTGGGGATGGCTCTGGGGTGCGATGGGCCTGATCCTCGCGATTCCAATTACCGCGGTGATTAAGGTGATTTGCGATCACGTCGAAGGCTGCCAGCCGATTGGCCGATGGCTCAGCGCCTAGACGAAGGGCAGCTTAGCCGCGCAATTTAGCGATACGCTCCGCCAGCACTGTGCCGCTGTCTTCCTGAAAAAAACGAATCGCTGCGATTCCCGCTGCTCCAGCGCGCAGGCATTCCGCTGCGTTTTTGCCATCCACTCCGCCGATCGCGACTACCGGAATGCGCAACGCTCCGCAGACTTCCGCTAATCGCTGAACTCCGTGGGGCGGTCCAAACGGCCTTTTCGAAGGCGTGTCATAGACCGGCCCGAAGAAAATGTAGTTTGCGCCGGCAGCTTGGGCTTGGCGCGCTTCCTCGAAGCTATGGCACGAGACACCGATCAGAAACTCAGGCGGCGCATTGCCGCCGCGGCACCAACGCGCTACGTCTGCCACCGAAATGGAATTGCGACCGAGGTGCACGCCTGCTGCTCCTGCGGTGAGGGCAACATCGAGACGATCGTTGACGATCACGCGCGCGGACGTTGTTTGAGCTTTGCGAGCTTCGTTCGTGGCAGAAATGGCGGAGGTGGTGAGCGCAAGCAGATCGCGCGCGACCAAATCCTTTTCTCGTATCTGCACCCAATCCACACCGGCGGCAACCGCCGCACGGATCGTGGCGATGGGCGGCTTGAAGGAACTACCGCTGCCCAAGGCTTTTCGATCCGTGACGTAACAGACGATCGGGGGTTTCGATCCGCCGGCAAAAGACATTTTCAGCTGCGGGTTGTGACGGTGGACGTCCACTGGCGAAGGGCTTCGAGCGACAGCAGCACATCCAAAACGCCCAATCCCGTGATCGCGCCACGCGTGTATGGGCTCGTCATCACCTGGCCCAACGATGGATACGCGTAGACAAAGTAATTGGCCTGCCAAACTTCGAGCCAGGGAGCGAGAATCAGCAACATCCCAAGCGCCAGCCATACGAGCGCCAATAGAATCAGCCCCGCGCGCTTCATCATCGTCTTGGAATTATCTGAGATTCGCGACGGAGTGGCAACAGCAGGCAGGAATTTTGCGGAAGAATTTCGCGTAGATGGGATCGCGTGCGCAGAGCCGCGACCGCAGAGGCGCCGAAATACTAATGCTTTTGCAGCATGGCGATACGATCGGCGACGTCGCGATAATCAATATTCATGGCGTACACCTGGCGGAAATGATCGAGAGCCGCGGCGGATTCGCCGGCCGATTCGAGCGAAAGTCCCAGATCGTAGCGCAGCGCCAGGATCGCATCCTGATCGAGGCCAGATGTTTTCAGTGCACGTTCGTACCATAGGGAGGCGATCTTGGGCTCGCCTTTGCCCATGAACGACAGAGCGAGCATCGCCGCGCAATTCATGGCGTAAGGGAACGGTTTGCCGCGCTGTACGGCTTGCGCCACTTTCTGGAATTCGCCGATGGCTTCATCGAGAAGCCCCATTTCGCGGTAGGCGATGCCGAGATTGTAGTGCGTTTCGAGGTCTTCGTCCTCGTCAGGCATCTCGCCGAGCTCGTTGCGAAACTCTTGAAACACTTCTGCGAGTTGATTCAGGCTTTCGGGAGATGGTTCGGGCGGAGCGATCGATGCCGCGACAGCAGGAGCAGGCGGCGCGGTCTGCACCGGCTCTTTCGAAGCGGCGCGAACGGGTTCCTTCACTTCCTTTGTCCCTGGCTGCGGAGCAGCAGGCGTTGCTGCCTTCGGTGCCGCGGGATCGACCGAAACGGGCGGTTCCATGGCGTCGAGCTCGGCGTTCAGCTCGCTCAGGAAATCGTCGGCGGTTTTGGGATTCGAAGCCTGATTGCCGTTGGATGCGGCGGGTTGAGGCGTTAATTCCAACTCGATTTCTTTGCGCGCCGTCGCTAATTCTTCAGCGGCTTCCTGCGGCGCTTCTTGCTCCTCTTCGTCCGCCTGGAACGCTGGCTCAAGGACCAGCTCGATGGGCAATTCGTCGGCGCTTTCTTCTTCGGCGAGCGGAACGTTTACCGGCTCGGGTTCTGGCTCGGGTTCAGCTTCTGGCTTGGGCTCCGCTTCGAACTGGACCACGGCGGGAGCAATCTCCGCGGGTTCGGGAACGCTCGGCGTTTCTGGCTGCAGAGCAATTTCTTGCGGGAGAGCTTCGTCCGCTTTGGCGGGTTCCGATACCTCCTGCACCATCGCTTCCCACTCGTCCGAGAGGTCTACTTCTTCGGTTGGAGCGGCTGCCGGGCGCGCGGAAAGCTCCGGTTCGGGCGCGGCGGCGCGGGGAACTACGATTTCCTCAGCAGCAGCTTCGGCTCCGACGGGAGTAATCGGGATCTCGAATTCGAGCGGAGCAGGAGCGGATGCGTTCACCTCCAACGTTTCTGGAGCCGGCGCGGGTGGAACTTCCACTTTTTGCGGCGCCGCAATTTTTGCGGAGGGTGTCGCGGCAGGCGGCTGCGCAGCCGCGGACTGCAAATCTTCCCTAGTCAGGCCCGCAAGCTTCTCATACCGCTCGCGAATTTCGGTGAAGCGCTCGGCGTTTGCGCTGTCGTCGCGCTGAAGATGAATTTGTTCGAGCTGTGCGGCCAATTCAGCGGTGCGGCGATTATTCCCTGCGCCCACGTAGAGATCGAGCAGGCGTTCGAGGGTTGGCGCGTGCCGCGGCGCTCTCTCCAAAACGGTTTCCAACAGCACTGTGGCTTTCTGCGTCAGTCCGTAGCTCGAAAATAGGTCGACGTCCGTGAGCGCCTGCGCGATGTACAGCTGCGTTTCGTCGTCCAAGGGCTCTTCAGGAATCGCATTGGCAGCCTGGGACTCATGCTCTTCCTCGGCTTCTTTCGAAACTTCGAAGATCGACGCGATCTGATCGTCGGACGCGATCGGCATCGCCGCGGACGACGTTCCTGTCATCTCGGCTGGCGCCGGTTGCAGAACTTCTCCGTTGGCGCGCGCGCGCAATTGTTCCAGGCGCTCCTGGAGCCTCTCGTCGCCCTTATTCTTTTCGATCAGCTCCTGCAGAGATTCCTCGGCGCGCGGGTAGTCACCTTGAGCGCTGTACGCGTCGACCAGGCGGTTTAGTGCGGAGCTTAATTGGAAAGGATCGCTGGTGTGGCGGCTGAAATCGGCCAGTAATTGGAGCGCTTCGACGTTCCCGGGAGCTTTCTCGGTGATGGCCACCAGCGACTTCAGGAACCTTTCCTGCTCGCCCGCCTCGATCGCGGGCTCGCGGATTTCGGCCAGAAGCGGCAAGGCTTCGGCGGCGTGGCCATTTTCGATCTGATGATCCAGCACCTTCTGCAACAGCCCTATATGGCTGCTTCCGCGCAGCAACTGGTTGCGAGCGCGGTCGGCGGCTTGCTCGAAATGACCGGCGGCCAATTGCCAATCGACGAGAAGGTTGGTGACTTCCCCGCCCGCATCTGCGTCGGGATGCTTGGCGAGCACGGCGACGGCTTTATCGGTCTTATTCGCCAGATGAAAAATTTTCGCTTCCAGCAGGAGGGTGCCGGGATTTTGCGGCTCGAGTTCTATGGCGCGGGCGATTAATTTCTGCGCTTCGTCGGTTTCCTCGCGTTCGAATAGCCGCTGGGCATAATTGAAATAGGTTTGGGCCGCCTCTTTTTTCTGGCCCATCACGTTGTAGAGTTCCGCGAGGCGCGTCTGCACGCGCGGGTTGTCTGGTTCGACCTCCAGCAGGCGGTTGAGGACCTCGACCGCTTTCGGCGCGTGGTTCGCTTTCAGGTGGGCTTCCGCGATTTGCAAGAAGAGAGGACGCGCTTCACTGAGCACGCCTTGTTGTACGTAAAGGTCTGCCAGGCGCTCTAGCGGCGCGAGTTCGTTGGGCGCCAGCTTGGCGATCTTTTTGTAAATCGCGATGGCTTTGCTGTTGAAGCCGTCGTTTAGATAGACCTGTGCGAGCCGCTCAAAATACTCGACGGCCTGCGTCATGTCGCCCTGGCGAGCGAAAAGATCGCCCACGGTCATCAGCGTGGCCTGATCTTTTCCGTCGTGGCGGAGAATTTGCTGATATTCGGCGATGGCCTGGGCAGGCTTGCCCTGGCTGAGGTATTTCAGCGCGCTTTCTAGCGCCTTGTTCTTGTTAAAGGCCATCGACGGTCCCGCGTCCCCGGTCGCCTCTGCCTAGGAGAGGTTGCGTCCTGCAGTCAGGAGCGACTCAAGTTGGAAGGTTAGCACGCGGCAAAAAGGGGTTCTATGCGGCGGCGCAGGTGTGGTGACGAAGGGGATAACAGGGGGTTGGCAGACCGCAAGCGGTCTGAAGGGACGAGGCTCGGCGCTGTTGCTTAACCGCCTTGGAGCAAGTTCCTGCGCCGCCCCCGCCATCGGGTTGGCTAAGAGACCTGAGCCTAGAGCTTCACTTCGCCTATCTGGATCACTGGCTGGACGTTCGTGTAGTTGGCCACATCGGCCATGATGGATTCGGCGTGCGGCGCGAATGCGGATTGGAACGCTTCCACCGAATCAAATGTGAGGTACCCAACGGCTATGTAAGGCGCTGGTGATCCGGGAGTTCCGCCCGCAACCCCCTGGTCGGCCGCGACCGCCTTGAGAGCTGGGCCGATTTTTTTCTGCACCATGGGCAAATGCTTACTCACGTAGTAGTTCATGTCGAACTTCACGCCCGCGCTGTTGGGGTAATACACGCTGATCTTGATCATTCGCGTCTCCTAGCGAGACGGGATAGTACCCAAAGAAGAGAGTAATGGCAATTGGTTAGCTCGCGCCGGGCAGAGGACACGAGCCTTAGAACGCGAGTTGCTCGCGGGTCAGGGCGAAGCCGTTGAGATTGCCGACCACTGACGCGGCCAATCGCTTCGGCTGGAAGAATTCGAGCGCGACTTGTTGCACGTCTTCGATGGTCACCGCCTCAAGCATGGAGATCAGCTCTTCGGGCCGAAACTGCTTATTGAAATACAGGTGATTGCGCGCCAAGCTGGACATTCGCTGGCCGGAACTTTCCAGTGCCAGCAGAGTGGCGCCTTTCAGGTGATCCTTGGCGCGGCGAAGTTCGGAGGGATGCAGCAGCTCGTCTTTGAAACGGCGGAATTCGGCAAGCACTGATTGCACCACCTTCGCGGCGGTTTCGATCGAAGTTCCCGCGTAAACGGAAAGCACGCCGGCATCGTGGTAAGAGCTGATTTCGCTGAAGATTGCGTAGGCCAGCCCCTGCCGCTCGCGAATGTTTTGGAACAGCCGGGAAGACATTCCGCCGCCCAGAATATTGTTGAGCACAGAAACGGCGAAGCGGCGGTGATCGGTGGCGGGCAGCGCAGGGACCCCGAGACAGATGTGCACCTGTTCGAGTTCGCGCTTGGTTCGCAGGGTGATGTGGGGTGCGGCGGCGGGCGCAACGTCGGGTACCGGCATCCGAGCTGGTGTCAGGCCGGAAAATCGCGCGGCAACCAGATCGACCATCTGCGAATGCGTCAAATGCCCCGCCGCAGTAATCACCAGCCTGTTGGGCGCATATTGGCTGTGGAACCAATCCTGCACCGAGGCGCGCGTGAAGGCGGAAACCGTCTCCGCCGTGCCGAGAATCGGCTTTCCCAGCGCGTGCGGGCTCCAGAAATGCTCCGCGAATAACTCGTGAACCAGATCCTCGGGATTGTCTTGCGTCATGCGAATTTCTTCGAGCACCACGGATTGTTCGCGGGCGATATCCTCGATCGCGAAATTGGGCTCGAGCACCAGGTCGGCAAGAATGTCGAACACGCGGGGGAGATGCTCATCGAGTACGCGCGCGTTGAAGCAGACCATTTCTTTTGAAGTAAAGGCGTCCAGCATGCCGCCGACGGAATCCACTTCGCGAGCGATTTCTTCGGAGGTGCGGCGTGCCGTGCCTTTGAAGACCATGTGCTCCACGAAGTGCGAGATGCCGTTCAGTTCAGGGGGTTCCTGACGCGACCCCGAGCGCAGCCAGATACCCACGGAGACGGAGTGGACGTGATCCATCGGTTCGGTGAGCACGACCAGCCCGTTTGGCAGTATTTCTTTCTGCGGCGCGTTTGTTCTTCTCACCATCTCATAGCTATTCTCGCATGGAGCTGCGGCAAAGTCATTTCGGCGCGCCGAGGGGGTTTCTTGGGCGATTTGCGTTCGAGCGCGGATACGTGCCGCGGTGGTAAAATAGAACAACAACTTGATACTCGAGATGACGGCTGACAAACCCACAATGGCGGTGAATTTGCTCGGTTTAACTGCCGCGGAATTGCGCGCGCTGGTCGAATCGCTAGGCGAGCCGGGCTATCGCGGCGCGCAGATTTATCATGCGATGTACGCCGAACGGAAGTTTGAGTTTGCGGCGATGAGCAATTTGCCGGCGGCGCTGCGCGAGAAGCTGGCGCGCGAAGCGACCATCTCGCTGCCGAGAACTGTCCGCCGGCATCTGTCGTCGGATGGCACCGTGCGCTACGTGCTGGCGCTCGATTCTGCGGCGCCGAGCAACGCGGCGCCCGGACGAGCGCTGAAGCAGGCAAACATCGAGACGGTTTTCATGCCCGAGGAAAATCGCCAGACGATTTGCATTTCGACACAGGGGGGCTGCGCCGTCGATTGCCAGTTCTGTCTGACCGCTACGTTGGGTCTGGTGCGCAATTTGACGGCGGGCGAAATTGTGGGCCAAGTGCTGGTGGCGCTGGAAGACAATCGCGCGACGCTGAAGCCGCAGACCAACATCGTGCTGATGGGCCAGGGCGAGCCGATGCTCAATTACGATGCGGCGATCGGCGCGCTGCGCATTTTGCTCGACCAGAAGGGCGTGGCGATTGCTTCGCGGCACGCGGCGCTTTCGACCAGCGGGATCGTCCCGGGAATCGAGCGGCTAGCGCAGGAAAAAGTGCGGCCGAATTTGGCGATATCGCTGAATGCTTCTTCGAACGAGCAGCGCGACCAGATCATGCCCATTAATCGCAAGTATCCGCTGGAAAAACTTCTCGAAGCCTGCCGAAAATTTCCGCTGAAGCCGCGCGAGTGGCTGCTTTTTGAGTACGTACTGCTGGGAGGCTTCAACGATTCGCAGGATGACGCGCGGCGTGTGGTGCGGCTGCTCTCCGGCATCCGCGCGAAGGTGAATCTGATCCCGTGGAATCCCGGAGCGCTTCCGTTCCAGCGGCCGGACCAGGCGCGAGTTGCGGAGTTCCAGAAGATTCTGGTCGACAAGGGCGTGCTCGCGTTTGTGCGCGATTCGCGCGGGCAAGACGTGATGGCTGCCTGCGGCCAGTTGGCGCTTTCTGAATCAGCGGTGCTTCCAGTACAGAACCCGCAAGTCACCGAGTAGCACGCTTACTGCAGGTTGCGCCACGCGCGTACGATTTCCGCTAGCGAATTCCAATGACTGCCATCATGCGACCTGTGGTGTGTTCGCGGCGATAGCTGAAGAAGAGATCGGTGCGGCACGACGTGCAGTAATCGGATGAGAAGATCCGCGCGGCAGGCACGCCAGCATCGGCCAGGATCGCGCGGTTGGCGGCGATCAGATCGAGATTCACGCGCAGCGGCGGAGGCGCATGGCCGGGCGGCTTCATGGTGAGCCACGGCAGCCAGTTGGGATCGTTTTCTCCGGAAGCAAGCGCGTCAAACGGGCCATCAAACCATTCACGCGCGTTGGGAAATTGTGAGTCAAATTCGCGCGCCACGTCCTCGCCCACTTCGTAGCAGCAGCGGCCGATGCCCGGGCCCAGCGCGGCAATCACGTCGCTGGGCCGCGTGCCAAATTCCATCTGCATCCTGCCCAAAGTTTTCGCCGCGATGCGCCGCAGCGTGCCGCGCCATCCGGCATGAATCGCGGCAACCGCATGCAGGCGCGTGTCCGCCAGCAGGATCGGGATGCAGTCCGCGGTTTGGATGGCGAGCAAGGTGCCGGGCTCGCGAGTGAAGAGCGCATCGGCTTGCGGCGGTTCTTTTGATTGCGCAAGTGCCGCATTCGCGCGGAGCGGAATGTCGGAGTGAATCTGCCGCAGCGTTACGGGCTGCAAATCGTCAGCGCCGATGGCACGGAAGAATTTCTTGCGATTTGCGAGGACGCGCTCGCGCTGGTCCCAATCGGTGAAGCCGAGATTCAGGACGCGTTCGGTGGCAGAGCGGTTGCCCGGCGCTCCACGGCCGCCGGACTCTCGATTCGACGAAATGAGCTCGCTTACGCCGCCAGGGCACGTGCTGAAGCCGTGCACGAGCCAGTCAAGCTGCGCGAATGGCGCAGCCTCGAGGATCTGCAATGCTCCTGAACGCCGCAATTTCCAGCCAATTTTGTCGGAGGCGTGCGACGCTCCTCTGCGAGTTCGCGTGGGGGCGGTGATCATGGCTATTGAATAGATATGATGACACCGTTCGAAAGCGGAGTCGAAAAGGATCCTTCGGGCGGCTCAAAAACGCCGTCATCAGCACTAGGATGCTTGGTGTTGAGATCCTTCGGACCGCTCACTGCGCGGTCCTCAGGATGACCATCCTTATCGGATGGTCAGGTATAATCTCGCGGCGTGCGACAGTTCCTGTCGCACTTCGTTTTCGACTCGCTTCACCGGAGAGACTGATGATCGTCGGGCTCGGGTTGGATATCGCTGAGATCGACCGCATCGAGGCGGCGATCGTGCGTTACGGCGCGACCTTCCTCAACCGGCTGTACACGCCCGGCGAAATGACCTACTGCGAAACATACAAGAACCGTTACGAACGTTACGCCGCGCGCTTTGCCGCCAAGGAAGCGGCCATGAAAGCGCTCGGCACTGGCTGGCGTTACGGAGTTCGCTGGCGCGATATCGAAGTGACGCGCGAGACGAGTGGCAAACCGACGTTGCTTCTGAACGGAGTGGCCCGCGAGTTTGCGGACCGCATGGGCGTACGCAGCATTTCGCTTTCCATCACGCACAGCGGCAATTTGGCTCTGGCGCAGGTTATTTTCGAAAACTAAGCGAGCCGACGAGATTATCAGCTTGGGTGATGCGGACTTCGTGCCACTCGTTCGCTGGATGCAAGCCGGCAAGCCGCACCTTCAGATAATTTCCCGTGAGCGCATCGGTCCAGTTTTCGCCGCGGCGGTTAAGCGTCAGGACACGCGCCACTCGGCCGGACTGCGTGGCACGAAAGTCGGCCGATTTCTTCTGCCCAAGCGCGCGCAATTCACGTGCGCGCTCGCGAATCAATGGTTGCGCCACGGTGTTGGTCCGCTCTTGCGCACCCGTTCCGGGCCGCTCCGAAAACGAAAACACATGCAGGTAGGTGAACGGAAGCCGCTCGATAAAATCGCATGTAGCGGCAAAATCCTCGTCCGTCTCGCCAGGGAATCCGACGATCACGTCCGCGCCAATCGCGGCCTCGGGCAGCAAACGGCGAATCAGTTCGATGCGTTGCGCATAGTGCTCCGTGCGGTACCAGCGGTGCATAGCGCGCAGAATGCGATCCGACCCCGACTGCAGTGGAACGTGGAAATGCCGCGCCAGCCGGTTCGATGCGGCCATGAGTGACACAAAATCTTCAGTGACGTCCTGCAGCTCAATAGAGCTGAAGCGAATCCGCTCGATTTCGGTCTCGTCCAAAATACGTCGAACGAGGTTGGGCAGACCGGCGCGAGGCGCGAGATCGCGGCCGTAGCTGCCGAGATTGATCCCGCTCAGCACGATCTCTTTCGCGCACGCCGCATGGAGCTGCCGCACCTCGTCCACCACCGTATCCGGCGGCAAGCTCCGGCTCCGCCCGCGCACCAATGGAATCACGCAATAAGAACAGCGATTGTTGCAGCCATCTTGAACTTTCAGGATTGGCCGCGTGCGATCGCCAGCCAGCGATCCAGCCGGAGCGATTTGCACCGAGGTTTGCGCGAAGATGTCGCCAGTAAGAATTTTGGCTGGTCCGCGTGCGAGAGACATTTCATCTTCAGCAATCTGCGCGAGCGGCACGAAATCCGGCGTCGCCCTATCGGCGCCGATCCGCTGTGGGCCATCGCTTGCGACCGTCGCACCAGAGGGTGTGTTCGGCGCCGTGACCGCGCCGACTAGCCGTGGAATTTCCGATTGATGCGAATTCCCGACCACCCAAGCGACGCCGCCAATCGAGGCGATTTCCTCGGGCGCTCGCTGCGCGTAACAGCCCGTCACGATAATTTGAGCATCGGGATTCGCGCGATGAAGTTTGCGGACTGCTTCCCGAGCTTGCGAATCGGCCGCTGCCGTCACGGTACAGGTATTGAGCACGATCACATTGGCCGACGCGGGTTCCTGCACCTGCGCCAATCCTCGAGCCAGCAGCTCACCGCGCAGCGCCGACGCGTCCGCTTCTGTTGCGCGGCAGCCAAAATTCTGGATGGAAAAGGTGGTCATTAGCCAAGCATCAGGTTGCGAAAACGAAGATCCGGCTGGAATTATAGCAGCGGATGGCGTGAAATCGGGGCGACAGAAGGCAACGACTGGAAGGGGGAAATAGCGGTCAAAACCGACGCCAAAATAATCAGACCCGACCGGGCTATATCCCGACGCGGCGTTGATAGCAGAGCAGAATCAAGTCCGCGCGGCGGCGCACACCGAACTTGGCGAGCAGGTTGGAAACGTGGAATTTGACGGTACGTTCGGAGATCTTCATCTTCTGTGCGAGCTCTTTGTTGGCCAAATTTTCGAGCAGACCGGTTAGCACCTCTTGCTCGCGCTGACTCAGGTCGCTGGTTGAATCAGGATGCAGACGCCGGGCCTGCCGCCCGGTCAAAATCGAGTCCACAAAGCGCGAAAGCACTGGCCGGGGCACCCAGATGCCTCCGGACGCGACCTGCGGCAAGGCCCGTGACAACTGTTCGCGAGCTTCCGCGTAGGTCAAAATTCCCTTCACCCCTTGGCGCAGCAAAGCGTAGCTGTCGGACTCCTTAAGCCGGTCGCCCACCACCAGCAACCGCGCCGCGTTATTGTGATCGAGGATATTGCCGAGTAGCACTCCGGTGGCTTGGCGAGCGGCGTGGGCGTCCACCACGTAGACCGATGCCTTAGGCACGTCCAAATTCCGCAGGTCCGGGGCGAGCATCGAATCCAGCTGCTTGGAGGTGATCTGAAAGCCAGAGTCCTCTAATAGCCGGTGAAACTCGTTCAAGACCATCGGATGCGGCGAGAGCAGGCAGACCTTTAAATTGTGCTTGCCGTTCTTGGTCATCCTGTAATCAGGCTAGCCGAACTGGGAGGCGCGGGCAATATAGACGAGAGGAGGTGATTTCAAACCAGGTACTAGGCCCGGATGAAAGAGTTTTAGCGAGAATCGCTCGGGGGCAGGCTAGTCCAAACTCGAAGCCGGTCCCGCGGCAACAGGAAGGTCCCCGGAATTGTGGCGCGGCCGTTTCGACGGAAGCCCAGCTTGCCGGACCTTGTATAGGAGGGCGCGGTAGCTGATTTTCAGCGCCTCGGCTGTTTTGCGGCGGTTCCAGTGGTTGGCTTGCAGGACTCTGAGAATAACCTCGTGTTCCATGCGCCGAGTGGCCTGCTGGGCGAGGTGTTTCAGGGGGATATTGCCGCCACTCTGCGTGACGAACGACGGCTTGGCCGCGGCTCTTTCGGTTCTGTCGGCGACTAACGCGTCTTCCGAGCCTAGAACCACATATCGGGCGATAGTGTTCTCGAACTCGCGCACGTTTCCGGGCCAGTTCCTATTTCGCAAGAGCTCCATCACGTCGTGGGAAATCGGAGGAGCCTCCCGTTTGAACCGTTGGTTGAAGTGCCGGCGAAAATATTCCGCCAGCTGCGGAATGTCGTCGCGGCGATCGCGCAGCGGAGGCAGCTGAACGCTAATCACGTTGACGCGATAAAAAAGATCCGCTCGAAATGCTCCGGTTTCAATCTCGCGCCGCAGTTCGCGATTGGTGGCGCAGATCACGCGCGCGTCCAACTGCTTTTCTTCCAGGTCTCCTACGCGCATAAAAACCCCGTCCTGCAGCACGTGCAGAAGTTTTGCTTGCAGGGTTGCGTCGAGCTCCGCGATTTCATCTAGAAAAAGAGTTCCGCCCTGTGCTGCTTCAATTCGTCCGGGTTTGGCCGTGTTTGCGCCCGTGAAGGCGCCTTTCTGATATCCGAAAAGCTCGCTTTCAAGCAGTGGCCCGGGAATCGCCGCGCAGTTCACTTTCACGAAGGCGCCGTTGCGCCATGGCGAGACGCTGTGAACGTACCGAGCAAGAACTTCTTTACCAGTGCCGCTCTCGCCAAGGATCAGAACCGGGACATTTAAACCGGCGGCCCGGTCTATCTTCCTTCGGACGGAACGCATGGACTCCGATGGGCCGAAATACTGCTGCTTCGGCGGCCATTCCGGCGAATGAGACGTCGGTACAACCTTCGACTGGGCTGGGGACGCCATGTGATCGTTCTGATCCGCGATCGAAAATTTGGGCCGAGACAGCCCGGTTCTGCGCGCTGCCTTCAGCTGTGCACATCGGGAACCAAACGCCGCCTTCGACTGACGCCAGGCTCGTGCTAACATTCGGCGCAATGAATGGGGTAAGTAGCTTAGTACCAGAAGTTTACATTTGACGTGGGATACGGGATGCCGGCGAGTGGCCCACAACTGGAGTCCAGACGCCGCCACATTGGTGTAAAGGATTGGCACTTGGGAGAAACACCGTTCCCAAGCCCGACAATGAGCGAACCGCACGCTCGTGCGCGGGCGCGGCTGACTCACTTGGGACGCAGCTTTGGTTCTATGCGGATCAGTCGCGGAAGAAAGAGAGAAGCGGGCCGCACTCATGCCGGCCCGTGTTGGTTAGACTCGCGAGCTTTCGCCGCGAATAATGTCGTAACGCTCGATGACCGCCGCCACTCCCGTGCTTTCATAGTTGTCATCGGAGCGCTTGTCAACGCGCACGACACGACCGTGCGCGCGCACTAACACTTCGGATCCGCGAGTAATCTCCGCGGGAAGCGTAAGCGTGAAATCCAACTCCGTCCCAGGCGCCAAATCATTTTGGACGGTGAAGTAAACGCCGCGGGTGGAGATGTCCCGTGTCCGACCACTTTGCGGTTTGGGCTCGCGGCTGATCGGCACACGAACATTTACCGGTAGAGATAAATCGTACCGCCGCGCTGTCCGACGCTCCGTCATCCCTGCTCCTTGTTGGCTAAGTGCAGTTTTACAGGATCCCCCGCGTATTAGGCGAGCAATCGCTGCTCCAAAGCCCTAGCGTATTTGCCTCCAACCACTTGGCGGGCGCACGCAGCGTGCCGTCGGCCTTTCCCGCCAGCCGACTAAAACGACCGAGCGCCAACAACTCCTTTGAGCACAGCGCTAACAATTCGGATCGGTTTCGTTTTTGTAACGTCCCGCACGCGTGAAGGACTCTCGCGTGCCGCCTAGTTCGCGGAGATACTAGAACAATCGGGCTGAAATCGGGTAGTGCTATTTCGTTGAATGTGCTCTAGATATGCAACTCTTTTCATCGAAGGGGAAAGCGATGTCCCTTGCCACTTCGGAATAATCAGCTAGCTTCGCGCCAGTAAATGAGGTTTTGGGCGGGAATGAGCGAACAGGAGCGAAAGAATCGTCAGTCTGATAAGTCCGCGCATGACGTTTGTTTACGCGTGCACAGAAGAGCTGCAGTTGCGCGCACAAATGATCACGTCACTCTGCATGCGTGACACCACAGCGAAGCAGACTACGAGGTGCGAACAGCAGCCGGCGCCGGCGTGGGTTCCTGCACTTTTTCTTTTGCGGTTACTTCGCGCGCTGCGGCGCGCGCCGCCGCGGATCGCGCTCCGCGCCCCGCGTCCAAATTAAATTGCCGCATTTTGTAGAGCAACGCCTTATAGCTGATGCCGAGCATCCGCGCCGCATCTTTACGGCACCAGTTGGTGCGATCCAGCGCGTTAGCGATCGCTTCCATTTCCGCTTCGTCTTTCAAACCGCGGACCAGCGCCTTCAGCCCTTGTTCCTTGGGCGCGGGCGCTGCGTCACTGGGGGCCACTTGCTGCTGGCTGGCCATTTCCAGAAGCTCGCGCAGGCTGCCTTCGTCATCTTCTAAAATCACGTAGCGCTTGATGAAGTTTTCCAGCTCGCGCAAATTTCCCGGCCATGAATAGCGCAACGCCGCTTCCAGCAGGTGCTGCGAAGGTTCCGGCGCCTGCTTCTGATATTTTTCGCTGTACTTCACCAGGAAATGGCGGAAAAGTAGCGGAATCTCCGACGTGCGTTCGCGGAGCGGCGGGATATGAAGCGCTAGAACGTTGAGCCGGTAATACAAGTCCTCGCGGAACTTGCCTGACTGCATCGCTTCCTTCACGTCCACGTTTGTTGCCGCGAGCACGCGCACGTCCACGTTGACAACCGCACGCGCTCCGAGTCGGGAATACTGCCCGTCCTGCAATACGTGCAGCAGCTTGGCCTGAAGATGCGGCGCCATTTCGGCGATTTCGTCTAGGAAGATCGTGCCGCGATTTGCCAGCTCGAACTTCCCGGGTTTGGCGCGGACCGCTCCAGTAAACGCGCCCTGTTCGTATCCAAAAAGTTCCGATTCCAGCAACTCGCCTGGCAGAGCCGCGCAATTCACCTTGATGAACGGCTGTTGGCGGCGCGTGGAGCGCAGATGAACCATGCGCGCAACCACTTCTTTTCCCACACCGCTTTCGCCGCTGATGAAGATAGGTACGTCGACAGGCGCAATCTGCAGTATCTGCTGGCGAATCTTGATCATCTGGGGGCTCGCCGCCAGGAACGAAATATCCTCCGTGATCGTCTCGCAATATTCTTTGAGCGCTTCGTTCTCGGTTCGAAGCTCCTGCTTTTGGCGGCACTTCAAGAGCGCCGCGTCGAGCTCTGGCTTCTCAAAAGGTTTGGTGAGGTAATCCATCGCTCCAATGCGGATCGCTTCCACCACAGTATTCACTTCGTTCGAGCATGAGAGCATGATGACGTTGAGCCCTCGGTCGATCTGCATGAGTTGGCGTAGAGTCTCGATGCCATCGATCTCCGGCATCAATACGTCGAGGATCACGAAATTGGGCCGCTCGCCGGAGCCAATGCGTTGCAGCGCCTCTTTGCCGCTGGAAACGGCTTCGACTGCGAAGCCTTCCACTTCCAAAAGCGTTTGAAGATACTTCCGTATACTTGGTTCGTCGTCCACTACGAGAATCTTCTCTTTTTTCGCCATCAATTATCCCTAGAAAACTAGAATTGGCTCGTGATGCTTATTCGACGAAAATCGGGAGCAAAAACGAAAAGGTGCTGCCGCGCCCCGGCTCGCTGTCCACCCAGATCTTGCCGCGGTGCGCTTGAATTAGCCGCTTGGTGATCGCCAGCCCCAAACCCATCCCGGAAGAGGAAGGGTCCACCCGGACAAATTCCTCGAATATTTCCTGGTGAAATTCCGCTGCGATCCCGTTGCCCGTGTCGCTCACGGACACGAGCACGCTATTCGGGCGCGTGGCGGCGTCGCGGCGCCTCTCTTCAGAAGGAGAAGCCTCCGTTGTGCGGCGTTCCCAGAAATGCCGGCGAGCGTGCAACGTGACCCGCCCGCTCGCCGGCGTATTCTTTAGCGCGTTGTCGAGCAGATTGACCATGCACTGCTGCACCTTCTGATAATCGAAATTGAAGGTTGGCAGATCAGTGTCCACGTCAATATCCAGGTCCACGCGCGCCCGCTGGTATGCGTCCCGCCACCGTCCGGTCATGTCGTTAATGCAATCGCGCAGATCGTTATCGTGCAACTGCAACACGAGCTTGCCGCTTTCGAGCGCTGAGTAATTCAGGAACATCGACACCAGGCGCACCAGCCGGTCGCAGCTCTCTTTCGATTCCTGCAGGATATCGCGTTGCCGCTGGCTCACTTTTCCAAGAGAGCCGGAAAGCAGCATATCGTAGTAGCCCTTCATCACCGCCAGAGGTGTTTTCAGTTCGTGCGCAGCGGAAGCCAGGAAAACCGTTTTCTGCCGATTCGCTTCCTGCAAACGCAAATACGCGGCCAGCAAATTGCGGTAGGTGGCCTCGCGCTCTTGCAGGAGAGACTGCACCGTCTCGCGCATTTCCGCTTCGTCGCCCGGCGCTTCGGCAACAGGCAGATCCATGTACACGGCCAGCCAATCCGGTTCTGGCAGCCAACGCACTCGCGCACGGGTCACGCCTGCGGACGATTCCAGCGACAGATTCACTTCGTGAATGCCCGCTTGAAGTTGTTCGAGGATCTTCTTGCGATCGACTCCCAGCACATCCCGGAAGAGATTCAACTCAGGCTTGAATGGGATGCCTCGGGCGTGCAGCGCGTCTTGTGCGTGCAAATTGCTGAAGAGGAGTTGCCCAGTGCGCTCCGCTACCAGCAGCGGCCGGTCCACGGCGTCCAACAGGCTAGCGATCAACTGAAAGTTGATCTGCGCAGCCGCCGGCTTTTCGGCCGTGCCAGTTCTTGACAACCTACCCTCCCATGAAAGGCAACCCGTTCAGGCTCGTACAGAATGAAGACTCTCGTGATGTGCTGGGAGAGAATCTGCCCGCAGAAAGGTATGCTCGCAAAGGGCTAAGGGGGTGTCAATGGTAAATGCGTCCCATGGTTTGCACAAACACGGAAGTTGATTACATTAAAGCAGCAGTGGAACGGTCCGGTTCGTACGCTATTTCCTCTACTCCTTACTGCAAGTTACTGAATATAAATGGAATAGTAGGAGGCAAATGTTCGGCTCGATACTTGCAGATACCTGTCGGCAGTTAGAAAGTACTAATACTCGGGTACCAATGGCCGCCAAAGAAAACCTCATCGAGCAGCACATGATCTCGTCCAATTTTTGCGAGGAGCGCAGGCGCTCTCAGCGGCTGCATTTGCAGATTCCTCTCTTTGTGCGGGGACGGGATGCGCATCGCGATCAGTTTACAGAGCTTGCCAAGAGCTTGGACATTAGTTCACTCGGCGCCCTGCTTACATCTCCAAGGCCGCTTACAATCAACGATGTCATTACTTTGACGATCCCAGCTCCGTCGATAACGTCATCGGCGCTCGTCCCGGCCGGGATGCCGCCGATTCAAGCCCGCGTAAAGCGTCAACAAGGGGCCGGTGACGTGTACCTTATCGCTGTCGAGTTTCTCAAGCCGATCGGGTGAGACTCGATGCGCTGCGTAGCCTACCCTTCAGGATTTCTGCGCAAAGTGGAAGAGTTTTTCACTTCCATTACAGCCAACGCTAGCCGAGCAGAATTCGACCTATCGGTAAGCTTATGACCCACTGGCCTTTAGCTATTTTCTTCCGCCGCTGATCGCAGTTCGAATTGGACTGATCCGTGCTAGAGTGACGCCGCCCCCGCAGGTGCCCCTGATGTCTAGGGCAGGCTACTATAACTCTGGACATTCAACGAAATGGCCCAGCCCGGCGAAGCATTTCAGCCGCAGTCATCGGCGGAGGACTCTTTTTTCGACCTGCTCATCGAGACCCTTCAGGGTCTTGACGAAGTTGCGCGTGGTCAATTCCTTCGCGAGTTCTTCCGCACCGTCGCGCAGGTCGACTTCACCGAATCGCAAGGCATTGAGTATTGGTTGCGGATTCTACACCGCCGCCAGCAAATGTCGCAGCGCCTGGGCAGCCGCATTTCGCTAAAGACCGTGATGGTGGACGTTCTTTCCTCCGCAAACGTTCTCCGCGTTCCGGTCCTGGTGGAATACGACAAGTTCAAGAAGCTCCAGGTCGACGCGGCCACGGATTCTCTCACCGGTCTTCACAACCGTCGCTTATTCGACGAGCATTGCGAAAAGGAACTCATTCGCGCCAAGCGCTACAACCAGCAGCTGGCGGTGGTGATTCTCGACATGCACAAGCTAAAGGAAGTGAACGACCGCCGCGGACACCTCGAGGGCGACCGCATCCTGCAACTCGTCGCTTCTACCTTGCGCACGACCTTGCGCGCATCCGACTTCGCATTTCGCATCGGCGGCGACGAATTCGCGCTGCTCTTGCCCCAGACAGATTCCGAGCAGGCGGTCACGCTCTGCCGCCGAGTCCGCTCGCAATACGAGGCCGAACTGGCACCGATCAATTTGAACATCTCCGTAACTGTCGACTTTGGCGTCGCCGTATACCCGCAGGACGGAGAACAGAAAAGCGAACTCTTGGGCCTTGCCGACCGGCGGCTTTATGAGCTCAAGCACGCCACGCGCGAGGGCGCTCGCGTCACGCCCATGCCGCCGCCAGCGCCGCGCGAAGCGGCGCCTACTCCTGAGCCGACGCCCGTTGAACCCGAATCCGCTGCCAGCAGTGCCGAACCGCCGCCGGCTTCCAGCCAAACCGCAGAGGAAGCGCATCAGGAGCGAAAGTGGGAACGTGTCTCATTGGCCGGGACGAAATCGCACGCAATTCTCAGCGACATCGACCAGAAATCAGCGAAAGTTCTCGATCTAAGCTACGGAGGCGTCGCCCTGCAGTTCGAAAAACAGCCGGAGCTGCCGCAGCAGTTCAACGCCGTTCTGCACGTGCCCATTCTGCCGCCAGTTCGCGTCGTTCTGCGCAAAACATACGTACTGCCGGGCGAAGGCGGCCGCGTGCGCGTCGGCTGCGCTTTTGTATCTTAGAGATTCCGCCCTTCCAAGCCTGAATCGTCCAGGCGTGCTCTGGAAAAAGTGCGCCGCAGCGCGTTAAGATGGTCGTTCCGCCCCGCCTCTCGCGGATCGAATAGGACATTTCTAAGAATGGCGATTGTCACATCCCTTCCCGGAAGTATTGCTGCCAAACGAAGTGGGCTTGAAGTATGGATGAACC
>Ga0307374_10003731_pt1 | contig 25810 bp, 20 predicted proteins | sample OX3MG_FD_202532 | JGI IMG/M metagenome (GOLD analysis project Ga0307374, IMG submission 202532) | Soil microbial communities from Risofladan, Vaasa, Finland - OX-3 | ecosystem: Environmental > Terrestrial > Soil > Coastal area > Acid sulfate soil | place: Finland: Risofladan, Vaasa | collected...
TTCCGTTTGAACAAACGAGTCTGCCGAAGGCAGCGCTTCAATCACGCGCTGAATCGCAAATTGCCGGTCATTGGGAGGACATATCTTCAGGCCCATCCGAGCCGTGGCCACCACGATCTCGGCATCGTTTTCATCGAGCAACGGGCGAAGGGCCTCCCAATCAGTGATTGATGGCAGCAGTTCCGCAAGGATTTGCAGGACTTTCCTCCGTCTCTGCAGACTCGATGGGCCTTCGTCTTCGGCAGACGGATTGGGATTCCGAGCGGCTTCGAGCAGGCGCGGCCGTGCTGTCTCGCCGATCTTGTGAAGAGCATCTTCGGCGGCCTGCCGACAAATACCATCGCCCAGCGCCCAGAGGAAATAAGAGATGGAATCCTGCCGCGCAAATGCTCCGAGGCTTTCGACAATCCCCGTCAACAAACGGTCGTTTGAAATCTTCTTCAGAGCCTCATACACATCTTCGGTCTTCCAACGCCCTAACTCTCTCGCGGCTGTGCTTAGAACTGCGTCCTCCCCGAATCGAACCGCAGAATCCTCGATTTTTCGCGACTGAAGCAGATATTCGATCAAGATATCTTTTGCGCCAAGCTCTGCGAGAGTTTCGACCGCGAGTTGCCGCGGCTGAAAGATTCCTCTTGGCTGGCCATCCAGCAAAAAGCTCCGCAGCGGGCCAATCGCCCGCTCTCCGCACCCAACCAGAGCTGCCGCAGCGAACCCACCTCCTTGCAAGGATTCCAGGTCACGAACGAAAGACTGGATTTCCTTGGCCGACCATTCCCGTGCGATGGGTTTGCCGCTCATGTTCCTAACTTGAAAAACATGCTTTTCGCTTCTAGTCCTGGTGTCTCCAGCGAGAGTAAACCGATCTGCCCGCATAAACTGCTGCGCGGCCGAGTTCGTGTTCGATCTCGAGAAGGCGGTTGTACTTGGCAATTCGCTCGCCCCGTGAGACAGAGCCGGTCTTGATTTGGCCCACTTCTAAAGCGACGGCGAAATCCGCGATCATTGTGTCGTCGGTCTCTCCAGAACGATGAGACACAATAGTCGTGTATCCACTTGCGTGCGCCATTTGGATGCAAGCTCGGGTCTCTGTGATAGTGCCTATCTGATTGAGCTTGATTAGAATCGAATTTGCGATGCCTTTTTGTATGCCTTTCTCAAATATCGCCGGATTCGTCACGAAGATATCATCGCCCACGAGTTGTACTTTTTCTCCCAACCGTTGCGTGAGCGCGCTCCAACCCACCCAGTCGTCTTCCGCCAAACCATCTTCGAGAGAATAAATCTCCGGGTACCGTGTCAGCCAATCGGACCAGAGTTGAATCATTTCGGAAGAGGTTTTCCGCGTCCCGTCCCATTTGTGAAAGACATACAGTCCATCTTCGTAAAATTCACTGGCCGCTGGGTCCAAATTGATAGCTATGTCCAGGCCCGGCTTGTATCCGGCCTGTCGAATCGCTGAAAGCAGCAGCTCCATGGGCTCTTCATTGGACCGCAGCCGCGGAGCAAAGCCCCCTTCGTCGCCCACACTGGTTCCGTAACCCTTCTGATGCAGAATCTTTTTGAGGCTATGGAAGGTTTCCGATGCCGCGCGAAGACCTTCGCCAAACGACGGCGCTCCAACGGGAGCGATCATGAACTCCTGAAAATCCACGTTGTTATCGGCGTGCTTGCCGCCGTTCAAAACGTTGAACATGGGTACGGGCAAGATGTAGCTGCCACGATCCGAAAGATAGCGGTAGAGCGGTTCTCCTTTGTTGCTGGCACTCGCTTTGGCAAAGGCGACCGACACACCCAGAATGGCGTTTGCGCCCAGCCGAGCCTTGTTGGACGTTCCGTCGAGTGCAATCAGCCTCTCATCCAGTCCCGCCTGGTCTTCACTTTCAAAGCCTAGAATCGCGGGCTGAATCACCTGCGTGACATTCTTAACGGCGTTTCTTACACCTTTTCCAAAATATCTTTCTGGATCGCCGTCCCGAAGCTCGACAGCTTCGTTTTTTCCCGTGGAGGCTCCCGAGGGAACCTTTGACACACCGACAGCGCCGCTCTCCAACCGCACAATAACTTGAACGGTCGGGTTTCCCCGAGAATCTAAAATTTCCAGCGCATCAACCGAGGCGATTTTCGACATACTCTCCTTTATTTCGCTCTTCCGGGGCCGCCCCAGTGCGTAACACTGTTATCAGATCCTCTTGAATTGCAGGGGGAATCGGCATTGCCCGAATCTTTTCGACCGTCTTGTCCAGGGGATAGGCAATCGAGCGAAGGCCCACCTTCCCGTCTTTGAAAACGGCGTAACAGGCGCGTGGGCCGCCGGATTTCGGCTGTCCCAAGCTTCCGGGATTAACGAGAAGCGTGTTTTCAACATGTATGCCAAACGGTATATGCGTGTGCCCGGTCAAGAGAACATCTGCTCCAGCAAGGCGGCACTCTTCCACCCAGCGGTCGGAGTCTGGAGGGCAGTAGGCGAACAGCGGGTCCGAAGGCACCGCATGACAAAGCCTGCAACGCGTGTTGCCGACCCGCACATCGACTTGCAGAGGTAAGCTGCGGAGATATCTCTTGTCTTCCTCGCTCAAGATCGAATCGGTGTACTTCCGCGTCGCTTCCGCCATCTCGCGAAAGCGCGGCGAGCAGCGAGGATCTTCGCCGAATCCAATGCAATGATCGTGATTGCCCCGGACCACATGCGTCGCCCGCTTCCGGACAAAATTGATGACCTCCGCAGGCTGTGGGCCGTAATTCACAAGGTCGCCCAACACCCAGAGTTGGTCATAGTCCTCTTGCAACGCGGACAGTGCGTCGAAATTCCCGTGAATGTCAGAGAGAATGACCACCTTCATGCCAGACTTCCCTCCCGTACAATTTTCTTATCTCAGTTCTCGCTTGTCAGCCTAACGGAAGGCAGGTGTCGCTCGAACCACAATGTGGCCCCTTGTAGCCAAGAAATCGAATATCTCTTGAGCCTTGGCAAATCCTCTGAAGTCTGCACGGGATTCTTCTTCGCTCTTGAAATCCAGCTCGACAAACTTGTTTTCCCGGATAAAGAAGGCATACTGCACAGCCTGGCTTGCTTCATCCGGCGCGTCGCGGTTCTTATCGATATTGATGTTTAGAATGTCGATCTTCGGAATTGATGTTGTATCGCCGCCAAACTTCGTCTTCAATAGGTCGCCAAACTCGCGTGTGGCCCCCCAGTCTTTCGAGAGAATCATCGCGACATCAAGGTCGTACTCGATATCGCCACTGCCCGTGCAGTGATGCATCGTCGGCCGCGCACGTGTGAGGACGTCGACGAGGTCGGCGTCGGGCCCGGGATCCTCATCCAAACGGCATCCTTCCTTATCGATGGACGAGATTGCAAAGACGGGACAGTTCAGCTCGAGACTTAGGTCTGCAAGCGCGGTGGAAATTTCATCAATCCGCGCGCGCGACTCGGTGGGAGGATGGGCCAGCGGAACTTTCTGGAGATAATCGAGAAAGATCGCAACCGAGTCAGTGCGGAAGTCATGCATTAGGTTGTAGGCGGTGGCGCGAATCCGCTCGACCGTGTCCTTTCGCGAACCCTCCAGAACGAACATCTCTCGACCGTATTGATGGACGCCGCCGAGACCTTTCGCGAGACGGTCAAGACCTCCGGCTATTGACTGAATGTCCGCTGTCAGCATAGTGGTAGGATTGATCCCTGATTCCTTCGCAAGCAGGCGCGCCGTCAGCACCCGTCGTGTCTGCTCCCACGAGTAGAAAAGGACCGGAATATGGTGGTTCTTCGCAACATGGCTTGCAACGTGTAATCCAAAATTTGTTTTTCCGCGGCGCGGCGCACCCGCGAGGCCGTAATAGAAGCCTGGCCGCAATCCGCAAAGCAATTGGGCGAGGCGTTCGAAAGGCGCAAGCGAATACCCGAGCAGTATCTTTTTACCTTTCGGCCTTTCCTTCGATTCGGAAACGATAGCTCGGATGACCTCTCCCACCGGGCGCAACTGTCTCCGCATTCGCTGCCGTTGAATGTCCATGAGTTCTTGCAGAGCTCCAGCAGTGAATTCTGACAGGGTTCCCTGTCCCGCATGCCTCTCCCGCGCGTAGGCTTCGAGCGATGCCCCAAGCTTCATCAGCCTTTCGCGCGCCTGGCGGTCCTTTAACAAATCCAGATAAGAGAGAAGCTGATCGAGTTTCGGCGGCCGCAGGCGGCTCATCGCGTCCACATATTGATTTACTTGGGGTGAAAACTGGCCCCGCTCTTCCAGCTTCGACTTTAGAATGATCAGATCAACCGCATTCAAGCTTTGCTCGCGAAGCGAAGAGAGTGATTCTGCCAGTAGCCGCGCAATTGCCGAGTGCAGAAGCTGGGGATTGAATCCTTCATCGAGTGCTTTCTCAAGCAGGTATCGGTCACTCGCGATTGCTGCCAGCACGGCCATCTCGACATCAACGCTTTCCGCGGTCATCTTGTCCTCCTTCGGGCTATCACAGAGCGGTCGTCAAGTTCCCCCTCCGAAGGAGGCTGTGCGAATCGTCCATCCACATAGCCGGGGAATTGCCGGTCCAAGCCAACCAGATACTCGATTGCACGAAACACAGCGTCCTGCTCGCGCCCCTTGGGTTCGTTGCGGTACTGCCAGTCGCTCTTCCGAATGAATTCCTCAATGTCTTCTGTAAGCTGGCTGAGATGAGCCTGGAAGTGTTCGCGGATTCGTTCTTGACTGAGGGCATCCTGCCACACATTCAACGCCAGCACGGCATGCCGCAGGCATAGCGGCGCCTCTTCCAGCATCTTGGACCATGCAGGTTGCTCCATGAGCTCTTGGATTGTCTGGAGCAAGTGCTGCTCGCGCTCTTCGTTGTCCTGGCAGAAGACGCACCCAAAGCCTGGCGCACGAAAATCCCTTCGCTTTCGGCTCCGTCGAAGGATACTCAACGACCGGCGTTGTTTGTCATCCAGATATTCTGTGGTTTCGACAGAATATTGGCGAATCAGGTTCTCACAAAGAAGTGCGATTCCGATTCCGCCAGCGGGCCAGCATCGCTCTTCGATCCGTTTTGCCTCCCAGAAATGGCGCAAGCAAAAACCGCCACCCTTCAAAAAGTCTTGGCGCACATCGGGAGACATCATCCCCTCGTATAAAAAGGAATGAATCGAATGCCGTTCGGAGAGAATCAGATTCGAGCAAACCAGGCACTGTCCCACTCGGAACGATTGCCGCAGAGAACTCTCCGTGAACCAGCGGGCGCGTTTTTCCGGCGAGGGTCTTGCGACAGAGCGCGTCATTCCTTGCCCCCTTGGCGTGGTCTGAAGGGCAAGCGTTCAGCACATGACACTGAAGCCCGAAGAGCGAATTCCCACACTGTTTCCACAGAGCTTTACACTCCAATCTGCGAAATGTGTGGATCTGCCGGGAAAACACGGCTCCCGACAAGATCCTTGTCAGGAGTCATCATCTGCCCCGGCATAAGGTGGGACAGCGGTTAAGGCCGAACTCCTTGGCCTCCTGTAATATATTACTTCGACCACGAAGAAAGTCAACCGCCGCACACGATGAGGTTCCAATTCGGAAAACAAGAAGCGAAGAATTGTAGTCGGATAACTTTGAGATCGAAAATACCTATTCTGTCCGATTCCTCTCGGGAATCTTTCGAGCGCAGGCCGGTCCTTCGCAAATTCTTCGGGCAGAAATTTCAGCGCCACCACGCAGCCGAGTCTGGGGTCCTCGGCCTTGTGGCTCGGTTGTTCTTGTTGAATCCATAGATCCCCGCATCAAATGCAGGTGAGCTTGAGCGCTTGACTCCTCAGGACAATCGGAACAGCAAAAGAATGAGTACCAAAAAACAGAGGGTGTACGCGACGTAGGCGTTCAAGCGGCCATGATGCATTCCCGCTAACAACCTCGCAAACCAACTGACCGCGTCTCCCACAGGGTGGAAAAACAGCCGGTCCACAAGATGCGTCTCGTCCCGCCGGCGGTGAATCGCGGTCCGGAAGTGAACGGCTACCGTCTCGCGCGTGTCCTCCACAATGTTGGGCCGAAAGATCGCTTGGAAAACGACGCGCACAGGATTCGAAAATCCGGTCGCCGTGTACGTCATCTCCGGCAACAACCGGGGAATGCCTCCCGCCCAGAGCTCGCTTCGCCTTGCCCTCCGCTTTCTGGTGCTTCTCGTTACAATAAACCATGTGATGACAAGAAACATTGCCAACACGATGCAGCTATATGCAGGCGACATGGCAAAGACGACCGGATTCTCCACGCCGCCCCGAAGCAGCACCACCAGTCCACGTCCCGGCAAAACTGCCTGTCCCACCTGTGCGCCCAAATTGTGGAAGTCCGCCACAAACGCAGGCGGCAAATCGCGATGCGCCGGATTCGACGCAAAAAATGGCGGCACGAGCCCATCGGCGGAGCCCGCGCTGATCAGCGGTTGCAGCTCATGATTCAGGGCGGGGATCACATACGTTGGCAGCACTCCTAGCAGCAGACAGAGGAAAGCCAACATCGCCATTGGTGCGATTGCTGAACCGTGCGCCTCGACGGCCTTCGCCGCCGACTCGGAGCGCGATACGCCGAGGAAGCCCATCGCAAACGCTTTTACGAAGCACGTCACCGCCAGCGCCGCCGTGAGCGCCAGCCCCGCGCCAGATAGGGCAAAAATCAGGCGCAGCGCCGTCGACGGCAGCTCAGCGCTGCGCAGCAGCGTTTGCAACATGAGCCATTCGCTGACAAAACCATTGAACGGCGGCACCGCCGAAATCGCAAGCGCGCCGACCAAAAACGCGCCCGCAGTCCACGGCATTGCGCGAATCAGGCCGCCCAGTTTGTCTAGATCGCGCGTCCCGACGCGATCATCGACCGCACCCGCGCCAAGGAACAGCAGCGCTTTGTAGACGGAATGGTTGAGCATGTGATAGAAGGCCGCCAGGAACGCCATGCCCGACAACAGGGGTAGGCCGCAGCTCGCGAAGATCACTCCCGCGCCCAAGCCGATGGTGACAATCCCAATGTTTTCGATTGAGCTGTGGGCAAGCAGGGCCTTGAGATCACTTTCGGTCGTCGCGTAAAGGATTCCCACTAACGCCGAAATCGCCCCGACAATCATGATGACTACGCCTGCGCTGACCACGTGGATGGGCACGAGGTCGAGATTCAGACGGATAATTCCATAGAGACCCAGATTCAAGATCACGCCGGATAGGATGGCGGACACGTTCGCCGGAGCGGCAGGATGTGCACGTGGCAACCACGTGTTCACCGGCACCAGGCCCGCTTTGACCCCGAACCCGAAGAAAGTCAGCAGGAACACGGTCCAGCGCATGACCGGCCCTAATCCGGCCGCAGCTGCCTTAATCGACGAAAATTCCAGCGATCCCGTTCGAGCGGCCAGAAGCAGCAGCACGACCGCGACTGCCATGAATCCCGCTTCACCCATAGCTAGCATGAGGTAGGCGGCCTGGCTGGTCCCGTCGCGTTCGTGCTCAAAATTGACAAGTAGGTAACTCAAAATAGACATCGCTTCCCAAGCCAGGAGAAATCCGAGGATGTCATCCGCGATCAAAATCCAAAGAATGGATGCGAAGAGCAGCAAATACCAGGCATTGAAGGTGCGCAGGCTGTAATGCCCCACATAACGCTTCAGGTAACTCGCCGAAAAAATTGAACTGGCCAGCATCACCACCGCTGCCACAAGCAGAAAAAATGCGGAGAGGCCGTCGAGCGAGACGGTCAGCGTCCCAATGGAACGGATCGTCCACAGTTCGGCATGAAATCCGCCGCCGCGCAGCACCATCCCGCTAGCCCACAGTGCTGATAGAGCAGCCAATGAGCCGGCCCATGCAAGCAGCACGGGATTCCGCCGTTCGGGAACAATCATTGCCAGCACAACGCCCGCACCGCACAGAAGAAACACGAGCATCAGTGGCAATGCGACAGTGTTCATGGCTGGCCCGCTTTCAGATCATCGGACATTCGCCCTGTGCCCGGAACATTTCCCAAACCGACTTTCTCGGCCACGACATCCTGCTGGGACGATCCCTATATATGCCTCCTCGAACGTAAACCATATCAAACATTACAGAACCTCCTTTCTCATGCTGAGACAAGGTTCCCATTACGCCTCCGGCGCTCGGAACACGCACGCACATGCGCCCGTCGTTGGTATCACCCAAGCTTTCGTCGAGGAATCGTTTGCCGGAGACATGACTCCGCCCCAAGATCAGGAGTCATCATCTGTCCCGGCTTCGGTGGGACAGCGGTTAAGGCCGAACTCCTTGGCCTTCGTCAATACTATTCAACGCTAGAGAAAATCAACGCAGGCAATTGCATGCCGAACAAGATTCTATGAAATACGGAATAGCAACAGAATGATGATTAAGAAGGCGAGCGTGTATGCGACGTACGCGTTCAAGCGGCCGTGATGCATTCGCGCAAGCAGTGTCGCAAACCAACTCGCTGCTTCGCCTACGGGGTGAAGGAACAGCCGGTCCACTAGATGCGTCTCATCCCGTCGCCGGAGAATCGCCGTTCGGAAGTGAACTGCTACGGTTTCGCGTGTGTCCTCCACAATATTCGGCCGGAAGATCGCTTGGAACACGACTCGAACAGGATTCGAGAATCCTGTCGCCGTGTATGTCATCTCTGGCAGCAGACGTGGAATTCCTCCAGCCCACAGTTCCTTACGGACCACACTGCGTTTGCGCGTGCTTCGAACCACGATAATCCAAGTGGCAAAAAGAAAAATCGCCAAAGCGACGACACTGTAGGATGGCGACATCGCGAAAATGACGGGATTCTGCTCCGAGCCGCGTGTTAGCACAACCAAACCCCTGCCCGGAAGCGCGCTGCTGCCCGTTTGGGCCCCTAGATTATGGAAATCTTCTAGGAATGCAGGAGGAAGTTGTTGATTTGCCGGAGTCGCCGTAAAGAACGGCGGCACGAGTGAACTGGATGCGCTCGCCCCAACAAGGGGCTCCACAGCGCGGTTCAGGACGGGAATGACGTACGTGGGCAGAACTCCCAGCAGAAGACAGGCAATCGCCAGATACGCCAACGGAAACTGGGGCCAAGTCCCCTTCTGACGCCCCCGGGGGCGCCATTTACCCCGTCGGATGCCAAGAAAGCTCATCGAATAAACCTTCACGAAGCACGTCACCGCCAGCGCCGCCGTCAGCGCGAGGCACGCCCCGCACAGTGCGAACAATATCTTGACCGCCGGAGACAGCAGCACGGCGCTACGCAGCAAGCACTGCAAAGTTAGCCATTCGCTCACAAAACCGTTGAAAGGCGGAATGGCGGCGATGGATAGACAGCCAACCAAGAAGACCACCGACAGGGCTGGCAGGAAATGAGCAAGGCCGCCGAGACGATCCATCTCCCGCGTTCCCGTGGCGGCTTCGATGTCGCCGACCCCCTGAAAGAGGAGAGTCTTGTAAACGGAGTGGTTAATCATGTGATAGAGTGCCGCCGTCAGCGCGATGGCCGCCGGAACGGCATAACCGGAAGCCCGAAAGACGAGAGATGCCCCGATTGCGGCAACAACAATGCCCGCATTCTCGATTGAACTGTGGGCGAGCATTTTCTTCATGTCGTTTTCTGTGGTGGCATACAGGATACCGACCAGGGCCGTGATACTCCCCGCGATCAACGCAAACAAACCCGTGCCCAGACCGCGGCTTGAGATCAGATCCGTATTCAACCGCAGGATACCGTAGAACCCGAGGTTCAGCGTGACGCCCGCCAGAACGGGAACGAAAATCGAAGGGGCTGCTGTATAGCACCGAGGAAGCCAGAAATTCACAGGAACCAACCCCGCTTTGACGCCGAAACCAAGAAACCCAAGCAGGAAGACACCCCACACGGCGCCGGTCGAAAGGTGGCTGGCCGCTGCTGTTAAGGCGGAGAATGACCAGTCCGACGATCCCCTCCCTAAGATCAGAAACGCAACGACGACAGCAAGAAAACCCGCTTCGCTCATGCCCAACATGATGTATCCCGCGCGCGTATCAGTCCGCGGACTTTGCTCGTAGTTCATGAGGAAGTAACAAAGGATCGACATGCACTCCCAACTGATCAAGAACAGAGGCGCGTCGCTCGCCGTGAGAATGAGAACGACGGAAGCCATCAGAGCAAAGTGGAGCACGGCGTAACGCCGCGCTGGATAACGACCGCCGAAGCGAACCTCCACGAAGTTCCTCACAAAGAGAGAAGCTGGAAGGTAAACCAACCCTGCCGCGAAAAGAAAGATTGCGGACAACATGTCCAGACGCAGGGTGAAACGACCCAGCCCCTCGAGATTCCAGAGATGAGTCTCAAAACTCCGGCCCGTGGCCAACGCCGCAACCGCTGCGAGCATCATCAAAATGGAACAGATTGTGCTACAAACCACGAGCACGCGCATTGGGTACTTCCCGCGCGCAGCGGCCGATAGCAGCAGTCCACAACCACAGAAAATGAAAAACAACCCCAGTGCCCCTCCTGTCCACGTGAGCACGGCTAGAGGCTCCTCTCAAGAAGCGAGTCGCGCGGAACGGGAGGCTTCCGTCCCGTAACGACCAGCAACCCATGGAGAACGGCCAAAGGCGGTGGTGGATCGCCCGGAACCTCAAGATCCACCGGAAGGACAGAAGCCACACCCCCAGCCGACATGAACGTGCGGCCGAACACTCCGCCCGTGATTGCACAGGTTCCGACAGCGAGAACCCGCTTCGGATCAGGCATGGCTTCATATGTCTTCACTAAAGGAACCCTCATATTTTCACTGACGGGACCTACGACTAAGAGCACATCGGCGGTACGCGGCGTCGCTGTAAAAAAGAATCCAAGCCGATGCATATTATAGAGAGGGTTATTCAGCTGCTTCACCTCGTGAAGGCAAGCGCCACAATCGCCTGCGTCAACTACGATCACATGCAATGAGCGACGGTAGGCATCAGGCAATGGCTCGCATTTTTCGCGACCGGACGCAACCATCGTCCACTCGTAGTCCGGCTTCCATTCGAGCACATGCGAGCTCCCGAAGTGACAACGCTGGCAATAAATGCAACGCTCCAGCTCGACGCAGGCTGAACTACCCCGCGCGATGATCGCATCGACTGGACAGTTTGCGGCGGCCCGGGAGGCATCCTCGGACGAGCCGAACTCTGTCGTCACCGGCCTACCGGGCGAAACACCCCATGCAGACTCGCGACCTCGTGGATAGCGTGTCGTTCGAACCCCTTTTTTCAGACCGTGCCAGAACCAAAAACTCATCCGAATCTCCTGCTGCTAACGATCACACTCGGTCGCCGAGAGTCCAAATGTGGCTAAAATGATTGGGAAATCTTGGAACGCGAAATCCTCAACGGCCGCGTGGAACCCCAGCCAATTGTTGAAGGACGGCGTAATTGCGCGGTAGCGTTCCACAAGGCCCGAATCGTCGAGTCTTATCCAATGGAGAGTAGCTCCAATCGGAGCTTCCGCCCACCCAAGTGCCATGCCAGAAGGATGGATCTCGCAAGGAGCGAATACCGGCCCTGGCTGCAATCGCTGGATGGCCTGATGGATCAAGCCTGCTGACTCCTGGGCTTCACGGAACAGCACTCGAAGCCGCGCATAGCCATCACCCTCGACTTCGCGCGGAATCTCAAATTCGTATTTGTCATAGCCCCCATACGGGCACTCCCGCCGCAAGTCGTGCGCACGGCCAGACGCCCGTCCTACGGGGCCCACAAGGTTCAAATCCCGCGCCTTGTCCGGGTCGACCACCCCCACATCCTCCAGGCGGTCTAGAAAGCTGCTCGTGAAACGAAGGCGGTCCTCAAGAACCCGCAAGTCTTCGACGGCATGATCAACCGCAGTAACGAGATTATGGAAATCCTCGTTTGCGAAGTCACGCCGCACGCCTCCAGGTGTGTTCAATCCGAACAAGTAGCGGTGTCCCGCGAATTGACATGAGGCCCGCAGAAGCTGCTCCTCGACGATCGCTGCTTGAGAGGCGGCCACCGCGAGCGCTGTGGATTCGCATATGCCTGTTATTGCACCGGTGTGGTGTCGTAGGCGTTCGAGCTCGGCCAGCAAGACCCGCAAGTGAGTTGCACGCACTGGAACTTCGAGGTCACAAATTCTCTCAACCGCGAGCGAGAACGCAAGCGAGTGGGCGAAGGAAGATGTGGCCGCGAACCGTTCGGCGAGCAGCAGAACATCGGAGACGCTTTTGCCCTCTGCGATTTTTTCAACGGCGCGGAATTTGTAAAACAGCCGTGGCACTGCGCGCAGCACGTCCTCGCCAACTGTTTCCAGCAGGAAATGAAGCGCCTCTCCGATACCGCCTTCGTATACTGGGCCGACCGGCATTGCGAAAGAACCCGGATCCTGGACAACAAGCAGAGGACGCCACTCCGGATTCGGCCGGCGCCGGAAATGCGTCTGATGCACGTCCACTGATTTCCTTTGGGGTTTCCTATGTGGCGCGACGCCTTCCGGCCAGATTTGGTCGTGCAGAATGAAATCCCCTAGACGGGGATGACCTTCGAATTGAAGGCCGAACAAATCCTCTGCTTCGCGCTCAAACCAGTCGGCTGCGTGAACCTCGGCGCTGATGCTCGGGACCGAGTTGGCCCCCAATGGCAATTCCAGAATTACATTGATCCAACCGGAGCCTGCCGCGAGAAAGACATATGAAAGCTGCCAATTACGGGAAAGCTCTTCGACAATCACGCCACCAAAGGAGCAGCCCATGTCCCAAAACAAAAATCGGCAAAGGGCCGGCAGGGCTCCGGACTCGTTCATCAGCATGCATAGCGCAGCTCCATTGTCTCCGCGAGACGGAGAAACAGCGGCGCGAAAGCGCTCTTGAACGGCCGCCGTCAAGGCGTCGAGTTCGATTCGTTCAGATGGAATGAGCGGCGATCCCATCATTGTCATCAGCGACCTCCAAGTTGTTGCGCCGCCAAATTTAGCAAATGATACACGGGTGCGGGAATGTAGACGCCCAGCACGGCCACAGGTATCGCTGCCACCACTACGGCGAACCGACAAGTCAGAGGTAGCACGACGGGCGCGCACGGCCCATCTGGCCTGCCAAAGACCATTCGGTTAACGTGCATCATGATGCCAACGAACGCGATGACAATCAGGCTGGCCAGAATTCCAACAACGAAAGGATGTCCCGCCCGAATTCCCGCGGAGAGAATCGAAAACTCACTCAAGAAGATTGGAAACGGAGGCGCACCAGCGATGGCCAGGGCGCAGAAAAGGAGCGCGGCCCCAGCGAAGGGGGAAATCCGCAGCAAACCCCGAACCGATTTGATTTCGCGCGTGCCCATCGTCAGCAGCACGATGCCGGCAACATAAAAGCACAGAGATTTCGTGATCGCATGGTTAAAGAGTTGGAACACGGCGCCAAAATCCGAGGCCTTGGTGGCCATGCCAGTCGCTGTCAGGATGATGCCCATGTGCTCTACAGTCGAATAGGCAAACATGCGCTTGTAATCACGGACCTGGAGCAAGAGGAATGCGGCGATAGCCACAGAGATTAGGCCGATAACCATCATCCAGCGGCCCATGTGTGGCGTTGGCGACTCCAGAACAATGGAAAGAAATCGCAGGACCGCGTAGAGCGGCACAGTGGTCTTGATTCCGGAAAGAACCGCGCAAATCGGCGAAGGCGCCTGGCTATGAGCGTCCGGGAGCCAGGTATGCATGGGCGCAAAGCCAATCTTTGATCCAAACCCAACAAAAACCAGCAAGAAGGATAGCTTCAGAAGGCTGGGCGCGATAGCATGGCTGTGCGCGGCGATCGACGCCCAAGTCTCTGGTCCGCTCGCACCAGTCGAATGGTATCCCCAAAAGAGCACCAGGAAGCCAAGCAACGAAATGGGTGCCCCCATCAGGGTGAGAATGGCATATTTCCAAGCGGCCTCGAGCGCGCTCGCGGTAGTTTCAAAACCGACTAGCAAGATTGCAAACAGCGTGATGAGTTCAACCCCCACCCATACGAGGTTCGGATCGGCCAAGGCGGGAACGATAATCAGTGCGAACGCGAGCAGGTTGTAGTTGCAGTAGAACCACCATAGGCGGTCCGTGTGTTCCTCATTATGTTGCATGTAGCCGCCGGCGAAGATGACCGCCAGCGCGCAGACAAAGCTCACTAAAACGAGCATCAGCGCCGACAGGCCGTCCGCATCCAACCAGCCGAACATTGCTGTGACGCGCGACATCATCACAACTTCGCGAGAAACAACAATGGCCAGAACAAAATCCAAACACAGGCAGACGACACTAATAAGCCAAGCCGCCTTGCGGAAGGGGTGTATCCAACAAAGCAATGCTGCGAAAGCGGGAAGGATTACGACTGCCGTCAGCGCCATGGTACGGGTTCCTCCTTCAACTCCGTCAGTCCAGCCGCTTCCGTCGTGCCAATCGTTTGCTTAATGTTTCGGGTAAGCAGCCCGATGATCACGGCAATCAGAATCACATTAAAAGCAACCGTCAATTCCGCGATCAAGGGAAGCTCCGCAGCGATCGCAATTCCGGCAAAAAATGCTCCGTTTTCCATCGCTAGTATTCCGATCAATTGAGGAATGGCTTCGCGCCGCGCAATCAAGGAATAGGCGCCAATCAGAACGCACGCCAGGCCAATGGGGAGGTTCACATGTACCACCGGATCACTCGAGGCGGACGCGATGGGCCCGATCAGGAGTTCCGACGAGATGGCCAGCAAGAGAACCAATAGCAACGATGCAGGAATATTGAGCACCTGCTCAATTTCGCGTCGGACATAGAGATCTCGAGACAAGGTCCGCTTTAGTACCCACGGAATCGCAATCACTTTTGCAGTAATTGTAATCGCACCCAATGCCCACAGATGAATCGAGCGCTCACCGAAGCCAAGCAAAAAACAGGAGGTGGCCAGCAGCAGAGACTGGATCACGAAGTAACGCACAACGCCCTGGACTTGCCGGGTGGCGACCATCGCAAACGCAGAGAGCAAAACCAAGCCGCCGCTCAAGTTGTTTAGAGCCTGTGCCACCGCCAGTTGCGCGCTATGCATGCCCTTCTCCTTCCCTACGAGCCGACAAAAATGCTTACGATCATGGCCGTCACGGAAATAATGAAAGCAGCCCCCAGAAATTCGCTGATTCGGAAGAGCCGCAACTTGGAAAGCGAAGTTTCGATGATGACCAGAACGATCGCGAATAACAGTATCTTCACGAGAATCAATGGAATTGCGATCACAACTTGGCCCAGTTCGCGGCCATGCGCGAGGCCCCACGGCGCGAGAAGGACATTGAGAAAAATGCATGCCAGCACTAGAAACTTCATCTGCCCGCCCCACTTCATTAGAGCTGCGCCCCGGCCTGAAAACTCCAAACCCTTTGATTCGTCAATCATCGCCAACTCAAAGTGACCGGCCGGGTTGTCGACGGGTATTCGTCCGCCTTCGGCGAGAATCAGCATCAGAAATGCAATCAACAGCAATACATGGGCGGGCGAAAAAAACGCGGCCGCATTCGCAATCCACTTTTGCTGCACGATGTATGGGATCGTTGACTGGGCGACGAACGATACTGTGAAGAAAACGATCATGAAGACGGGTTCGGCCAAAAATCCGACCATGCGCGTCCGGCTGGCCCCCATGGGGCCATACGGATTTCCGGTATCCACTGCCGCAAGCGCAGCGAAGAACCCGCCGATACCCAAGAAAAAGCCGCCCGCCAGCATGTCTCCCATGAACGCGAAAGCGAGTGGGTAATCCGTCAGAACGGGGATTAGCACCGTCACGAAGATCGGCGTAATGAATACGAGATAGGGTGTGATGCGGAAGATCCACGTCGTTTCCGACGAAATGACTTCATCCTTGTGGAAGAGCTTCCAAAGATCGCGATATGGCTGAAAAATGCTGGGGCCGCGCTTGCTTTGCACATTCTCCTTAAAGCGCGATAGGACGCCCGAGTAGAGGGGGGCGAAACTCAGGACAAAGAGAACCTGAATCAGGTTGTATGCAATGGTTTGTCTCATAAAACGGCTCCATGGGAAATTCGCAGGGCTGTTATTGGAGCAATACCACGAAATTGATCGGGGAAATTGTAGGCGCGTTGCTTGTGACGATGCATCACAAGCGATGACAAATCGTTGCAGTAAACGGGAGGAGACGCTAGGGTGGCATACATTCTGCGCTGCCACTTGCTACAATTTTCTCTTACCCCTCCCATTCGCACCCTCGCACAGGACAAATCCTGTTAAGAAGTTGGGAGGAGTCATCAGCCGTTAGATAACGTGGCGTTTTAACCCGATGCGATCGGGGAGGCAAACTCCTTTGCCGCGCTCATTCAACCACAACCCGTATCATTCCGCAAGTCGGTTTCGCGCTCCTCCGACAGTAACCGATACGCAACCGCAGCCAACAAGTCTTGTCACTGATTGAACCGGCGTTTCAATATTGCTAGTAGCCACGGGCGTTGTGCCTCGGAACAAAACGACCGAGTTCAGGCGATGGAAGGGACAGCACAAGCCGACAGAGAAACTGCGCGAACTGCAACACAGGAAGGAATTGTCCTTCTCCTCCATGATGCGCGCGCAGATGTCATCCTGGGTCTCTTCGACAATCCTCGTTTCGATGAAAGCCACCTTTGCCTCCTGCTCGGCCGGAAAGACCTCTCGACAGTTTTGTTGGAGGAGATCGCGAGCCGCAATCAGTGGATGTCCAGCTATCGTGTCCGCCGCAGCTTTGCTTGTCATCCACATGTGCCACTCGCACTCGGCCTGCGCCTTGTTCGCGAGCTCTACGTTGTTGACCTCGTCCAATTAGTTCTACTCCCTTCGGGGGCGCCAGCGGTAAAGCATTTGGCGGAGGAGCTTATTCTTGCGCGCCTCCCGCAATTGCCGTCCGCGCAGAAGATGATTCTCGCCCGGCGCGGTTCGGTACGCATTACAGGCGCGCTTCTGGCCGACGGACAGCCCGAGATTCTTTCCATCGTTCTGGAAAGCCCATTCCTGAACGAAGGCCAGGTCCTCAAAGCGATTTCAAAGATCACCGTGCCCGCTCGCGTCGTGGCCGCCATCGCCGAAAGCGCACGCTGGTCGCAGCATTACAGCGTGCGCTTAGCTCTCATACGCAACCCGCAAACTCCTCTCTCGCGAGTCTTTTCCTTCTTGCCGAGTATTTCGACTGCGGACTTGCGAATATTGGCCGAATCCTCTTCTGTCCCGACCAGTGTGCGGCCGCACCTTCGGCGGGAACTCGCCAATCACATGCAGCGTGGCGCTGGTCCGGCGAAAAGAAATTCAAATCCCCGAAGTTGATTTGATGCCTCAGGCGCTGAAGTTCATTGAAGTTTAGTCTGCAAGAAAACGGACAGCGTCGGCAAGCGAGCAAACCATCGCGGCACGGATAGCATTGTGTTTTACCGTGACGTATCAGCCATACTGCCGGTAGGTTTGCGGTCATGCTTTCTTCAAGCTTCGCAAATCGAAACGTCGTTTCACTTGAATGAAAATTGGGATCGCAGCGATTTCTGAGACAACGCAAAAAGCGATGAGTATAGGCATGGATCGATCATAGAGTATCCCCATGAGTGCGCTTCCGAGAAACCAGAAAATTCCGTAACTGGCAGTAAATATCCCGTAAGCAGAGGGCCGCCTTTCGGGCGGCACCATGGTAGCCACGGCTGCGGGAATGATCGATTCGTGAACCCCCATTCCGAGTCCCCAGAGCGCCACGCCGATCAGAGCAGGCCAGAATCCTCCTAAGAAGACAAACGGAGCAAATAGTGAGGTGACCAGCGTGATGGGTATCAGAACGGAGATTCCAACCCGGTCGAAGATTCGCCCAAATGCGAGTGATCCGAGGCCGCTAACTCCCATCGCAACGGAATAGAAGATCGGAACCCATAGGTTCGGTACCACAGACGTTTTTTGAAAATGGTAGGCGATCAGCGAAAAATCGGCGAATCCAGCAGCTACAAGAGCCGCGCCAGCCATGTACAGCCAAAAGATGTGGGGGAAGCTTTTTGTTCCCACCTTCGGCAGCGCCGTCGCGTCCAGGTTCTCTGGTTTGGGATAACGCAAACGAGCCACGATCAAAAAGGACAGCGCTATCAGAGCGGGAATCAGCAATACCGCAAACGCGCGTTGGTATTGGCCGTGGGTGGCGAGAATCGCGGCAACGAGCAGCGGTCCGAAGAGAGCGCCGGATTGGTCGAGCGCCTCGTGAACGCCAAAGCCCCATCCGTAGCCGATTTGCTTCGCAGCATGCGACAGCATTACATCGCGTGGAGGGTTGCGAATTGCTTTGCCGATTCGTTCGGTGATGATCAGAATCGCCGCCTCGTGCCAAGTCTTGACAAATGCCAGCGCCGGCACCGACAGCATTTGTATGAAGTACCCGAAAAGCGTAATGGGCCAGAACTCACCTGTTCGTTCGCTCAAGGGACCAGAGACGAGACGCAATCCATAACCGAGCAGTTCTCCGAGGCCGGCAATGATCCCGACGGCCGTTGCACTCGCCCCTAACACAGCAAGCAAGGGTCCCGTAATGCTGCGAGATCCTTCATATGTGAAATCTGCAAAGAAGCTGACTACTCCGATCAGCAAAATAAATCGAAGGGCAGCCTTCCTTGATTTGTTTGAGCCATTCATTCCTGGATCATTTCCATTGGAGCTTCATTTGTTCAAGGCTTTATGCGCTGTCGCCATCGTGTTTGTGTCAATTCCAGGTGCGGCTTCGCATCAATATGATTCGCTTCATTGCTTATTCGCCCCGTTGCAACGGGATTTTCTGCGGTGCATCGACGGTTGAGCGGAACGGCCTAGCCCGCGATGGTCGAACTCACGTCGCTGGATTGTCTGTTCTGGAATTGCTGATTCAAGCCAAATATCTGGCGATACAAGTCTCCGCCATGACTGGTCTCCAACGGTTCGCCTTCGAGCAGCCTGAAGGTTCGCGTCCCGTCGGCCTTTCTTTCGGCGCGCAAGAAGAGCGCGTCCTCGATCTTTCTGTCGAAGAAGCCACGGGCGAATTCGTACAGATGCGTCACGTAGAAGATCTTGCTGCGCTTCTCCAGCAAGGCACAGACGATCTGTTTCGCGATCTCCGACCCCTCCCGCTCGTTTGTCGCAGCAAATGATTCGTTGAAGAGCAGCATCGAGTTCGGCGCGATGTGGTCGACGACCTCGCTCATTCTGGCGATCTCCTCCTCGAACTTCCCGCTTTTCATCGTCGCGTCTTCTTCCCGCTTGTAGTGAGTAAACAAAGCAGGGCAGAGTTCAGCCTCGAAGGCCTCGGCCCCAACGAACATTCCGCATTGCATCATCACTTGCGCCAGACCGATGCTGCGCAGGAAACTGGACTTTCCGCCCTGGTTGGCGCCGGTGATGATTGTGAGGTTCTTGCCGTCGGCGTCGACTGCGTTGCCCACCACTCTGCACTCCATCTGGAGCGACAAGCACACGTCGTACAGCCCGTTGAAGCAGTGCTTGCGTTCGCCTGCGGGTGCTGGCGTGGGAAAACACACTGGCTCTTCCTTGGCCGCCAGTCGGCCGTGCAGATTCAGGCAGCCGATATAGAAGGCCAACTCCACTTGCAGCATCTTGAAGAAGCTCAGGACGTGATCGGAGGATCGGGCGAGCGCAATCGCCACCCGACTGATCCCCCGGTGCCGCATGTCCGACAGGATCTGCGCCCCGGCCGTGTCGCGATCGGCGATATAGAAGGTGTAGGCAGGGGGCCCTTTGCCAAGGATCCGATCGAGCCAGTTCGGATCCTTCGCGCAGGCCTGGCGCAGCACGTAGTTGGTGCTTTCGTTCCACTCGCCCAGTTCTGCGCTCAACAAGACGCCTTTACGGAACTTCAATTCCCTCAGATGATTTTGGATACTAGCCAAGTACTCATTGCTAAGTTCCTTCCCGAACATCGCGAACAGCGCGGTGAAGGCCTCCGACTCGAATCGGCCGGCTTGTTCTTCGGCGATGCCCCTCAGCTTCCTGAGTACGCCCAACGAGAACTCCAGCAAGTCGATGGAGCTGTAAAGCATCGAGGATGCGTAGTGGCTGGACATGCCCCACCAGTGCTTCTCCGTTGTCTTGATCGCCTCCACCATGAGGTCATAGAGTTGCCTGACCACCGCCGGGTTTTTCAGGCAATCCTTCAGGATCTCCTGCCGATACAGGATCGTGTCCACGTCGTTCCGCAGCCCCGAGAGAAGCGCCGTCCGTGCCACCTCCAGCAGAAACTCGTCATCACCTCCCATGGCGTGCAGCAGCGTATCCAACTCCAAGTCCTGGATCAGGGCCCGCTCGTGAGGGGGCAATTGCTGTTTCCGGTCGACATCTCTCCTATAGGGGTACATCACATCCCGCAGCAATTGATGTGGGTCGAAATCCCGATCCGGATACATCAACAGCGCTCTCATGCTTTGATTCGCTCCTTCAGCCAATGGTAGGTCACGCGATATTTCTGGGCGATTGCAAGCGCATACGCCAGTCCATCGGCCGGCCTTCGCTCCAATTTGTAGGTTCGAACTGCCGGATTATCCGGATCGACTGTGCTGACGACGCTGACCGTTTTTTCGTTGAACGACGCCAATTCATCCAGGAACGTAACGCAGACCGCGAGAAGGTCCAGCGCGGAAATTTTCGCCATGACCTTCTTGCTCAAATAGACCGCGTCCTTGAGCGTCGTCGACGAGAAGATCTCGTTCATGACGACGAGGCTGTCCGCCGTTGCCTCGTCGAGTATCTGGTGGATCCGAATCAGATCGTCCTGTAACTTGCCGCGGAGATTCGTGATGTCCTCTTCCCGTTCGAAGTGCGCGAAGAGGCGGTCGAAGAGAAAGAGCCGAGCTTCCGTGCCCGGGATGGGGCAGCCCAAAGTAGCAAGGTAATGCAACTGGCCGAACATGCGGGCGAACGTTGTCTTGCCGCCCTGGTTCGGCCCGGAAACGACAAAGATGCGCTCCGGTCCCCTCAGAAAGAAATCGTTAGGGACAATGGCAGCTTTTTCACCGATTAGCTTGCCCGCCAGCGCGAGATCGAAGGCGTTGCGGCCGCTGATCTCCTTCGACGTTTGCGAGAGCTGGGGTCGACAGAAGGTCAGGCCGGCGCGCCGGAATTTTTCGATATACGCGAGGTAGGCAACGTAGAACTGGACCTCGCGATCGAACCGCGAGATCTTTTCGTCGAGGTACTCCGCGTGCGCCGTGCAGAAAGCGTCGAACGCGCGGAATGTGTCTGGGTGGAGCAGCGCTACCCGGTCTAGGATCTGCGCCTCAATATGGTTCATGCCCTCCCAGTTCCGGATCTCGAGCCGATAGCGGTTCGCCGCGTCGCGTCGGAATTTCTCGAATGTTTCTTCGACAGCGGCGCTGTAGTCGCCCTCTGCGCTGCAGTGGCGGACCGTGACACCGCCGTTCTTGAGGAGGAGGCAGTATGTGATGGCGGATAGATCCGACTTCACCTTCCCCAATTCAGCCACGAGATTGCCAAACGAAACCGATGCAACATACTCCTTCAGATACTCGCCGAACGCGCGCAGGCCTGCCGACTTTACGGCGGCGGCACGCAGAGACTGCGAGAGGCGCTCGACGGCTTCGCAATAAATTTCGACCGCGCCTACAAACCGTCGCTCCATGGCGTATTTGTAGTCGAGCTTCTTTGCCTGATCGAGACACCCGCGCATGGCGCGCATCTGTTCGGAGAACGTCTTGACAGCTTGTATCAGTATCTTGTCATCGAGATCCTGCATGATCTCCTGGCGATACGCGATCGCGTCGAGATCATTCAGTCGCGTGTAATAGAACGGCGCCAGGTCGTAGTCCTTCCACGGGGCCGTGACGGTGTCGATGATCTGATCGAGGTTCAAATCGTGAAAAAAGGCTGGCGCTTCCGGTTTCCCCCCCTCTATGCCGTGGTGGGGTCCCTCAAATAGTATGCTGTAGAAGGTCATTGCGCTTGTCTTCTCAGAAAGCCGTACGGGCCGCGCTGAACGCCGAATTCGGTCCCGTGTGGCGCCGAGATTTACCAAACCATCTGGTTGAGTTCTGCAAGCTCCACTCGATCTACATTTCGTTCAGGGGATCGTGGCGCGGGATGACATGACTCTGCGACAAGAATCCCTTGTCAGGAGTCATCATCTGCCCCGGCATAAGGTAGGACAGCGGTTAGGGCGGAACTCCTTCGCCTTATCTCAAATTTGCACTACGAGCGCTCGAAAGTCAACGAACGACAGCAGGTAATTCACAACTCCCATGCGCTCGTCCCCAACCTTCCTTCCGATTTTCCGCTTCGATCGTTACCACTCAGGCGTTTCAAAACGTTCAGAATCCTCCAACTCCGATCAGCAGCTCCGCCAAAAGGCTGAGAAGCATATATACGGCGTACACGTTGTTCAGCTCGTGTCACGTCCGTCGCCCGAACTTCAGAGTCGAACGACGGGGAGGCCAGGAATCAATTGAAAGTGACGGGCGTTCAGGGTTGCCACCGAATATCCGAGATGCAATGCGGTGACGCCGATCAAGAGGTCTGGTAACGCGATAACAACTCCCTTCGCCGCTTGCTCGCCCTCGATTCTCCCGGCAAGCTGCGCGATTTCAAACGTCACGGGATGCACCGGTATTGCGTCAGTGAGTTCCTCGACGAAGGCGCGCCGCCGCTGACGATCAGCCTCTGATTTTGCGCGGTATATCCCGTGGGTCAATTCGACGACAGTAATTGCGGAGAGGGCGTTTTCAGTCTCCCCTTGGGACGCCTTCGCACGTTCGAGAATGTCCCAAACGCGCTGCCCCTGGCGCTCACCCGCGATGAGCAGGCTCGAATCGAGAATCAATCCCATGCGGGCGGGTTTAGCGGCTTACGATGGCTGGTAATAATTTCTTCAAGATCTGCGGCGAAGTCCGCGTCCAGTGTGGGTTCATAACCCAATTCCTTCGCGTGCGCTTTTGCGAGCGCGATGGACTCCGAAAGAAGGCGCCCACGAAACACTTCCGCTGGACGCACTACGGCCACAGGTCGCGCGTCGTGCTCAATGACGACCTCCGCGCCCTCGCGTACGCGAGCCAGCAACGAAGCGAAATCGTTGGCGGCCTCTTTGTCCGAAATGTGAATTACATTCTTCGCCATGACGCCCATTATATCCCCTTACCCTTGATTGATGTCGGCGGACCCCTAAGTCCAACCTGGAGCATCGCATAGACTCTTTAACAGGTCTATAGATAATCTATACTTGACATATAGACCTTAAAAGACTACTATGCCGGCGTGTGGAGGACCAAGCGCGATGATATCCGAATCAGACCCTCATTCTCCGAGGAGACGACGCAGAAACACGCTATGCGCGTTCTATGTTTTCGTGGTCGTGGCCATCGTATTTTTCAGCGTGGCCGTTCGCCCAAATCAGTCTGGGCAAAGGGAGCTGGCCGCGCTCGGAATTGTCGCGTCGGTCGCAGCTATTTGGAGCTTCATTCGATTCCTCCGAGCAGCAGACGCACATCAGAAACTCATTAACCATGAAGCGACGAGCTTTGCCTTTGTTGCCTCCTTGCTTCTCACGCTCATTGTTGGCCTCCTCCAGCGATTCGGAATTTTTTCCGGTGCCTCGCTCCTGATTCCGGCAGTGATGGTCGCGTTCTGGAGCATCGGCCTAATCCTCTCTTCTTGGCGGTATCAATGAAGACTCGCCTCCGTGTTTTAAGGGCAGAAAAGGAATGGTCGCAAGCCGAACTCGCCGAGACCGTCGGAGTGACCCGCCAGTGTATCAATGCGATTGAAACGGGCAAATACGAACCGGGTCTCAATTTGGCCTTTAAGATCGCCCGCGTGTTCGGCAAGAACCTTGAGGAGGTCTTCCTTTATGCGGAAGGAGAGCAACAGTCGCCCTCCTCTTGAGTTCGTTTCGAGGTAACGCAGAATGTTCAGCCGTTCGCACCTCCGAGTTTTCCGTTTTGCTCCGCAGTCGAATACTGTTCCTGCCGCCCTCAATAGCTAGGCGTCACGGAGTGCTGCCATGTCCCGAGGCTTTGACGGATTTGAAATCGACGATTTTCGCGGTTCTGACTTTGGTTCCGGGCGCGATGTTGGCCGGGGTTCATCTTCCGACTGGAACGCTCGAACCAATCTACACAACATACACCGGGAGGAAGAGCGGGCCGACAGCCTCGACCGTGAGGGACGGGAGCATTCTAACAGGGAACGTCCTCCACTGGCGCGCGAGGAACGTGTTCAAGCGATCCTCTCGCAGCGCACCCGAACCAAGTACACGGATCGGGACAGGGATTATTCGCTACGGGATTCCGAGATTCACACCCTCTTGGAAGTTGGCAAGTTTCGCGTCGTCGCCACAAACGATCTGGCCGAGTTCGCTTACAACGGCGACCGATCCCGCATGGAGAAAGATGTAGAAAGCCTAGCCCGTCAGGGTCTCGTTAGAGTAACGGGCATTGCGGACGCAGAGCACAACCCAATCCAGGTAGTAACTCTCACGAAGGAAGGCCACAAGTTTCTCGCTCGCGGCAAAATACTTCGCCCAGACCAAACCATCTACCACGGGCTCAAAAAGCCCAAAGAAGCTCTCCACGACGCGGAACTCTACCGGCTCTATCACAAGGTAGCCGATGAGATCGAAGGTCGGGGCGGCAGGGTGCTGCGCGTCAAGCTCGACTACGAAATCAAGCGGGAACTCTACATGCGCCTCGCCCATGTGTCGGACGATAAGGGCCACGTCCCGGAAGAAGTGAAGGAGGAAATCGCCAGCCGGTATCACCTCAAGGTTGTGTCCGGCGAGATTCCAATCCCCGATTTGCGCGTCGAGTATCTGAGGGAGAAGGACAGCGAAATCCAGCGACGCGACCTGGAACTCGCCACGGACCATTACCGTCCGCGCGGGCTTTCCCAGAAGGCTCGCGCCGGCTTCCAAATCTACGCCCGCCGCGGCGATACGGACCGGCTGCGCCGCATCAGGGACGACCGGGAATTGAGCGCAGCGATCTTCAGCTTATAGCCCATGAACATTCAAGAATCCCAACTCGCCAACCTACGCGCTTTCGGTTACACCGAAGCCGAAGCTCGGTTTCTCTACCTTGTGGCAACGCATTCCGGCTACTTCACGGTGCGGCAGTTCCTCGACTTTGCCGTTGCCAAGAGCGGCAAACGGAACGCCCGTTTCGTCGAGAAGCTATTCGCCCTGGGCCATGTTTCGGCCCAGAGATTCACGCGGAGAAGCCTCGTCTACCACCTCCGCTCTCGCCAGCTTTATGAGGCGATTGGCAAAGCCCATCTCCGTAATCGCAGGGAGCACGAACTGGCATACATCAAGACGCGGCTCCTGGCGCTCGATTTCATCCTCGCCAACCCGGAAGACAGTTATTTCGAGACGGCGGAAGAGAAGCAGCGGTACTTCATCGAGCGGTTCAAGCTTGATGGGAGTTTGTTTTCCGCACCCAACGAGCATGGCAAGAGCGTCACGTTCGCCGACAGATTTCCCCTCTGTGTGGCCTATCCATCTCCCGACTACATGCCTGTGGTGACTTTTACCTACGTCGATCCTGCCCATCGGAACCTCGGCCCATACATTGCGCACCTGCGTACCTACCGGCCTCTGTTCCGGCAGCTTCCGAGCTTCCAATTCGTCTACATTTCGACGTCAGCAGGCCTCCAGAGGGAAGCGGCGGAACTTTTTTCATTTCTTGTAGAAGGCAACGGTCTCTCGGACTTAAAGCGCTACTTCGATGTCCAAACCAAGTGGGCTAGCCGGAAATATAGTCTCGTTACGGAGGACGACATGATCTTCCGGCACGAGGCCGCGAAGCGTTTCAACGGTCAGATATTCGACACTCTCTTCTATCTGTGGAGGC
>Ga0307374_10003734_pt1 | contig 25797 bp, 30 predicted proteins | sample OX3MG_FD_202532 | JGI IMG/M metagenome (GOLD analysis project Ga0307374, IMG submission 202532) | Soil microbial communities from Risofladan, Vaasa, Finland - OX-3 | ecosystem: Environmental > Terrestrial > Soil > Coastal area > Acid sulfate soil | place: Finland: Risofladan, Vaasa | collected...
CGGAAGACTACCGGTTTGATAGGCCGCAAGTGTAAGATCCGCGAGGATTTGAGCGAAGCGGTACTAATCGCCCGTGAGGCTTGGCCGTATTCTTCGATCGTGTTGGGAAGAGCTTGGTTTTTCTTGCAGAAATTAGTAGAATAAAAACTCGGTTATCCGAGGGGTCCATGAGATCGGTGATAATTCCGGCAGGGAAACACCCGTTCCCATTCCGAACACGGCAGTTAAGCCTGCCAGGGCCAATGGTACTAACGCCCATCTCGGCGTTGGGAGAGTAGGTCGTTGCCGGTCTCATGGACCCCTTGGGCGCCGTTAAGCGCGGGGATAAAAAAATAAAATCGTTAGACGGGCAGGTCGTCGTCGGGACGGCGCTCGCGGGAGCGCTGTTTTTTTCGGCTGGGCCGCTCGTCGCCCAGATTTCGGCGCAGACGGCGCGGCAGGGGACTCCGGGAGGCTGGCAGGTTTCGGCGTACTACCAGGGCGTTTCGGATCAAGATTTAAATTTCAACTTGAGCGGCGGCAGCGCGGCGTGCTCGTCGAAAAACGGCATTGCTTTCGCGTGCGGACAGTCGGCTGGAGCGCTGTCGGTTCATGGCAGCGGCGACGCGGGGCTCATCAGGGCAGTCTATCAGCCTTGGGACGGGTTCCAGTATTCCGCCGCGGTGGGCGCGGGCTACTATTCGCTGAGCGTGCCCTCGGCCAGCGCGACTCAGAATTACGCGGGCAGCGGCGCGGGACCGATTTTTTCGTTGGGCGTTCAGGACGTGATTTTTCCGGACACTATCGTCACGCCGGCCGTGGCCGTCAATATCGGCTTTTCCGGAGCGATGTATCCGCTGGATCGGATGAATGATTCCGCGGGCAATGTGTCCGCGGTCAATGACACGCTGACGCTTTTGGAGTACCAACTGGGCGTGGAGGCCAGCCATGTTTTTCCGCTGAGCGGGTGGCGGGTCGAGCCCTACGGCGGGGTCAAGTGGTATCGGGTCGACGCGGACTTAAAGGACGCGACCCTGGGCAGCCACTCGGGTGGCTTCCGGGATACGCTGGCGCCGGTCGTGGGTCTGCGGATTCCCACCTCGGATCACGAGGGGCTTTTCGCCGAGGCGGCCTACGTCGGGGGATTTCAGTACGGCGGCGGGCTGTCGCTAAGATTTTAGCATTTTTAGGGAGTGATTTAACATGAAGCTGACGAAAAACCAGAAAAAGGAAAAGGCGCAGGAGCTCTCGGGCTCCCTGACCAAGGCCGAGCATGTTTTTTTCACCGAGTACCAGGGCCTGAAGTTCGTCGAGATGGACGAGTTGCGCGGCAAGCTCAAAACCCTGGGCGGACGCTATTCCGTGGTCAAGAACTCGCAACTGCGCCATGCCTTGAAGGGCGCGGGCATCGACGGCGTCGACGCCGGGCTTTTGAAGGGCCCGCTGGGCTTGGTGGTGGCTGATGGCGACGATCCGGTCGCGGCGGCCAAGGTCCTGGCGGCGTTCGCCAAGCAGTTCCCCGTTTTCAAGGTCAAGGCCGGCTACGTGGGCAAGAAGTGGATGACGTCGGCGGAATGCCAGAAGCTTTCCGCGCTGGGCACCAGGCCCGAGCTTTTGGCCAAGTTCGTGGGCTTGCTCTACGCCTCCGGCGCCCAGGCCGCCTCCGTTTTGCAGGCGCCCATCCGCGACTTCGTGTTGGCGTTGAGCGCTTTGGAAGATAAGAAAAAGAAGGAAACACCGGCCGCGGCCGCGGCTTGAAAAACCGGCCGGCAGTCTCCGTGAGGGGATAAAGCCCGCGAGGGCGCTGCCACATAAAGGAGAATAAGATGTCTACTGCGACGAAGCTGGGGAAGGAAGAAATTGTTGACGCGATCGCGAATTTATCGGTTTTGGAGCTTTCCGAGCTCGTCAAGGCCGTCGAAGAGAAGTTCGGCGTGAAGGCCGCCGCGGCCGTTCCCGTGGCCGTTGCCGGCGGCGCCCACGCGGGCGGAGCGGCCGCTCCCGCCGAGGAGAAAACGGATTTTTCCGTCGTCCTGACCGGCGCCGGTTCCAACAAGATCGGCGTCATCAAGGTGGTGCGGGAGTTGACCGGACTGGGCCTTAAGGAGGCCAAGGATCTGGTCGAGGCCGCGCCCAAGCCCGTCAAGGACGGCGTTGCCAAGGCCCAGGCCGAGGAAATGAAGAAAAAGCTCACCGAGGCGGGCGCCACCGTCGAGTTGAAATAGCCGGCGATGTTCTTGCCGGGACATTTGGGTTTGAGCGGCCGCGCCCCCCGCGGGGGACGCGTCCGTTTTAGTCGCCTGGAACTGCGCGTATTCGGGGGTGCGGCGTGAAACAGATTCGATTCGGGAAGATTCCTGAGGCCATGGGTTTGCCGGATCTGCTCGAGATGCAGAAAAACTCCTTTAAGAGCTTTTTGCAGCTTGACGCGGCGCCGGAGAAAAGGAAGCTCATGGGCCTGCAGGCGGCCTTTTTGGACGTCTTCCCCATTGAATCCGCGGACGGAAGCTTGGTGCTTGACTTTGTGCGCTACTCGCTGGGCCCGTCGCGCTACACGACGGGCGACGAGGCGCAGAGCCACGACGCCACGTGGTCTCGACCGCTCTCCGCGGTTCTGCGGCTTTCTTCGCGCCAGCCCTCGGGCAAGCTGAAGCAGGTCATCGAGCAGGACGTCATTCTCTGCGAGATTCCCACCATGACGGACACGGCGTCCTTCGTCATCAACGGGGCCGAGCGCGTGGTGGTCAGCCAGCTGCACCGCTCGCCGGGCATTATTTTCGAGGAGGACGAAGAGAAGAAGATATCCTCCCTGGGTAAGAAGCTTTTCTTTGCCCGCGTCATCCCCTACCGCGGCGCCTGGGTGGAGTTTGAGTTCGACATCAACAACATTCTCTTCGTGCGCATCGACCGCAAGAAGAAATTCGAGGCCACGACGTTTTTGCGCGCCTGCGGCGTCGAATCCGATTCCGATATCCTGAAGATTTTTTACCGCTACGAGGAAATCCCTTTGGCCGGGACCGACCCCGAGACGCTGGTGCACCGCGTTGCCGTCGAGGATGCGGTCGACCGGGAGACCGGCGAGGTCCTCATCGAGGCGGGCAAGAAAATCACGCACGAGGCTTTAAAGCGCCTGGCCGACAAGAAAATTACCTCGGTCAAGATCATCTCCGGCGATCCGGAGAAAGACGACTCCGCTATTTTGGAAACCTTGCGCAAGGACAAAATTAAGAGCGTGCGCGAGGCCCAGCAAGAAATCTACAAGAAGCTGCGCGGCCAGGAATTCATCGTCCCCGGCCAGGCCGAGTCCTACGTGGACAACCTGTTCTTCAAGAGCCTGCGCAAGTACGATTTGTCCAAGGTCGGCCGGCACAAGATTAACTCTAAGTTGCACCGCTACCTCTGGACCCTGGCGGGGCGCCGCGACGTCGTGGCCCGCCCGGACAACCGGCGGCACAAGCATTTCGCGCTTCCCAGCTATGACCGGCGCACGCTCTGCCTGGAAGACGTCATCGCCACCATTCAATACCTGGTGGCCTTGAACTGCGGCGTCACCCATCTGAGCCTGGATGAGGCGCGCGCCACCCCAATTCCCGCAAAGAGCGGGAGCTTCGAGACCCCGGCCGAGTACAAGTCCTGGCTTTCCGAGCGCCTGAAGAAAATCCAGGGCTCGGGGCTGGAGGGCAAGCTGGCGGTCGTCGACATCCACGACAAGGATTCCGACGAGGACAACGATCCGGTCCGCCAGGGCCTGAAGAAAGACCGCTTTTCCTTCGTTGATTACGGGGATGCCGTGGCGGAATGGCGCAAGGCCGCTCCGTCCTTGTTCGACAAGAACTTCCTGGTGACCTTGGACGACATCGATCACCTGGGCAACCGCCGCGTGCGCAGCGTGGGCGAGCTTCTTGAAAACCAGATCCGCATGGGTCTGGCGCAGATGTCGCGCGTCATCCGCGATCGCATGAGCGTCCAGGACAAGCGGCAGATCACGCCCCGGAGCCTCATCAACACGGCCCCCTTAGTCGGCATCCTGCGCAAATTCTTCGGCACGTCCCAGCTGTCCCAGTTTATGGACCAGATTAATCCCCTGGCCGAAATCACGCACAAGCGCCGCCTCTCGGCCCTGGGCCCGGGCGGTCTGCACCGCAAGCGCGCGGGCTTCGAGGTCCGCGACGTGCATTACACCCACTACGGCCGGGTCTGCCCCATCGAAACGCCCGAGGGCCCGAACATCGGCCTCATCACGTCGCTGGCCGCCTACGCGCGCATCAACGAGTTCGGCCTCATCGAGTCGCCCTACCGCCGGGTCAAGAACGGCAAGCTGACCGGCGAAGTCAATTATTTGGGCGCCGACCAGGAGGGCGGCAGCATCGTGGCCCAGGCCAACACGCCGCTCGACAAGGAAAAAATCGCCGCGGAGCAGGTCAGCTGCCGATCGCATGGCGACTTCCCCGTGGTCGATCCGTCCAAGGTCGACTACATGGACATCTCCCCGATTCAGGTCGTTTCCGTCTCGGCCGCGCTGGTGCCCTTTTTGGAGCACGACGACGCCAACCGCGCCTTGATGGGCGCCAACATGCAGCGTCAGGCCGTGCCGCTTTTGAAGCCCGAGGCGCCCGTGGTGGCGACCGGCATCGAAGACGTGGTGGCCCGGGATTCCGGGGCCTGCATCGTGTCCCGGCGCGCCGGCAAAGTGCTTTATGCCACCGGCGACTTGGTCGCCGTTCACGCCGACGGCGAGGGCGGGGAAGACTCCATTGATTTGTATTCCTTGAAGAAGTACCGCCGCTCCAACCAGGACACCTGCGTCAACCAGAAGCCCATCGTGTCCTCCGGCGAGCGCGTCAAGGCCGGCCAGGTTCTGGCCGACGGCCCCGCGACGGATGGGGGCCAGCTGGCGCTGGGGCGAAACCTTCTCGTCGGCTTTTTGCCTTGGGAAGGCTACAACTTCGAGGACGCGATCTTAATATCCGAGCGCCTGGTCCGCGAGGACATCTTCACCTCCATCCACGTCTCCGAGTTCGAGGTCGAGGCCCGCGACACCAAGCTCGGCCCCGAGGAAATCACCCGCGACATTCCCAACGTCAGCACGGAAACTTTGGAGTCCTTGGACGAGTCGGGCATTGTGATTCCCTCCACCTACGTCCGGCAGGGCGACGTGCTGGTCGGCAAGGTCACGCCCAAGGGCGAGCAGCAGCTCACTCCCGAGGAGCGGCTTTTGAAGGTCATCTTCGGCAAGAAGGCCGAGGATGTGCAGGACGCGTCCATGCGCGTGCCGCCGGGCGTTTCCGGCAAGGTCATCGGCGTCAAGGTGTTCGTGCGGCGTGAGAAGATGTCCAAGGCCGACGAGAAAAAGGGCTTGGATGCCGCCACGGACAAGCTCGAGCGCGACCTGGCCGCGTTGCGCGAGTACCGCAAGCAGACCGCGGCGCGTTTCGAATCCCTGGGCGCCGCCAAGCGCAAGGAAGAAGAGGAGCGCCTGAAGTCCTTCTGCTCCCTGATGGAGAAGAGAGTCCGCGAAGAGGCGGCCCGCGTCAAGGAGAACATCAAGGAAGGCGACGATTTGGCCGTCACGGTCAACCGCGTGGTCAAGGTCTACATCGCGTCCCGCCGGAAAATCCAGGTCGGCGACAAGTGCGCCGGCCGCCACGGCAACAAGGGCGTCATCTCCAAGATTCTTCCCGAGGAGGACATGCCGTTCTTGCCGGACGGTACCCCGTTGGACGTGGTTTTGTCCCCGCTGGGCGTGCCCTCCCGCATGAACGTCGGCCAGCTGCTGGAAACCATGCTGGGCTGGGCCGCGCACACGCTCGACACGCAGATGGTCAATCCCGTCTTCGACAGCGCCAGCGAGAAGGATATTCACGAGAAGGTGGCCGAGGCCAAGAAGAAGCTCAAGGAGCAGGGAATGCCGGAGAAATACCTGCCCACCGACGACTGCCGCATCACGCTTTACGACGGGCGCACCGGAGAGCCCTTCCAGGAGAAGGTCTCGATCGGCTACATGTACGTTCTGAAGCTCATCCATTTGGTCGAGGACAAGATTCACGCCCGCTCTACGGGTCCCTACAGCCTCATCACGCGCCAGCCCTTGGGCGGCAAGGCGCAGTTCGGCGGGCAGCGCTTCGGCGAAATGGAAGTCTGGGCCATTGAGGGCTACGGCGCGGCCTACGCGCTGCAGGAGTTCCTCACGGTCAAGTCCGACGACGTCATCGGACGCACCAAGATGTACGAGTCCATCATCAAAGGGGAACCCCCCGCCCAGCCCGGCGTGCCCGAGTCCTTCAAGGTTCTGGTGCGCGAGCTCCAGGCGCTGGGCTTGAACGTCGAGCTTTTGAAGCTGGGCAAGGACGGCCACGAGAAGGCATCCGGAAAGAAAGACGCCAAAGAGATCGCGAGGAAATCCTGAGATGACATCATCCAACTCCGTCGCCGCGGAAAAAAAGCTCTCCCTGGGCGGGAAGAAAAAGAAGCGGGCCGGGGGCATCGACTTCTTCGACTTCGACGCCATCCGCGTCTCTTTGGCCAGCCCGGAGCAGATCGTGTCCTGGTCCTACGGCGAGGTCAAGAAGCCCGAGACCATCAACTACCGCACGCTTAAGCCCGAGCGGGACGGACTTTTCTGCGAGAGAATTTTCGGCCCCGCGCGCGACTACGAGTGCGCCTGCGGCAAGTACCGCTGGATCAAGTTCAAGAACATCGTCTGCGACCGCTGCGGCGTCGAGGTGACCGAGTCCAAGGTCCGCCGCGAGCGCATGGGGCACATCGACTTGGCCGTGCCCGTCTCCCATATCTGGTTTTTGAAGAAGACGCCGTCGCGCATCGGCATCGTGCTGGACATGAAGGCGCTGGACTTGGAGCGCATCATCTATTACGGCATGTATGTGGTCACCGAGGACCTCGTCGACGTCTCCGGGCGCACGGTCTATCACGCCAAGGATCTTCTCTCCGAGGAAGAGGTCCGCAAGGCGCGCGAGGAATTCCGCTCGCAGCTTAAAGTCGAAATCGGCGCCGGCGCCGTCAAGACCCTTCTCTCCAAGGTCAATCCCAAGGAGGAGGTCAAGAAGGTCACCGAGAGCCTCGCCGCGGCCGTTTCCGAGGCGGAGCAGTCGCGCCTCATCCGGCGCTTGCGCATCCTGCAGGGCTTCGCCGAGTCGGGCAACGATCCGCAGTGGATGATCTTGACGTCTCTGCCGGTCATCCCGCCCGAGTTGCGCCCCCTGGTGCCCCTGGAGGGCGGACGCTTCGCCACCTCGGACCTAAACGATCTTTACCGCCGCATCATCAACCGCAACAACCGCCTCAAGCACATCGAGGCCCTGCGCGCGCCCGAGGTCATGATTTTCAACGAAAAGCGCCTGCTGCAGGAAGCCGTCGATGCCCTGTTCGAGAATGGCGCGCGCGGCCGCGTGGTGGTCGGCGCCGGAAATCGTCCGCTGAAATCTTTGTCGGAAATTCTAAAGGGCAAGCAGGGCCGTTTCCGCCAAAACTTGCTCGGCAAGCGCGTGGACTACTCGGGCCGCTCCGTCATCGTCGTGGGCCCGAACTTGAAGCTCAACCAATGCGGCCTGCCCAAGGAAATGGCCTTGGAGCTTTTCCGCCCCTTCATCATCCGCGAGCTCATCAAGGCCGAGAACTTGACCTTGAAGGCCGCCAAGCGCATGTTCGACAAAGTGCGCCCGGAGATTTGGGACATTCTGGAGTACGTGACCAAGGATCATCCGGTCATGCTCAATCGCGCGCCCACGTTGCACCGCCTGGGCATCCAGGCCTTCGAGCCGGTGCTCATCGAGGGCAAGTCCATCCAGCTCCACCCGCTCACCTGCGCGGCCTTCAACGCCGACTTCGACGGCGACCAGATGGCCGTGCACGTGCCGCTGTCCCAGGAGGCGCAACTCGAAGCCAAGCTCCTCATGATGGCCTCCAATAACGTGCTTTCCCCGGCCTCGGGCAAGCCCATTGCGGTGCCCTCGCACGACATGGTGCTGGGCATCCACTATCTGACCAAGGAGAAGCGCGGCGAAAAGGGCGAAGGCATGATTTTCTCCGACGCCGCCGAGGTCGTCTCGGCCTACCAGAACAGGAAGGTAGATTTGCATGCGCGCGTCAAGGTGCGCGGCGTCAACAACCTCGCCGAGCAGGTCAAGGGCGGGGCCTCGGGCTGGACCGATTACACCACCGTGGGCCGCGTCCTCTTCAACGAAATTCTTCCGCCGGAACTGCGCTACCTCAATAAGGCTCAGGGCAAGAAGGAGCTTTCCTCCTTGGTCGAGCGCTGCTATAAGGCTTTGGGGCAATTCCGCACGGTCCAACTTTTGGACGACTTAAAGCGCACGGGCTACCACTTCGCCACGGCCGCGGGCCTCTCCATCTCCATCTCGGACATGCACATCCCGCAGATGAAGAAGGAAGTCATCGCCCAGGCGCGCAAGCGGGTCAAGGAAATCGAGGGCCAGGCCAAGAACGGCGTCATCACCGAGGCCGAGCGCTACAACAAGATCATCGACATCTGGAGCCACGTCACCGACAAGATCGCCGACGTCATGTTCGATTCCATGAAGAAAGAGGAGTTCGAGGGCTACGAAGCCGGGCGTCCGCGCTTCAACTCGGTCTTCTTGATGGCCGATTCCGGCGCGCGCGGCAGCCGTCAGCAGGTCCGGCAGCTGGCCGGCATGCGCGGCTTGATGGCCAAGCCGCAGAAAAAACTCACCGGCGGCGTGGGCGAAATCATCGAGCAGCCTATTTTGTCCAATTTCCGCGAGGGCTTGACGGTGCTCGAGTACTTCATCTCGACGCACGGCGGCCGCAAGGGCTTGGCCGACACGGCGCTTAAGACCGCCGAGGCCGGATATCTGACCCGGCGCATGGTCGACGTGACGCACGACTTGGTCATCACCATGGCCGACTGCGGCACCATCAACGGCGTTCGTTTGGGCGATTTGTCCGCTGGCGACGAGATCATCGAGCCCCTGGAGGAGCGCGTGCTGGGCCGCGTCCTTTTGGAGGACGTGGTCTCCGCCGAAGCCGGCGACGCGAAGAAGCCGCAGGAAGTCGTGGCCAAGGCCAACGAGCCGGTCACTGCGGAAATCGCCGCCAAAATTCGCGCCGCGGGGACCGAAGTGGTCCGTGCCCGATCTGTTCTGACTTGCGAGGCGCCCCAGGGCGTCTGCGCCCTGTGCTATGGGCTCAACAACGCGACGGGCCGGTTGGTGGAAAAGGGCGAGGCCGTCGGCATCATCGCGGCCCAATCCATCGGCGAACCGGGCACCCAGCTGACGCTGCGCACCTTCCACATCGGCGGCACGGCGTCGCGCGTGTCCAAGCGCTCACAGGCCGTCGCCCTGAAGGGCGGCACGGTCGAGCATAAGAACATCCGGACCATCGAGAACCGCGAGGGGCAGACCGTCGTTATTTCCCGCACCGGCATGATGCTGGTCCATGACAAGGGCTTGACCGAGGAATACAAGATTCCCTACGGCGCGCGACTGAAGGCCGACAATAAGGCCAAGGTCGCCGCCGGAGACATGCTCGCCGAGTGGGATCCCTACACCATGCCCATCGTGACCGAGCACAACGGCACGGTCAAGCTCGCCGACGTCCGCGAAGGCGTCACGCTGCACGAGGAGCGCAACAAGATCACCGGCATCATTGAGCGCAAGATCATCGAGCAGGAGACCCGCCGCACCGAGAAGGGCGAGGGCGGCGCCAAGCGCCTGAACCCGCGCGTGGTGGTCGAGAAAGGCGGCAAGACCGTGGCGACCTATCCCCTGCCGACCGATACGACGTTGGTCGTCGAGGCGGGGCAGGACGTCCGCGGCGGAGATATTCTGGCCAAGATTCCGCAGGAAGTCACCAAGTCCAAGGACATCACCGGCGGCCTTCCGCGCGTTTCGGAGCTTTTCGAGGCCCGCCGGCCGAAGAACCCGGCCGTCATCTCCGAAATCGAGGGCATCGTGTCCTTGGGCATCGGAGCCAAGGGCCTGGTGCAGGTCTCGGTGCGCAACGAGGAGACGGATTTGGTCCGCGAATACCTCATCCCGCAGGGCAAGCACTTGGTCGTTTACGAAGGCGACCGCGTGGGCGTGGGCGAGGCCATCACGGACGGCGCCATCGATCCGCACGACATTCTGCGGGTCAAGGGCATCAAGGAGGTCCAGGAGTTTTTGGTCAACGCCATCCAAGAAGTCTACCGCCTCCAGGGCGTGACCATTTCCGACCGGCATATCGAGTGCATCGTGCGCCAGATGCTGCAGAACGTCAAGATCGCGGCCTCGGGCGACACGCCGTTCCTGAAAGGCGAGATCGTCAACCGCTTCATCTTCGCCGAGGACAACCATAAGGTGCACGCCAAGGGCGGCCGCGAGGCCCGCGCGGAGCCTGTGTTGCTGGGCATCACCAAGGCGTCATTGGCCTCGAGTTCGTTTGTGTCCGCGGCCAGCTTCCAGGAGACCACGCGCGTGCTCACTGAGGCGGCGACTACCTCGCGCGTCGATTATCTCAAAGGTCTCAAGGAAAATGTCATCATCGGCCACATGATCCCGGCGGGAACCGGGTTACACGCCCGGGAGCTAGAACCCAAGCGTCCGGCGGCTGAAACCACCAAGGAGTCCTGAAATTTATGCCGACCATCAACCAGCTTATCCGCATCGGGCGGATCAAAATCAAGGGCAGGCCCAAAGCCCCGGCCCTGAACTCATGCCCGCAAAAACGGGGCGTATGCACCCAGGTTAAAACCACAACGCCCAAGAAGCCAAACTCGGCCCTGCGCAAAATCGCGCGCATCAAGCTGACCAACGGAACCGAGGTCACCGGCTACATTCCCGGCGTGGGCCACAACCTCCAGGAGCACTCCATCGTGCTTATCCGCGGCGGCCGCGTCAAGGACTTGCCTGGCGTGCGCTACCACATCATCCGCGGCGTCTTGGACGCCGCCGGAGTCGAAGGCCGCCGGCAGGGACGGTCTCTTTACGGGGCGAAGCGGCCCAAGGAAGCCGCCAAGTCCTAATACTATAAGGAAGGAATCAAACTATGCCTCGAAAAGGTTTAAGACCCAGGGATCGCCGGGGACTGCCGGTGCCGGATCACAGGTATCGGTCCGTGCTGATTTCCCGCTTCGTCAACAAGATGAATTTCCAAGGAAAGAAAAACGCCGCGTTGCGCGTGATGTACGACGCGCTCGACATCGTCAAAGAGAAGACCAAGGAAGACTCGCTGGGCGTGTTCACCCGCGCCATCGAGAACATCCGTCCGCTTTTGGAGGTCAAGGCCCGGCGCGTGGGCGGCGCCACCTACCAGGTTCCCATAGAAGTTCAGGAGCCGCGCTCGTCCACCCTGGCCATGCGCTGGCTCATCGGCGCGACCCGCAGCAAGACCGGCAAGCCCTCCGCGGAGTGTTTGGCCGACGAAATCCTTTTGGCCGCGAAGAAGGAAGGCGCCGCGTTCAAGAAGCGGGAAGACACGCACAAGATGGCCGAGGCCAACCAGGCATTCGCCCATTACCGGTGGTAGCTCATGGCTAGAGAATTTCCCCTCGAAAAAGTCCGCAACATCGGCATCATCGCGCACATCGACGCGGGCAAAACCACGACGACCGAACGCATTCTCTACTACACCGGCCGCATCCACAAGATCGGCGAGGTGCACGAGGGCGCTACGACCACGGACTGGATGCCGCAGGAGCGCGAGCGCGGCATCACAATTACCGCCGCGGCGACGTTCTGCAAGTGGCGCGACTGCCAGATCAACATCATCGACACCCCCGGCCACGTGGACTTCACGGCCGAGGTGGAGCGCTCGCTGCGCGTCCTGGACGGCGCGGTGGTGTGCTTCGACGGCGTGCAGGGCGTCGAGCCCCAGTCGGAAACCGTCTGGCGCCAAGCCGACAAGTACCGCGTACCGCGCATCGCCTACATCAATAAAATGGACCGCATGGGCGCGGACTTCTTCATGTCGTACAACTCCATCATCAAGATGCTGGGCGCCAACGCGTGCCCCATCCAGCTGCCTATCGGCTCCGAGGCCGATTTCCTGGGCCTGATCGATTTAATCGAGATGAAGGCGCTGGTTTGGCAAGGCGAGGAACTGGGCGCCAAGTGGGACGTCGTCGACATCCCGGCCGAAATGAAGGCCCAGGCCGACGAGTACCGCGAGAAAATGGTCGAAAAAATCGTCGAGTTCGACGACGCCATGATGGAGCGCTACTTGAACGGCGACCACAAGTTCACGCCGGCCGAGCTTAGGAAAGTCCTGCGCCGGGGCGTCCTTCAGTCCAAGATTTTTCCGGTCCTGTGCGGCTCCTCCTACAAGAACAAGGGCGTGCAGCCCATGCTCGACGCCGTCTGCGACTTCCTCCCCTCGCCGCTCGACGTTCCTCCGGTCACCGGCACCGACGCGCTGACCGGCGAGCCCTGCGAGAGAAAAGCCGACGACAAAGAGCCCTTCTCTGCCCTGATGTTCAAGATTCAGACCGACCCTTACGTCGGCAAGCTCATCTTCTTCCGCGTGTATTCCGGGACGTTTAAGACCGGCGACACCATCATGATCGGCAACAACCGCAACTCCGAGCGCGTGGGCCGCATTCTGCGCATGCACGCCAACCAGCGCGAGGAAATCAAGGAAGTCCACGCCGGGGACATCGCGGCCACCGTGGCGCTGAAGAACGCCCGCGTGGGCTATACCATGTGCGCGGAAGACCGCCCGATGGTTTTGGAGCAGATCACCTTCCCCGAGCCCGTCATCTCCATCGCCATCGAACCCAAGTCCAAGGCGGATGAAGAAAAGATGGCCAACGCCATGAGCCGTCTGGCCGAGGAAGACCAGACCTTCCGCATCAAAACCGACCCCGAAATCGGCCAGACCATCATCTCCGGCATGGGCGAACTGCACTTGGAGATCATCGTCGACCGCATGAAGCGCGAGTTCAACGTGCAGGCCAATGTGGGCAACCCCCAGGTGGCCTACAAGGAAACGGTCAAGAAAAAAATACAGGAAGAAGGCAAATTTATCCGCCAGTCCGGCGGCCGCGGCCAGTACGGCCACTGCATCATCGACATCGAGCCGCAGGAAATGGGCAAGGGCTTCGAGTTCGTCAGCGAAATCAAGCAGGGGCGCATTCCCCGCGAGTTCATCCCGGCCGTGGAAAAGGGCGTGCGCGAGGCTTTGGGCGGCGGCGCGCTGGCGGGATACCCCATCGTGGACATCAAGGTGACGCTGGTCGACGGCTCTTTCCACGAGGTGGACTCGTCGGAAATGGCCTTTAAGATCGCGGGCGCCATGGCGCTGCGCTCGGGCTGCAAAAAAGCCAACCCAACCATTCTGGAGCCCGTCATGAAGTTCGAGGCCATCACGCCCGAGCAGTACATGGGCGACGTCATCGGGGACCTGAATTCCCGGCGCGCCAAGGTGCAGGACATGGGCGATCGCGGGCATTTAAAATTCGTCCGTGCCACCGTGCCGCTGTCCGAGATGTTCGGCTACGCGACGGTCGTGCGATCGATTTCACAGGGCCGAGCCTCATTCACCATGGAGCCCAGCCACTACGAGGAAGTGCCCGGCAACATTCTTCGGGCCATCGTCGAGAAGAACGCCGCCGCCATGGCGACGCAGAGATAACAAAGAAAGAGGAGACCACCGGAACTTATGGCCAAAGCGAAATTTGAGAGGAAAAAGCCGCACGTCAACATCGGGACGATCGGCCACGTGGACCACGGCAAGACGACGTTGACCGCGGCCATCACGCACTATTTGTCCAAGAAGGGCTTGGCCCAGGCCAAGAAGTACGACGAAATCGACAACGCCCCCGAGGAAAGAGCGCGCGGCGTGACGATTAACGTCCACCACCAGGAGTACGAGACGGCCAACCGGCATTACGCCCACGTGGACTGCCCGGGACACGCCGACTACATCAAGAACATGATCACGGGAGCGGCGCAGATGGACGGCGCGATTCTGGTGGTCTCGGCCGCGGACGGCCCGATGCCGCAGACCCGCGAGCACGTTCTTCTGGCCCGCCAGGTCAACGTTCCCCACATCGTGGTGTTCCTGAACAAGGTGGACGTGGCGGACAAGGATTTGGTGGACTTGGTCGAGATGGAAGTGCGCGAGCTCTTGAGCAAGTACGAGTTCCCGGGCGACAAGGTGACCGTGATTCGCGGTTCCGCGACCAAGGCGCTGGAAGGCGACACCTCCGAGATCGGCGAGCCGGCGATTGAGAAGCTGATGGCCGCGCTGGACAAGGACATCCCGGAGCCCAAGCGGGCCACGGACCAGCCCTTTTTGATGGCGGTCGAGGACGTGTTCTCGATCACCGGCCGCGGGACGGTGGCGACGGGCCGGGTGGAACGGGGCAAGATCAAGGTCGGGGACAACGTCGAGATCGTGGGCATCAAGCCGACGATCAAGTCCGTGGTCACGGGCCTGGAAATGTTCCGCAAGCTCTTGGACGACGCGCAGGCGGGCGACAACGTGGGCATTTTGCTGCGCGGCATCGAGAAGACGCAGATCGAGCGCGGGCAGGTCATCATCGCGCCGGGGACCATCACGCCGCACACGAAGTTCAAGGCCAAGCTCTACGTGCTGACCAAGGAAGAGGGCGGCCGTCACACGCCGTTTTTCAAGGGTTATCGGCCGCAGTTCTACTTCCGCACGACGGACGTGACCGGGACGGTGACGCTGCCGGCGGGCGTCGAGATGGTGATGCCGGGCGACAACATCGACATCGAGTGCGAGCTTATCTGCCCCATCGCGATGGAGAAGGGTCTGCGCTTCGCGGTCCGGGAAGGCGGGCACACCGTCGGCGCCGGCGTGGTCAGCGACATCATCGCTTAAAATCTTGGGAAATAAGGTATAATAACATGGCAGAGACGGCGGCAGGTCCCCAGCAGAGAATTCGCATTCGCCTTCGGGCCTACGACTACCGCATTCTGGACGCGAGCGTAGGCAAGATTGTGGAAACGGCGCAGCGCACGGGCGCGGTGGTTTGCGGCCCGATTCTGCTGCCGACCCGCATCAAGAAGTATACGGTGTTGCGGTCTCCGCACGTTGACAAGAAGTCGCGCGAGCAGTTCGAAATGCGCATTCACAAGCGCCTCATCGAGCTCAACAGCACGACGCAGCGGACGGTGGACGAGTTGATGAAGCTCGACTTGCCGGCCGGCGTGGACGTGGAAATCAAGCTTTAGCGAAATTCGAGGAGCGGTTTAAGAAATATGGCGGAAACGGACGAAGCGACCCAGCCCACCAGCGGCGTCAAAAAAACGCCGGCGGGCTTTCGCGATATCTTGGGCGAAAAGGTCGGCATGACCCAGATCTACCACCCCAAGCGCAAGAATTTGTGCGACGTGACCATGGTTAAGGCCGGCCCCTGCGCCGTGCTCCGCGTCAAGACCGCGGAGGGCAAGGACGGCTACAATGCCGTGCAGCTGGCTTATGGCGCGCGCAAGGAAAAAAATCTGCCCCAAGCGCTCTTGGGGCAGTTCAAGAAGGCCGGCGCCGCGCCCGCGCGCTATGTGCGCGAAGTGCGGGTGAAGGACGCCAAGGGCCTTGAGGCCGGGCAGACGGTGCTGGTCAGCGAGATTTTTAAGATCGGGGATTACGTCGACGTCCACGGCGTCTCCAAGGGCCACGGCTTTGCCGGGGTCATGAAGCGTCATAATTTCCGCGGCCTTCCCGGATCGCACGGCGCCTCGGACAAGGAGCGTTCGCCGGGATCCTTGGCCGCGCGCCGATCCTTGGGCCGGGTTTTGCCGGGCCAGCGCATGGCCGGACATATGGGCCACGAAGGCGCGACCTCGCAGCACCTGGAAGTCATCAAGGTCGAGCCGGAGCAGAATTTGCTCTACGTCATGGGTCCGGTTCCGGGCTCGCGCGGGAGCTTGGTGTCCGTCTCTGAAACGGCCAAGGGCCGCAAGTTCCGGGCCGAGCCGGCAAAGGCCGGCGTCAAGAAGGACAAGATGGGCAACATTATCGGCAAGGCGCCGACCAAGGCGAAGAAGGCTTAACATGCAAGCGTCCCTTTTGAACGTTCAAGGCGAAGAAGTCGGAAAAATCGAGGTTCCCGAGAAGATCTTCGGACGCAAGCCCAACGCGCAGTTCCTGCACGAGATCGCGACCATCCACGAGGTCAATTTGCGCCGGTGGACGGCCAACACCAAGAGCAAGGCCGAGGTGTCCGGCTCCGGCAAGAAGCCTTGGAAGCAGAAGCACACGGGCCGCGCCCGCGCGGGCACCATCCGTTCGCCGCTGTGGCGCCACGGCGGCATTGTCTTCGGCCCCCGCGCCAACCGCGGCGCACGCCGCGCCTTGCCGGCCCGCAAGGCCAAGGAGGCCTTGGCGCAGATTCTTTCGGATCGTTTTTCGAGCGGGAATATTCTTTTCGTGGACAAGGTCGAGGTGGCCGAAGCCAAGACCAAGAACGTGGCGCAGATTTTGAAAAACCTGAAGTGCGCGGGGCCGGGACTGGTGGTGATTCTTGATTCCACGAACGCCAATCTGGCCCGGGCCAGCCGCAATATCCCGAATCTGGAGCTGGCTTTGGCCGCGGACCTCAATGCTTACGGCGTCTTGAGGGCGCGGCGCCTGGTCCTGACCGCCGCCGCTTTGGAAAAACTCTCCGCCCGCTGGAATTAACCGTGTCAGAAACAAAACTTTATAAAACGCTGGTCCGCCCCATCCTCACGGAGCGCAGCACGCAGCTCAAGGAAAAGTACAACCAGTATTTCTTCGTGGCCGATCTGGATGCCACCAAGACCGGCATCAAGCAGGCCGTCGAGGATTTGTTCAAGGTCAAGGTGGCTTCCGTGCGCACCATGATCGTGCCCGGCAAGACGCGGCGGCTGGGGCAGAACCAGGGGCGCAGGGCGGACTGGAAAAAGGCCGTGGTCACTCTCGAGGAAGGCCAGAAGATTGATTTCACCCAGGAGACCGTTTAAGCCATGCCGGTAAAAACCTATAAGCCCAGGACCCCGTCCCTCCGGCACATGAGCCGGGCCGATTTCTCGGAGCTGAGCCAAGTCGCGCCGGAGAAGAGCCTGATGCGTCGGCTGCTTAGGAACGGCGGACGCAACAACACCGGCAGCATCATGGTCCGCCACCAGGGCGGCGGGCACAAGAGGGCTTATCGCATCATCGATTTCAAACGCGACAAGTTCGGCGTCCCGGCCAAGGTCGCCACGATTGAATACGATCCCAACCGCAGTTCCCGCATTTGCCTGCTGCACTACGTGGACGGCGAGAAGCGCTACATTCTGCATCCCGCGGGTCTGCGCGTCGGGGATTCCGTCATGAGCGGACCCAAGGCCGAGATCAAGACCGGAAACGCGCTGCCCTTGACGAATATTCCGGACGGCTCCTTCGTGCACAACATCGAGCTACAGCCCGGGCGCGGCGGCCGCATGGTGCGCGCCGCCGGCGGCCAGGCCCAAATCATGGGCCGGGAGGGCGGTTATGTGCAGATGAAAATGCCCTCCGGCGAAATCCGCATCGTGCCGGAGCCCTGCATGGCGACCTTGGGCCAGGTTTCCAACATGGACCACAACATGATCAATCTGGGCAAGGCGGGGCGCTCGCGCCACTTGGGCATCCGGCCCACCGTGCGGGGCGGCGCCATGAACGCGACCGATCACCCGCTGGGCGGCGGCCGCGGCAAGTCCAAGGGCGGCAATCACCCGCGCTCGCCGTGGAACCAGCCCTCCAAGGGATATAAGACGCGCAACAAGCGCAAGATTTGGGGATGGATGATCGTCTCCGATCGGCGCGACAAGAAAATTTTAGGTTAACGGAATAGAACATGGGACGATCGACGAAGAAGGGGCCGTTCGTGAATCCGCGGCTTCTGGAGAAAATCCAGAAGATGAACGCCGCGGGCGACAAGAAATCCATCAAAACCTGGGCGCGCGCCTGCACGATCACGCCCGAGTTCGTCGGACACACCTTTTCAGTGCACAACGGCCGCAAGTTCCTGCCGGTCTACGTGACCGAGCAGATGGTGGGCCACAAGCTGGGCGAGTTCTCTTTCACGCGCTTCTTTCGCTCGCACGGCGGCATGAACAGAGAATCCAAGGATCTGACCTAAGCCATGGAAGCCCAAGCCCGCGCCCGATTCCAGCGTTACGGTTCCCGCAAGGTGGCCCAGCTTCTGCGGGAAATCCGCGGCAAGAGCGTTCTGGAGGCAGAGGAAATCCTGCCCTCCGTGCCGCGCGCCTGCCGGGAGATGGTGGAGAAGACCGTCAAGTCCGCCGCCGCCAATTTGGCCGTCAAGCTCGGCCGCGCCGGCAAGACCGTGGTGCCGGAGCGGGTTTTCATCAAATCGTGCTGGGCGGGCGCCGGCCCCATGGGCCACATGAAGCGCGTGCTGCCCGCGCCGCAGGGCCGGGCCATGACCTTTAAGCGCAAGGTCAGCCATCTGACCGTGATTGTTTCCGACGGCGTCGAGGAGAATAATTAATGGGACAAAAAGCCCACCCCCGGGGCTTGCGCCTGGGCTATATCGTCGATTGGCAGTCGCGCTGGTTCGCGCCGCGCCAGATGCCCGATTTGATCGGTGAAGATTTTAAAATTCGCAGCCTGATTAAAAACGCCTTCCGCCAGGCCGCGGTCAGCTCCGTGGTCATCGAGCGCGCCGGCTCCTATCTGCGCGTCAACATCCACACCGCCCGCCCCGGCGTCGTCATCGGCAAGCGCGGCGCGGACATCGAGGCGCTGCGCACGCAGATTGAAAGCCTGACCGCCCGCAAGACTTTCGTCAACGTCATGGAGATTAAGGAGCCCGAGCTGGATGCCCACCTGGTCGGCGAAGCCATCGCGGCGCAGATTGAGAAGCGAGTGGCCTACCGGCGCGCGATGCGCCGGGCCATGGAGCGGACCATGCAGGCGGGGGCGCTGGGCATCAAGGTCCGCGTGGGCGGGCGCTTGAACGGATCCGAAATCGCGCGCACCGAGTGGCTGCGCGAGGGGCGCATTCCCCTGCACACCTACAGCGCGGACATCGACTACGGCGCCGTCGAGGCCGTGACCGTCGCCGGCCTCATCGGCGTGAAGGTTTGGATTTTTAAGAAACTGCTCTTCGTGAAAAACCCGAAGGAGCTTTTGAAGTTCGTCAAGAAGGAAGCCCCGGTCCTGACCGCGGGAGAGGCGGCTCAGGCCGCCGCGCCCGTTGCGGCGGACAAGCCGGCGGCGCAGGAGGCCCCCCGTGCTGATGCCTAAGCGGGTCAAATACCGCAAGCCCCACAGCCACCCGCGCATCAAGGGCCTGGCCAAGAGGGGCGTGGATATCTCTTTCGGGGAGTACGCCTTGAAAGCCTTGGAGCCCAAGTGGGTGACCGCCCGACAAATCGAGGCCTCGCGCGTCGCCATCGGGCGCCATTTGAAGAAAGGCGGAAAGCTTTGGGTCCGCATTTTTCCCGATAAGGCCGTCACCAAGCATCCGGCCGAGACCCGCATGGGAAAGGGAAAGGGCGCGCCGGACCATTGGGTCGCGGTGGTCAAGCCGGGCCGCGTGCTCTTTGAAATCGAGGGCATCTCGCGCGACGACGCCAAGGCGGCGCTGCGCATCGCCGCCTACAAGCTGCCTATTAAGACGCGGTTTATTTCCCGGGAGCACCTATGAAGGCCAAGGAAAGAGAGTCTTTGAGAAATTTGTCTTCGGCTGAATTGGAGGCGCACGTGCGCAAGGCCGACGAGAAGCGCTTCCGGATGGCCTTCAAGCATAAGACCGCTCCGCTGGACAACCCGGTCGAGCTGCGCAATCTGCGCCGCCACATCGCCCGGCTTAAGACCTGGATCGCGCAGAAAAGCCAAGAGGGGGCGTCATGAGCGAGGCCGTGCAGACGCAGGAGGCGGAACGCGGGCAGCGCAAGATTTTCCGCGGCGTGGTGGTTTCCGACAAGATGAACAAGACGCGGGTCGTGGAAGTCGTCCGCCTGGTCCGCCATCCGTTTTACGAAAAGGTCAGCAAAAAAATGAGCCGGTTCTCCGTCCATGACGAGACCAACGCGTCCCATGAGGGCGACCTGGTCGAGATTTCCGCCACGCGGCCGTTGTCCAAAACCAAACGCTGGCGCGTCGTGCGCGTGGTCAAGGGCGCGCAGGCGACGGGGGCCTGAGCGGGGTTTGGCATGATTCAACTTCGATCCATCATCAAGGTCGCGGATAATTCGGGGGCGCGCAAGCTCCAGTGCTTCCACGTCTCCGGCGGCAGCTATCGGCGCTACGCGGGCCTGGGAGACGTCATTGTTTGCAGCGTGCGCGACGCCCTGCCCCATGGCGCCATCAAGAAGGGCGACGTGGTCAAGGCGGTCGTGGTCCGGGTGTCCCGGAATACCCGCCGCCCCGACGGCTCGTTCATCCGCTTCGACGACAACGCCGCCTGCCTCATTGACGACAAGGGCGAGCCCAGGGGAACGCGCGTGTTCGGACCGGTGGCCCGGGAGCTGCGCGACAGGGAATATCTTAAGATCATTTCCCTGGCCCCGGAGGTGGTCTGACAATTTATGAAGTTTAAAATCCGCAAGAAAGACAGGGTCATGGTGATGGGCGGCAGGGATCGTGGCAAAATCGGCGAGGTCATCAAGATTTTTCCCGCCGAAGCCCGCGTGCTCGTGGCTAAGGCCAACATCGTGACCAAGCACCGCAAGGCCACGCAGACCGACCCACCCTCCATCCAAAAGCTGGAGGCGCCTCTCCCTTATTCACGGGTGATGCTGGTCTGCCCCAAGTGCGAAAAGCCCGTGCGGCCCAAGATGGACCGACTGCCGACCGGAGAATCCGTGCGCGTGTGCCGCAAGTGCGGAGAAACCATTCTATGAGCGCCCAGAAAACGGATGCGGCGGCTCCCGCCAAACAGCAGCCCAAGGCCAAGCCCGCCAAGAAGGGCGGCGAGGCCAAGGAAGCCGCGCCCGCGATGGCGGTCTCCGACGGAAGGGAGGCCAAGCATGCCACGCCGCGGCTCAAGACGTTTTACCACGACAAGGTCGTGCCTTCCTTGATGGAGAACCGAGGCCTTAAAAACCCTTTCCAGGTTCCGCGCTTGGTGAAAATCGTCATCAACAGCGGCGTGTCCGCGGCGCGGGAAAACGTGCAGATTCTGGACTCGGTCCGCTACGACTTGGCCATGCTGGCCGGGCAGTGGCCGCAGATTCGCCGGGCCACCAAGTCCATCTCGAACTTCAAGCTTCGCATGGGCATGCCCATCGGCCTGCGCGTGACTCTGCGCGGAGATCGGATGTACGAATTCTTGGACCGGCTTATTTCCGTGGCCGCGCCGCGCCTGCGGGACTTCCGCGGCCTGGACGCGCGGGGATTTGACGGCCGCGGCAACTACAACCTCGGCCTGCGCGATCAGATGATTTTCCCCGAGGTCAACGTCGAGAAGGCGCTGCGCCAGCAAGGGATGAACATCACCATCGTCACGACGGCGGGAAAGGACGACTTGGGAATGGAGCTGCTCAGGATGATGGGCATGCCTTTTAAAGCCGCCGCGGGGGGGAATTAGACATGGCGACGACGGCGTGGCTGGCCAAGCTCAAAAAACCGCAGAAATTCTCGACGCGCTACCACAACCGCTGCCAGATTTGCGGCCGTCCTCGCGCGTACTACCGCGATTTCGGCCTTTGCCGCATTTGCTTTAGGAAAATGGCCCATGAGGGCCTGATCCCTGGCGTTAGAAAATCATCTTGGTGAGATCATGGATACAATTGCAGACCTGCTGACGAGCATTCGCAACGCTGGAGCCCGGTTTAAGGATCGGGTGGACGTCCCTTCTTCCAAGGTTAAGATGGAAATCGTGCGCATCTTGAAAGACGAGGGCTTTATCGCCAATTTCAAGCCTATCTACGCCGCGGACACCAAGCGCGGCACCATCCGCATTTTTCTGAAGTATTCCCCCACCAAGGAGCCGGTTATTCGGGGGTTGCGCCGGATCTCGAAACCGGGATGCCGCATCTACCGCTCATGCTCGGACAGGCTTATCGAGCGCGGCGGCAGCGTGATGACTATTTTTTCCACTTCCCGCGGCGTTATGACGCATAAGGAAGCGCGCGCGAAAAAAGTGGGCGGCGAAGTCCTGTGCCAGGTGTGGTGACATGAGCAGAACTGGAAAGAAGCCGATTGTCGTCCCTTCCGGAGTGCGCGTCGATGTTTCCGGCGGAGCCGTAACGGCTAAAGGTCCCAAGGGCGAGGGCCGCGAGGTCCTGCCGAAGTTCGTGAGCGCCGCGTTGGCCGAGGGGCAAATCAAGATCAGCGCCGACGTGAGCGCGGGCAAGAACGTATCAGCTCTTTTCGGCCTGACCCGCGCGCGGGTCAATAATCTGGTGCAAGGGGTGGCCACGGGCTACTCCAAGGTTCTTGAAATCGCGGGACTGGGCTTCCGCGCCGAGGCGGCCGGGCAGAAGCTCACGCTCGCGCTGGGCAAGTCGCACCCCGTTCTTTTCGATGTGCCGGCGGGAGTCGCCGTGGCCGTCGACCCGAAAAAAACCACGCTGACCGTAAGCGGCGCGAGCAAGGACTTGGTCGGCGAAATCGCCGCGAAGATCCGCTCCTTGCGCCCGCCGGAGCCGTACAAAGGCACCGGCATCCACTACCGGGGCGAGCACATCCGCCGCAAGGCCGGCAAGACCGCGGCCGGGGCGGGCGCCGGAGCGGGCGGGGCGAAGAAATAGGAGCCGAATTTTTCCATGAAAAATAAATGGACGCGCTACGAATACCGGCGCTCCCGCACGCGCCGCCGCGTGCATGGGGCCCAGGGCGAGCGGCCGCGGCTCTGCGTTCATCGCAGCCTGACGGCGATTTACGCGCAGATTATCGACGATGCCAAAGGGGCGACCCTGGCCGCGGCGTCCTCCCTTTCTCCGGAGATCGCGCAGAAGGGGCGGGCCGCCAAGAACATCGAGTCCGCGAAGAAGGTAGGAGAACTCGTGGCCAAGAAGGCGCTCGCGGCCGGAGTCAAGAAGGTGATTTTTGATCGCGGGGCGTACTTGTACCACGGCCGGATCAAGGCCCTGGCCGAGGCCGCGCGCACGGGCGGACTTGAATTTTAACGACGGGGATATCCATGGAAAAAACAGCCACGACGGTGCAGGAAACCAAGAGCACGGCTACCGCGGCGGTCTCGCCCGCTCCGGCGGCCCCGTATCGGCGCGCGGCGTTTCAGGATCCGAAGGGTTTTAAGGAGACGGTGGTCGCCATCAATCGGGTGGCTAAGGTGGTCAAGGGAGGCAAGCGCTTTTCATTCTCGGCGCTGGTCGTCATCGGCGATGGGGCCGGCGCGGTCGGCGCGGGCTTGGGCAAGGCCCGCGAGGTCCAGGCCTCCATTCAAAAGGGCCACGCCCAGGCGCTCAAGAGCCTGGTTCATTTTCCGCTGGTCAAGGGAAGCATCCCCCACGAGATCATCGCCAAGTACCGTTCGGGCAAGGTGTGGATGCGTCCGGCCTGCGCGGGGACGGGCGTCATCGCCGGCCGCGGCGTGCGCGCCATCCTGGAAGCCGGCGGCGTCAAGGACGTGCTCAGCAAGAGCCTGGGCAGCTCCAATGTTTTCAACGTCGTCGGCGCCACGCTGGAATGCTTGAAGCTCCTGCGCACCGCCGAGGACATCGCGAAGTTGAGGGGCAAGTCATGATTCATCTCGGCAACCTGACGCCCAAGACCGGCGCGCGCCATCGCCGCCGGCGGCTGGGATTCGGCGAGGGTTCGGGCCACGGGCAGACCTCGACCAAAGGCCAGAAAGGCCAGAGAAGCCGCTCAGGCGACGGCAAGATGCCCGGCTTCGAGGGCGGGCAGAACCCCGTCCTGCGCCGCGTGCCTAAGCGCGGGTTCTCGAACAGGGCCTTCAAGAAGACCTTCCGTCTCGTGCAAATTTCCGACATTGAGCGCGTGTTTAAGAACCAAAAGGACGTATCTTTGGAAGCTCTCCGCATCCACGGCCTGGCTTCCGCGCGCGACCGCGTCAAGGTTTTGGGGACCGGGACGCTGAGCCAACCCTACCGGGTCAGCGCCCACGCGTTCTCGGCGTCGGCCCGCGAAAAAATCAAGGCGGCCGGCGGAGAAGCCGTTTCCGTCGCCTCATGATCGAGAAAGTCACCGATCTTTTCGACTCCCAGGATCTCCGCCGCAGAGTGATCTACACGCTGGGAGCCCTGGCCGTTTTCCGTTTGGGCGCGGCCATCCCCATCCCCGGAATCAACGGGGCCGCCTTGAAGGCTATTTTTTCCCAGCGCGGCGGGATTCTCAATTTTCTCAACATTTTCTCGGGCGGCGCGCTTTCCCAGTTCTCGATTTTCTCCATGGGCGTCATGCCCTACATCAACGCCTCCATCATCATCAGCCTGTTGCAGGGCGCCCACGTGCTTCCTTATTTGGATCGCCTGGCCAAGGAGGGAGAGCTCGGTCACCGCAAGCTCAACTCCATCACCCGCTATCTGACGCTGGGCCTGGGCGCCTTCCAGGCCTTCGGCTTGACCATCATGATTTCGAAGATGCCCGCGCCCGGCAACCTGCCGGTCGTGTCCAACCCCACGTGGAGCTTTTACTGCCTGACCGTGCTCACGCTCACCGCGGGAACCATGTTCGTCATGTGGCTGGGCGAGCAAATGACCGAGCAGGGCATCGGCAACGGCGTGTCGCTCATCATCTTCGCGGGAATCGTCCAGCGTCTGCCCAGCGCAACCATCGGCTTTATCCGCCTCATCCAGGCCGAGGAAATGGGGATTTTGGAGGCCGCCATTATCGTGGCGCTGCTTCTGGCCGTCACCGTCGCGGTGGTCTGGGTGGAGACGGCCCAGCGCAAGATTCCCGTGCAGTACGCCAAGCGCGTGGTGGGCCGCAAGATGTACGGCGGCGCGCAGAGCTACCTGCCTCTGAAGGTGGACCAGTCCGGCGTCATCGCGGTCATCTTCGCGGTTTCCCTGCTGGCGGTGCCCATCACCATGGCGCAGTTCGCCCGCAACGCCCCGTGGGCGCAAAACCTGGCCGACTTCATGTCCCGGGGCGACTGGGTCTACCAGCTCATTTACGCCGCGCTCATCATCTTTTTTTGCTACTTCTACAACTCCGTCTCCATTAACCCGGTGGACTTGGCCGACAACATGAAGAAGTCGGGGGGATTTATCCCCGGCTACCGGCCCGGCGAGGCGACCGCTTCCTATATAGAGTGGGTCCTTGAGCGCATCACGTTGGGCGGCGCCCTGTTCGTGGCCTTCATCTGCGTCCTGCCCGATTGGCTGCGCCGCAAATTCAACATTCCTTTTTTCTTCGGCGGCACGGCGCTCCTCATCGTGGTCGGCGTGGCTCTCGACACCATGGGGCAGTTGGAAGCCCAGCTCATCATGCGCAACTACGAGGGCTTCCTTAAAAAGAGCGGCAAGCTCCGCCAGCGCTGGTTCAACGTGGGTAGCTAGGCGATGATCGTTATTTTGCTGGGTTCCCCGGGCTCGGGCAAGGGCACGCAGAGCAAGATTTTAAGCGCGCGCTACGGCTTCGTGCACTTGGCCACGGGCGACGTGTTCCGCGCCGAGATGGAGGCCAAGACTCCGCTGGGCTTGAAGGCCGCTGACTACGTCAAGGCGGGTCGTCTAGTGCCCGACGCTGTCGTGACTGAGATGGTCGCGGGACGTTTAGATTCCCTGGGCAAGGACTACCTGCTCGACGGATTTCCGCGCAACTTGGATCAGGCCACGGCGCTCTCGCGGCTTTTGTCCTCGTCTAGGCAATCCGTGGACTTGGCGATTTTCCTGAGTCTGCCGCGCGAGGAGGCCCTGCGCCGCCTGTCCTCGCGTCTGGTTTGTTCCAAGTGCGGCGAGGTCTATAATGCCGCCAGCCGCCCGCCCAAGACCG
>Ga0307374_10003736_pt1 | contig 25795 bp, 27 predicted proteins | sample OX3MG_FD_202532 | JGI IMG/M metagenome (GOLD analysis project Ga0307374, IMG submission 202532) | Soil microbial communities from Risofladan, Vaasa, Finland - OX-3 | ecosystem: Environmental > Terrestrial > Soil > Coastal area > Acid sulfate soil | place: Finland: Risofladan, Vaasa | collected...
GAAGCCAAGGACGTCGCGGTAGTATTCCGCCGTCTCGAACACATCCGCCACCAGCAGGACAGGCGCGGCGCTCGCGATCTGGACCATCCGCGAACCCTTTGCTATCTTGATTGATACAAAAAGTATCTTTCGAGGGCTCGCGTCAAGCATGATCTCGAACCTACAGATCCGTGCCGCCCGCGCCCTCCTGGGCTGGAGCCAACAGCGTCTGGCCGATGAAGCCGGCGTCTCGGCGATCACGATCAAGCGGCTAGAGGGCTCCGAGGAAACCTTCCAGGCGAGGTTCGAGACGGTGATGAAGGTCAAGGAAGCGGTGGAGGCGGCGGGCGTGGTCTTCCGCGCCGGCGAGGACGGGCTGATCCACGGCGTGAGCCTGCGCCAGAAGGACTAAGGTCCTATACGCCGCGAGGGGGTGACGAGGCTACGTCCCGTGCGGACGCGGTGAATGAGTGTCCCGATCCGGACGCGGCAAACGAGTCCGCCAATCCACCGATGGCGGACAAGCCGGCTGAACGGAAGGACGGCGTCGGCGCCGCGATCGGTTTCCGAACCGACGCCGTTGTACGGATTGGCTTGGAAGCCCAGCAGCTTGCCGAGGAGCGACCCTCACGACCAGCAAACCGAAAACCATCGACGATTACCTGTCACCTCCGAGCGCAGACAAGCGGGCCGCGCTGCAGGCGCTGCGGGAGACCATCCGTTCGGCGGCGCCGGACGCGCAGGAGTGCATCAGCTACCAAATCCCGGCCTTCCGGCTCAATGGGATGCTCGTTGGCTTTGCGGCGCACGCGAACCACTGCGCCTTGTACGCCTGGAACGGGACGATCGTGGCGGCCTTCGCCGAGGCACTGAAAGACTATGACACCAGCAACGGCGCCATCCGTTTCACGCCGGACAAACCGCTTCCGGAGGCCGTGGTACGCCACCTCGTCCAAGCGAAAATCGCGGCGAATGCCGAGCGGGCTAAGGTCAGGAAAGCAGGCTAGAAGACTTATCTCAGCGTCATCGAGAAGGAATTCGCAGCCGTACGGAGCGCGCTTGAGAATTGAGTCGATTGAACCTTTGGTCAAAGTGCCGCAACATTGAGCGCCATGGAACTCGTCACCGAGACGCTCGAATACGACGGTGGTCGCCAGGTCACGGTGTACCTTCCGCCGCGTCCGCCACAGGCCGTGGTGTTCGCCGGTGACGGTCAGCTGATCGCGCAGTGGGGGGAATCCGTCACGGCGGCCGGCGCTCCCTCCACGATGATCGTCGGCGTCCACCGGTTGGCCGATGAGACGCTGCGGCTTCACGAATACTCGCCCGGCTTCGATCCGCAACGGTTCGCGGCGCACGAGAGGTTCTTCGTCGAGGACGTCCGCGACTGGGCGCAGTCGCGTTTCGGCGTCGAGCTGCCCAGGCAACGCACGGCGGTGTTCGGGGTCTCGGCGGGTGGAGAGCTGGCGCTCGCCCTCGGACTGCGGCATCCGGACATCTATGGCGCGGTATTTTGCGCCTCGCCGGGCGGGGGCTACCGACCGCCCGCCGCGATGCCCGCCCAGCTTCCGCGCGTGTACCTCGTCGCCGGAACCCGGGAGCCTTTCTTTCGCGAGAACGCGGCGCGGTGGGCGGACGCGCTGCGCCATGCAGGGGCGGACGTCGTGATGACCGAACGGGACGGGTCGCACGGCGACGCGTTCTGGCGAGCCGAACTCCCGCTCATGGCGGCCTGGGCGTTCGGTGGATGAAGCTTCCCCGCCGGCTTGGCTCCTGGAACGCCCTCGCACAGCGAACCCAGGGAGTCCTGAAAAATACGCCGGGGGACGTGTCGGTCCGGACGCGCTAGCTTCGTCTTCGATGAAAGACACTTCCGGAGACCATCCATGGACGCCAATGCCGAGACCGTGGTTCCCGCCGCCCAGCTCGCCCGCGACAACCCGATTCGCATTCCCAACGAGAGCGCCGAGTACCGTTCGGCGCGACAGGCGCTGCTGACCGAGGAGTTCGAGCTGCGCCGCCAGATCGAGAAGGTGGCGGCGCAGCGCCGGGCGCTGCCGCCTGGAGGTCTGGTGACCGGTGACTACCGCTTCAATACCGAGGCCGGCCCCTGCGACCTCGCCGGCCTGTTCGGGGACAAGCAGACGCTGGTGGTCTACAACTACATGTTCGGTCCCGAGAGGAAGCGGCCGTGCCCGATGTGCACGAACCTGCTGGACGCCTGGGACGGCAACGCCGACGACCTTGCTCAGAGGGTGTCTCTCGTGGTGGTCGCGCGCTCGCCCCTGGAGCGGCTCGCGGCGGTGAAGCGCGAGCGGGGCTGGAAGAATCTCAGGCTCGCCAGCGCTCTCGACGACGCCTTCACGCGCGAATATGCGGCAAGCCCCGACGGCGGATTGGATAGTGGCGGCGTTGCCGTCTTCACCCGCAGGGAGGGCGCGATCCGCCACTTCTGGTCCGAGGAGATGACGGCGAGCGATCCCGGCCAGGACCCGCGCGGCGCCCCCGACCCGGCCCCGCTGTGGACGGTGCTCGACATGACGCCCGAGGGGCGCGGCGCGGACTGGTATCCCTCGCTCGACTACCCGGCCTAGCGGCCCCCGCGCGGCTCTAGGTCGGCCAGGTCTGCGGCGCCATGGCCAGGACGTCGCCGACGAAGTGCAGCGAGCCGCAGACGATCACGTGCGGGGCAGGCCCGTCCGTCGCCAGGGCGCGCGCCAGGGCGTCTTCCACGCCGTCGCAGACCTGCGCCTCCAGACCGGCGGCGCACGCGGCGGCGGCCAGCGCCTCGGGCGCCGTGGCGCTGGGGGAGGAGAAGCCGGTCGCAAAGACGCGCGGCGCCAGCTCGGCGAAGTGGGCGAAGAACCCGGCGGCGTCCTTGCGCCCCAGCATGCCGACGACGAGCGCCGCCGGACGACCGTCGCGGCCGGCCAGCCGCGCCGCGGCGGCGGCCAGCGCCGCGCCGGCGTGGGGGTTGTGGGCGCCGTCGAGCCACAGGTCCGAGCCGCGGCGCCGCGCCATCTGCGCCAAGGGTCCCTCGTCGAGGCGCTGGAAGCGGCCCGGCCAGAGCGCGCCGGCGACGCCGCGCGCCATCGCGGCCTCGTCGATCCGGGCGTCGCCGAACGCATCGATGGCGGCCACGGCGAGGGCGGCGTTGGCGAACTGGTGCGCCCCGAACAGCCCCGGCGGCGGCAGATCCATGAGCCTGTCCTCGAACTGCACCACCAGGCGCCCGCGCTCCTCCCAGGCGTCGAAGTCGCGCCCCATCAGCCGCAGCGGCGCGCCCAGGCGCTTCGCCTCGGCCTCGATCACCGCCAGGGCCTCGTCCATCTGGCGGGCCGCGACCACCGGGCGCCCCGCCTTGACGACGCCGGCCTTTTCCCAGGCGATCTTGGAAAGCTCCGGCCCCAGCATCTCCAGGTGATCGTAGTCCACCGGCGTGATCACCGAGACCGCCGGCGCCTCGAAGACGTTGGTGGCGTCGAAGCGGCCGCCCAGCCCCACCTCGATGACGCAGAGGTCGGCCGGCGCCTCGGCGAAGGCGTGGAAGGCAAGGCAGGTGGTGATCTCGAAGAAGCTGATCGGCCGGCCCGCGTTGGCCGCCTCGACCTCGTCGATCCGGCGTCCCAGCTCCGCCTCGCCGATCAGCTCGCCGGCGATGCGGATGCGTTCGGCGAAGCGCACCAGATGCGGCGAGGAGAGCGCATGGACCTTCAGCCCGCCGGCTTCGGCGATTGCGCGCAGATAGGCGCAGGTCGAGCCCTTGCCGTTGGTCCCGGCGACGTGGATCACCGGCCCCATGCGCCGCTGCGGATGGTCCAGCGCCGCCAGCAGCCGCTCCACCCGCCCGGTGGAGAGGTCGATCAGCGACGGGTGCAGGGCGCGCAGGCGCGCGATCGTCACGTCGGAAGCGCGCAGGGCGTCGTAGTCGGGCTTCACGAGCGGCTCGCTCAAGACTGAGGCCGGTTCAGGCGGCGAAGAGGCGGTCGCGGCCGGAGAGCAGGGTGCGCAGGATCGAGCCCAGCACCGCGGGCAGCTCCTGGCGCGTCACCACCCGGTCGACCATGCCGCGCTCCACCTGGAACTCGGCGGTCTGGAAGCCGGGGGGCAGGGTCTCGCGGATGGTCTGTTCGATCACCCTGCGGCCGGTGAAGCCGATCAGCGCCCCGGGCTCGGCCAGCTGCACGTCGCCCAGCATGGCGTAGGAGGCGGTGACGCCGGCGGTGGTGGGGTCGGTCATCACCACGACATAGGGCAGATGCGCCGCGCGCAGCCGGCCGATCGCCACCGTGGTGCGCGCCATCTGCATCAGCGAAAGCGTGCCCTCCTGCATCCGCATGCCGCCGGAGGCGGTGAAGGCCACGAACGGGGCCTTGCGCTTCAGCGCCTCGTCCGCGGCGGCGAGGAAGGCCTCGCCGGTCGCCGTGCCCATCGAGCCGCCGATGAAGGCGAAGTCCTGCACCAGCACCACGGTGGCGACGCCGCCGATCTCGCCCACCGCGGCCGCCATGGCGTCGTTCTCGCCGGTGGCCTTGCGCGCCGCGGCCAGGGCGTCGGCATAGGACTTGCCCACGGTGAACTGCAGCGGATCGTCCGGCGCCGTGGGCAGGCGCAGCGCCGTGAAGCGCGCATGGTCGAAGGTATAGGCAAAGCGCAGCGCCGGGCGGATGCGCATGTGCCGCCCCGCCGGCGTCACCCAGAGCGCCGCCTCCAGGTCGGAGCGGTAGATCATCTCGCCGGTGTCCGGGCACTTGACCCAGAGGTTCTCCGGCGTCTCGCGCTTGGCGACGAGCTTGCGCACGCCCGGCGCGATCTTGGCCAGCCAACCGCCCCGCTCGCGCCCGGCCGCCGGCGCAGGGTTGCGCACCGGCTGGTTCCTCTTGTCGTCCGCCAAAGCCATTTCGAGCTTTCAGCCGCCCCTGACTCGCGAGGACCGCACAGCCTTAGCGAGGCGTCCCGCCGTTTCCAGAACTTTCGAGACGGGATCACGGTTCTGTGCGATCGCCTCGGCCGCAGCGTCCACCAGCGCCGAGCCCACCACCACCGCGTCCGCCACCTTCGCGATCGCCGCGGCCTGCTCGGGCGTGCGCACGCCAAAGCCCACCGCCACCGGCAGGCCGGACGCCTGGCGCACCCGCTCGACCGCGCCCGCCACCGCCGCGGCGTCGGCCGCCTTGCCGCCCGTCACGCCGGTCACGGCGACGTAATAGACGAACCCGGAGGTGCGCCGCACCACGGCGGGCAGCCGCGCCGCGTCCGTGGTCGGCGTCGCCAGCCGCACCAGGGCGATCCCGACGGCGTCGAGCGCGTCGGCCACGGGGTCCGCCTCCTCCGGCGGGTAGTCGACCAGGATGACCCCGTCGACGCCGGCGGACGCCGCCTCGGCGGCGAAGCGCTCCAGCCCGTGACTGAGCACCGGGTTCAGGTAGCCCATCAGCACCAGCGGCGTCGCCGCGTCGCCGGAGCGGAAGCGCCTGACGATCTCCAGCGTTCCGGCCAGGGTCGCGCCGGCCGCCAGCGCCCGCAGCGCCGCGCGCTGCACCGCCGGGCCGTCGGCCATGGGATCGGAGAAGGCGAACCCCAGCTCGATGATGTCGACGCCGGCCTCGGGCATCGCCTTCAGGATCGCCAGCGTCGCCGCGGCGTCCGGATCGCCGCCCATCACATAGGCGACGAATCCGGCCCGCCCCTGCCGCGCCAGGTCGGCGAACCGCCGCTGCAGGCGCTCCTGGGTCATGGCGCCGGGGCCGGTCCGGCGGCCATCGCGGTGGCCAGATCCTTGTCGCCGCGGCCCGAGAGATTGAGCACGATGGCGCCGCCCTCGCCCACGGCGCGCGCCACCTCGGGCAGCCGGGCCAGGGCGTGGGCGGATTCCAGCGCCGGCACGATGCCTTCCAGGCGCGCGCACAGCCGGAAGGCGGCGAGCGCCTCCTCGTCGGTGGCGCTGAGATAGGTCACCCGGCCGACGTCGTTCAGGAAGGCGTGCTCGGGGCCGATGCCGGGGTAGTCGAGTCCGGCCGAGATCGAATGGGCTTCCAGGATCTGGCCGGCCCCGTCCTGCAGCAGATAGGTGCGGTTGCCGTGCAGCACGCCGGGCCGCCCGCCGTTGATGGCCGCCGCATGCAGGGCCGTGTCGAGGCCCCGTCCGGCCGCTTCGACGCCGAAGATGCGAACGCCTTCGTCGGCCAGGAACGGATGGAAGAGGCCGATGGCGTTCGAGCCGCCGCCGACGCAGGCGACGAGCGCGTCCGGCAGCCGCCCCTCGGCCTCGAGGATCTGCGCCCGCGCCTCCTCGCCGATGACGCGCTGGAAGTCGCGCACCATCTGCGGATAGGGATGCGGACCGGCGGCCGAGCCGATCAGATAGTAGGTGTCCTCGACGTTGCTCACCCAGTCGCGCAGGGCCTCGTTCATCGCGTCCTTGAGCGTCGCCGAGCCGCTGGTCACCGGGCGCACCTCGGCGCCCAGGAGCTGCATGCGCGCCACGTTCGGCGCCTGCCGCTCGACGTCCACCGCGCCCATGTAGACGATGCAGGGCAGGCCATAGCGGGCGCAGACCGTCGCGGCGGCGACGCCGTGCTGGCCGGCGCCGGTCTCGGCGATGATGCGGCCCTTGCCCATGCGCCGGGCGAGCAGGATCTGTCCCATGCAGTTGTTGATCTTGTGCGAGCCGGTGTGGTTCAGCTCCTCGCGCTTCAGCCAGACGCGCGCGCCGTGGCGCTCCGAGAGCCGCCGCGCCAGATAGAGCGGGCTCGGGCGGCCGACGTAGTGCTTCAGCTCCAAGGCGAGCTCGGCCTGGAATCCGGCGTCCGCCTTGGCCGCCGCATAGGCCTCGCCCAGCGTCAGGACCAGTGGCATCAGCGTCTCGGCCACGTAGCGACCGCCATAGTCGCCGAACCGGCCCGCCGCATCCGGATAGGCGGAATAGTCGTTCGGTTTGCAGGACTTGTCCAAAGTGACCGTCAGGCGCCGGCGGCCGCCCGCAGGAAGGCCTCGATGAGAGCCGGGTCCTTTAGGCCGGCGCCGCGCTCCACGCCAGAGGAAACGTCCACGATCGGCGCGCCCGAGACCCGCACCGCCTCGGCGACGTTCCAGGGGTCGAGCCCGCCGGCGAGGAACCAGGGGCGGGCGAAGCGGCGGCCGGCGGTCAGCGACCAGTCGAAGCTGATCCCCTGGCCGCCGGGCCGGTCGGCGCCGGGCGGGACCCTGGCGTCGAGCATGACGTGGTCGGCGGTGGCTTCGTAGTCGCAGACGCGGGCGAGATCGGCCGCCTCGCCGATCGGGATCGCCTTGATCGTCCCGGCCCCGGTTCGCATCGCCGCCTCGCGCACCCTGGCCGGCGTCTCGCGCCCGTGCAGCTGGATGAAGTCCGGCCGCAGCGCCTCGGCGATCTGGCGCAGCAGCACGTCGGAGGGATCGACCGCCAGCGCCACGATCCGCGTCCTGCCCCGCGCCGGCGCCGCCAGCCGCGCCGCCAGCTCGGGCGTGACGCAGCGGGGACTCTTGTCGAAAAAGGTGAAGCCGAGATAGGCCGCGCCGTGCGCCACCGCCGCCGCCACCGTCTCGGGGGTCGAGAGTCCGCAAATCTTGGCCAGCGCCATGCAATCGGCCATAGCGCACGGGAGGTCGGATCGCGAGGTCCTTCCCTCGCTCTTCCCCGCGGGACGCGGGGGCTCTGCCGCGCCGGGAGAACAGATGGCCTACCGCAGTCTGAGGGACTTCATCGCGCGCCTGGAATCCGAGGGCGAGCTGGTGCGGGTGACCGAGCCGGTCTCTATCGAGCTGGAGATCACCGAGATCTGCACGCGGCTGCTCGCCGCCGGCGGCCCCGCCGTGCTGTTCGAGCGGCCGATCCGGGCGGATGGCCAGGTGTCGGCGATCCCCTGCCTCGCCAATCTCTTCGGCACGGTGAAGCGCGTCGCCATGGGGGTGACGCTGAAGGGCGGGGCGCGGACGTCGCCCGCCGATCTGCGCGAGGTCGGCGAACTGCTGGCGCTCCTGCGCAGCCCCGAGCCGCCGCGCGGCATGAAGGAGGCGCTGGACCTGATCCCGCTCGCCCGCACCGTCATGGACATGCGGCCAAGAAAGGTGGCGCGGGCGCCGGTGCAGCAGGTGGTGCTCACCGGCTCGAACATCGATCTGGCGGCGTTGCCGATCCAGACCTGCTGGCCCGGCGAGCCTGCGCCGCTGATCACCTGGCCGCTCGTCGTCACCAGGGGGCCTTCGAGTTCGCGCGAGGACGATTTCAACCTCGGCATCTACCGCATGCAGGTGATCGGGCGCGACCGCACCATCATGCGCTGGCTCGCCCATCGCGGCGGCGCCCAGCACCACCGTCGCTGGAAGGGCGCCGGCCGGCCGGGGCCCCTGCCCGCCTGCGCCGTCATTGGCGCCGATCCGGGGACCATCCTGGCGGCGGTCACCCCGGTCCCGGACACCCTCTCGGAATACCAGTTCGCCGGCCTCTTGCGCGGCGCGGCGGTGGAGCTGGTTCCCGCCAGGACCCAGCCGCTCCTGGTTCCGGCCCAGGCCGAGATGGTCATCGAGGGCGAGGTGCTGCTCGACGACTACGCCGACGAGGGACCCTACGGCGACCACACCGGCTATTACAACTCGGTCGAGCCCTTCCCCGTCTTCCAGGTGACGGCGATCACCATGCGGCGCGATCCGATCTATCTGACCACCCACACCGGCCGCCCGCCCGACGAGCCCTCGGTCCTGGGCGAGGCGCTCAACGAGGTCTTCGTGCCGCTGCTCACCGCCCAGTTCCCCGAGATCGTCGATTTCTGGCTGCCGCCGGAGGGGTGCAGCTACCGCATCGCCGTGGTCTCGATGAAGAAGGCCTACCCCGGCCACGCCAAGCGGGTGATGATGGCGGTCTGGTCGTTCCTGCGCCAGTTCATGTACACCAAATGGGTGATCGTGGTGGACGACGACATCGACGCGCGCAACTGGAAGGACGTGATGTGGGCCATCGCGACGCGCATGGATCCGGCCCGCGACATCACCCTCGTCGAGTCGACCCCGATCGACTACCTCGATTTCGCCTCGCCCCAGTCGGGCCTCGGCTCGAAGATCGGCCTCGACGCCACCAGCAAATGGCCGCCGGAGACGCAGCGCCCCTGGGGCCGGCAGATCCGCATGGACGAGGCGGTGATCGAGACCGTGACGCGCAAATGGCCCAGCCTCGGCCTGCCGGGAGGCGGAGCGCCGATCTGGCGCTAGTTTCCGGGCGGCTAGCGGTCGGCGGTCCGCTCGGCCAGGAAGGCGCGATAGGCGAGCCGCGCGCCCTCCTCGATGCCGATGCGCGCCGTCCATCCGAGCGCCGTCAGGCGCGAGACGTCGAGCAGCTTGCGCGGCGTGCCGTCCGGCTTTGACGCATCGAAGCTCAGGGCCGCCTGAGCGCCGACGGTCTCGAGCATCAGCCGCGCCAGATCGGCGATGGCGATGTCGTGGCCGCAGCCGACGTTGAGCATCGCTCCGCCGTAGTCGCGCTCCATCAGGAAGACGCAGGCGTCGGCCATGTCGTCGACGTGGAGGAACTCGCGCCGCGCCGCGCCGGCGCCCCAGACCGTCAAGGCCCGCTCGCCATTCTGCTTGGCTTCGTGCGCCCGGCGCAGCAGGGCGGCGAACACGTGGCTGGTCTGGCCGTCGTAGTTGTCGTTCGGCCCGTAGAGGTTGGTTGGCATCACGCTGACGTACTGGCGGCCATGCTGGCGATTGTAGGCCTCGCACAGTTTCAGGCCGGCGATCTTGGCGACGGCGTAGGGCTCGTTGGTCGGCTCGAGCGGCCCGCTCAGCAGATAGTCTTCCCGGATCGGCTGGGGGCAGTCGCGCGGATAGATGCAACTGCTGCCCAGGAACATCAGCCGCTGCACGCCGGCCCGGTGCGCGGCTTCGACCAGGTTGAGCTGCACGGCCAGGTTCTCGCGGATGAAGTCGGCCGGATAGGCGCTGTTGGCCCAGATGCCGCCGACCCGCGCGGCCGCCATGAAGATGTAGTCGGGCTTCTCGGCGGCGAGGAACGCCTCGGTGGCGGCAAAGTCGATGAGGTCGAGCTCGGCGCGGGTGCGGGTCACCAGGTTGTGGTAGCCGCCCGCCTCCAGGCGCCGCGCGATGGCGCTGCCCACCATGCCGCGGTGGCCGGCGACATAGATCCTGGCGTCGCGGTCGATGGCGGGCCTACTCATGCGGCTCGTGCACCGCGTAGCCATAGCGGCGCACCAGCTGTTCGCGCCGGGCGGCCTCGTAGTCGCTGAGAACCATCTCCTCGATCAGCGACTCCAGCGAGGTGCGCGGATTCCAGCCCAGCTCGCGCCGGGCGAGGTCGGCTTGCCCCACTAGCGCCTCGACCTCGGCGGGACGGAAGTAGCGCCGGTCCACCCGCACGATCACGTCGCCGGGGCGCCGGGCGGTGGCGTTGGCGTTGACCGCGACGATGCGCCCGACCTCGTCCGCCCCCTCGCCCTCGAAGGCGATCTCGACCCCCAGAGCCGCGCCCGCCAGACGGACGAAATCGCGCACCGAGTGCTGCGCGCCGGTGGCGATGACGTAGTCGCGCGGGCTCTCCTGCTGAAGCATCAGCCACTGCATCTCGACGTAATCGCGGGCGTGGCCCCAGTCGCGCCGCGCCGAGAGATTGCCCAGCTGCACGTCGGGCTGCAGGTCCAGCAGCGCTCGCGTCAGCCCGCGCGTGATCTTGCGGGTGACGAAGGTCTCGCCGCGCCGCGGGCTCTCGTGGTTGAACAGAAGGCCGTTGCACGCGAACATCCCATAGGCCTCGCGATAGTTCACGGTGATCCAGTGGGCGTAGAGCTTGGCGACCGCATAGGGACTGCGCGGATGGAAGGGCGTGGTCTCGCGCTGCGGCGCTTCCCGGGCGAGGCCGAAGAGTTCGGACGTGGAGGCCTGGTAGAAGCGCGTCTTCTGCGCCAGCCCGTTCAGCCGGATCGCCTCCAGCAGGCGTAGCGCGCCCAGCGCGTCGACGTTGGCGGTGTATTCGGGCTGCTCGAAACTCACCGCCACGTGGCTCTGGGCGCCGAGGTTGTAGATCTCGTCCGGCTGGATCGCCTGCACCAGGCCGACGAGGCTGGAGCTGTCGGTAAGGTCGCCATAGTGGAGGATCAACTTCAGGTCGCCGCTGTGGGGATCCTGATAGAGGTGGTTGATGCGGTCGGTGTTGAACGAGGACGCCCGCCGCTTGATTCCATGCACCACGTAGCCCTTGCCGAGCAGGAGTTCGGCCAGATACGAGCCGTCCTGGCCGTTGACGCCGGTGATCAGGGCTGTCTTCGGCTGCATCGATGCGTTCGCCCCGGGCGGCCCGCGCCACGGCGGCTCCGCGGGGGCCGGCCCCAAACCCAACGAGCCCATTGCGCCGCCTGCGCGCCAATATCAGCCGCCCGGACAGGCAGGTCAACAAGACCTCCCTCGCGCCGCCCGGCGCCGCGATCGCTCCCGAGCGCGCTGGCGCGCTTCGCCGCCGGCGAGGTCCGGTAGAGCCCCGGCGCCAACAATCTATCGGAGGTTCCAAGGGTCGACGATCTGGACGCCCAGATCCCTGAAGTCGGCTACGTTGCGGGTGACCAGCATCTTGCGGTGCACGGCCGCTGTCGCGGCAATCAGCGCGTCGGCCATGTCGCGAGGCCGCATCGCTGCGCCTGGGTGACGGAGGCTATCCATGGACGTGCTCACCTATTCGGCCACCCGGGCCCGCCTCAAGGAGGTGATGGACCGGGTCGTGGAAGACCGGACGCCGGTCGTGGTCACGCGCAAGCGGGGCGAGGCGGTGGTCATGGTGTCGCTTGCGGACTGGAGCGCCATGGAGGAGACGCATCACTTGATGTCCAGCCCCGCCAATGCCCGGCGCCTCGCCGAGGCCATCGGTCAGCTCGAGGCGGGCGCCGGCTCGGAACGCGACCTCGCCGAGCCGTGAGGCTCGTCTTCGCCGACCAGGCCTGGGACGATTACCTCCATTGGCAGGCCTCCGATGCGAACACCCTGGAGCGCCTGAACGGGCTCATCGGTGAATGCATGCGCTCGCCCTTCAAGGGAACGGGCAAGCCGGAGCCGCTGCGGGGAGAGCTCCAAGGCTGGTGGTCGAGGCGGATCACCCTCGAGGACCGTCTGGTCTCTCGGGCGACGGGCAAGGGGCGCGCGCAACAGCTCGAATCGCCCAGTGCCGCTACCACTACTGAGGCCGCACGCTCGACCAGGCGAGCCGACAAGTCGGTCGAGGCCGCTCCGGTCGGCCAGACGCCGCCCCGCCGCCGGCCGGGCGCTGGACTCGCTCGGGCCGGCGCCCTAGAAGCGCGCCTCCCCGCGCGCTGCGTTCGATCCGCCCGCCGGGGGGAGCCGCCTTGCATGCCTCGCCCCGCACCTCCGCATCGCCGCCCCGCCGCCGGGCCAACGCAGCGCCAGCTTCGCGCCGGCGAGCTGGTGCGTCACGCCCTGGTGGAGATCCTGCGCGTCGAGCCGCCCCAGGACGAGGCGCTGGCCGGCGTCTCGGTGACGCTCAGCGAGGTGCGGATGAGCCCGGACCTGAGGCACGCCGTCTGCTTCGTCGAGCCGCTCGGCGGCGGCCAGGCGGGCGAGGTGGTGGCCGCGCTCAACCGCGCCGCCCGCTTCCTGCGCGGGCGCCTCGGCCACGCCATCGAGCTGCGCTTCACGCCGGACCTGAAGTTCCTGCACGACGACAGCTTCGACGAGGCCGAGCGGATGAACCGGCTGCTCGCCGATCCGCGGGTGCGGCGCGACCTCGAGAACCGGGACTGACCGGGTGGCCCGCAGGCGCAAGGGCGATCAGGTCTCGGGCTGGGTGTCGCTCGACAAACCGGCGAACCTGACCTCGACCCAGGCGGTCGGCCAGGTGCGGCGGCTGTTCAACGCCCAGAAGGCGGGCCACGCCGGCACCCTCGACCCCCTGGCCACCGGGGTGCTGCCGATCGCGCTCGGCGAGGCGACCAAGACCGTTCCCTTCCTGGTGGACGCCGACAAGACCTACCGCTTCACCGTCGAGTGGGGCCGCGCCACCGCCAGCTTCGACCGCGAGGGCGCGACCACCGCGACCTCCGACGTGCGCCCGGACCGCGCCGCGCTCGAGGCGGCGCTGGCGGGGTTCGTCGGCGACATCTGGCAGGTCCCGCCGGCGTTCTCGGCGGTGAAGGTGGACGGCGAGCGCGCCTACGACCTGGCTCGCCGGGGCGTGGCCGTCGAACTGGAGGCGCGCCGGGTGTCGATCGCCTCGGCGCGGGTGACCGGCCAGCCGGACGCGGACCACGCCGATATCGAGCTCGACTGCGGCAAGGGAACCTATGTGCGCGCCCTGGTGCGCGATCTGGCCGCCGAGCTCGGCGCCTGCGCCCACGTCAGCGCGCTGCGCCGCACCCGCGTCGGCGCATTCCGCGACGCGACGGCCATGAGTCTGGAAACCCTGGAGGAGTTGTGCCATAGGGGCGCGCGTCAGGAGGCTTTGCTCCCCGTCGAGACCGCGCTGGACGACATCCCGGCGCTGGCCGTGACCCAGGAAGACGCCTTCCGGCTGACGCAGGGACGCTCGATCGTCCTCCTTCCCCGGCAGGCGGAGGCGCTGAAGGCGAGGCTCGACGCGGCCTCGCGCACCGTCTCGGCGTTCCAGGGCGAGGAGATCGTCGCGCTCTGCGAGATGCGCGCGGGACGGCTCAATCCCACGCGGGTCTTCAAGGTCACCTGAGCGGAGAAACTTACTCGATGTCGATCACGGCCGAACGCAAGACCGAGCTGATCCGAACCCACGCCCGCGGCGAGGCCGACACCGGCTCGGCGGAGGTGCAGGTGGCGATCCTCTCGGAGCGGATCGCGAACCTCACCGAACATTTCAAGACCCACAAGAAGGACAACCACTCGCGCCGCGGGCTGCTGAAGCTGGTCTCGCAGCGCCGCTCGCTGCTCGACCACCTGAAAGACTCCGACCAGGAACGCTATCAGGCGCTGATCGGAACCCTGGGGCTGCGTCGTTAAGCCCGCGCCGCAATTTGGCGCCCGCCCTTGGAAGCCGCGGCGCCCGGCCCCAGGTTTGCCCCCGTGTCCCGCCCGAAAGGCCGCAGGCGCGCAGCGCAACCCGGTCCCGTGCTAGACTCGCGACCATTCGACCGAGGATCGGCAGATCCGGTCCTCGCCTGAAGCCTGCCACGATGGCGGGGATCTGCGGATCGGCGGCCAGATGAGCCCCCACCGCCCTCGCCGCCCCGAAGGAATGGGCCTTCGGACCACGAGAAAGCCAAGAGACATGTTCGACATCAAACGCAAGACCATCGAGTGGGGCGGCCGCCGTCTCACCCTCGAGACCGGCCGCATGGCCCGCCAGGCCGACGGCGCGGTGCTCGCCACCTATGGCGAGACCACCGTGCTCGCCGCCGTGGTGTTCGAGAAGCAGCCCCGCGCCGGGCTCGACTTCTTCCCGCTCACCGTCAACTACCAGGAGAAGACCTTCGCCGCCGGCAAGATTCCGGGCGGCTTCTTCAAGCGCGAGGGCCGGCCCTCCGAGAAGGAGACCCTGGTCTCGCGCCTGATCGACCGGCCGATCCGGCCGCTGTTCGTCAAGGGCTTCAAGCACGAGACCCAGGTGATCGTCACCGTGCTTTCCCACGACCTGGAGAACGATCCCGACATCGTCGCCATGGTGGCGGCGTCGGCGGCGCTGACCATTTCCGGGGTGCCGTTCATGGGGCCCATCGGCGCGGCGCGCGTCGGCTTCATCGATGGCCAGTACGTCCTCAACCCGACGCTCGACCAGCGCAAGGAGGACGCCAACCGCATGGACCTCGTCGTCGCCGGCACGCAGGACGCGGTGATGATGGTCGAGTCCGAGATCGAGGAACTGACCGAGGATCAGGTGCTGGGCGGGGTGATGTTCGCCCACGACGCCTGCCGCGACGTGATCGAGGCGATCATCGAGCTGGCCGAGCACGCCGCCAAGGAGCCGTTCGACTTCACCGCGGACGACACCGCGGCGCTCAAGGCCGAGGTCAAGCGCCTGGTCAGCCAGGACATCGCCGCCGCCTACGCCATCACCGCCAAGGGCGCGCGCCACGACGCGGTGGCCGCGGCCAGGGCCAGGGCGGTGGAGGCGTTCGCCAGATCCGACGCCAGGCCCGACGGCGTCGAGCCCGCCAAGCTCGCCGGTGTCTTCAAGGACTGCGAGGCCGAGGTGGTGCGCCGCGGCATCCTGGAGACCGGCCGGCGCATCGACGGGCGCCCGGTGGATCGGGTCCGCCCGATCGTCTCGGAGGTCTCGGTGCTGCCGCGCACCCACGGCTCGGCCCTCTTCACCCGTGGCGAGACCCAGGCCCTGGTGGTGGCGACGCTCGGCACCGGCGACGACGAGCAGTTCATCGACGCGCTCGAGGGCACCTACAAGGAAAGCTTCCTGCTGCACTACAATTTCCCGCCCTATTCGGTGGGCGAGACCGGCCGCATGAACGCGCCGGGCCGGCGCGAGATCGGCCACGGCAAGCTCGCCTGGCGCGCCCTGCGGCCGATGCTGCCGGCCAAGGAGGAGTTCCCCTACACCGTCCGCCTCGTCTCCGAGATCACCGAGTCGAACGGCTCGTCCTCGATGGCCACCGTCTGCGGCGCCTCGCTCGCCCTGATGGACGCCGGCGTGCCAATCAAGAAGCCGGTCAGCGGCATCGCCATGGGCCTCATCCTGGAGAAGGACGGCTTTGCGGTGCTCTCCGACATCCTCGGCGACGAGGATCACCTCGGCGACATGGACTTCAAGGTCGCCGGCACCGCCGACGGCATCACCTCGCTGCAGATGGACATCAAGATCCCCGGCATCACCAAGGAGATCATGGCCAAGGCGCTCGACCAGGCCCGCGACGGCCGGCTGCACATTCTGGGCGAGATGGGCAAGGCGCTCTCCGGCGCCCGCGACGAGATCGGCGAATACGCGCCCAAGATCGAGACGCTCACCATCCCCACCGACAAGATCCGCGAAGTGATCGGCTCGGGCGGCAAGGTGATCCGCGAGATCGTCGAGAAGACCGGCGCCAAGATCGACATCTCCGACGACGGCACGGTGAAGATCTCGGCGCCCGAGAGCGCCAAGATCAAGGCCGCGGTCGACTGGGTCAAGTCCATCGCCTCGGAGCCGGAGATCGGTCAGATCTACGACGGCAAGGTGGTCAAGATCGTCGACTTCGGCGCCTTCGTGAACTTCTTCGGCGCCAAGGACGGCCTGGTCCACGTCAGCCAGATCGCGCCGCACCGGGTCAACAAGGTCTCCGACGTGCTGCACGAGGGCCAGACCGTGAAGGTCAAGCTCCTCGGTTTCGACGACCGCGGCAAGGTGCGCCTCTCCATGCGCGTGGTCGACCAGCAGACCGGCGAGGATCTGTCCGCCAAGGAAGAGACCCCGAAGGAGGCGGTCGAGGCCTGAGGACTGGCGTTCAGCCGTCTCCCCCGCGGCGCTGCGCTTGCGGGGGAAGAGCGAGGCCTTCCTCCTCACCCGTGCAACGGCGGAGATGACGCTCGGCGCGGCGGCGCCGGGCGTCGGAGGGGGTGCGACGCGGCGAACTCCAGCCCGCCCTCCTGGAACAGTCGCCGTGCTCCCGCGGTTAGCCGGCGCGGATGAGCAACGATGGCGAGCAGGCGCCCAGGGGTCCCAGTCGCCGGGGGGTCCTCGGCGGCGGGACCGGGACGGCGGTTCTGCCGCCGGTGTACCCCGGCGCGGCGAGGGCCGAGGCGCCGCTCCCCGCCGGCCCCGATCTGGCGCTGAACGTCAACGGCGAGGCCCGCCGGCTCGCCCTCGATCCGCGCACCACCCTCATCGATGCGCTGCGCGAGCACCTCGGCCTCACCGGCGCCAAGAAGGGCTGCGACCACGGCCAGTGCGGCGCCTGCACGGTGCTGGCGGACGGGCGGCGGATTCTCGCCTGCCTCACCCTGGCGGCGGCGGCGCAGGGGCGGGCCATCACCACCATCGAGGGCCTCGCCGGCCCGGGCGCGGCGCTGCATCCGATGCAGGCGGCCTTCATCGAGGCGGACGCCTTCCAGTGCGGCTATTGCACGCCCGGGCAGATCCTTTCGGCGGTGGCGCTGGTGAACGAGGGCCACGCCGGCTCGGCCGACGAGATTCGCGAACACATGAGCGGCAATCTGTGCCGCTGCGCCGCCTATCCGCACATCGTCGCGGCGATCATGTCAGCCGCGCCCGCCATGGCCAGGGGCTGATGCGCGCCTTCGACTACGTCCGCGCCGCGGACCCGCGCCAGGCGCTCGCCGCGGCCGCGCGGCCGGATCGCGTCGCCCGCTACCTTGCCGGCGGCACGACCCTGATCGACCTCATGAAGCTCGACGTCGAAGGCCCTGCGCGCCTCGTCGACGTCAACGCCCTGGCGACGAGGTTCGGGGCGGTCGAGGCGACGCCGAAGGGCCTGCGCCTGGGCGCGCTGGCGCGGATGAGCGAGGCCGAGGCGCACCCCGAGGTCCGACGCGACTATCCGCTGATCGCCGACAGCCTGCGCCTCGCCGCCAGCCCTCAGCTGCGCAACATGGCCAGCCTGGGCGGCAACGTGCTGCAGCGCACGCGCTGCGCCTATTTCCGCGATGTCAGCTTTGCGGCCTGCAACAAGCGCGACCCCGGCTCCGGCTGCGCGGCGCTGGAGGGCGTCAACCGCCGCCATGCGGTGCTTGGCGTCAGCGAGGCCTGCATCGCCACCTATCCCGGCGACCTCGGCCAGGCGCTCACCGCGCTCGACGCCGAGGTGGAGATCCTCGGCCCGGCTGGACCCAGGATGATGGCGTTCGAGGGCCTGCACCGGGCGCCGGCGGCGACGCCGCACATCGAGACGGCCCTCGCGCCGGGCGAGCTCATCACCGGCTTCTTCGTTCCCGCCGGCCCCTGGACGCGGCGCTCGCTCTATCTGAAGGTCCGCGACCGCGCCTCGTTCGACTTCGCCCTCGCCGCGGCGGCGGTGGCGCTCGACCTGGAGGACGGCGTGGTGCGCCAGGCCCGCATCGCGCTCGGCGGCGTCGCGACCCGCCCCTGGCGCTCGCGCGTGGCGGAGGCGCGGCTGGCGGGACGGCGCCTCGACCAGGCGTCCGCCGGCGCGGCCGCCGAGGCCGCCTTCGCCGGCGCGGTGACCCACGGCGGCAACGACTACAAGCCCGAACTCGGCCGGCGCACCCTGGTCCGCGCCCTGATGGCCGCGCAGGCGATGGAGGTCTGATGGGCGTTTCCATCGGCGAGCCGCAGCTCAGGATCGACGGGCGCGCCAAGGTGACCGGGGCGGCCCGCTATCCGTCCGACGAGCCCTTCGCCAACCCCGCCTACGCCGTCCTGGTCACCAGCCCGATCGCCCGCGGCCGCGTGACCGGGATCGACGCCGACGAGGTCCGCGCCATGGCCGGGGTCCTCGACGTCCTCACCCACGCCAACGTCGGCGAGCTGGCGAGGACGCCGCCGCCGCCCGGCGACGCCGGCGGCTCCGCCACCACGACCCTGGAGAGCGAGCGCATCTGGCACGACGGCCAGATCGTCGCGGTCGTCGTCGCCGAAAGCCTGGAGAGCGCCAGCGAGGCGGCGCGCCGGCTGCGGGTGCGCTACGCCGCCGAGCCCGCCGCCGCCGGCTTCGATGCGCCCGGCGCCGCCGCCGAAGACCCGCACGCGGACGGGGCGCCAATGCCCTTCGTGGGCGATGCGCGAGCCGCCCTGGCCGCCGCGCCGGTGCAGGTCGATCGGCGTTATTCGACGCCGGCCCAGCACCACAATCCGATGGAACTCTATACGACCACCTGCGCCTGGGAGAACGGCCGGCTGATCGTGCAGGAGCCGAGCCAGTTCGTGCATGGCCTGCGCGGCGCCCTCGCCCGCCAGCTCTCCATGGATCCGCAGGCGATCCGCGCCCTTTCGAAATATGTCGGCGGGGCGTTCGGCGCCAAAGGCGCGATCACGGCGCGCACCGCCTGGATCGCCATCGCGGCCAGGCGCCTGGGCCGCCCGGTGAAACTCGTCGCCACCCGCGCCCAGGGCTTCACCATCGCCACCTATCGCGCCGAGACCCGCCACCGCGTCGCCCTGGGCGCCGCGCGCGACGGCCGGCTGACGGCGGTGATCCACCAGGGCCAGGAAGTGACCAGCCGACCCTCGAACTACAACGTCTCCGGGGTCAAGAGCACGGCGGTGCTCTACGCCTCGCCAAACGTGGCGACCGGGGTCGAGGTGGTCCACGCCGACCGCAACACCCCCGGCTTCATGCGCGCCCCGCCCGAGACGCCCTATGTGTTCGCCTTCGAGAGCGCCATGGACGAGCTGGCGGTGGCGCTCGGCATCGATCCGGTGCGCCTGCGCAAGCTCAACGACACCATGAGCGACCCCGAAAAGCGCCGGCCCTTCACCAGCCGCTCGCTGGCGCCGTGCCTCGACGCCGCCGCCGCCGTTTTCGGCTGGGCGCGCCGCACGCCCGCGCCTTCGTCCATGCGCGACGGCGACTGGCTGATCGGCTGGGGCATGGCCTCGGCGATCTACCCCGCCAACATCGGCGCGGCGGCCGCTCGGCTGACCCTGAGGCCCGCGGGCGAGGCCAGGATCGAACTGGGCGCCCAGGATCTGGGCACGGGAACCTACACCATCATCGCCGAGGTGGCGGCGGCGCGGCTGGGGCTGCCCATCGACAGGATCAGCGTCTCGATCGGCGATTCCGACCTGCCGCCCGCCGGACTTTCGGCCGGCTCCAACCACGCCGCCAGCGTCGGCAACGTCGTGGCCAAGGCCTGCGAGATGGCGCGCGCGAAGCTGGCGCAGGCGGCGGTGCGCACCGAGGAAAGTCCGCTCGCGGGCCTGGATCCGGGCGCCCTGCGCCTCGTGGACGGCGGGCTCTCGGGTCCGGGCGAGCGGCGCGAGCCGCTGGCGCAAGCGCTGGCCCGCGTCGCCAGCGGACCTCTGGAGATCTACGCCGAGAACGTGCCCGAGGGCGCGCCGAAGGACGGCGTCGAGATGGTCGACGCCGGCCAGATGGCCATGGCGAGGGGATCGGACCTGAAAGACCGTCTCGCCTATGCCTTCGGCGCCCAGTTCGTCGAGGTGCGGGTGCACGCGGCCACGCGCGAAATCCGGGTTCCTCGCGCGGTCGGCGCCTTCGCCGCCGGGACCATCCTCAATCCGGTGACGGCGCGCAGCCAGCTGATGGGCGGGATGATCTGGGGGATCGGCGCGGCGCTCTTCGAGGAAACCGAGATCGACCGGCGCTCGGCCCGCTACGTCAACAAGAACTATGCCGACTACCTGATCCCGGTGAACGCCGACATCGGCGAGGTGAAGGTGATCCTCGTCCCCGAGGAGGACCGGCTCTGCAATCCGCTGGGGGTGAAGGGCGTCGGCGAGCTGGGCATCGTCGGCATGAACGCCGCCGTCGCCAACGCCGTCTGGCACGCCACCGGCAAGCGCATCCGCGACCTGCCGATCCGGCTCGAGAAGCTGCTGTAGGCGCCCGGCCCGAGGCTCAGCGACGGGCCTGCGCCAGCGCCTCGGCGACGGCGGCGGCGATCTGGTTGACGTTGTAGGGCTTGCGCACCACCGGGGCGTCGAAGCCTTCGGGCGCGGGGCAGGCGTCGCCGTAGCCGGTGGCGATGATGAAGGGCTTGCCGCGCGCGGCCAGCGCCGCGGCCACCGGCGTCACCGGCCGGCCGTTCAGGTTGGCGTCTAGCACCGCCACGTCGAAAGGGGTTTCGATCAGCCGCAGCGCCTCCTCGACGTCGGCCGCCGCGCCGACCACCTGGGCGCCGGCCTCGACCAGCCCGGCCTCCAGCTCCAGGGCCAGCAGCACGGCGTCCTCGACGATGATGATCCGCTGCCCCTTGACGCCGCCGCCCGGCAACGCCCCCGAGGAGGCGCCGGCGATGGTCTCGGGCGGGCTGGGAGCAGGGCGGTCCGGCGCGGCCGCGATGGAGGGCGCGGCCAGCGCCGAGGCGTCGGCGCAGATGGAGACGCGCACCCCGTCGGGGCGGAACTCGATGCCGGCGCCGCCGCCGAGTTCGCGGCCGGTGACGCGTTCGAGCAGCACCGAGCCGAAGCCCCGCCGACCCGGCGGCGCGACCGGGGGTCCGCCGCGTTCCTGCCAGGCGAGCGCGAATCCGCCGCCGGGACGCGCCGTCCAGCTCACCTCCACGCGCCCGGTGTCGGAGGAGAGCGCACCATACTTCACCGCGTTGGTGGCGAGCTCGTGCAGGGCGAGCGTCAGGGCGTTGGTGGCGCGCGGGTTCAGCACGATTTCCGGCCCGGACCAGCGCGCCTGGCCGGGCGCGAGGCCGCCCAGTTCGGCGGCGGCGACGTGGCTGATCTCGGCGCCGCGCCAGCGCGTCGCGGTGAGCAGGGTGTGGGCCGAGGCCATCGCCTCCAGCCGTCCCGCGAAGGTCTTCAGGAACGCGTCGAGCGAGGTGGTCTTGCGCGCCGACTGGGCCGCCAGCGACTGCACCGAAGCCAGCACGTTCTTGACCCGGTGATCGAGCTCGGCCACCAGCGCCTCGCGGGCGTTCTCCTGGGCCTTGCGCTCGCTGACGTCCCGCACGACGCCGATGATCCGCCGCGCCTGGCCGCCGGCGCCCGGCAGGGCCATGGCGGCGCAGTGGATCCACACGGTTCGGCCATCGTCGGGCCGGATCATCCGGTATTCGAGTTCGCAGCGCCCGTCGCGCGCCAGGCCCTGGTCCGCCGCGCGCCGCGCCGCCGGCTCGTCATCGGGATGCAGGTTGCGGAACCAGCCCGCGCCGGCCTCGCCGGGCGTTGCACCCGCCGCCAGGCCGGTGATCTCGGCCATGCGCTCGCTGACGGTGAGCACGGCGCCTTGCGCGTCCCACTCGAACTCGCCCATGCGCGCGGCGGCGAGCGCAAGCCTGGCGCGCTCTGGCTCGTTCGTGCGCCGGTCGGGAGGGTTCGGATGCGGCTGGAAGCCTTCGTCCATGGCCGCGACCATAGGGCGCCTTGGCGCGGCAGGCGATGAAATTGGCGTGACGCCACGAACGCGAGGGCGCGATTCGCGCAACGGCGAGCTCGTGTTTATATTGCCCCGTTAGTAGGGCGTGGCCGGAACTTGCCCCGCGCAGCCGGCGTTGACGGGCAAGTCCAGCGGCTGCGCGATCTGCGTGGACCTTTTGGCAATGCCGGAGAATGACCATGTCAGCCGAGACCATGACCGACGCCGTCGAAGAGGCCGCCGAGGCTAAGGCCTCGGCCAGGAGCGCCGCCAGGGCCGCGCTCGACACCGGACAGAGGAGCTTCGCCGACGCCCTGGGCCTGGCCGAACGCAGCCTCAACGACGCCAGCCGGCGCGTCGAGAAGGCTCTGCGCGAAGGCGTCGAGGCGCTGAAGGTGCAGACCCAGTCGTATCGCGACAGCGCCGGCGAACAGTTCGACGAGGCGCAAAGGTACGTCGTCGCGCGCGTCAAGGAGCGCCCGGTGACGGCCACCCTGGCCGGGCTGGGCGTCGGGCTGTTGCTGGGCCTGCTGCTGGCCAACCGCAGCGGCAAGTGAACCTGCGGCGGCTACTCTTCGTCCTGGGGGCGATCTCGGCGCTGGCGGTCAGCGCGGGCGTGTGCGTCGTCGCCGCCGCCTTCGCCCTCTTCGCGGTTCTCAGCCCCGAAGTCGGTACGGCCGGCGCGGCCGCCCTCGTGTGCCTCGCCGGGGCGCTGCTCATCGGCGTCATCGGCCTGGCGCTGATGGGCCTGGGCCGGGGCAGGGCGCGCCGGCGCAAGGGCGCCGAGCCGCAGCGCCTCGTCGAGCGCGCCGTGGAGTTCCTGCGCGAACAGCCGGTGCTGGCCATCGCCGGCGCCCTCGCCGCCGGCCTGCTGGCCGTGCGCAATCCGAAATACCTCGGCGCCGCGATCCGGGCCTTCGTCGAAGGACGCAACCCGCCCGCGCGCTAGGGGTTGAGGATGCGGGGGCCTGCAGCGACGAAAGAGGCGCCCCGCCGATGTTCAAGCTCCCCGACCTGCCTTACGACTATGACGCCCTCGAGCCGGTGATCTCAGCCGAGACCATGGAGTTCCACCACGACAAGCACCACGGCAAGTACGTGGAGACGACCAACAAGCTGCTCCTTGAGGCGGGGGAGCGGCCGGCGGCGCTGGAGAGCGTGGTGAAGGGCGCCGAGACCTCGCCCGAGAAGATCAAGCTCTTCGACAACGCCGCCCAGGCCTGGAACCACGCCTTCTTCTGGCAGTGCATGTCCGCCGACGGTTCCGGGCCGACCGGCGAACTCGCCGACGCCATCGGGCGCTCCTTCGGCGAGCCGGCCAGGCTGAAGGAGGAGTTCGTCAGGGAGGGGAGCGGCCATTTCGGCTCCGGCTGGGTGTGGCTGGCGGCGCAGAACCTCGACCTGAAGATCTTCGCCACCCACGACGCCGACGACCCCCTGACCCGCCAGGGCATGGTCCCGCTGCTCGTCTGCGACCTCTGGGAGCACGCCTATTATCTCGATCACCAGAACGACCGGGAAGGCTTCCTCGCCGGCTGGTTCGACAACCTCGCCAACTGGGATTTCGCCGCCGAGCAGTTCCAGGCCGCGCAGGGCCGCCGCGCTCCCTGGCGCCACCCGGCGCCGGCGTGATCCATGCTGGGCTGGGCCTTCCTCTTCCTGGTGATCGCCCTCGCCGCCGGCGTCCTCGGCTTTTCGGCCATCGTCGGCGCGGCCATCGGCCTCGCCAAACTGTTCTTCTACATCTTCATCGTGCTCTTCGTGATCTCGCTGATCATGCACCTGGTGCGCGGTCGGGGCCGGGCGCCCTAGTCGCCCGCTTCACCCGAATCGAAGCGGTCCCCCGCAAGCGGGAAGGATGAAGCGACCTTCCTCCTCACCCGTGCAACGGGGGAGGTGTCGCCCGGCGCGGCAGCGCCGGGCGGCGGAGGGGGCTGCGGGCGATGATGCGCATGCGTGCGCCCCTTCCACCCCCGCGCCTGGCGGCGCGGCGGTCCCCCTTCCCCGCTTCGCGGGGCAGGAGTGAGGACACCTTTCCTCCTCACCCGTGCAACGGGGGAGGAGGCGCTCGGCGCGGCGGCGCCGGGCGTCGGAGGCGGCTTCCGTTTCAGATTGGCTGAAGCGGCCGGCCAGCTTGCGTCGCCGCGCATGGCGCGCGTCGCTGCAGCGACCAGGCGCGCCAGGGCTCGAAGCTGGCGCCCGTCCAGCCGAGCGCCTGGATGTGGACGGCGTCGGCGTCGGCCTCGATCAGGTTGAACCCCGGCGGCGCCCCGCGCTCGCGATGCGAGAGGGTTCCGGCGCCCACCGCATAGGTCAGCCCGTCCGCATAGGGCATCGGGAAGGCGAACGGGGCATGCACGTGGCCGGTGAGGACGAGGTCGATGCGGCCGTCGGCGAACAGCCTCGCCGCGGCCTCGCCGCCGTGGACGCGCCCGCTCATCGGCCCGGCGATCATCTCCACCAGCGGATGATGGCAGACCACCACCCGCAGCGCCGCCGCCGGCGCATCCGCCAGCAGCTCCAGCGCCAGGCGCGCCTGCGGCCGGGTGATCGCGCCCTTCGACCAGTCGAGCCGCCACTGGGCGCCGCGGGCGGTGTTGATGGCGACGGCGGCGAGCCGCGGCGAGGCGAACGCCTGGCCGGCGGCCGGACCGATGCTGCGCTCGTAGCGCCCGAACGCGGCGCCCATGCGCGCCGGCGTATAGGGCGCGTCGTGGTTGCCCGGCGTGACCAGGCAGGCCGAGGAGAGCCGCCCCAAAAAGCGGCGCGCGGCTTCGAATTCGGCGCGGCGCCCCCGCATCGTCAGATCCCCGGCGAACACCGCCAGCTCCGGAGGCTCGGCGCCCAGGCGCTCCAGCGCCCCCTCCAGCGCCGGCCGGTTCTCGCTGCCGAAGTGAAGGTCGGAGAGCTGCGCGATCAGCGTCATGGGGTCGCCAGCGCCAGGGCGCGGAAGGCGCGGGGCCGGAAGCGCACCTCGGCGGCGCGCCCGAGCCGGGTCGGCTCGCCGTCGAGGATGGCCGGGATGCGCCCGCTCGCCCAGACCAGCGCTTCGCAGCAGGACCGGCAGGTCACGGCGCGGTCGGCGCGCCATTCGCCGACGACGGCATGCGCCGCCAGCCTGAATCCGTCGATGGCGCCGGCCGGATCCATGGCCGCGATCTCCAGCGCCTGGGTCTCGTTGGCGAGGGCCTTGGAGATCATCGGGCAGATCACGCACAGCGCCCAGGCGCGTTCGGGCGGTTGACCGGCCGCAGCATAGCGCAGTCGTCCGGTGAACGCGCGCCGCGCCGCGTTGCGGGCGCGCCGCCACGCCAGCCTGGGTCTGGCGTGCCTCGCCGCCTCGCGCGCCTCGGCCCAGAGCGCCGGCGCGCCCAGCACGGCGGCGACGTAGAAGCGCTGGCCGGCGATCTCGCCGCCGGGGACCTCCAGAACCTCGCCTTCGAGCGCGATGCGGCGCAGGCTGGCGCGCCAGTCGCCGGCGCCGTAGAGCGCCCGCGGCAGCACGTTGAGCGTGCCGCCGGGCAGCGGCGCCAGCAGCGGCCCGTCGGGTCCGCACAAGGTGGCGGCGGCGCGCGCGGTGCCGTCGCCGGCGATCACCACCACCAGGTCGGGCGCCCGCGCCACCGCGTCGGCCAGGGCCGCCTCGATGGCCGGTCCCTCGGCGCAGGAGAGCCGGGCGGCGAGCCCGTGCTCGGCGAGGATGGCGCCGGCCGCCTCCGCCGCGCCCGCCCAGCCGGCGCGCGTGGAGGCCGGGTTGACCACCACCTCGGCCGTGCGCAGGCCGAGCCCGGCGAATCCCCTGGGCGCGGGGTCGGTCAGGACTGGCCGAGCCCGGACGCGGACTGCTTCAGCGAGCGGCCGGC
>Ga0307374_10003740_pt1 | contig 25776 bp, 22 predicted proteins | sample OX3MG_FD_202532 | JGI IMG/M metagenome (GOLD analysis project Ga0307374, IMG submission 202532) | Soil microbial communities from Risofladan, Vaasa, Finland - OX-3 | ecosystem: Environmental > Terrestrial > Soil > Coastal area > Acid sulfate soil | place: Finland: Risofladan, Vaasa | collected...
CTCAAGGGCAGTCTTTTCACCTTTGGTTTCTTGCATTGGTTCACCTTTGAGTTTTCCTGTAAGGGTTAGTTCCCATCCATCTCTTCGGCTATTCATACCCCGCCACCAGGCCGGAGCTCTTTACCTCTAGAGCTCCTTTTAAGGCGATATCCGCCGAGGATTTCCCGATCATGATGTCAAAGGTTCCCGGCGCCACCACCCAGTGATTGTCGCGGTCCAGCAACTGCAGGTCTTCCGGCCCCAGAGTGAAGGTGACGGTTTTCTTCTGTCCGGGTTCCAGTGAGACACGCTCGAAGCCCCGGAGCTGCTTCACGGGCGTCGCCACCGGGGTGTAGCGTTCGTGCAGATAGAGCTGGACCGTTTCCACTCCGGCGCGCTTCCCGGTGTTCTCCACATCAACCTTCACGTGCGCCTCGCCGTGGTTGAAGATCTGCGGCGGGTCAATGCGAAGGTTGCTGTATTGAAACTGCGTATAGCTCAACCCATATCCAAAGGGATAAAGCGGAGTCGCAGGCATATCCACATAGCCCCCTCGATGGCTGGCCCAGCCTCTGTTAATCCAATATTCCTTCGACGGCTTGTAGTTGTAATAAACCGGCAACTGCCCCACGCTTCGCGGGATGGTGATGGCCAGCCGGCCGCTGGGATTAAAGTCGCCAAACAGCACGTCGGCCACCGCTTCGCCGCCTGCTTCACCCGGGTTCCAGGCTTCCACAAGGGCGGGAAGATGCTTCGCTTCCCACCGCACGGAAAGCGGCCGGCCATTGATCATCACCAGAATAGTCGGCGTGCCCGTTGCCGCCACCGCACGGACCAGGTCTTCCTGCACGCCGGTCAGGTCGAGGCTGGCAACGTCGTAACCTTCGCCGTCGGTTGGCGCCGGCCCAGCGTGTTCACCTCCTCGGCGCGCCTGCTCGCCCACTACCACGATCGCTACGCCAGCCTTTTTGGCCGCCTCAACTGCCGCCGGAATGCCGCGCTTGTCCTCATCGTTCACGGCACATCCCTTGGCGTAAAGCACCTGAGTGGCCGGCGAGACTTTCGCTTTGATCGCATCCAGGATCGAAGCCATATGCTGCAGAATCTCCTGGGGCGAGTAATCGCCCACCATGTTGATAGCGTCGTCCGCGTTAGGCCCGATCACCGCAATGGTCTTCAGGTCTTTCTTCAGCGGCAGCAGGTTGTTCTCATTTTTCAGCAGAACGATGCCTTCTCGCGCCGTCCGCAGCGCCAGTTGCTGATGTTCTTTTGAGTGCATCACTCGTTCTGCCCGCGCCAGGTCCGCGTAGGGGTGCTCAAAAAGCCCCAGGCGGAACTTCACCTCCAGCACCCGCCGCACCGCCCGGTCGATCAGCCACATGGGAACTTTCCCCTCTTCCACGTTTTCAATCAGCGGACCCATGTAGGCAGGTTCATAAGTAATATTCACATCCACCCCGGCCCGCAGGGCCAGTGCACCCGCCTCCTTCTGGGTGGGAACGATGTGCTCATAAATCAGTGTTCCGAAGCCGCCGCCTTCGCTCGTCTCGATTCCCTTGAAGCCCAGTTCGTGCCGCAGAATGGTGTCATTCCACTTTACGGAAGAGTGTTCCGGCTCGTCTTCAATCTCGGGATATCCCGCCATCACGCCCAGCGCGCCCGCCTTGAACGCGGCAATCCAGGGCGGCAGAAAGTTCTCACGCAGGGCGCGCTCAGAAAGTTCGATGGCTCCGCGTTCCAGGCCGCTCGCCGGCTCGCTCTGGGTGGGGAAATCCGTCATCAGAGCGATGGTTTTGTCCGGCGCATCGATATTTGAACCCTGCGCGCCGCGCACAATGTTTTCAGCGATGCGGGAATAAAGGTAGGGGTCTTCGGTGTACGCTTCCTCGTTGCGCCCCATCCTCGGGTCGCGGTCAACCTCCAGCACCAGCGTGGACAGAACGTGGATGCCCACCGCCCTCGACTCCTGGGCGGCTGCCGCGTAGATCGATTTCACCAAAGGCATGTCAAACGTGCTGCCGATGGCCAGTCCTTCGGGGAAAACAGTCGCCCCGGAAAACATCCCGCCATGGGTCCCTTCCTCATCTTCCAGCAGCGGAATTTTCAGGCGGGTCTGGGTGAGCGCAATCTTCTGGAGATCGTTGAAGTATTCAACCTGTTCTTTGACACCCTTGTGCAGGATGGTATCGGCCAAAGTGAAGAAACCGCAACCGGGACCGATTTCGCTGGCATAAGTGCCAGCGGCGAATTTCCTGCACGCGATCTTCTTTTCGGGAATGGTCTTGCCGAGCTGGTTGACGTAAACACAAGGCAGGTTGAGCTGGCCCACTTTCTCCTTCAGCGTCATGCGGCTCATCAGGTCATCCACCCGCCGCTCGATGGGCTGCTTCGGATCCAGATAGATCGGGACCCCGGCGGACGACTGTGCGCAGAGGGGCACCCCGACAGGCCCAGCGAGTCCCAGGAAGATCAGGACAATTCCTGTCACCTTGATTAGAATGGCGTTCCTTCCCGGGGGATGTTTGAAAGCACCGAGATCGCCCGGCCCGGCGAGGGCTATCTTCTGCAAAAAATCATGAATTGGATCCTGCATATCCGTCCTTTCGACTGCAGCCAAACCACAGGTGAAAAAGGCGTTACATCCACTCCGTTTTTTGGGCTGAATACCCACAGGGTTTCCTGATTAGGGTCACTTCCTGAGAGCTTCCTGCCGAGTACATCTTGGACGATTCATCCTCCTGGAACGCTGCTGCGAGAGATAGCCCAAGGTTATACATTGTCGTGCGTCGCGGTGTCAATCTGCTTTGTTCTTACAAGAAGTAATTGTCTTGAATGGTGCGTCTCTATGCTATCATTCTTGCTCCTTTAACTATATTTCCGGGCTACTCAGCGGGCATCTTCTCAATTTAGAATCCGGGTAATACGCTTTGGCGACGTATTGCGCGTCCTGCGCCAAGCAGGTTCCCGGGGCGAGAAGCCTACCCGCGGGTGGCTTGACCCAGGTAAAGGGGCTTGCTCGGCGATTGCGTACTCGCGGTCTGTTTCAGCTATAACGTCGCGATTCTCCGCATGGGTTTTGAATCCTGAGCCACGAAAGAAGCTTCTATGAAGAGACTTGACCTGTTGGGGGTTCTGGAAACGATCTATTCTCAAGGAGATGCATCTCGAAAAGGCCTTGCGGAAGAGATCGAGTTTGCTCCAAGCTATATCGGTACCCTGGTGGCCGAACTACGGCGCCGGGTACTCCTACACGTCGTCCCTGACCGAGCTCACCTCATTGGAATACGTATAGGTCGCGCCAACACGCGAATCGTCGTTACGGACCTCCCCGGAAGAGTCTTGAGTCTTAAATAAGGTGCCCACGGACATCTGGAAAGGCGAACAGCATGTCTTTGATTTGATCAACCGCGAGTTGGATACCGCGTTTGAAACTGACCCTCTGATCAAAGGTATCGGCATTGCCATATCAGGGGTGATCGACCGTCATTCCGGCACCGTGCTTTTCTGGCCCAAGGTTCCGGGATGGATCAATATTCCGCTAAAGCGGAGGATTCAGTCGAAGTACGGGCTTCCCGTCGTGGTTGAAGACAGCGTGCGAACCATGGCACTGGCAGAAAAAAAATCGGGCAAGCCAAAAAGCACGGCAACTTCGCCTATGTCGTCGTATCGATGGGGATTGGTGCGGCTATTTACATTGACAATCGACTCTACGTGGGGGCAAACGATTTGGCTGGGGAGCTTGGCCATACGACTATCGATGAACGTGGTGATATCTGCTCTTGCGGAAATCGAGGCTGCCTCGAGGTATACGCTTCGGGCTGGGCCATCATCAGTCGTGTGAAGAGCGGCCTGCAACAGGGAGTCCACTCAGGTCTCGCGCCACTTATGGAAAATCATCCCGAGAAAATTTCTATTGAGGCCATTGTGAACGCCGCCAAATTGCGTGATCAGTTTGCCCACACAGTGCTCTGGGAAGCTGGTGCACACATGGGCACCGCTGTTGCTACGATAGTTAACCTTCTGAATCCGGAAGCCATTGTGCTCGGAGGAGAGGTGCCGCGTGCGGCAAAGGGGTTTATCCTGAAGCCCTTGTTCCATTCCTTTCGTGGGCGTGCCTTCCACCGCTCGGTGCGAAATCTAAAGGTAATTGTCTCGCGTCTAGGTGGAGAATCCGGAGCGGTGGGGGCTGCGATCTTGGTGGCGGAAAAACTTCTACCGAGCTTTCTCTAGTCGTGCACAGAAAGGCTTGTGACGGTCTTGTGGGGAAAAACTCCTGCCTTGTCGCCTTGTGTTTACCTATCCGAAGCGGTGGGGATGCCGATCCAGAGGGAGTTCCGGGGAATATAGGAACAACTCAGTTGGATAACGGATCTTGCCCCGGAAGTGCCCTGTGCCCCGCGACAAGGGGTGCAACAGCCCATTATGGGCCAATACCCGCCCCAGCGCGTGGTATTTAGTGACAGCCTGGGTAATTATCCGGCGAAACGCTCAAATTGGCCCACTGCGATTCTTCTTGCCGTTTGACCATCATCTGCGGACAAGAACCGAGGAGCCGATTTCTCCTCATGCTCGTGCCGACTGAATGCGGCGATTGCTGGTAGTTAATCCCCTGGCTCACCGGCTATTAGTATCTTGGGTGCGTTGCGAGCGACCCCGACCCGGCCAAAGGATTGACCAGCGATAGCTACCCAGTGCGCCGTGCTTCACCATAGCCTCTCTTTTGGGGTGCGCCGGAGGGCAGTTGCATGTCCTGAGCCAGATCGAATTACACGGGTGAAGAGTAGGGCAACCAGAGGCTCTCCTGAAGAGGTGGGAAGGTGGTGTGTGGCCTGCGTGGCGTCCGTAGCCCGACCTGGCTCCTACTAAGCAGGTGAAAACGGCTCCCTTTTATCCCGACGCTAACAAATGACCCTGCATAGCCATTGACTGCTACAAGTTCGGTAGCTTGGCCTTTCTGGCCCCACCGAAGATTCAAAGTGCTCGCCGAGTATTTTAGATTGTAAGGCCAAGTAGACTGAATTGGCGAAGATTCCGAGTGGTTCATAAAGCCCCTTTCCCGGTGGGTGCTAATCCCTTTATTCTTAGCGGCACTTTCGACATGACGAGCCGGTCCATTGACTACTGATTGTAAACCACATGGGGCACGGTTCAGGGACCCTTTGGGAAAACGGCTACTGTGAAAGCTTCAACGGGAAGCTGCGGGATGAATGCCTGAATGGAGAAATCTTTTATTCGCTGAAGGAGGCGCAGGTCGTGATCGCACAGTGGCGGGTGGAATATAACACACGACGCCCCCACTCGGCGCTCGGCTATAGGCCGCAGGTACCGGCGGCCTATAGCCCTCTGGGAACACCAAGACCATTTTCACAGCCCGAAGCTGTGATGTAAACTGTCTCACTTCATCTGGTACCAAAACTCGGGCACCTCATTTCCTGAATGCCTCGCAAGAAGTTTCCTCGATACGTTTTCGATTCAGAAACTCCATGGGGCATCTCCAACCGGCAGTGGGGTCATCCCGACAGACCAAAGAAATGCGCAGTGCAATCACTCCAGGATCATCTCAGCGCCCATACCGCTCCCCGCGATGGGAGTTTTCACGTGAGGAACACCAATTCATTCACGCGGCTGATTCGTCCTTAACGACGCCTAGCCTGGCCAGCACCGGAGCAGGGCAACCGTTCCACTCTTCCTGCGGCTCGTTGCCGAGATAAGGCAGGTCTCGTATTCCCATTGGGCTCGTGAAGTACCCGCTAACAACCAGGTCGCGAAGGGCGTTGAAAAAGGCAACCGCGCTGGCATCCTCCGGGGCCGCTTTTTCTGGGTTGGCAATGCGGTCGAGAATATGTTTTTGCTGCTTAGCCGGGCAGTCGGCAAAGTCGTATGCAAAAGACCGGTTGCACTCCATATCGAGCCAAGTCAATCCGCCACGGATTTCGGCAAGAAGGTTGCCCCCTTTAAAGTTCAGCCAGTCGTCAATGAATTCCGGAACTCCGGCCTGAGTTGCACTGCCCGAGCGCTGGTCGGCGGGTAGTATCCAATCAGAAAGATTGTGAATCATCCTCCACTCGTGGGGATTCAATACCTTGGGATGGTAGTTTGAAGGATCGGCTTCCGCCGCGGGTTGCTGCGGCGTTGCTTTCGCTATTTCAGATGCAAACAGCGTTACCGATATTAAAGCTGCTGCCGGCGCGCTCGTCATAAGCTTAAGGATGTCGCGGCGTTCGAAACTGGGGCTTCTATCAGCAGTCGTCTTTTTCATGTCTCCTCCCCGGAAAGCAAGTGGCATGTAGTAGGTGGCGAGTGGCGAAAGCGGATAAACCAGCTCCGTACAGACCGGATCAGTTCCGTCGCCGCCTTTTCTGTTCCGCACATCCTACATTCCACCTGCACCAAACCTACCCTTTATCGCCGACTTTCTACACAGTCCCCTTCTTCACCTGGGCGGCGATGTATTCGCTCGTTCGCCAGGCAAGAGCCATGATGGTCAGCGTGGGGTTTTTGTCCGCGAGGCTGACGAAAGGCGCGCCATCGGTGACAAAAAGATTCTTGCAGTCCCATGCTTGGCAATAGGGGTTGAGAACCGACGCTTTCGGATTGTCCCCCATGCGAGCACCGCCCACCTCATGAATCCCTTGTCCGCCGGCTGAAATCCCCCATTGTTGCTCAGGGCCAGCCGATTCAATAACCTCGCCTCCGGCGGACTTGACAATATCTTGAAAGGTCTCTTGCATATGGCGGGCCATGAGGATTTCGTCCTGGCCCCACTGGAAGTGGAACTTCAGGACCGGAATCCCCCACTGGTCCACAACGTTGTTGTCGCTTTCACAGTAGCTATCTTCATTGGGAATCATTTCGCCGCGTCCATGAAAGCCAATAAACGAACCGTAAAGCTTCCGGCAGTCCTGCTTCAGTTTCTCGCCGTATCCCCCACCCACAAGTTGCTCAGTTCCATTCAAAAGGCCCGGCATGGGCATTCCTTGACGCCCTCCACCAAACTCGATGTGATAGCCGCGCGCGAAAGGCAGTTGATGCTTCTGCTGCGTCTGGCAATTCCACCAGGGCATGTAGAGATGCATTCCCCCGACACCGTCCTCATTATGCGGAGGCAGGTCCATCATTTTGGGCACAAAGGCGCTCACGTCCGACATCACGGTGTCCATCAGGTACTTGCCCACCAGTCCGCTTGAGTTCGCCAAGCCGTCCGGAAATCGGCGACTGCGTGAGTTCAAAAGCAAGCGTGCGGTCTCGCAGGAGCTTGCGGCAAGGACAATCACTTTCCCGCGCACCTGAACTTCCTTGCGGGTTTGCTTGTCAATGTACGAAACACCAGTAGCCCGTCCGTCCGGGCCCGTTATGACTTCTCGCGCCATCGCGTTGGTTCGAATTTCAAGGTTTCCTGTCATTTGCGCCGGCATGAGCAGCACAACAGGCGAAGAAAAATTGGAACCAAGCCGGCAACAACGGCCGCACTGCGAAACATAATGGCAGGCAGGGCGCCCATTGAGTGGCCGTGTCAGAATAGCCAGGCGGGATGGAATGCAGGGGATATGCAATTTCTGGCAGGCTTTTTGGACGAGCAGTTCATAACAGCGCGGGGCAGGCGGAGGGAGATATTTCCCGTCAGGAAGATTCTCAATGCCCTCAGCGGACCCGAAGACCCCAATCAGTTGTTCGGTCTTGTCATAGTAGGGCGCCAAGTCTTCGTAGCTAATGGGCCAGTCGAAACCCTTGCCGTCACGGCTGTATGGCTTAAAATCATACGGACCGTTTCGGAGTGAGATCCGCCCCCAAGCGTTGGTTCGCCCTCCCAACATGCGTGAGCGAAACCACATCCAATCGGTTCCCGGGGCGGAGAGGTAAGGTTCGCCCTCGACTTGCCAGCCGCCGCCGACGGCCATGAAGTAATCCATCGGGGACATGGTGTTTACGGCATCCCGGTGAGGTGCGTCGTACACCCACTCCAGCCACTTCGAATCCTTGGCCGCGTCGAACCAGCCTCCAGCTTCCAACATCAGGCACTTGGCGCCGACCTTCGTCAAGTTATAGGCGGCCATTCCGCCACCGGCCCCTGAGCCAACAATGATCACGTCATAAGTATCCGAACTGGACATCAGATCTGGCATTGTTTGCTCCTAATGATTACAGCAAACACCGGGCACAGAACACCGTTGGTTCTGCTCGTAAAAAACTGGACCATCAAGATCTCGTATCAGCCGCATACTCACGCTTATTGAAGGCGGACAAGGCCAACCTCCGTGCGGTTGTTCCCTTGGTCGTCAAAAGAGATAGTTCCGGAAACCCCCGCAAAGTCCTTAGCACTTGAAACCTGGTCGCGCACGCGAGCGCGGTTCGGACCCGTATTAAGCACGGCGCGTGCGATCAGTTGAACAGCATCGTAAGCTTCAGCAGCAACAGGACTCGGAAAAACCCCGGTTGCCAACCGATAGCGACGCACAAAGCTTTCACGCAAAGGTGTTTCAGTCTGCGTGGAGGCAACCGTATAGATACCAGCTCCTGCGGGGTCTTTTTCTCCCGCCCTATTCTGTGGGGGAAATTTCAGTCCAGAACCTTCCTGGGCAGTCTGCTGTGAAAGGTAAATTGGAGTGTGGACTCCATCGGCCCAAATTGCCTGCAATAACTTCCTCGCATTCTCCGGCTGCGTCCAGAAGACAATTGCCTGTGGAGACTTTGCTTTAATGGAGGCCAGCAACGAATCGGTGTCAGGCTGTAGCGGATTGATGGGCAGAGAAGCCGGAGGCGGAAGCCCAAGCCGATGAGCGGCCGAGATAAATTCCTGGCCACCAACGCGTCCGTCGTGATCGCGATCGGCAACCAGGAGGACCCGTTGGAAGTCGCGCACGTGGTAAATGTCCTCGGCGGTCACCTGCGCCTGCTGAACGTCACTGGGCCCAAGGCGAAAGATCCAGGGCATATTGATTTGAGTTGCGGTAACGTCTGTGGAAAGGGTCAGAACGGGAACGCCGATCTTATTGCCGATTTGCTCGCTCAGATGAGCTGTCACGCCGTCGGCGCAGGTCACGATGGCGATGACCTTTTCCCTAACGACGAGGTTAATGATTTTATCCCCGAGAGGTCCCCAAGGCGGGACGTTCTCATCGGCAACGGTAAGAGCAAGATGGCGTCCTCCCGGCAAGGGATGTCTAGAGGCATCCTGAAGCGCCATCTGCGCCGCCGTAACGATCGCCTCTCCGTCTGCCTTCTGCGGACCATGAAGCGGAGCAATAAGACCGATGTGAATCGTGGGCCCTGCAAGATCGTACGCCGCTTCGCGTCCCGGCCCCGCATAGCTTGCGCCCTTCGTTCCGATTGAAGCGTAAGGGACCGGGGAACCATTCTGCTGCGCAAGGACTATGCTAGCGGTCCCCAGGATCGCAAGCATGCTTGCAAATCCCAGAAAGTTCCTCAAAAAGCTGTGAAACCGCTTTCCCATTTCGAGTTCGAGAAGGCCCGAGGGCAAGTTAAAAGGATGGCGCGAACCAGGACTCATCGCATGAATGCCATCGGATTGCCCTTCCAGTCCGTCCGCTGCTCGGGCCAGTAGACAAAGTGTCCGTTCTTCACCTGGGCAAAGGTTACAGGCGCAATGTTGTTCAAGGTGTAATCAAAAAACGCCGTGCCGCTTACTCCCTGGTATCGCTTCATTTCGTAGTCGCGCAATGCGTCCATGATGCGAGCCCGGTTGAGCCCCGCCTTCTGAATGGCCGCAATCAGCATGCTCATACCGTCATAAGCGTAAGAGGCGTAAGCGTCGGGTTCGGTATGGAAACGTTCCAGGTATCGGCGGCGAAACCCCAGCCATCTCGGGTCTTGCCGGGCCGGGTCGATGGCGGAGATTGCCACGAAACCATTTGCGGCCGGGCCGGCGATCTTCACCACTTCGGGATAAGCCACCCGGCTACTACCAAAGACCGGTTGATTCATTCCCAAGGCGCGCATCTGCCGGAGAATTAGGCCCGCCTGCGGCGCATCGCCCCAAAGGACCAGGCCGTCGATCCCAAGCCTCTTCAAGGTCTGCAACCGCTCGGAAAAATCCTTCGCATCGGTTGCGTATTTCACCACCACCAGGGGCTGATAACCCATGCGTCGAGCGTCGTTAATGAACTCCTCGTCGCCTCTCCGGCCATAGCGGTCGTTCACCCGCAGGATGCCAACCCGCTTGAGCTTAAGCTGATTGAAAATGTAATCGGCCAGCGCGTAACCTTGCTGCCGGTCGTCAGGGAAATTGTGCAGCAGCCAGGGGACACGGGTTTCTGTCACCGTCGGGTCCGTGGTCGCTGTGTCTATGATCGGAAGCTGAATTTTTAGGGAGACTCGCAAGGCGATGTGGGTGGAGGCGGCGTCAACGGAACCGAGCATGCCCCACACGTGCTGGGCGAAAAGCATTTTGACGATCTCCATCGAGGAGGCGCCCCAAAGGGGCAGGTCATCGTGCACTTTCAGGGCGAAGGGTTTGCCTTGGTAGCCGCCCCGAGCGTTGGCTTCCTCGACGGACATTTGGGCGCCATGCAGCATAGCAATTCCATAAAGTGAATCGGGATTGTATTGATCGAGCGGACCCAGAAAACCGATGTTAATGGTTTGCAGATTTTTCAAATCGGGATCGGGCACGCTGCGAGCCGCGCCGTCATATTCCAGAGTGTTAGATTCGACATACCATTCCTTGTACGGTTTGCGAAATCGGCCGAAGGGAACAGCCTGCTTCGGCATATTGGCGTAAGGGATGGTCGTGGGCGATTTCTCCTGAGCGTCCATAGGCGGAGCGGATTGTGGCCGGGCCGGCGTCGCTAGCGCGCAAAACAGAAACGCCATAAAGACAGTCGCTTTCATCGCCACGATCCTCCCTTGCTGTTGCGTAACTCCGGTGCGACACAAATGCCGGATTCGGCAAAAACTCCTAAGCAACGGTCGCCTTTTCTACGAAACTCTCCACTTGCCCGCGCGCGAACCGGACAATCCGGGCTAGGGTTTCCGGGCTGATGGCGCGGACGGTGTCACACATGGGTCGCGCTGAAGCAGGGTCGGCAACTTCGATGATCAGCCCCTGGCTGCCGAATTCCAGCGCCGCGCGGCTGGCGGGCTCAACCATCGCGGCGATGCCGGTGGCATGGCTCGGGTCCACGATCACCGGCAGAAACGTGTGGGCGCGCACGGCGGGAATCACATTCAAGTCGAGCGTATAGCGTGAGTATTCGCCCGCCGCGAATGCCTTGATGCCGCATTCGCACAAGACAATATCCAAGTTGCCCTGCTGGGCAATGTATTCGGCCGCTCCCAGCCATTCGCACAAGCTCGCAGCCATCCCCCGCTTCAGCAAAACGGGTTTACCCACGCGGCCTACTTCGGCGAGCAGAGGGTAGTTCTGCATATTGCGAGAACTGACCTGGATCATGTCGGCAAATTCCGCCACCTGCTCAACGAGGCGCGGGTCCATCGCCTCCGTGACCACGGGCAGGCCGGTTTCTTCGCGCGCGATGCGCAGGAGGCGAAGCCCTTCCGGGCCTGTGCCCTGATAATCGTGCGGTGAAGTGCGCGTCTTGTAGGCGCCTCCGTGCAGCATGTCGGCGCCGGCGCACTGAAGCGCGCGGACCAACGTGAGCGTTTGTTCCTGATTTTCAACGGCGCAGGGGCCGCCGATCACCACAGGGCGCTCTCCCCCGAAGCGCACCCCACCCACCTCGACGATGCGCTTTTTCACTTCGCCATACTCCGGATGGGCCGTGCGGCACAACCGCGGACAGATTCGCGGCAGATCATTGAGGCTAACTTGTCCAGCGATCTTCATCGTTCGCTTCCTTTGCCCGAACCAAAGCTCCGAAAATGAGCGCAACGCAAGAATCAAGACATCAGCCACGTTCGCGCGTTAACGCCATTCCCTTGCGCCCTCCGGACTCACAGCGCGCTCTTGTGCCGCTCGCCGTCCGCGTCCGGCCCACGGTCGGTTTCGAAGATGGCCATGGCCTCCATTTCAATCAGCAGGTCCGGTCGACACAAAATGGCTTGGATGCCCGTGGACGCCGGAAGGGGATCCAGACCCAGTTGCTTGAAAAATTCCGTGCGAATTTCATTAAAGGCGGCGTAATCGCGTTCGATGTCCCGAAGATAGCAGGTTGTCCGAACGATATCCTTCCAGGACGCACCCTCGGACTCGAGCAACGCGGTAATATTCTTATAGGTTCGCCAGGTTTGGGCTCTGAAATCTCCTTCGTGAATGCTCCGTCCATATTCATCGACACTGGCCGTTCCCGAAATCAGAAGGATCGTCATCCCCTTGATGTCCAGGCGCAATCCGCGCGAAAATGACGAAGGATGCTCGTAATGGTACGCTTCATTCAAGACTTGAGGCGCATTGATTGCCTTCTTGGAGACCGGTTTGTGAGTTTCTTTCATCGTGATGACATCAGCGCCGGTTTTTAGCTGGCTCATTGTGTTGTTCTCCCTTGTTAGGTTGGCGAACCCCGTGGCTTAGACCATCGGCCGTGGCCACCCAGATATCCTGGCCTTGAAACGCCAGGTTCAGAATGTAGTTATGCGGAAGGGACGTAGGTGTTTCCATCTTGCTCTTCTTACCGTCCGGCCGGGTGATCATAATCTCCCCGCGCCCGACCTTTTCAGCTTTCGCTGAATCGAGAGCTTGCCAGTTCTCGGGGCGATAGGTGACCCAGGTATTCGTCTTGTAATCGAGCTCGCTGAGACCTTTCTGCGTGCACGCCCACACCTCGTCATTGCGCGTTTGGACTCCGTTGATAAAGTCGGAGGCCAGTCCGCTGTCCTTGGTCAGGTAGTTATGCCAGTTTCGCCCGTCATATCCGCTGAGGCCGAAATAGGTGCCCGCCCAAAACATCTTTGTTTCAGAGTTATAAGCCACGCTGCTGACGACCATGTGGATGAGACCCTGATTGCGGTACAAGACGATTTCCATCGAGCCGTCGGGGTCGGTGTAGGGCCTCCAATAATGGCGGGCGATGTCATAGACGATAACACCCCCTCCCCACAGGCCCAAATACACTTTCTGCTTGCCGACGGCGATGGCGTAAGACCAAGGCTCATCAAAGGGTGAGTTTTGTTCATTAAAAATCGCCCAATCTCCTGTGTCCGTATTCAGGCGGCTGACGCCGGCGGCGGTTGCGGCCCAAACGTACTTGTCCTGGATCGCCACGCTGTAGACCAGATCGTTCGCCAAGCCACTCGTCAGGTTGGTGTAATTCTTGAACTGACCCGCGGAGTACCGGCTAAGTCCGCCAAAGGTTCCCACCCAAACGTCGCCGGTCTGTTGGTCCACGGCAATTGACATCACCGCGCGGCCCGCCAAGCCGTCCGCAGGAGTAAACACCTTCTTCACGCGCCCGTTCTCTATCAGCACCAACCCGTGTGAGGTCCCCGCCCAGATCTGATTGCCGTCTACCGTAACGCAGAACACTTCCCCCTCCGGGAAGCCGTTGGCCTTTGAGTAATTGGTCCATTTCGTGTAAAGCGGGAGTGTCTGAGCTACGACGCTTGCGGTGGCGAGAACGAATAGCCCCGCACTCAACAAGAGGCGCATACGGAATGAATTTCTCATCGGTCCCTTTAGAGATGGCTCACTCGGCAAGTTAAGCAAAATCTCTGTTCTCCTTCATAAGGTCTTCAAAAACTCGATCAGGTCGTTCAGCTGCACTTTGTTCATGTCGGAAGTGATTCCGTGCTTATCTTCGGGGTTGAACTTCGTCCAAATCTCTTCCAGAGTCAGCGCCTCACCGTTATGAAGGTACGGAGCCCTCATGTAAGCACCCTCAAGCTGGGGCACATCGAACGCCTTAACGTTGTCGTACTTCGTCGCCGTTCCCACGTTCATCCGAACCCTCGACGTGTAATGGGTCAGCGGAGCATGGCAGTAATAACAACGGTCACCAATGGGAATGAGGGAACCATCGTTCATCTTTGTTCGGAAGAAGATAGCCCGGCCACGCTCCTGCGCGTCGGTCAAGCCGCCAACTGACAGTAGATGCGGATTGGGCGGCAGCTTGAGCGACCGGATGAAAGCGACGAGATCTTCCACTTCGTTGGAACTGAAGCCTTGCGACCGGAAGATGTACATGGCCGTGCGCGGGCCGTCCTGAGTTTCAAGGTTGGGATTCAGCCCATTCCACTTGAAAGGAGAAGTTCCGGCAATTGCGAGCAGTGTCCGGTTTTCCGTGACATCGCGGCCGAGCTCAGGGGTCTCGAGACTCCACACCAAGCCATCCTCGAAGCCTTCGTGCGGGTGACACGTAGCGCACGCCAATTGTCCCTGGTAGCAAAACTTTGCGTCAAAAAACAGTTGTTCCCCACGGCGCACGGCCGTAATCTCCCTTGGCCCGCCCAGGTCAATCGTTGAGGAAACCTTCAACTGATTTAGGTCCACAACGCTCACCGTATCGTCTGTGCGGTTGGCGATATAAGCGAAATGGCTGTCGGGCGACACCACCACCGCGGTAGGATTGCGGCCCGTGCGCAGCCGCCCGACTACAAATTGCCGGGCAGAATCCGAGCGGTCGGCCAGGGCTTCAGGATCGGAGGCTGGCACTTGTTTCACCAGTTGATTAAGTCTCTTAATATTGATTACGGAAACCCTATTGGCGCCTGAAGCCGTAACTAAAGCCAATCGCCCATTCGGTGTGCAGGCTGCGCCGAAGCCGTCGGCATAAGAGCGATCGATATCGTCAAGCAAGACCTCTATCACCTGGGCTTTGCGCTCGCCCGACTGAGCCTGCCGGATGATTGCCACGCCATGACTCAGATACCAGCCCTGCTTAATCTGAATCAATGGGACGAGATTGTGTGGCTGCATAAACGGGATAAGCAGGTACCCGCCCTCCGGATCCGGCACTTGAGCGATATGCCGAAGCTGAATTGCCCCAGGCACCAAGATCCGCTTGGCAACAACCTGCCTTGCAGTGTCTATGACGGTCAGTTGGGAAACAGGCGGCTCATCAGGCGTCGCCACACGTGCTAGGAGATTCGAAACGTAAATCCGTTTTCCATCGCTGGAAAGGGCGACATATTCTGGAAAGTGTCCGGCGTCGAGCCGCTTGATTTCCTTCCTCGACGAAAGGTCAATCACCGAGATGTTATTGCCCAACGTATTCGCCGTGTAAAGAAACTTCCCCGCACGGTCGGTTGTAATTCCTACCGGCCCCCAGCCGGCTTTGAGCGTTCTAATGACCCGTAAAGAGCCCTCGTCAATCTCGTTGACCGTATTGCTCCATTCATTCGAGACGTACAACGTCTCGCCATCCGGAGAAATCGCGATTCCTTCGGGCCTTCGGCCGACCTTGACCCGCCCGATGATGCGCTGCGTTTTCGTGTCCACGGCAAGCACAAGGTTGCTATCTTCGCAAACGACATAGAGCCGCCGGCCATCGGGTGAGAGCTTCAGGGCTACGGGGCTGAGATATCGCGGACCCGAGTCGCCGGAGTTTTCGACAGTCCAGGCTGATGCCTCACTCAGAGATCGCTGTATTCCGAACCCCGCCGCAAGCAACATCACAACTATCGTGATCCTCGTAGGCAAAGCTCCGCACCGATTAACTTTGCGTAACTTCTTTTCTGGACGAATGTTCATTTGCCTTTGCTCACCGCTGCTGTGGCCGGGGGCGCCGCTGGTTCTCTAACGGTCAGAATTTGGTCCGCCTTAACGTGTTCGAGCGTCTGCACCGTTCCGCTGGGCCAGCGGATGATCAGTTGATCCACTTCAGTCTGTTGCCCCAGCCCAAAATGCGGTCGCGGATCACTTTGGGAAAGGTAGCCAGTTTCCGAAACGGCCTGAACGTACTGGCGCAAGTTTCCAGCCACAGCTTCCAGGCTTGCGCCGTAGCCATCCCGATTGCTGCGTGTTCCCACCAACTTTACGGTTAACCAATGATTGCGGCTTCCCGCAGCTGGAGTGTTATGTAGCAGAATCCCATTGCCGCCCAGAGTTGTGATAAAAGCATCCATGTATCCGTCATTGTCATAGTCGCCGAAGCAAGCGCCGCGGCTGACGTAGCGCTTTTCAAAAAAAATCCCAGCTCGGGTGGAAACGTCCGAAAAGGTCTTATTGCCGTTGTTCCGTAACAGCGTACTCTCCATGGGTATCAGCCAAGTCAAGCCGCCGTTGACGATAAAGAGGTCTTTCCACCCGTCGTTATCGAAATCAAAGAATCCATTGCCCCAGCCCACATACTGGCCGGAGACACCTGCTATACCTGCCTCATCCGTGGTGTCCAGAAAATAGTCACCGGGCTTGGCGGGGTTGTGGAAGAGCCGGTGGTAACGGGCGTCAGAAACAAAGAGGTCCTGCCACCCGTCATTGTCGTAGTCGCCGAAAATTGGCCCCATGGCGGTCGTCGCCTCACCGTTCTGCCCATAGGCCACATTCACATTCACGGCGACGTTCGTAAACGTGCCGTTATGGTTGTTGTGGTAGAGATAGCTCTCCATCGTGTCGTTCGCGACGTAAATATCCGGCCACCCGTCGTTGTCAAAATCGCCCACCGTCACGCCCATCGCCCGCCCGGCCTGGTGGGCAATTCCTGATTCTCGTGACACTTCTGTAAAAGTTCCATCCCCGTTGTTATGGAACAGCCGGTTGAATTCGGGATCGTAGTCCAAGGGACCCGGGTAGTGGTCGCCTGGATAGTACTGCCGATAGCTGGGAACAAATCTCAAGTAGTTGCCCACAAAAAGATCAAGACGTCCGTCTCGGTCGTAATCAAGAAAGGCCGTTCCCGTGCCAAAATAAGGATTATCAACGCCCGCATCCGCCGTAACATCCGTGAACGTTCCATCGCCGTTGTTGTGATAGAGGATGGCAGAGTTGTAATTGGTCACGTAAATGTCTTCATTGCCATCGTTGTCGAAGTCTCCAACGGTTACGCCCACCCCGACCCCTTTGCCGCCCACGCCCGCCTGGGCGGTGACATCCGTGAACGTTCCATCACCGTTATTGCGATACAGGTGGTTTGTGGCGTCCTTGCCGTCCGGGGCCGAATGGTTCGTAAGTCCCTCGACGTAGCGGCCGCTGACGGCGTAAAGATCCAGAAGGCCGTCGTTGTTATAATCAATCCAGGCGCAACCCGAACCTGTGCCTTCAAGAATTGAACTCAGTTCCTTTTCCCCAAACGAGTGTCGGAAAACGATGCCGGATTTTTCTGTCACGTCCTCAAACTGAGGAAGCGGTATCGCCATACCCGGCCGGGGGGAAAGGTTTCGTCCCCAAAGTCCGCGAGCCGCCCAAAGCGGCCCACCGGCAGCAGTCAATTTCACGAATTGTCGTCGGGAAATCCCCATGGGCTCCTCAGTGTTGGAGTGCTGGTGAATGCGAAACCACACCAACGGGAATGGGTGTATCGAGACGCTTCAGCGCCAGCGGCCAGTGGTCTGAAGGCACCACAGCCTTGTTCTCATGGCATCCCACGCACCCTACGTCTTCTCCCGTCCGTGCCCAAATCCAGCTCTGCTGGGCACGGATCACAGATCTTTTTCCATTCAGCAATTCGAATCGGATGGGATAGTCGGCCGGAACCTTAATGTAGAAGGAACCGTCGCTTTCGACCGGAGCCTCTCCCAAAACCCGCTCACGGCGATGGTCCACCTGGAGAGCAATCACCCGAACCCGCGCGATATGACTTGTCAGGTGGCCGTCGGGCGCGTCAGCCGAAAGGTAGGCGTTCAGGCAAATCACGCGGCCGTAGTCCCGCTCCGGATGAAGGATGCTCCAGTAGTACTCGGGAATCGGGCGCGGTTCCAGGGGTACCGCCTGTACACTTGAAAACTTTGGGTTGTTGTAAATTGCTTTTCCGACCGACATTGTTGCGAGGTCAAAGGCGTAAAGGCCAAATGTGCCCGCCCCGGCGTATGAACTGGAACTCTCTTTTGCCACCACCAATCTATTTCCATCGAGCAAGCGGGCTGACCAATAGGTCGAATTCGGTGGCGTGATCGCTGAATTGTGTAGAGCCCCAGGTCGAACCCAAGCAAGTTCTCCACCGATCTCCCTCCCTGCCGGGTCTTGTCTCTTCACAGACAACACGGTGCCGTCATCCAGTTCTTCCGCTTCGGTTCGGACGACTTTCGGCCGGCTACTCCAGCGAAACGGGCTGAGTCCCGAACCGTCCGGCCGCAACGTGTAAAACACGCGCGATTTGCCGTCTTTGCCGCCCGCAACCAGCGAAGACTCCGCCGAGACGAGGATTCGCCCGTTGTGAAGAACCGTTTCAACCTGGAAGTCGCCGGGGCCGAATGTAATCGGATGGGCGTCAGAGCTATTCCCTTGTGACACATAGATGGCCGAGGTTCGCTCGGATCCTTTCTTCGTGACCATCGTAAACACAATCTGGTTTCGCGGAAGATAGGCAGGCCGCAGGCAATCTGCCGCGCAGTGCGTAATCTGACGCTTGCCCGAGCCGTCCGCGCTCATTTCCCAAATTTGCCACCGTGCTCCGCGGGTTTTCTGGCCCGAGAAAAGCGCCTTGCCAGCATCAAAGGATATTAGCGGATCGGCCACGGCAAAGAATTCCGGCGTCAAGTTAATGGCTGAACGATATGGCGTTCCCGGCAAAAAGCGCGCCAGATGGCTCCCCTGCGGAAATCGTTTCGTCAATTCGCCCGGCACAAGCGCAGGCGCTTCGACAAAAATAATTGCAGGCAGCTGGTGTGCATCGGCGGGGACCGGATTTGCCAAAGGCGATTTCAGCGCCGTGAACGCGAGTCCCGCGAAAAGGAACGAAATTGCTATAAGGATGTTTCGGAAAAGTTTCATTTAGCTCAAATCCGTCGAATCAACACCGCGATGAGGCCTCAACATTGGCTTCTCGGCCCGGGCCACACACAAAAGCGGTTGAATTCAGCGGCACAGCACACTTATCACTTCCGGCGATTTTGACCCAATGGCCCCTACGAAGGCGTAACGTTAATCACAAAGAGAGCGAGCGTCGATGACGAATGTCAGGAAACGACATGACAACCGTCAATCTCCGGGTTCTAATCTTTTTACCTTGGGCGGCTAACAGGTTTATTCCCAGCACCTTGGCAGAAGTTGGTGGTGGCTTGCGGCTTTACGCACAGCGGACTGCGGAAAGTGGACTCCGGCTCTTTGATTTTTCTTCCTCTTAGTGAGCCGGACTTGGCCCGTCTTAATGGTGCGTAGCTCGTTCGAGTGCCTGCACGTCCTGGATGACCAAGCGCCGGCCCCGCTTTTCGATCAGGCCCTCCCGTCGCAACAAGTTCCAGGCTCGGCTGACAGTTTCAGAAGATAGTTCCAGAACCTCACCGATTTCCTGGCTTGTGAGGGATAGGGTTAGCGAATAGGACTTTGCAGTCTCCATCGCATCGGGCGAAATCAATGAAAACAGAAAAGTCGCCACTCGCGCCCCAGCGTTTTTAAAGCTCATCGTCGTCATGCGGGAGCGGATTTCGGCAATCTCGCCAAGCAGAAAGCGGATCATATCGAGAGAAATATCAGGGTTGGCACGTAAGAAAGTAAAGAAATCTTTACAAGGCGCAGCGCAAATTTCGGAGTCTTGAAGCACCACCGCACTTAGCGGATACTTCGTTTCGTTGAGAGCCTCCAAGCCAAACAGATCACCGGGGAAAATAACGCGCGTGATACGCTGTTTTCCATTCTCAAGCGGCTTGACCATCTTGACGAGTCCCGCACTCAACGCAAAAAGATGGTCAGCCGCTCCCCCTTCGAAAAATAAGATCTGGTTTCTACGGTAGTGGGCGGGGCGAAAGATGCAGGTGAAACGCGCGAACTGATCTCCAGAAAGATTTCGGAAAAGCGTGTTGGCCAGGACGGGACAACCGGCACACTCTGGTTTCAAACCTGCCTCCGCCTGCTCGAAGCGTCCACAACCTTATAGTGTAGCGAAAACCAGGTTGTCTTCATAGCGTATTGTGGGGATGACCATACTGAAAAGGTGGTTCCAAATGGACTTCTTTGCTGGAATGACCTGACCGGGATTTTTTGTACCAAGTGAAATGAGAGAGAATTCCCTTGAGGAGGACCAGTCATGTCCACGAAGAGGTTCAAGCCGGAGCAGGTTGTGAACCTGCTCCGGCAGATCGAGGTGGAGGTTGCCAACGGCAAGACGACACCGCAAGCCTGCCGGGATGCGGGGATTCACACCCAAACGTACTATCGTTGGCGAAAGGAGTTTGGCGGGCTGAAGCTGGACCAGGCGAAGCGACTCAAGGAACTGGAAAAAGAAAACAGCCGGTTGAAGCGACTGGTAGCTGAACTATCGCTGGAGAAGCAAGTTCTGCGCGACGTGGCGCAGGGGAACTTCTAAGCCCCGAACGGTGACGTTGTGCGGTCGAGCGTGCACGCGAGAAGTATGGATTGAGCGAACGGCATGCCTGCCGGCTACTGGGGCAAGGGCGAAGGGCACAACGGTACACTCCGATTCTGCGCCGGGATGAGGATGCCCTGATGCGGGCGATCATCACGCTGGCCGGCAAGTATGGCCGCTACGGCTACAGTCGGATCACCGTGCTGCTATGGGAAGCCGGGTGGCAAGTGGGCAAGGACCGGGTGGAGCGGATCTGGCGGCGGGAACGGCTGAAAGTGCCGCAAAAACAGAGGCCGTTACTCGAGGCTGTCCAGATAGGTCCTGAGAGCTTTTACCTGATCCGGGGTAAACATGAAGCGTGGCATCCCGCCGGCGTTCATCTTGGGCAAGGGGTGGGTGAAGAGATCCTCGAACTGTTCGTCTGAGAACTGTTTACCGATTCCTACCAGTTTGGGTGCGAAAGACGTTCCGACTGCGCCTTCACCGTGGCAGGCATAACACCCGTGGGACTGGAAGATCTTTTCCCCTTGCGCCACAAGCGGGCTGGGTGGCGTACTGGCCTTCAAAGCCTGGGTGTCCCGTGCCCCGCCGTCCATTTGTGATTTGAACGGTTGCTTCATGAATTGCACTTCCATCCGATGCTGCTGGACCAATTGCATTGCCACGTCTTTGTTGTGGGAATCCTGGTAGTAGCTGTACGCACCCAAAACGGTGCGAACAATGAAAATGAGCGAGAACGTGCCGACGGCAACGGGGCGCCGCCACGGCCTGCGTTCCAGCCGGCGATCGATGAAAGGAAGTCCGACAAACAGAAAAACAATGATGGCGGGGATGATCACTATCCGGAGAAATTCGCCCTGGCCGCGCCAGATCTTGAGCCACTCGAACAGAGGGCGATAATACCATTCCGGGCGCGGCAGAAAATGAGTGTCGGCGGGGTTTGCGAGTGGCCCGAGCGCAGCCGGAGCAAAGTAAGCCGCAAACCCCAGAGCGATAACAAGCAACAACGCAAAGCCCAAATCCATGAGCAACTGGCGCGGATAAAAGCTCTCGGTCTTCTGCCTGGGCTTGACGGGATTTTCGCTGATCGGGCCAGCCGCGCCGGCTTTGCGAAAAAGATAGATATGAATTGCTACAAGAAGAAAGATCAGCGCCGGGATGTAGAAAACATGCATGACAAAGAAACGCGAAAGCGTCAGCGTGCCAATCTGGTTCCCTCCGCGCAACAACAGCTTTGCGAATCCGCCGACGATAGGCACCTCACTGGCAACATTCGTGCCCACTGCGGTTGCAAAGTACGATTTTTGGTCCCACGGAAGGAGGTAACCGGTAAAAGCCATGCCCATGACAAGGGTGAACAAAATGGTTCCGGAAACCCACAACAGTTCGCGCCGCCCTTTGTAGGACCCGTACAGGAAGGTCTGGCTTTAATGCAACAACACGATGATTACCATTGCGCTAGCCCCATAAACGTGAAGGCTGCGCAAGAAAGACCCGGCAGCAACCACCTTTGTGATATACGCAACGGTGACGTGGGCGTGGTCGACGGAAGGAACATAGTAGAGCGCGAGGAATATCCCGGTAATAATTTGCGAGATGAAAATGAAAAGCAACCCAGACCCGAAGATATAAGCATAACGCGCTCCGCCTGGGATGGGTTCGTCCAGCGCTTCATGCAGCAACTTGTTCAAGCCCGTATGTCGTTCGAACCAGAGGAACCATCGGCCATGTCGGGCTCCGCGCGCGCTTTGGGGTGTGCCGTCTGACGTTGTTCTTGTCGGCATAATCGTAATTCCCTTTATCCCACTTCTTTCTTGAATGGTAAGAGCGCCTGGTAATACTCGTAACGTACCATTAAATCTTCGTTCTCGACCTTGACGGGGAGCGTGTCCATCCCGCGCAATGCTGGCCCCTGGATGAGTGAACCGTCAGATGAGAACTGGCTGCCATGGCAAGGGCACATGAACTTGCCTTCAGTTGCGTTCCAGGGAACTTCGCAGCCCAGGTGCGGGCACACAGCAGAAAGCACTTCGGTATTATCGAGTGGGCCTCTTCTCTTTCCTTTGGTGACATACACCGGTTTCCGTGAGACTGCTTCCCGCCATCCGTCGACCTGCTCAATCTTGACAGTCCGCCTGACGGGCGCTGTCAAGGACCCGTAATTGCTGTCGTTGCCCAGGTCCGACCACGAAATCGAGGTTGTCCTCGCAAAGACCGGGTAAAGGACATAGCGCACCAGCGGAACGGCGAGTAACGCGCCCATCGCTGCCGTGCCGACCGCAATCAGCCACAAAAAGGAAGGACCTTCGGCCTTCCAGGATTCGCTTGTCCTGGGTTGTGGCAAGACCGGATTCACGAGGTTCGATGTTTCTTTGATTTTGGTTAGTTTCCATCCACTTACTCCAGGACAATAGTCTTCTGTTTGTTGAACGCATAGACCGCCGTGGACAGTTCACCGCATCGGATGTTCTGCTAACATCGCGATCGAGTGCCAGGTTCTTGCCCTGTTATAATTCGGCGTGACAGAGCAATGGTCGTTAGGTTGCTCGACTCATTCCCGTCCTTTATGAAGTAGGCAAAGGCAGAACTTCTAAAATGCCGTTCAAGATATGTATGATTCCATTTGCCTTTTCCTAAACTGTGCCCAGAATATTTCCAGGTAACGCCTACCGGTTTCCCAGAGAAAGAACAGCAGTCCCAGAATGAAAATTCCAATAAAGACAACACTTACACGGGCATCGTGGGTTCCCCAGGCGAGTTCATGGGGATAGATAGCATAGCGGCGTGGAATCGAGTGCGCTCCCGCCCAGAAGAACATTAGTATGAAACCATACCCGCCGATTAAGAACAGCGTTACAATGACGCGCCGCGCCAGGCGGCTGTCCGGAATTCCGCTCAGTTTAACCCCCAGGTGGCTTGCGAATCCCAGCACCATCAGCACACAGCCCATCAGGTAATAGGTGTGAAAGTGCGCCGGCACCCAAAGGGTGTTATGAAAAAAGTAATTGACGGAAATCGTGGAATCGATCACCGCGCCGACGCCTCCCGCGGCCCAGCCCATCAGGCCCAGGAACATGAACACTGAGGCGATCGTCCAGCGCATCCGCGAACCGTAAACCACCCGAAGCCCGTCGAAGATGGACACCACCGCCGCTGGCACCGCGCTGAAGTACGACATCATCTGCCCCATCACCTGCAGCATGCGCGGCTGCACGAAATCCATATAAAGGTGGTGGAAGTAAGCGAACAGTACCATTGCCAGGACCGCGTTCCAGGCCAGCGCGATAATCCGGTTCGTCTTCCAGGATCGGTTGCTAAACCTGGGGAGCATTTCATAGACAATTGCCACACCGAGATACATCGTGGCATGCACCATCATGTGGCCAAAGAAAAATGTCAGGTTCTTCATCAGCAAGGCATTGGCGACGAAGCCTTTCACCTGCCACTGGATAAAGTAAAACGCGAAAACGGCGAACGCATCCGCAAAGCCCGCCACGCCTGGGATGAGAGCAACGAAGGTGATGAGGACAAGCGGGGGAACTTCCGGCCCCTGCTTACCTGCCTGGCCGGACAAGTAATGCCAGCCGAGCGCATAACGCAGTGGGTAGCGCTTGAGGATTGCGCTGATCATGGCCAGCGACCAGACGAGCCAAATGCTGCTGAGGGTCACCAGTGATGCAAAAAAACATCCTGTAGCCCACGGCGGCCAGGTGCCCTGCGAATATAACGGCAATGGATAGAGAAAATACCACCCTGTGCCAAACATCCCACGTGTCGTTGCCTCAATTAACAACGCGAACCCGGCCAGCGTTCCCCCGAGCCCCATCCAAGACGCCCATAACGGCGGACGAATGTACCGGGCCAGCAGATAGGTTACTGCGGCCATGCCGGCTACAAACCACAAACCAACCATGCCAACGCCGTGAAGCGTCAGCACCGCGTAAAACCATTCGGGGCGCATGATGGGGAAAAACTTCGATTGGTACATCCGCAGGAAATATCCGTCCAGGCTGAACGTGAGGAACAGCAGGCTGACAACGGCCATCCAGATCGGGGTAACCCGATTCAGCCGTTTAACCGTCTCCGGGTTTTGTGAACTGGTCTCAAACGCCGGTGAGGCGTGGTTTGGCGCCGGGTCGATCTCTTGCTGGGGCGAATAAGAATCAGGATCCGGCATGTGCTTCTCTTGTGGTTGCGGATGTCCTCGCAGAGTTTGATGTCCTGGGAACCACCTCAAACTCACCACGCATACGGTGATGGCCCATGCCGCAAAGTTCGAGGCAGAAAATCCAGTATGTCCCCGGTTTTGAAAAACGCATTCGCAAGTCGTTGACGTATCCCGGCATCGCCTGCACTTGGCCGAGCAAATGTCCTGAAGGAGAAAAGACAGCTAAGCTGTGGTTCACGTCAAAGCTTGTCACACGGAATTCGACGAGGGAACCCACCGGAATTTTAACGGGAGGGGCATAGGTCGCCTCCCGCCACTGGTCCGTGTTTTTGATGGGTTCATTGGAGAGGCCCCACGAGAATTGCATTCCCACGGCATAGACAATCTGATCGGGCTTCTGACTACCCATCGGATACGGCATGCGCGGAAACATCAATACGAATGCAAGGATCAGGCCCGCGGTCAAGATTCCAAAGAACCATATGCGAAGCCGGTTGGTGGACTTGATGTTGGGCTCGTGTTGGTGACGGGTACTCAGGGCGACCCACAAAAACACTGCACCGACCACCGCGTTGATGGCGACAAACACATCGAAGGCCTCGATTTGCACAGTGAACTGCTCCTGTCACTGGGCAGCGCGAGAGCGGATGCATCTCGCGACCCACTCCTTTGCAGGATTCCTAGGAAGTGGTCTGAAGCCCCCCAACCAGCCCGGAAATTCTTCGCAGTCTAAGAACCACTTCGGCGTCCTGGTACTACCTGGCCGACCTTGCCCCCGGCGATCCTGTGAGCGCAAGTCAGGGCGACGGCCGCGTTAGAGCGTCTTCAGGTAAGCGATCAGGTTGCTCATGTCCGCCTCGGAGAGTTTGCCGGCGAAGGGCGGCATCGGCATGGGTTTGCCCTGCGGGTTGCCCTTTTCAATCTGCTCGCGGACGTTGGCAACGGTTGCCGGTTTGTGAGAATAAGGGAGCTCCTTGTTTTTCAAAATTCCCTTCAGGCCTGGACCGATCTTGGTTTTTGTCTGGTCCGCAATATGACACAGCGTGCAGTTTTGGTCGAATATCTTTTGGCCTGCCTTGGCTGCGGGCGAAAGCTCGATCTTGCTTTTAGCCCAACTGACGGTCGCCACAGGCATAGCCAATGCCAGCGCCAGAATGAACAGCCACTTGGTGAAATTCAATGAATGTCCTTGCATCATGCCTCCTCAGGATTACTTCCCAAATTCTTTTACAACTTCGGCGCCCGCGGCGCTCAACCGTTTTCCCAACTCTTCCCGCGCCTTCTCCGGTGGGTTGGTTACTCCAATCAGGATTTTACCAT
>Ga0307374_10003742_pt1 | contig 25769 bp, 22 predicted proteins | sample OX3MG_FD_202532 | JGI IMG/M metagenome (GOLD analysis project Ga0307374, IMG submission 202532) | Soil microbial communities from Risofladan, Vaasa, Finland - OX-3 | ecosystem: Environmental > Terrestrial > Soil > Coastal area > Acid sulfate soil | place: Finland: Risofladan, Vaasa | collected...
CGCCGTCGACTTCCGGCGTACCCATGTCGGGTGTCGTCGTCATGACCCATCATCTTATGGAACGGCCGTCACCGAGCCTGTCAACGGTCAGGCCGCTCCCGACGCTCCAGGTGCTGGAACTCCACCATCAGGGGTATCAGGAAGCCGATAGAGGCACTGGTCAGCACGTAGTCGGCGTTCGGCCCGTGGGTGACCCGCTTCTCGATGTCGATCACCCGGACCCGGTCGTCACCCACCGCATAGGCCTTGGCCCGCTCCACCAGGGTTTCGAGCTCGGCCACCGTCGACACCTGGAGACCGAAATGGTCGAGCGCCGGTGCCACCAGGTAGGGATGGGCGGGCAGGAGGTAGACGAACTGAGCCGGTGCCCCCGTATACAGGATCAGAGGGTGGCCCGATTCTCCGCCGTTATCTCCCTCGGTCCACCCGAAGACCTCGCCGAAGAAGGCGAGCACGGGGGCGGGCCCGACCTCGTCGAGGACCGACGGATCGGCGCTGATGGCCACGTGGTTCAGGCGAGGGGGACAGCCGGGCTCGGTCACCGGACTTCCCGGCGCCGGACCATGACCTTGCCCGGGATTTCGCCGCCAGCCCGGCGCTCCATGGCGTCGATGAGACCGTCGAGCGCCACATCGTCAGGCTCGATGAGGAGATCCGTGGGCAGGGCACCACTGGCCAGGAGTTCGAGGGCCGGTCCGAAACCGTCGTCGTCGTAGTTGTAGGCGCCGAGAGCGGTCAGCTCGAGCACGATCATCCGGTTGTGGTTGATCCGGGGCAACTGACGCCCGGTGCCGACGAAGATCAGAGTGCCGGCGAAGTCGAGCTGATCGAGGCCGACCTCGGCGGCACCGGCCTGTCCCGAACATTCGAAGACCACGGCAAAAGGCCTCTCGACGGGTTGACCGAGTGGCGCCGAGAGAAGCTCATCGGGCGAAAAGACAGAGGTGGCCCCGATAGCCGAGGCCCGGGCGCGCCGCACGGGGGAGGGTTCCGACACGGTGACATCGCCCACGCCACGCGCCAGCAGGACCGACAGGGTCAGAAGGCCCACAGGCCCGGCGCCGGTGACGAGGACCCGATCGTCGGCCTCCACCCCGGACAGGTTGCCGTGTGGATGGCGATGGCGGTGGGTGCGGTGAGGGCCGCAGCGCGGGTGGAAAGAGTCTCGGGGATGCGCACCAGCCGATCGGCGGATACCACGAGATAGCGGCAGAAGGCGCCGCCGAACGACAGGTAATCCGGTGGCTCGCGTCCGAGGCATACCGACGGCCGGCCTCGTCGACAGGGCCGTCACCGGCCGCAGCCCGGGGCCGGTCCGGATACCACCCGGGCGCCGGGCTCCCATCCCGAGACGTCTTCGCCGGTGGCGACAACGGTGCCCGCCCATTCGTGGCCGAGAACCGTCCCCGGCCGGGCGTATCCCTCGAGGACGAGATGCATGTCGCTCCCGCAGATCCCGCATTGAGCCACTTCGACCAGCACCTCGTCGGGTTCGGCCTTGGGCACAGGAAGGTCCTGGACGGCCATCTTTCCGTCCCCGATGTAGACGGCGGCCGGCATCAGCTCCGAGAGCACGTCAATTTCAAGCCGGTGACTCGGTCAGCTCAGCGATGCGTTCGAGCGTCTTCTCCATGTTCTGTTGAGTCTTCTTCGGAAGACCGCCCATCTTGAGCATGAACCGTTGGTGGTCCTGGGACACGTCCCAGCTCTCGCGCACCAGGGTCCCGCCGTCGGTCGGCTCCAGTTCGTAGCGCCAGATCCGGCCAGCGGCGATCCGCCCGATGAATCCCGGCGGTCGGGCCTGCCAGGCGATCCGCCGGTTGTCCTCGAACTCGATCACCGTATTGACCATGGAATAGGCGATGCCCATCTTCATGGACATCCCGAACGTGGACCCGAGCTCCAGCCGAGCGGGAGCGCCCGTTTTGGCCCTTTTCACCGTGCCCGAGCCGTCGATGTCGGGATGACGCGACGCATCGGCCAACAGGGCGAAGATGGCTTCGGCAGGCGCCTGAATCACCTTCTCGACCATGACGACGTCACCGTCCATGGGGACCTCCTTGCTCGTGGGACCACATTCTGGCCGAGTCGCCCGGCCGTTGCTCTCCGGTGCTCGGGGAATCACCCACTCGCCCGGTGCGCCGTTGGCGATACCGGCGAAGAGAAGAAGGGCCGATGCCCTGGTGACGGCGATACGGTCGGGCAGATCGGAGAACGAGACACAACCGGTGATCGATTGCCCGGGGGGCAACGGAGGCGGGGACGTCCTGCGGCTCGCTTTCACCGGTCCTCGAGGGCAGCCCCTCGAAATTGCATAGGGGCTGCCCGTAGCGGTTGCCACATCGAGGTCGAGTCCCCACTCGATGGAGAGGTCGTACTCGTCACCTTGGTCGACCGGGGGAAGGGGCAGTCACCCTTTTGCCGATCGTGATCCTGAGTTCGACCTCTCGACCTCCGGGGGTAGCAGCCAGCGGTACCGATGCTGCCGGATCGATCACCTGATCAACGGTGATAGGGATCTTCGCCGTCTGGGGACCGGTCGACAGCTGTTGGGCGGCGGTGAGGGCGAATCTCCCACCGAGATGGGCGACTTCGGACGGGAGCGTGGCCGTTGCCGGCTGCGCCGTCGACGTCGCCGAGGTCGCTGTCGTCGACGCACGTTCCGCTGGTGAAGCCGTTTCGTTGATTCCGGCGCGCGACGTCACGGTTCCCACCAGCATCGACACCAGAAACCAGCGACGTCCTCGGACCATGGATCCATCGTGCCGGCGCCCCCCGGCGCCCCCGGGCAGCGCTTCTGGACGAAGTCTCCGTGTCAGGGAGGGGCAAGGGCCCGACTACGATCGGTGAGCGACGATACCGACCGCTCATCCCTGGGAACGTGGCGGCTGTCTTGGTGGGAGTGAAGCGTGACGACGACGGCCATCGGTCGAGCGGGAAGCGGCGAAGACACTGACCGTCGACGGTGGTTGGCGCTCGTGGTCCTCTGCGTCGGTCAACTGATGATCGTCCTCGACGCCACCGTGGTGAACGTGGCACTGCCCACCATCCAGCACGAACTCCACTTCACCCAATCCTCGTTGGCCTGGGTCATCAACGCCTACCTGATCACTTTCGGAGGCCTTCTCCTTCTGGCCGGACGACTGGGAGACCTCATCGGTCCGAAGAGGATCTTCATCACCGGATTGAGCGTCTTCACCGCCGCCTCCGCCCTCTGCGGATTCGCCCAGAGCCAGCCGGAGCTGATCGTTGCCCGCTTCATCCAAGGGGCGGGGGCTGCCATCGTGGCCGCCACCATCCTGGGCATCCTGGTCACCCTTTTTCCCGAGCCCCGGGAGAAGGCCAAGGCCATGGGCGTCTACGCGTTCGTGGCGTCGGCCGGTGGGTCGATCGGCCTTCTCGCCGGGGGGGTGCTGACCCAGGCGCTCAGCTGGCATTGGATCTTCTTCATCAACCTGCCTATCGGTGCCGTCGCCCTCGTACTGGGCACGGCGCTGATCCCCGGGCACAAGGGAACGGGCATCCATGACGGCGTCGACGTCCTCGGTGCCCTGATGGTGACCACGTCCGTGATGCTGCTCGTCTATGCCATCGTGAAGGCCAGCGACTACGGCTGGGAATCCGTGCGTACCATCGCCGTCGGGCTCGGTGCCCTGGTGCTGCTCGGGGGATTCGTCCGGCTCGAATCCCGTATCCAACACCCGCTCGTGCCGCTGCGGATGTTCCGCTCGCGCAACCTGACGGGCGCCACCTTCATCCGGATGCTGTTTCCCATCGGGATGTTCGGGCAGTTCTTTCTCGGCGCTCTCTACCTTCAGCATGTGCTCGGCTACAGCGCCATCACCACAGGCCTCGCCTTCATGCCCATGAATCTGGCCGTCGGCATCTTCTCGCTGACCGTGGCCGCCCGGATCATGACGCGGGTGGGGGCCAAAGCCACCCTCATGCCCGGACTGGCCTTCATCGCGGTGGGGCTGGCCCTGTTCTCCCGCGTTCCGGTCCACGGTCACTTCCTGTCCGACGTCCTGCCCGGGATGTGTCTCTTTGGCATCGGTGCCGGTCTGGCCTTCACGCCGTCCATCGCGCTGGCCATGGCCGACGCCGCGCCGGCCGACACGGGCCTGGCCTCGGGCTTGGCCAACGTGTCATTGCAGATGGGGGCGGCCATCGGCATCGCCGTGCTGGCCAGCATCTCGACGTCGCGGACACGGGTCTTGCTGGCAGGCGGCTCCAAGCGTGCCGCCGCCCTGGCCGGTGGGTACCACGTCGGCTATCTCATCGCCGCCGGCTGCATCGTGAGCGCTTTCGCGATTGCCGCCGTGGTGCTCCGGGACGGGAGTGTCGGGAAAGCCCAGACGATGGACCAGCGGACCACACTCCACATGGGCGAGGGCGAGTCGGGCTACTGACCGACCTGCTGGCGACCGGGGACCATGCACAGTTCGGGAGGCTGGGGTCGTCCGAAGAGATACCCCTGGGAGTAATCACACCCCACTCGGGTGAGGAAGCTGAACTGCGCCTCGGTTTCGACGCCCTCGGCCACGACCCGTAGACCCAAGGTGCGTGCCAGCTGCGTCACCGCCGTGACGATGGCCTCGTCATGTCCCGAGAGGCCCAGGCCGGAGACGAAGGAGCGGTCGATCTTGATCGTGCTGATGGGGAGGTCCCGGACATAGCGCAGCGACGAATACCCGGTCCCGAAGTCGTCGATGGCCAGCTGGATGCCCATCTCGTGAAGTTCGATCAGGCAGCGCCGGGCTTCGTCCTCGTCGGCCGGGAGAAGCGTCTCCGTCACCTCGAGAACCAGGCGCACGTCATGGGGGTCGATGCAGGCCCGGGCCAGGGCGTCGGCGATGTTCTCGGCCAAATCGGGCTCGGTCAGCTGGCGGCCGGAGAGATTGACGCTGACGGCCAGGTGTTCGTCTGGGTCCAGATTGCGGTTCCAGTGCTGGACCTGTCGGCACGCCTCGGACAGCACCCAGGCGCCGATGGGGACGATAAGACCCGTTTGTTCGGCCACGTCCAGGAACGCGGCCGGGGCGAGCAGACCCCGGGTCGGATGTTGCCAGCGCAACAGCGCTTCGACACCCACCCACCGCCTCGTGGCTGTCTCCACGATCGGTTGATAGAAGACGACGAGCTCTTCGCGTTCGAGGGCGCGGGCCAGGGCCGTCTCGGTGTGGACCCGCTGACGGGCGACGGCCCGGGTGGCCTGGTCGAAGAGCTGGACCCGACCCTGGCCGCTGCGGGCCTTGGCCAGGTACATGGCGTAGTCGGCGTCTCCGAGCAGTTCTTCCGGGCTGGGGCCGTCGTCGTCGACGAAGGCCACCCCGATACTCACCCCGATGTGGAATTTCTCGCCGTTGATCACGAACGGCGCGTCGATGGCCATCATGGCCCGCTGGGCCAGGGCCATCACGGCGTCCTGGCTGGCCATGCCTTCACACAGGATCACGAATTCGTCGCCTCCGAAGCGCGACAGGGTGTCGGTCGTTCGCACGACCTCACGGAGTCGCTCGGCCACGCAGACCAGCAACTCGTCGCCGGCACCGTGGCCCAGGCTGTCGTTGACCAACTTGAAGCGGTCGAGGTCGAGGAACATGACCACCGGCGGGGGTCCGTCGTGGCGGGCACAGCGGGCGATGGCGGTCCGGAGACGGTCGACGAGCAACAGCCGGTTGGGCAGGCCGGTGAGAGGATCGTGCAGAGCCTGGTGGGCCAGTTTGTCCTCGGCCTCCTTGCGCTCGGTGATGTCGCGGACATTGATCACGTAGCCACCCACCGAGGAGCGGTCCCGCATGTCGGTGACCACCGCTTCGGCGTAGCGCCACGTCCCGCTGGAGTGCTGCATGCGGAACTGGATGGGATCGATGACCGATTCGCTGCTGAGCAGGTCGGCCAGGGTCGGCTCCATCCACTCCCGGTCTTCGGGATGGACAAGCTCCGAAGCCCGGAGCCCGATGAGTTCGGCCGGCTCGCGTCCGAGAAGTGACCGCGCCGCCGGACTGGCGTAGAGGATGACCCCGGCGGCACCCAGGACCAGGGTGGTGTCGGACGAATTCTGGACCAGTGACCGGAATCGTTCCTCGCTCGTCCGTAGCGACGATTCGGCCCGCTCCTTCTGTTCGCTGGTGGCCCCCGCCATACGGATGACGAATATCAGGACGAAGGCCCCCATCAGTCCGAGTGTCTCGGCCTTGGCCAGCGACAGGTACGACGGGACCCAGCCCTGCCAGATCCCGATCTGAGCGACGGCGATGTCGAGGAGGCTCCAGAATGCCGCCAACCGCCATGTGCGCGAGCCGCTCTGGGCGATGTTCTCGAGGGCGACGAAAGCGTAGGCACCGATGACGACGGGTCCCCAACCGGTCAGGTAGATCACAGTGGTGACCGAGGCCGTATGGAATCCCACGCGCAGATGGAGTCGGAATCGCGTCGGATCGCGGCGGTAGAAAGACTCGATGAAGGTGCTCACCGCCGGCATGCCGGCGAAAATCAGCACGTACAGGTAGATGGGTACGTGGGCCACCAGTCCGAGGTGCCGGAGCAAGAGGAGCACGGCGAATGCGGCCGGGCCCATGGAGTAACTGAGCAGGCGCGGCGCCAACATGTGGGCTTTCGATTTCGCCGCTGGCGATGCCCCGGGGAGCGGGGCGTCCATGGCCGCCGCCCGCGCCGTCGTCGGTGGCGTCTCAGCGACGGGTGGACGAGCGGTGTCCGCAGCATGCGACGGGAGGTCCACGGCCAAGGGGGCCAGGGCGGCCGCGTCAAAGGGGACCGGTCTCTCTGAGCCTCGACGTCGTGCCGTGAGCATCCGCGAGTCCCCCTCGACTCCGTCCCTCGATGTACCTCCCCGTCATCGACGGAAATTTCGGGAGCCTTGAGTGACACCGGTCCATGTCGCCCGCCCATTTGTGCCGCAAACCGTTGGTGGCAGCAAATACCTCGTTGAACTGGGTGTTCTCTCAAGAGCGGCGGAGTGCCGTCGCCCGTTGCGCCAGACCGGGATCCCGGAGGTTCCGGCAGACTTCGTCAAAGGCGGCGGTGGGGCCCCGCCAGGCCAGATCGTCGACCCGGGGAAGCAGCGAGCGGTCCACCCGCAGGGTGGCCAGGTCGCGAAAGAGCATGGCCGTGGCCCGCTCCTCGGCCAGCCGGGCGGCCAGGGCGGCCGCCCCGCGCACGGACCGGACCACCCGGGGCTCCCAGTCGGCGGCGGCGTCGGGGATGGCGGAGATGTGGCCGTAGTGGGCCAGCACGACGGCTGCCGTCTTCTTGCCCCACCCGGCGATGCCCGGGAAGCCGTCGGCGCTGTCGCCCACCAGGGCCAACCAATCGGGTATCGACTGTGGGTCGACTCCGAACTTGGCCCGCACGCCGTCCTCGTCGGCGATGGTGCCGGCCCGCCGGTCGAGCTGGACCACGCGTCGACCCACGACGCACTGGGCCAGGTCCTTGTCGGGGGTGCAGATGATCACCTGCTCGACGGCAGGGTCGTCGGCCGCGACGGCCGCCGCCGAGGCCAGGGCGTCGTCGGCTTCGACGTCCACCATGGGCCACACGAAGACCCCGAGGGCGACAAGTGCCTCCTCCAAGGGGACGAACTGGGCCCGTAGGACCGGGTCGATTCCACTGCCGGTCTTGTAGCCGGTCCACATGCCGTTCCTGAACGATTCGATCACGTGGTCGGTGGCCACTCCGATGTGGGTGGCCCCGTCTCCCAGCATGGCCATGATGGTGGAGAGCACTCCCCGGACGGCCCCGATCTCCATGCCGTCGGCTCCGGAGCGCGGGGGCGCTCCGAAGAAATGCCGGAAAAGCTCGTAGGTCCCGTCGACCAGGTGTACCCGAATCCGGTTTGTCCCGGCCATCTGCTATTTCTCGCCCCTGCGGTCCACGATGAGTCACTCCGAACGACGCTGCACCGGGCGTCACCTAGGCCTCGACCAAGCCGAACCGTCGGATGAGATCGGCGGGCTGGTCAGCCCGTCGCCATCCGGCTACGTGTCGCGACGTTAATCCGGCTGGCACGTCAGCGCCTTGAACACGAGGCCTCTTGCTGCTGCAGACCGGTGAGGAGTTCACGGTGGCGAAGTGGGGCTCTCTTGGGGGCGCCATGCGACGTTTCGTGGTGTATACCCGCTACCCGTGCCCACCCACGCCCAGCCAGGTGGCGGCGGGAGGCAATTGCGTGGTGGTGTTCACCGACACCCTCGGCCAGAGTGCCGGTCAGGTGGTCAACGACAACTTCGAGAGCATGACCACCACGACGTTTGTGTCGGTCGGGGGCTGTACGCCGATGTCCCAGTCAGGGTCGGTGGGACCGGTCGTCGTGACCGTCAGTCCCGGGACCTGCCTGATGGGCGGCGACAAGGTGAGCATCAGTGGATCGGGTCTCAAAATACGCGATATCGGAGGGCTGGAGGAAGGCAACTCGGCTCCCGACCAACCCACCGTCGGGGTGCCTCTGGAGGGGAAGGATGTCCCCGTCGGATGCTCGAAGCTCGGCGACGACCTCTTCGCCGGCTTCAGGAACCGATAGCGCCGGCGGTGATGCCCTGGCCGACGCCGTCCGCTACCCCTGCCCGCCGGTACCGCAACAGGTGGCGGCGGGTGACACCCGCGTCATCAGTCTCGGCGACATCGGTGGTGATCAGGTTGCAATCCCCCTTTCATTCAGATCTCTGCCGACGTGCCGGGAAGTGGGCGACGCGGTGACCTCGGGCAATCAGACGGTCACCTCGGCGACGGCCGACTTCCGACCGTCGGATGTCGGCTCCTTTGTCGCTCGGCTCTTCATCCTCGACAACACCACGATCAGCGCGGTGGTGAACCCGACGACGGTGACTATGTCGCAGCCGGCGAGGGGATCGACCACAAACTCTCCTTTGGTCATCTGTCGCGTCCCGTAGGACGAGGACGTCTCGGTCCGAAGCCGCCCGGGCGTCGCTGGCCCTTGTTCACCATGGCGGGGGGCTCCCCGGTGCCGGGTCTCCGGTGCCTGGTCCCCGGTGCCGGGTCCCCGGTGCCGGTTGCTTGTGCCGGTTGCCGGTAACAACCGGCGCGGTAGACAGGCGTCACGTTTCACGGCCGATGCCAGCAGGGAGCAGTAGTGACGCGATCCAGGACGGGGCTGCTGGTGACGGCGGCCACATTGGTTCTGGTGCTCTCGGCGGCGCCGGCCGGCGCCCGGAGCGATCCGGTGGGGACGGGGACGGCGACGTGCACAGGCTGGACGGGAGCGATTCACTTCGTCCACCCGCTGAGAAACGGCGGGACGGATCAAAAGCTTCCTGACCACCAACGATTGCTCGGTCATCTTCCCTGCGACCGGGACCAACACCCTCTCCACCACCATCCCCTGGGCGGGCCGCATCAATTGGGCACCGAGCAGCATCTCGCACACTTTGCCGACGTTTCGCTCCGCCGGCAGCTTTTCCGTCAGCACGGCTACCGGCGGGACGCCTGTCACCTTTGCCTTGACGGGCGGCAACATGACGGGCTCGTACCCGCTGGTGGCCACTGCCGCCGAGACGGTCCACGTCGTGAAGAGCTACCCCGTCATCACGGGCGCCACGCGGGCAACTGCGGAGGCGCGGGTGGACTGCACCGGCTCGTCATCAGCCCCGTCGGGACGACGACCTTCTAAGCTAAGCAGGGTCGGCCGGGGATCCGATCTCGGCGGCGAATCGTTCAGTGTAGAAGCGGAACCGCTGGCGCACGGCGTCGGTGCCGATGCCGAAGTCCTCGAGGGCGTACTCGTGCACCCCGTGCGCTCCCTTGTGGTTCTCGGTGGCCCAGTCCCGCATGCGCCGGGCGGCGCCGTCCGACAGGGTCAGCCCGAGACGGTCGTAGGCGGCGGCGACGGTCGGCAGCGGATCGGCGTTGAGCGAGGCGAAGGAGATGTCGGCGAAGCGGTGCTCTCCTACCCTGTCCCGGAAGCTGATGGCCCGCCGTAGCGCCTCGCTCCACACCGCTGTCTGCTGGGCGCCGAGTTCGGCCGAGTCGTCGGTCTCGCTCACCCAGCTGCGGACGTAGCCGACCAGGCTGCAGACCGATCCGAGGACGGCGGCCGGGTCACGATGGGTCCATAGGAAGCGAGCGTCGGGGTAATGGGCGTCGAGGGCATCGAGAGAGAGCATGTGGACGGGCGTCTTCAGGTGCCACAGCCGCGGCGGGCAGTGCCACTGCAGCAGGCGGAGCACTCGTCGGTGGAAGCGGTAGGCGGGGAGCATGTCGCAGCCGAGGACCCAGTCGGTGTAGCTCGGCACATGGGCCATCCCGTCGAAGTGGGCCGTGCGGAACGTCATGCCGAGAAGGTCCTGGCACTCGGTGGGGCCGGTGGCCGTCTCGTGGTGAAGCGACGCCATCCGGGGAAAGGTCTCGTACATGGCGGCCAGGCCCCGTGCCGTCTCGGCGATGCGGGGGTCGGCGTGCTCGGTGGCCGCCTCCGGCGGCGGTACGGGGCTGCTCGACTCCCACAGCCGCAGCGACCGGATCTGCGGATCGACGGCCAGCAGCTGACTGAGCGCCGTGGTGCCGGTGCGGGGCAGGCCGATGATGAAGAGTGGACCATCGACGGGCTCGTCGTCGATGCTGGGGTTCCGGCGGTAGACGTCCTCGATACGCAGGCGATTGGCCAAGAGCATCCCGAGACGCATGCCCAGGATGTCCTCACCGAGGGGCGTGAGCGTGGCCTCGCGTCCGAGGGCGTCGACCAACCGCTCGAGACCGGTGCGGAAGCTGTCGTCCCCGAAGTCCTCCATTCCCGTCTCGGTGACAGCGACGTCCACGAGATCGTCGGCGTCGAGCATCAGATGAAGTCCGAGCCGCCGTCGACGTTGATGTTGGCGCCGGTCACGTAGCCGTTTCGGCGCGAGGCCAAGAAGGCCACGACGGTGGCGATCTCCTCGGGCAGCCCGGCCCGGCCGATGTCGGCCGGTTGATGGAAGACCTCGTCGATCCAGCGCATCACGTCGTGGGGATCCGAGGCGTCGAGGCCCCGGGCGACGAAGACGTCGCGCAGGTTCTCGGTGAAGCTGGCCGTGACGATCGTTCCCGGGCTCACGGTGTTCACCAGGATCCCCTCGGGGGCGAGCGACTTGGACAGGTTCTTGGACACGCTGGCCAGGGCCGCCTTGGACGCGGTGTAGGCGGGGAGGATCTCGCTCTGACGTTGGATCGAATGAGCCGAAAAGTTCACTATCCGTGCCCATTCGGCCCGTCGCAGCAAGGGCAGAGCGGCCCGGACGCATCGCACGGCCGAGAGGCAACCCAGTTCGAAGGCGGCCAACCAGTCGGCATCGGTCAGGTTCTCGAAGCGGCCGGCTCCCGGGCCCACGGTGTTGACGAGGACGTTGAGCGCGTTCCAGCGGGCGTCGAGCGCCCCGAAAGCGGCGTCTACCGTGACGGGGTCGGACACGTCGACCTCCAGGCCCACCGCGTCGGGGCTGCCGAGGCGGAGAAGGCTGGCCACCGTGTCGTCCATCGCCTGGCGCCCCCGGGCGAGCACGGCCACACGGGCTCCCTCGGCGGCCAGGCACTCGGCGATGGCCCGGCCCATGCCCTTCGTCCCCCCAGTGATGGCCGCGGTGGCGTCGGCGTAACCGAGATCCATGGTCGTGACTCCTCTGTGTATGGCGATGACAGGTTGGGTGCGCGAAACGAGCCGGGAAGAGGAACTATCGGGGAAAGCGGCGTCGGACGGCCGACCGCCGTCGGGCGATGGTGGCGGCCCGGTCTTCGGGGTCGACCCTGGATGTGTCGGCCGGCAATGCCGCCGCCAGCTCGGCGAACTTCACCACCCGGGTGGCGGGCACGGGGGCGTCGGTGGCGCGCAGCCAGCGGAAGATCATCGCTCCCTGCCGGTGGCCGGCCGTGTCGAGCCAGTTGACCACCCCCGGGTCGCGCCCGGCCACGACGGCCCGGAAGATACCGTCGGGGTCGACCACGGCTTGGTGGCCGTTCAGGCTCGACTGGTGGTTGGCATAGTCGATCGTCTCCCACCAGAAGTTGCCGAGCGAGACGCTCCAGTAGAGGGCCTCGGGGGTCGCCACTTCGATGACCAGGGCCTCGTCGGGCTCGAGCTCCCAGGAGCCCCAGACGCTCACGTTCTCGGCCGCCGCCCCCATCTCCAGCAGCGCGGCCGGGGGACGGAACAGGTTCAGCCCCTGGGCGCGGCCTCCCTCTTCGATGTCCAGCCAGAACTCCACGCTGGCTTCGACGAACTGGCCCAGCGCCGCCAATTGCCGGGCGATGCCGGCGGCCGACAGGACGCGGTCGTCGGCCGGTACCGGCGCCGGAGCCGTACCCCCTGGTCCGGCGTCGAGACACTCGATGGTGAGGCGGGACGGCTCTTCGCTGTCCCAGTCGTAGAAGAACTGCCGGACGACGACCGACGAGGTTCCGGCCGGCAGGGCCATCCAGTTGCCGGACCGGGGCTCGGCCGAGAGGATGATCTCAAAGGAGCCGTCGTCCGCCATCTCGAGGTCGTCGGCCACCACGTTGCCGGAGTTGGCGATGCCGGACATGACCTGAAAGCCGAGGTAGCGGACCGATCCGCGCCGGCCCCGGATGCGATACGTGGCGTCGGGCCGGATAGCCGCCCCCGAGTAGGCGGCGTCGGGGCAGTCCATGCCCCACTTGAGGACGTTGTCGACGTTGGCGGGGGCGAAGAAGGGGTCGTAGGGGTCCGACGGCCTCAGGGCCTCATCGATGGCCAGGGCGAGCAGCACGAGCAGGTGGCGGTAGCCGGCGGCCTGGTCGACGGGAGTCGTGGGGGCCCGTTCGGACCGGAGGATCGCAGCTGCCCGCCCGAGCGCGTCCAGCATGTCCGTCCAGGCCCGTCCGGAGACGAGGTCCTCATCGTTGGCGGACCCGTGTCGGTAGGCGGATGCGACGGCGGCCGGGAGCCAGGACGGCGCCGCGGACGATGCGTGCTCGTTCATTGGCCCCCGTCTCCCTGTCCACCCACCCGAACCCCTCGCTGACCCACTCCACCGCCACCACCGCCCACCAACCAACTACTGCTCACCGAAGACCACCCCATTCTTCACCGACGGCGTAACACCCGGAACTGAGCCATCTTCAACTGTGAGCCTTCACCTAGCTCGCCGTCCACGGTCTACTCGAATTCGTCGTCCTCTTGGCGCGCTCCCCGGACGCCAAGGAGATCGAGCTCCTCACACTCCGCCACGAAGAGGTCCTCCTCCGGCACAGGTGAAGCGTCAGACCCTGGCGTCGGCAGATCGGGCGTTTCTCGCCGTCCTCAGTCGGCTGCTCCCCCGGTCTCGCGGGGGAGTCTTCGGGGTGACACCGGCGACTCTGCTCGCCTGGCACCGACGGATGGGGGTTCGACGGCACGTGCGGCGTGATAGTCAGCGAATCTGTCCGACGAACCGGGGCGAACACGGCACGGGCCGTCCGCCTCCATCGAACCACGCTTCCCAGGGTTGGCGGCACCCGACCGCAGAATGGGCGTTTCGGATCTCCGCCGGCGGGAGTGCCGCTGAGTACACGTCTGGATCGCACCGACCCGTGTTCGATTTCCGACGACGATCTCGGTCGCTCCCATCGTGGAGGTTCAATGCGATCCGGACCGCTTCCCGTCCGATCCACCAACCTGCTGCCGGGCTCTCCGGCGAGTGCGGTCCCGAAGGAGCACCAGAAGCGCCCGACACTCCCATTTCATCGACAGCGCCTTCGGCGAGGGCCCCCGGCGCGTGAAAGTACCGGTCATGTGCCCGGCGATCAGACCCGCCTGGCGCTCACAAGCGAGGCGACCCCTTCGCTATCGATTCGCTCAACCATGCATCGGCGGCACCTCGGATCCGGCCCCTGACGACCTGACAGCGTCCGCGGCCGACGGCCGCCGCTCTGCCGTCGCCCATCATCCGGCGGGCAATCACGAGCTCACCCATCGGCGTGCCGTGGTTGCCACGCCGTCAAGGCGTCGCGGCGCACCGACGGTTGCCGCCTGGGCACTGCCGACATGCCGCCCACCCGTGCAGAGAGGGACGGCAAGGCAGCCGCAACCGAGGAGTGCGCCGTCAGATTCGCGATCGTCGTGTCGGCGGGCGACGCCATCAGGGCGACCGCGCCGTTGCCATACGTGGCCGGTTCGTGGGGACTCGAGCGGCGGCGCGCCCCACAGCGGGGTCGGGCCGGCTCCGGGTGGTTGCCGGAAAGCCTGCGGGAGTCTCACCGGCTGGGGCGCATAGGTCTGTGGTCGTTGCCACGACGGCTCCTGACCCCGTCGACGGCGTGGCGACGGCGCCGGCCCCCGGCGTCGTCGTCCTCACGGTGGCGAACAGACAGGCGGTGGTGCGGGTCGCCGGGGGCGAGGGGGCGCCGAGCTCGGTGGGCGCCGGGGGGTGAGCCACGATGTAGTTGAAGGCCTGGCGGACCACCGGTGCGGCAGCGGCCTCACCGTAGCCGCCACCTTGGATGACAGCGACGACGACGTACTTCGGATTCGGCTCGGGCCCGAAGCCCACGAACCACGAGTTCGGCTGCTGCCCGGTAACCGAGGCGGTACCTGTCTTGCCCGCCAGCGGGAAGCTCGAGAGAGGGAAGCCCTGGAACGGCGCGTACGCGGTCCCCTGCGGACTCTGTACGACTCCTTCGAGACCGCTGAGTATCGCCTGATAGTTGGCAGGCGAATACGAGACGTGACCGGTCACCTTGGGTGCAACGCGCTCGAGTACCTTGCCGGTCACGGGATTGGTGATCCCGGCACCGATCTCTGGCGCGTAGCGCGTGCCGCCGTTGGCGAAGGTGGCGTAGGCCACAGCCGCTTCGATCGGCGTGACGACAGTCCCGCCCTGCCCGAAGGCCATCTCGAGGTTGTTCCCGGTGAACCACTGACCATCGGGGTAGGCCTTTGGATTTTGCGCGTGCTCCTTGGCCACCACCTGAGGAGAGTCCACCCGTGCATATTGCGTCTCGCCGGGAAGGTCGATGCCAGTAACCTCCCCGTAGCTGAGGGCGTTGGCCGCGTCCTGGATAGGGGTTTCGCCGTACTTCCCGTTCGCCTTGTAGTCGTTCCAGAAATTGACACCGATGTTGTAGAAGAAATCGTCGCTCGAGACGGTGAGTGCTTGGCTGATGTCGAACAGGCCGCCACTTTCCCCGGGGGCGTCGTGATAAATGGAGCATCCGGGGGCGCCAACGGTACAGCCATTGATGGAGAAGTAGCCCTTGTCATCGTAGTACTCGTTCGGGGACCAGAGCCCGTCCTGTAGCGCGGCGGTAGCCGTCGCCAGCTTGAACGTCGAACCGGGCGGGAACAGTCCGTCGATCGCCCAGTCGTTGAGCGAACCGCTCGACTGGAGCTGCTGGTAGTGCGCCTCGGTAATCCCGTATGGGGTCCACCAGGTGGGGTCGTAGGTGGGCGAGGACACGAGGGCCAGCACCGCTCCGGTCCGGGGATCAAGGGCCACGGCCGCCCCCTCCTGCGAGTGGAGGGTGGCGATCTCTGAGTCAAGGGCCTGCTGGAGAGTTTGTTCGAGGCCTTGGTCGATGTTGGTCACGAGGTTGTCGCCGGGTAAGGGCTGAGTCTTCCCGAGGCTGCCTACCACCTGCCCTTGGGCATCGACTTCGACGTCCTGTACTCCCGGCTTCCCGCGCAAAACGCTCTGATACTGGTTCTCGACCCCGGTCTGACCGTAAAGGTCGCCCAGCTGATAGCCCTGGAAGTGGCGAGCACGGAGCTCTGCGCTGCTGATCTGACCGACGTATCCGAGCATCTGCACTCCGGTCTGTCCCATGGGGTAGGTGCGAGCGGTATCGGTGGTCACCGAGACGCCGGGGAACTGTGCCGCGTGCTCACCGATGTACAGGACGTAGGGCATAGGTGCGTTCTGCATTATGGGCACTGGCTTGTACGGGCTGTTCTGGACGTTGGACAGGTCCGCCTGGATCTGGGCAGGAGAGATGTTGAGCAGGGCGGCCAGCTGCCCCTCGACGTAGGGGTGCTGCTGGGCCGAGACGCGCGACAGTGTGATCTCCCTTGTCGCCTGGTTGCCTACCATGACCCCGCCGCTACGGTCGAGGATGAGACCACGAGGCGCCGGCACCTCGACCTTGCGCACGGCGTTTTGAATCACAGTCTGGGCGAATCCTTGGGTGTCCAGCACCTGCAAGTACCAAAGGCGGACAAACATGAGGGAGAAGAGCGCAGCTGACAGTGCGCCGATCACACGCAGACGCACTACGGTGCGAGCCGGTGAAGGCTCTGCGGGCATGACCCTGTCCACAACGGTGCGTCGCGGTCGAATCCGCGGACCTTGCCGCGCGGCCGTCGTGGCCTTGCCAGGACGTGGTTTGCGAGGCTTCGGGTAGTAACGCCGTCCCCCGAAGGGGTGCCTGATCCTCGCTAGCATGATGGGGAGCGGGAGATGCCCGTGGTCGGTGCGGCTGCGAGTCTCAGCGCAGTGCGACGGCCGAGCCAACCGCCCCTGCCACTGTCGTTGATGTCGACATCCGCACGGTCGAAGGTATTGCGTGGCTCGAGGCTCGTGTGATGGAGGCGGTCAAGTGCGGGGTAGCTCTGCTGCTCGTCGTGGTCGGTTCGAGGCATCGTGGGAGGGGCTAATCCTGGGTCATCTTCTCGTGATCCGAGCTGACCACGCGATGGCCAACCCGCTTGGAAAGACGAAGGCGGCCTCGTCCCCCAGCACGAGGTTTGCGATACGGACTCCCTGATCGAGTTCCTGAGCAGTCTTCTCCGTCACGTCGGCATCTTTCGAGTGACCCCGGTCCTCGACGGGCTCTCGCTTGCCTCAGCCCAGACCATGAGGCACAGGACGTGCCTGAGAGGGCCTGCCCTCGTACTTGTGAGAGCATCCCTGGGAAGAGGGTCCTGGCGGTGCGTCAACGGCTCGCCAACGCGTCTTGGATCATCGTCTGCATCACGGGACCGGCGACAGAGGCACCAGTCGCCGACTGCGGCTGGTTCGGGATCATGACCGCGACGGCCACCCTCGGATTGGACGCCGGCGCAAAGGCGATCATCCAGTCCGTCGTCGCCGTGTTGCCCACGCCGACTTGAGCCGTACCGGTCTTCGCCGCCACGTCTTCGTTCGCATTGAAGATCCCGGCGGCCGTGCCCGACTGGGCCACCTGAGTCATGAGCCTGTTCACCGCCGAAGCGGTCTGGGAAGAGGTAGCTCGTGTCCATGGTGTCGGCCGGTAGGTCTTCACCAAGTTTCCCTGCGAGTCCCGAATCTGTGACAGCACGTGCGGAGTCATGACGACCCCTCCGTTCGCGATCCCGGACGCCACAGCCGCCATCTGTAGCGGACTCGCGATCGTGCATTTCTGGCCAATCGAGGAAAAGGCGAGAAAGATCTCCGCGTTCTGATAGCAACCCGGCTGAAGAAACTTCGAGACCTGATAGCGCGAATGCGGCAGGTCAACCGGCGGTTGCTGGTTGAATCCAAACGAATCCGCTTCGGCTCGCATGGATGATGCACCGATCTTCGTTCCCAAGGTGGCGTAGCCGGTGTCACACGAGGGCGGCAGCATCTCAGCGATCGTGCCCCCACAACCGGCATTGCCATAGTTGCACAGCGGCGTCGTCTGGCCGCCGAAAGTATTGGGGGGAATGCAGGTGTAGTCGGGCATGGGGGTAGCGACCAGCTGGGGGGCGTGCTCGTACGCCGCTGAGGTCGTGACGATCTTGAAGGTCGAACCTGGGGGGAAGATGTCCTGGTAGGTGAGAGCGGTGAGCGGATCGAACCCTCCGGAGTTGGGCGTGGTGTAGGCCTTCCACGCCTTCCCTGCCACCGTCTCGACGCACTCGCTCCCGGTTGCCACGACTTTCGTGACTGCGCATTTGAGCGAAGTCAGGGGACCGGGGTCGAAGGTGGGATTCGAGTACATGGCTTCGATCGCACCCGTCGAGGGGGCCAGCACCACGATGGCTCCATTCCGGCCGCCGAGTGCTTTCCTCGCGTCGGTCTGGAGCTTGTTGGACAAGGTGAGGCTGACCGTGTCCGTGATGGTGCGTGTCACCAGGAAGTCCTTGAGAGACTTGATAGGCGGATTGTGAGCAAGCAGATCGGAGTTGTACGAGGCCTCCACACCGCTCAACCCGTAGACGTAGGAGAAATAACCAGTGACCTGTCCGAAGAGCGCCCCGGTCGGGTACTGGCGTTCGTACTTGTAGATGCTGCCCTTCGGCGCCAGGACCGATTCGGCCAGTACGACGCCATCTGCGCTCTCGATCACCCCCCGGGTCTGGCTGTACTTCATAGCGATCACCTGAGGGTTCTGCGGAGCGTTCGCATACTGGTGGGCCTTTAGTACCTGGATGTTGTTCAGCTGCCCGAACAACAGGACAAAGCAGGCGACAATCGTCAATCCGAGCCAGCGGATCCGTCCTGATAGTTCTCCAGAGTTAACGCGACGCATCACTCACGGCTTGGTCCCCACGACAACCGCTGCTTCGGAGATCACGGGAACGACGGACACATCCCTGAATCCGGCCGTGTCGAAGTACTGTCGCCAGATCTCTGCAGATACCGGACGCTCTTGGATGCGGAGGCCGAAGCGGCAAACATTCTTCGTGAGACGCCACCAGCCGGCGGGTCCGCGCCGGGCCAGCACCGCCACTTTGGACATGATGATGGCACGATCATGCGCCGTCGTCCCCCGTCCAAACATCATGTCTCCGATCACCAATCGGCCTCCCGGCCGAAGCCACCGGGCGACCTCTCGCACCAGAGCCTCCTTGTCTCGGTCGCGCAGGTGATGCAAGGCGTAATTGGAGACGACGAGATCGACGCTTTCGGAAGGAAGGTCGAACGCCTCCACCGAGGAGACGACGCCGACAACGGTTTCGAGATCGGCCTCTGCGGCCTTTTCCTCCAGACGCCTTACCATGGCGGGACTCAGATCGACCGCCGTGACGCGGGCCCCGCCCTGAGCCAATGGCAGACTCAGCTGCCCGGTACCACAACCAAGATCCACCGCGACGGTGCCATCGTGCACCTCGGCTATGTTCAACACGGCCTTGATGACCCTTTCGAGACCGACCGACCCTTCGTGGTCCCATGTGGTGGCTCGGCGATTCCATCTCCGTTCCGGGAGCCAGCGACCGAAAGAGTCGAGCCGCCGATCCGATTTGAACGGCGGCTCACTACGATCGCCTCTCAAGAGGGTCAACGCCGGTTCGAAGATTTCGCCATGGACGAAATCAGGACCCGGTGACGGGGCCGCCGCCACCTCGCTGAAGAGATCACCATGGGGGCAGTTTGATCTTTCAATCATTACGCTCTCATGAAGTTTACGCGTGGAGCGAAAGATGGTACCGAATGAACTCCTCCCCACTGCGACTCGTCAGCTCCCCGACGCGCTCCCAGCCCAAGTGCTCATAGAATTCTCCAGCTGCCAGGTCAGGAGGCGTGACCAGCACCAATTCGTCGAGACCCGCATGGTGACCGGTATTTCGCGCTTCATCGAGTAAGGCCCTACCGACCCCGTGGCCCTGGGCATCTTCGCGCACCATGACGTGTGTCACTTCCCCGATGACCGGTACCCAGGCACTAGGGGAGCTGGTGTCGATGGCATCGGCGCCGATGATCCCACCGGGCGACAGGTGATCTGCTCGAACGTGGCGCCGCAGCAATGTGTCCAGCATGCGAATCAGCCCGCGGACGTAGCGAACGGCCCGGGTGCTAAGCAGTTCCTTGGCAAATCGCGGGCTGCTCATCGCTCGCACCAGCAGCCAGAATGCGAGCGCGTGTCCATGGTGGCGCACGATCGTGCGAAAGTGTCTATCTGGGCGGAGGGCGCCCAACAGGACGCCAACGACGTTGCCGTCGCCGTCCACGGCAGCGAGGGCGATGCCGTGGACGCTGTCGACCCAGGCCCGATGATAGCAACGTATGAACCCATTTCCGCACCGGGCCAGGAACTCCATGTCGAGCACGTCACGATGAAGACGGCTACTGATTTTGACATCCCCCTGGTGAAGGGGACGCACGGTCACCACCATGGCCGACCGGCCCCTGGTCCATCGACGCCAAAGGTGCCGGCTCGATGCCCGGTACGCTGCACACATTGAAGCGACGGAACGTCACTCGAGGGGAGCGAAGCCGCCATCGGCGTGCTCTGGTCGTCGTGCTCGTGGGGGTTGGCGCCCTCGCCGTGACTTTGGCTGTTCACGGGAGGCACAGCCGCGCTCCCGACAACCGGATGAGGTCGGCCGAGCCAACGACCTCGGGCTCCAAGCCGACCTCCTCGAAGACGTCTACGAAGATCATCCCCGTCACCGTGGTGGGGTCCTATGCGGTAGGAACCATGAGCCTCGACGTCGCCGGTCCATCCGGAAGCCCGACTCGAGTACTGCCCACGACGGTGTGGTACCCGGCGAACGGCGGTCGCAAGGGGCTCGTCCCCGGCGTGGCCCACGGCCCATTCCCACTTCTCGTCTTCTCGCAGGGTTACAATATTTCGGTCTCCTCTTATGCGGGCCTGCTCACAGACTGGGCCTCCGCTGGTTTCGTCGTGGCCGCTCCCACGTATCCGCACACCGATCCGTCTGATCCGGCGGCGCTTGACGAAAATGACATCGTGAATCACCCGGCAGACCTGCGGGCTGTGATCACCGCCGTACTCGGCAATGCGGAAGGACCGGGTTCTGTGCTCTCCGGTCTGATCAAAGCCAGTGAGATCGGCTTGGTCGGCCACTCCGACGGCGGCGATGTCAGTCTGGCAGTGGCAGACAACTCGTGCTGCCGGGACGTAAGGGTCAAAGCCGTAGCGATCCTGTCCGGAGCAGAGCTGGTTACTTTCGGCGGACGCTACTTCGGCCGTGTCTCCGTACCCCTGCTCGCGGTTCAAGGCAGCGCCGACCCCATCAACGTTCCCGCGTGCAGCGTCCAGTTCTATGACGCCGCCAACCCTCCCAAGTACTACCTCGACCTTCTGAGAGCTTCGCACGAGCCGCCCTATACCGAGGCGGGGACCACCGATCAGAGAATTGTGGCCCGGGTCACCACCGACTTCTTTGACGCCGAGCTGGCGGGCCAGACCGCAGGAACAGGGGCCATCATGATCGGTGGGGATGTGGCCGGCACCGCCCAAATCACCGCCGGTGTCTCGGCGCCACCGTCGTCGGGCACCTGTCCGGGTGCGCCGGGATGAATGTGCGGACAGCTCTGCTGGAGTCGGCATCATGCCGCCAACGATGTCCGCGCAACGACGCCACCGCTGCAGTTGGGGGTGGGGGTCACGCGAACGGGAGCTGCGACCTGTGGGAGCGCAGGGAGTTGTAACACCGACTGGTCGATCGCGTCGGCCATGGCGATCTGTCCGGCCGCGTTCGGGTGCAGGTGATCACCGGAATCGTACGGCGGGAACATGACGTTGGGCGTGCACGCACCGTTGAACACGTCTGCGACCGTGGGCGCCAGGTCGAGCACGCCATCGAACGCGCCGGACGTCGTGATCCAATTATCGACCTGTTCCAGCTCGCTCTGATCGAGGGGTGTCCACAGCTCATCGTGGTTCGTGGCGCGAGGCAGTAGCGTCACGGCGACGATCGGTAGCCGTGCCTGGTGAACGAGGGCGATGGCCTGCTCGTAGCCGGCTATGAGCTGCCCAGCGGTGGCGCCGAACCACAGGTCGTTGGTGCCGAGGAACACGATGACCTCCGACACGCCTGATTGGTCGAGCGCGTCGCGGGCGAGGCGCGTGAGCCCGGAGGGCCCACCTCCGGTTTTGTCGTCCGTGGGCACGACTGAGGTAAGTGCGTTGGCGGTGATCGCCTCGTTGACCACGGCCTGTTGCTGCGAAGTCGGCAACTTGTCGATCCGCTGCTGGAGCACGTCGGTCCAGCGGAGGGTGGAATTGAACCCTTCCGTGATGGAATCACCGACGACGACGATGCTGCCTTTGCCGGTGCTCTGGAGAACGTCGACGGCGTCCACCCACCGTGTCCAGGGGCTGGCCACGCTGAGCCCCGCGCCGGTGACGGACCCCGTGAGATCCCCCCCGCCGTTGGGCGTAAAGTACGAGGCGATCTTCGTACAACACGGATGGACAGACCCAAGCTCCGTGTCGCTCACAAAGAGACTGATCGCCAGGGTCTGCATGGCGCTCACGCCCATCGAAGCGGGATCGGTGTAGATGTACCGGCCCACGGGGATGCTGGCGCCCGAGTGCCCGGCGAATGTCAGTTGGTGAAGCGTACCGGGGACGATGGCGGTCCCCGCCGCGTCGAGTCCGACCGTCGCCGCCCCGATGACCAGCGGCTCATTGCCGAAGACGTTGGAGATTCGCACCCTGACCGCCTCTCCCCCCACGCCCAAGGTCGCCAGGTCCCGAACCGTCACGTCATGGGCTGTCCCGTAGCCCCACGCCATCGCCGAGCCCCAGGCCACGCGCCAGACCGGGCTTGGGAGGGCGACCGTGGTCGAGGTGGTCGAGGTGACGGCGTGGACGATCGGGCGCTGGCTTTCCGGTCGATCGGGGGAGTTGCCCATCACGAATGTGATCGTGACGAGTGCAGTCGCGACCACGGCGACAGCAAGACCGACCACGATGATCTTGGCTCGGCCGTGGAAGACACTTCTCTGGTCTCGCCCCCCTACCCGATGTGAGTTCACCGGTGGCGCGTTCAGCTCGTCACCGGTGCCCGACCACATGAGCATGGCCCTGCTGGAGTGCACCCGTGCTCATCCACCTGGGCAGATCCGACTCTCACCTGTCGGCTCTCGTCAATCTAAGGTCCGATCCAGATCGAGCCCGCGTGGCCGGATCTTCAGGCCGTCGCCGTCCAGCACCCTCATAGAGGGCCAGTCTTTGCCGCGGGACCTGAAGAAATGATGACACGATGCTCGATCTGGCTGTCAGCATGCCCCCCCATGACCCGACGAAAGCCATCGATATGTGCTCGATTCTTGGTTGGCCTAGAGGATAGGGCGTGACTCTGGGCCCCCACGTTGCGCCAGCCGATGAGTTTGGCCGGGCCCTCCACGAGCCCGCGCCGTCCTCGCCGAGGGGGTTGTTTCGCCGCCATGGTGGTGCCGGGCTTCATGCGGCGTTGGATGGTGAGATCATCGGGGCCGAGACACGCACGACCAGAACCAGCACGATCCCCACCGACACTGACATCGAAGCGGTGGCCGACGATGCCGAACACGGTTACGTCCCGGACGTCCTCATGACCCGCAGGCGAGGACGGCCCATGCTCGGCCGTGCGTCCGCCGAGGTCGTGCCCGTGCGGCTCGACCCTGACCTCGAGCAGGCAGTCGAAGAGGGCGCTGAGACGGAGCACACGACCAGGAGTCAGATCATCCGCCAGGCCTTGCGAGGGTTCCTCGACGTGACCGGACAGCCTGTTGATGTCAAAGAGCCGGCGAGCGCCTTGACCAGGAAGGACTCGGGATTTCGTCCGCCCGGTGGCGTCGCCGGCGGCGGCGCCGGCACGCCGGAGGAGCGGTGCCGCCGGTGGCGGGGTCCGCCGGCTGTGGTAGTCAGAAGTGCATGGCCCCGTCGCGACCCTTTCGCTTCGCCGCTCAGCTCTCCACCGCTCCCGATGCGGCGTCCTGGGCCGCCCAGGCCCGCAAGGCCGAGGATCTGGGCTTCTCCACCCTGCTCATGCCCGATCACTTCGGCGACCAGCTGGCGCCGGTCCCAGCGCTCATGGCGGCGGCCGACGCCACCACCAGGCTAAGGGTCGGAGCCCTGGTGTTCGACAACGATTACCGGCACCCGCTGATACTGGCCAAGGAGGCGGCCACCTTGGACCTGCTCTCGGGAGGCAGGCTCGAGCTCGGCCTCGGAGCCGGCTGGATGCGCAGCGACTACGACGAGTCGGGCATCGCCTACGACGCGCCGGCCGTCCGGGTGGACCGCTTCGAGGAGGGGCTGGCCGTGGTCACCGGTCTGCTCGAGACCGACGGACCATTCTCCTTCTCGGGGACGCACTACACGGTCCACGAGCACACGGGCACACCGCGCCCGGCGCAGCGGCCCCGGCCCCCGATCATCATCGGCGGGGGTGGGAGGAGGGTGCTCGGCATTGCCGGCCGGTTGGCCGACATCGTCAGCATCAACGTGAACCTGGCCGCGGGGACCGCCGGACCCGAATCAGCCCACAACGCCACGCCCGAGGCCACCAGGCAGAAGATCGGCTGGGTGAAGGAGGCGGCCGGGGTGCGCTTCGACGACATCGAGCTGAACACCCTGATCGGCTTCGTCATGGTGACCGACGACGCCCAGTCGGTGATCCGTGCCATGGCGCCGGCGCTGGGCATCGACCCCGCCGACGCCCGGCACATCCCGTTGGCGCTGATCGGCACCCTGGACGAGATGGCCGACGAGTTGGAGTGGCGCCGCCGAGAGTACGGGATCAGCTACTTCTCGGTGGAGAGTGACGCCTGGGAGACGCTGGCGCCGGTGGTGGCCAAGCTGGCCGGGACGTAGACCGTGGCCGACGCCGCCGTGGTGGTGGAGCAACTGAGCAAGCACTACGCCGGTCCACCGGCGGTGGACGCCGTGCGGAACATCGATCTCGAGGTGGCCAAGGGCGAGATATTCGGGCTGCTCGGTCCGAACGGCGCCGGCAAGACGACGACGGTCGGAATGTGCACCACCCGGGTGGTGCCCACCGCCGGTCGGGTCACCGTCGACGGCGTCGACGTCCAGGCCGACCCCCCCGGCGCCCGGGCCCGGATAGGGATGGTCACCCAGTTCAACACCCTCGACCGCAGCTGCACCGTCTTCGAGAACCTGCAGTACCACTGCCGCTACTTCGGCATGAGCCACCGTGCCGCCTTGGCCCGGACGAAGGAATTGCTCGAGACCTTCCGTCTGGCCGACCGGGCCGGCGCCAGCGTGATGGCTCTCTCCGGGGGCATGGCCCAGCGCCTGCAGGTGGCCCGGTCCATCGCCCACCGGCCCGTCGTGCTCTTCCTGGACGAGCCCACCTCGGGTCTCGACCCCCAGAGCCGGATCGCCCTGTGGGACGTGCTCGGGGCGCTGCACGACGAAGGGACCACCGTTATTCTCACTACCCACTACATGGAGGAGGCTGACCGGCTCTGTGACCGGTTGGCGGTGATCGACCACGGCGAGATCCTCATCATGGGGACACCCGAGCAACTGAAACGTCAGGTCGGGGTGGAGACGGTGGTCACCTTGACCCTGGACGGCGACCGGGAGACCGCCGCCGGCCTGCTGTCGGCTCTCCCCGGTGTCGACCGGGCCGAAGTGGTTGACGGCACCGTCCTCGTCTATCTGGCCGAGCGCGAAGGCCCGCTCCCGGCCATCGTCCAGGCCGCCCTCGGATTCGGCCTGGCCGATCTGGCCGTGGCCGAGCCCACGCTTGAGACCGTCTTCATCCAGTTGACCGGGAGGGCTCTGCGTGAGTGAGCATCGGGTCCGCTATCGGGCCGCCTTCTGGGGCCTCATCGTCCGCGACGCCAAGGTCCTCAGCCGGAGCCTCACGCAGTTCCTCCTGCGGACGGTGATCCAGCCCTTCCTCTTCGTCTTCGTCTTCCTCTACGTGTTCCCCAACATCGGCGCCGGGATCCACGGTCCGGGCAAAGCCAGCTTCGGCACCGTCCTGCTGCCCGGACTGGTGGCGGTGGCCATCATGTTCCAGGGCATCCAGGCCGTCGGGTTACCGCTGGTCAACGAGTTCGCCCAGACCCGGGAAATCGAGGACCGGGTGATGGCGCCGTTGCCCACCAACCTGGTGGCCTTCGAGAAGATCCTCTTCGGGGCCATGCAGAGCGCGCTGGGCGCGCTGCTCGTCTTCC
>Ga0307374_10003745_pt1 | contig 25766 bp, 21 predicted proteins | sample OX3MG_FD_202532 | JGI IMG/M metagenome (GOLD analysis project Ga0307374, IMG submission 202532) | Soil microbial communities from Risofladan, Vaasa, Finland - OX-3 | ecosystem: Environmental > Terrestrial > Soil > Coastal area > Acid sulfate soil | place: Finland: Risofladan, Vaasa | collected...
CGCAGTCACAGGTCCCGTCGCAGTCACAGTTGCAATCGCAGTCCACGGTGCAGCCTCCTATCGATAAACGTCGATTGATCACAGCGATCATACGTTGTTCCATCGACGGCTGTCAATGGGTAGAATGAGCCCTGTGCCCACCACACCGAAGCCGTTGATGGCCCTCCCCGTCGTCGATCGGGTCAAGGGATGCAGCCAGCAGGTCTCGGATCCCCTTCCCGCGGCACGCGCCGACGTTCTCGCCGGTGTCCACAAAGCACTCGGTGATCCGACACGCGTCCAGATCCTGCACATCCTGGCTGCCGCCACCGAACCGGTCTGCGTCTGCGATTTCACCGCGGCATTCGACCTGGGGCAGCCGACGATCAGCCATCACCTGGCGAAGCTGCGTGAGGCGGGCATCGTGACCAGCTTCAAACGCGGGATCTGGGCCTTCTATCAACTCGATCCGGAGATGCCGGCAGCCGCCCGGTCCGCGATCGAGCTCCTTCGCTGATCTGAGGCCTCCCGAGCCGCGAGCGCCGGCCCGACCGAACGATGGTCTGAACGGTCCAAACGACCGGCCACCCGAACTGCCATGCTGGGCTCCGACGCATTGACGGACGGCTGAGCCCGCATTGGGCGTGTGCCGTCCGTTCTCCGCGCCGAGAGTGTGGGGGTGAGGTGGTGAGAAGCATCGTTGTGTCTGCGCTGGCCTGCGCCTGGATGGCGGCGGCTGCATCCGGTTGCGGCGCATTGGCGCCGCAGCATGCGCCGAGTGCACCCGCGGTCCGGGCGTCGCCGGCGATCAGCACGAGTCCATCGGCGACGGCAAGCGGACCATGCGCGGGCGTCACGGCGACGGTGAGCATCGACGACGTGGCGCCGGCGTGTCAGGCGCGCTGGGTGCCGTACGGGGTCACCGAGGTTCCGCCCGCGAACGAGCTGACGATCGAACACGTCCCCAACGCGCCGGCGGTGGTCAACATGACCGACGGGGCGGTGACCGACGCGACGGCGCAACACTGGGCGAATGCCAGCAACTGGGACAGCGGCTGGTGGCAGTGGGCGCAGGCTCACGGCCAGCTCTTCATGTTGCGCAACCTGGTCGGTCCGGCCCTCATCCCCGTCGCCGAGGTCGAGGCACTCCAACACGGGGGGACCGTCGCCCAACCCGACTGCAATCTCTACCCCGTCAGCTCCACGTTGTTCGCGGTCGGCGACGCCGGCAGGGCGTACTTCGCTCGCAAACACCTACCGACCGATGACACGTACGTCTTCGTGGTCGTGTACCGCGGCCCGTGCAGCGAAACGCTCAAAACCGCTGACGGAGTGACGTCGTCGATCGTCGACTTCACGGAGAACACCACCGTGTTCGCGCCGGGCACCTTGCGCAGCGACCCGGTCCTCGGTGATCTCTGGTTCGCCGATGCGGGAGGCAACTGTCAGGACCCGCTCGGGCCGCCACCCGTCTGGTGCGGTCGGTGACGCGGCGCCTGCGCTGTCTGTGCCTGACGCTCGCGCTGACGGGCCTGCTGCCGCTTGCATCGGCATCCGCCGCAGGCGGCGGGGGCGGTTCCGGGGCGCCGGGCCCGGGGCCGTCCGGGGCGGGCAGCGCAGCGTTGACGCACGGCAAGCTCGTCGCCGGAGCAGGCGGCACCTACCTCCCGATCACGCCGACGGACATCGTCCCCGATGGATCGGATCCACCGAACCCGCTCCGCATACCGCCGAAGGGACCGAATCCACAAGGGATGTCGTGCCCCACGACGAGCCTGTTCCATGTCGGACCGGGCTCACCTGCACCCGGGGGCGGCGTGGTCGCGGTGATCGCGATCCATCCCACGTTCACGCGAAACGCAGGCGGCGGCTACGACGGATCCGACGCGCGTTTCGCATACACACTCCGCAACGCAATCCCTGCCGGCGGCGACCCGACGGCAACGTCGCCCGGGAGCCTCGCGACCGAGGCGAACGTGATCGGTCATGTCGTCGCGGTCACGGCGTTCCTGCGGACGCGCGGAACGTGGGAGGACGCGCAGCCCGTCGCACCGTTCGGCGGGAGTTGCGTCGGCGCGAGCTTCACCTTCAGCGCGCCGTACCTCGCAGGTGATGCGCCGCCACCCACGCCGCCCCCCGGGATGCTCACCACACCGCCGTTCCCGACCGGTGCGCCGCTTGCCGCCGCATTGACCGCGGCGTGGACCATCGGGAGCGTCGCGACGTTGCCCGGACCGGCGCCGACCGCGCGCACCTTCGTCCACATCCCGACGTGCGCGTGGACGCAGTCAGATGTTCCGGCGCAGCCGGCGGCCCTGCACGCGCTGAGCGCGGCCGTCGTCGGCGGATACACGCTCTTCCTGCTGTACGACGTGGTGGTCACGCCGGGACCGGTGACATGGCGCTGGGGAGACGGCACGAGCAGCACCGCCGCGGGCCCCGTTGAACACGCACCGACGAGCCTGCCCCGCTACGACCCCTCGACGCAGATGTGGACGGCACCGTGCGCCGTGAGCCACGCGTACGACGCGGTTTCCGGCGGGGTGACCATCACCGCATCCGAGACCTTCCGGATCGCCATCACGGTGAGCTGGAGCGACGGCCTCAGCGTCCACACACAACCGGTTGCGTGCGATGCCGTTTCCGGTGGCGCCTGCAGCATCGCGCTCGGCCCCGCCAACGGCTGGTCGAGCGGGCCGCATGCGGTCGATCAGATCGAGCCGGTTCCCTTCGCGCCGCCGACCCCGGCACCATAGCGCCTCAGCTCAGCAACGATCGTCCGGTCATCGCGTCGGGCACGGGCAATCCCATCGCATCGAGGACGGTCGGCGCAATGTCGCGGAGGCCGCCGTCGGTGCGCAACGAAGCGTTGCCTGCGCCCGCGATGATGACTGGGACCGGGCTGGTGGTGTGCGCCGTGAGGATCGATCCATCGCGACGGTCGATCTTGTATTCGGCGTTGCCGTGATCGGCCGTGATCAGCAGGCCGCCGTGCGCGGGCTCGACGGCTCGCGCGATGCGCCCGAGGCACATGTCGATGCATTCGACGGCGCGCACGGTCGCATCGAAATGCCCGGTGTGTCCGACCATGTCGGCGTTCGCGAAGTTGGCGATGATGAGCGCCTCCGCTCCACCCTCGAGGTGCGCGACGACGGCGTCCGCGACGCCCGCCGCACTCATCTCCGGGGCAAGGTCATACGTCGCGATCCGGGGCGACGGGACCAGGAGACGCTCCTCACCGTCGAACGGCGTCTCGCGACCGCCGTTGATGAAGTACGTGACATGCGCGTACTTCTCCGTCTCCGCAACATGGAACTGGCGCAGACCGGCATCGCTCACCACCTCCGCCAGTGTGTGCGCGACATTCTCACGTGGGAACGCGACCTGCGCGTCGAGGTCCCGCTCGTACTCGGTGAAGGTGACCAGCTCAACGTCCTCGAGCACGCGCGACCTCGTGAACGCCGCGAACGCACGGTCGACGAGTGCGTGACTCAACTGCCGGCCGCGATCGGGGCGGAAGTTGAAGAAGATGATCGAGTCGCCGTCCTCGATGCGGATGCGCCGTCCGTCCTGAAGGATCGACGCCGGAGGGACGAACTCGTCGGTGACGTCCGCGGCGTACTGCGCCTCGATGTACGCGACGGCGTCGGTCGCGGCGTCCCCTCCCGCTCCGGCGATGACGTCGTACGCGCGCTCCGTCCGGTCCCAGCGATGGTCGCGGTCCATGGCGTAATACCTGCCCGCGACGGAGGCCACCGCACCGACACCGACGCGTTCGATGTCGTTGATGAACGTGCGGACGAACCCTGACGCGCTCGTCGGGGGCTCGTCACGACCGTCGAGAAACGCGTGGAACCAGAGCGAGGTCAGCCCGCGGCGGCGTGCCAGCTCGGCAATGGCAACAGCGTGATCCTGGTGGCTGTGCACGCCGCCGGGAGAGACCAGGCCAAGGCAATGCAGCGAAGCACCGCCATCGCGCGCCCGGTCGACGGCGGCGCAGAGCGGACCGTTCTCGAAGAAGCTGCCGTCGTCGATGTCGTGGTTGATGCGCGACAGTGGCTGTAGCACGAGCCGGCCGGCGCCGATGGTCAGATGTCCGACCTCCGAGTTTCCCTGCTGCCCGGGTGGGAGACCAACGGCAACTCCGCTCGCATCGACCTGGGTGTGCGGCCAGCGCGCGTCGAGCGCATCGAGCTCAGGTGTCGCAGCAGCGGCGATGGCATTGCCGTACGGATCGGCGTTGTAGCCCCACCCGTCCAGGATCACGAGCACGAACGGGCGCACGCCGCTCACGGCGTTGAGCCCAGCGGCATCACGCTCGCGAGGCCGCGGCGATGATCGCGGCGAACTCCTCGGCTCGCAGACTGGCGCCCCCGACCAGCGCACCGTCGATGTCCCGCTCGGCGAACAGGGACGCGGCGTTGGCGGCGGTCACGCTGCCGCCGTACAGGACTCTCGGCTGCGCCTGCACGAATCTCGGACAGAGGTGCGCCTTGATGTGCGCGGTGACCTCCTGCGCCTGGTCAGGTGTCGCGGTGCGTCCCGTGCCGATCGCCCATACGGGCTCGTACGCAATCACGAACCCATCACTCGGTGCCGGCATCTCGAGCGAGAGGAACACGGCATCGAGCTGGCGGTCGACCACCTCAAATGTCCGATCGGCGTCGCGCTCATCCTCGGTCTCTCCGACGGCGAGGATGACGAGCAGGCCGTGCGCAAGCACGGCGCTGAACTTCTTCGCGACCTCGTCGTCGCGCTCACCGAAGACATGACGGCGTTCGGAGTGCCCGACCAGCGCGAGATCGCAGAGACCTTCGAGCATCGACGGTGAGATCTCACCCGTGTACGCGCCCTTCTCGTCCCAGAAGACGTCCTGCGCACCGAGCAGGATGCCGGATCCCTCGATGACCGAGCGCACGGGCCAGAGGTGCGTGAACGGCGGCAACATCGCAACCTCCACGCCGCGGATACCGGCAACTGCGGCGACGACGGCACCGGCCAGCGCCGTGCCCTCGGCAACGGTCGTGTTCATCTTCCAGTTACCGGCCACCATCGGCCGGCCGCCGGATGCCTCGGTGAGAGGCTCCGTCAACGACGGGCACCCTCACGGTCGCGGAGCGCGGCCACGCCCGGGAGCGTGCGTCCCTCGAGGAACTCGATGGTCGCGCCGCCACCAGTGCTGATGAAGCTGATCTGCTCTGCGACACCCGCGTCCTGCACGGCGGCGGCAAGGTCACCGCCGCCGATCACCGATGTGGCGGATGAGGCAGCGACGGCGCGCGCAACGTCCCTCGTCCCGACGGCGAAGGATGGGATCTCGTAGATCCCGAGCGGCCCGTTCCAGATGATGGTCCCGGCGCCGCCGCAATCCGAGGCGATCCGTGCCACCGTGTCCGGGCCTGCGTCAACCACCGCCCACCCGTCGGGGATGCCGGTGTTCGCCACCACGCGTGTCGGCGCGTCAGCGTCGTCGACGCGTTCCGCGATGACCGCATCGGTTGGCAGCCGGATGTCGGCGCGACGACCGGCGGCGGCATCGAGCAGCGTCCGTGCCGTTGCCACCTGGTCCTCCTCGACGAGCGACGTCCCCGTGGCCATGCCGAGGGCGCGATAGAAGGTGCACGCCATGGCGCCGCCGACCCAGAGGATGTCGACGCGGTCGAGGAGATGGTCGAGCACGCCGACCTTCGTCGAGATCTTCGAGCCGCCGACGATCGCGACCACCGGCGCGCGAGGATTGTCCATGACGCCACCGAGCATCTCGAGCTCGCGCGCCATGAGCTTGCCGGCCACTGCCGGGAGCAGGTGCGCGACGCCCTCCGTGGAGGCATGCGCGCGATGCGCCGTGCCGAACGCGTCGTTGACGTACACGTCGGCGAAGGCGGCGAGCTGCTGCGCGAACGCCGGATCGTTCGATTCCTCACCGGGCTCGAAGCGGATGTTCTCGAGCATCCCGACGTCACCGTCGCGCAGCGATGCGACCATGCTCCTGGCGCCGTCACCGACCACGTCGGACGCGAGACGCACGTCGGCCCCGATGAGGGTGCTCAGGTGCGTCGCCACGGGACCGAGGCGGAGCTTGTCGTCGATTCGCCCTTTCGGGCGTCCCAGGTGCGCCACGACGATGACGCGGGCGCCTCGAGCACGCAACGCCTCGATGGTCGGGATCGCCGCGCGAATCCGGCGGTCGTCGACGATCGCTCCATCGCGCATGGGCACGTTGAGGTCCTCGCGCAGCAGCACCCGCTGGCCGTGGACATCGATGTCATCGATGGTCGCCTTGTTCACACGCTTGCGCTCTAGAGTCTCGACTCGATCAGGTCGACCAGGTCGACCACGCGGCAGGAGTATCCCCACTCGTTGTCGTACCAGGACAGCACCTTGACGGTGTGATCGCCGAGGACCATCGTCGACGGCGCGTCGAGGATCGACGAGTGCGAGTCGTGCAGGAAGTCCATCGACACCAGCTGCTCCTCGCTGACCGCGAGGATGCCTTCGAGCCTGCCGCCCGCCGCCTCGCGCATGGCCCCATTGATGTCCTCGGCCGTGGCGCTCTTCGAGAGCGTCGCGGTGAGGTCGACGAGGCTCACGTCGGGCACCGGGACACGGAGTGACATGCCGTGGAACTTCCCCGCCAGCTCGGGCATGACGAGCGCCATGGCCTTGGCGGCGCCGGTCGTCGTCGGAATGATGGACAGCGCCGCGGCACGCGCGCGCCGCTTGTCCTCGTGCGGAGCGTCGAGGATGACCTGGTCCTTCGTGTACGCGTGGACCGTGGTCATGAACCCGGTCTCGATCCCGAAGGAGTCGTTGAGCACCTTCGCGACCGGCGCGAGGCAGTTCGTCGTGCACGAGGCGTTCGAGACGACGTGGTGCTCGGCCGGGTTGTACGCGTTGTCGTTGACGCCGATGCAGATCGTGATGTCCTCGTTCTTCGCGGGCGCGGTGATCACCACCTTGCGGGCACCGGCATCGAGATGCCCCTTGGCGCGCACGGCGTCCGTGAAGAAACCGGTGGATTCGACCACGATGTCAACGCCCAGGTCGGTCCACGGGAGGCGCTGCGGATCGCGTTCCGCGAGCACCGTGATGGTGCGCCCGTCGACGGTGATGCTGTCAGAAGCGGCAGCAACTGTGCCGGGGAAGCGCCCGAACACGCTGTCGTACTTGAGCAGGTGGGCGAGCATCTCGGGAGTGGTGATGTCGTTGACCGCCACGATCTCGAGCTCAGGGGAGCGCTCCCGGGCGGCCCGGAACACGTTGCGTCCGATGCGGCCGAAGCCGTTGATGCCGACTCTCACTCCCATGCGAGGCAACCTCCTCTGCTCGAATGACGATGCGCGTTCAACGCCGGGGCCCCACCCTATCACCGCCCTCACCTGCCGCGGCGACGAGGCGATGCAGACGGCCGGCCATGGCGGGCCGGCTGCAGCCGGCCCGCTTCGCGAGCTGCCCCAGGTCGTCGTCCGGATGCCGGGCGCGCAGCGCAGCCGCTTCGCGCAACGCCGGCGGCAGTGCGAGCCAGCGCGCGGGATCCGCCTCGAGGACGGCGATCGACTCGATCTGCCGGACGCCGGCGGCGACGGTTCTGCGGAGGTTCGCGGTCTCGGCGTTGAGCCGGCGGTTGACGCCGCTCCGCACCTCGCGGATCACCCGCCCGGACTCGAACGCGAGACGGCCGGCCTGCGCGCCGATCGAGCTGAGGGCGGCGCCCACCGCGGCGCCCGACCGCACCGTGACCACCCACCGTCCTCTGCGTCGACGCATCTGCGCGGTGATGCCGAGCATCGCGAAATCGGTTGACAGGCGCCGGGCCCCCTCCTCTGCCGCGCATCCGATCTCGAGGTATGGCTCGCCGTCCGGCCGCACGAGCCGGCCAGCCCCGAGGAACGCGCCGCGAAGTCGGCTGCGCGCGCAGCACACGCGAGCAGACCGTGCGTGAACCACCGACGGATCGACGCCCACAAGGAGGTACTGGGGCCGGCGTGCCACGCCGACGCGCGAGACGTGGGCGGGGAAGTGCTCCGCGTGCAGTGCCTGCATGGCCGCTCGCACCGCCACCGGTCGCGTCGTCGCGATCTCGTCCGGCGTGGTGGTCACGAGCGCGAGCCCCTCGACGAGGGACAGCCGGCAACACGAGAGCAGCGGCGTGTGCGGCGCGAGCTCGGCGACGACCCGCTGGGTGAATGACTGCGTCGCGTCCATGGTCAGCGCCCGTCAGTCATAGCGCCGATCGGGCTTGTCGACGTCGCGATGGCTCACGGACACCACCAATCCGTCGGCACGGAGTCGCGCTGCCAGCGCCTCGACGATGGCGACGGAGCGGTGCCTCCCGCCGGTGCAGCCGACGGCGACGTGCAACACATCGCGTCCATGACCTGCCGAGCGCTCCACCGAGAACGTGACGAGCGCGCGAACGCGATCCATGAGCTCACCGGCCGCGGGATCCTCGAGGACATAGTCCCGCACCGCCGGCTCGAGACCGGTATGCGGCCGCAGCTCGGGAACCCAGAAGGGGTTTCTCACCATCCGCGCGTCCGCCGTCACCTCGGCTTCCGCGGGGAGACCGAACTTGAAACCGAAGGAGGCCAGCTCGACGCTCATCGGCGCGGGCGGCGCCACGTCGTTCACAGGAGCTCCTTGACGCGGAGCGCCACCGGGCGTGGCACGACCGTCGTGAGCTGGTCGACCGGCGCGTCGCGGATGGCGTCGATGCTCCCGAAGTGACGCAGCAGCGCGCGCCTGCGCACCGGTCCGAGCCCCGGCACCACGTCCAGCTTCGAGCGCAGCGCCGCCTTCGCACGGCGTCCGCGATGGTGTGTGATGGCGAAACGATGCGCCTCGTCGCGCACCCGCTGCACCAGGAAGAGTGTCGGGCTGTCGCGTTCGAGGATGATCGGTCGTGCGCGTCCCGGCTTGTACAGCTCCTCGTTGCGCTTGGCCAGCCCGAAGACCGGCACCTGCTGCAGGCCGGCTTCGCGAAGCGCGCGCACCGCCGCGCTCAGCTGACCTTTTCCACCGTCGATGAGGACCAGGTCCGGCAGCACGGAGAAGCTGAGATCCGAGTCATCCCCGCCGCGACGCGGAGCGCGGCGCGCGCGTTGCTCGGATCCGTTCGCACCGGCCGGATCGAGGACCGGGACGTCATCGGCTCCGCCCTCGTCGCGGGGCGCGAGCCTGCGGAACCGCCGGCGCAGCGTCTCCTCGATCGACGCGAAATCGTTGGCGCCCTCGACGGTCTTGATGCCGAAGTGGCGGTAGCTCGCCGGTGCCGGACGGCCTTCCTCGAAGACGACCATCGACCCCACGGAGTTGGTTCCCATCGTGTTGCTGATGTCGTAGCACTCGATGCGACGTGGTGGAGCCGGAAGCTGCAGGCTGGTGGCGAGGTCGTCGAGCAGCGCCTCAGTCTTCGCCGCGTCGTAGTCGTCCACGATGCGTTGCTGGCGCAGGGCGACCATCGCCGTCTCCGCCGCTTGCGCTATGAGCCGGCGCGCGTCACCGCGTTGGGGGACGTGCACCTCCACCGGACCGCCACGCTGTTCGGCAAGGAACTCCTCGAGAACAGCGCGACCGTCGATGTCGTCCGAGACGAGCAGACGCCGTGGGACCGAGGTCACGCTGCCGTAGTACTGCGGCAGGAATCCGGCGAGGCAGGCGGCGGCGTCCAGCCCCGTGACGCCTTCGAGCTCGTGCGTCTCCATGCCCATGACGCGTCCCTGGCGGATGCTCAGGACGGCGGCCATCGCCCTGCCGCCCTCGACCACGACGGCGATGCAATCCTCGTCGGCGCGAGCGCCGCGAAGCACCGTCTGGCGCTCGCTGATGCGCTCGATTGCGCGCAGGCGGTCCCGAAAACGGGCGGCAAGCTCGTAGTCGCGACCATCGGCCGCGGCGTCCATCTGGTCGCGCAGCTCGTCGTGCAGCTTCTCCGAGCGTCCCTCCATGAACTCCTGCACCTGCTCGAGGATCTCCGCGTACGCCGGCGCGTCGATCCTGCCTTCGCACGGGCCTGAGCAGCGCTTGATGTGATAGTCGAGGCACACCCGTCCGCGCCGGAAGATCTCGTCGCTGCAGGTGCGAAAGGGGAAGATGGTGCGCAGCGATCGCACCGTCGTGCGCAGCGACTGCGCGCTCGTGTACGGGCCGAAATAACGCGCCCCGTCGCGGATCACCTTTCGCGTGTAGTAGGGCCTCGGGAACAGCGTCGCGCCTTCGGCACTCTTGCCGCGCGGCTTGCGCACCTCCTCGCGCGCCGTGCCCGGAGCGACCGCATCGTGGACGCCGGGCCGCGGGATCTTGAGGTAGAGATAGCTCTTGTCGTCCTTGAGGCGCACGTTGAACCGCGGCCGGTGCTGCTTGATCAGCGAGTTCTCCAGCACGAGCGCCTCGTGCTCGCTCTGACACGCGATCACCTCGAAGTCGAAGACGCTCGCGATGAGCTGATGCGTTCGCGCCTGCAACGTGTCGATACCCGTGAACCACGAGCGCAGGCGGTTGCGAACGTTCGCAGCCTTGCCGACGTAGATGACGCGCGCGTCGGCGCCGCGCATGACGTAGACGCCCGCGCCGCTCGGCGAGGCACGGAGCCGCGCCTTCAGCAGCGCGGGGTCGTCGAGAAGACGCTCTGCCCGCTTGGTCGGCACCATTCCAGCCACTCTATCGCCGCTCAGGCGTCCCCCTCGGCACCGGTCAGCTCTGCGAGGAACGCCGCCTCGTCGAGCACACGCACCTCGAGACGCTGCGCCTTCTCGAGCTTGCTCCCCGGTGACGCGCCGGCCACGACGGCATGCGTCTTGCGGCTGACGCTCGAGCTGGGGTTGCCACCGAGGGCGCGGATGCGCGCCTCGGCGTCGGTGCGGCTCATGCCCTCGAGGCTTCCTGTGATCACCCACGTCTGGCCGCTCCACGGACCGCCGCCACCCGCCGCGCGCTCGGGGTCGACTCCGACCGCGCGGAGATGCTCGAGCACCTCGCGTCCCTCGGGCGACGCGAACCACGATGCCACGTGCTCGGCCACGACTGCCCCGATGCCCTCGACGCCGAGGAGATCCTCCTCCGTCGCGGCGGCCAGCGCGTCGATGCTGCCGAAATGCGCCGCGAGCGTGTCCGCGGTGTGCTCACCGACATGCCGGATGCCGAGAGCGTTGATGAACCGCGCCAGCGGGACCCTCCTGCGCGCGGCGATCGACTCGAGGAGCTTCGCCGCCGAGCGATCCGCGAAGCCGTCGAGCGTCAGGAGCTGCTCGGTGGTGAGCTTGAACAGGTCGGCGGCCTCCGTCGCATAGCCGAGGTCGAGCAGTTGATCGATGATCGCCGGACCGAGACCCTCGATGTTCATCGCACCGCGCGCCGCGAAATGGAGCAGCGACTCGCGACGCTGCGCGGGACAGAGCGGGTTGAGGCAGCGCCGCACGACCTCGCCAGGCTCGCGCACGAGTTGCGTGTCACACGCGGGGCAATGCTCGGGCATCTGCCACGGAACCGCTCCTTCCGGCCGCCTGTCGACGAGGACGCGGACGATCTCCGGGATGACGTCGCCGGCCTTGTGCAGCAGCACGGTGTCGCCGATGCGCACGTCCTTGCGGGCGACCTCGTCCTCGTTGTGCAGGGTGCACCGGCGCACTGTCGAGCCTGCGACGAGCGTTGGTTCGAGGACTGCCACCGGGGTGACCGCACCTGTGCGTCCCACCTGCACGTGGATGTCGAGCACCTGCGTCTCGTACTCCTCGGGGGGGAACTTGTACGCGATCGCCCAGCGAGGGGCGCGCGAGATCTGTCCCAGCTCCGCCTGCTCCGCGAGTGATGCGACCTTGATCACCACGCCGTCGGTCTCGTAGTCGAGCTGGTGGCGCCGCTCCGACCAGTGATCGAGGAACGCGAGGACTTCGTCGATCGAGCCCGCGAGCCGTCGGTGCGGGTTCACGCGAAACCCCAGCAACTCCAGCGTGTCGAGCACCGCAGCCTGGCTCGGGAGCGAGCCTGGCGGCTCGAGCTGGTACATGAACGTCTGCAGCCCGCGACCGGCGGTCACCGTCGGGTCGAGCTGCCGGACCGCACCCGCCGCCGCGTTCCTCGGGTTGGCGTACACCGGCTTTCCCGCTTCCTCGAGCCGCGCGTTGGTGGCCGCGAACGCTCCCTTGGGGAGGTAGACCTCGCCGCGAACCTCGAGCGAGCCGGGAAGGCCCGCATCAGCGGCCTTCAGCGTCATCGGCACTGAGCGGATCGTCCGCACGTTCGCGGTCACATCCTCGCCCTCCACGCCGTTGCCGCGCGTCGCGGCGCGCACGAAGCGGCCCTTCTCGTACGTGATCGACATGGCGAGTCCGTCGATCTTCAGCTCGCATACGTACCCGGCGACGGCTCCGATGGCACGCTCGACGCGGACTCCGAACTCGCGAACCTCTTCAGGGCTGAAGGCGTTGTTGAGGCTGAGCATCGCCTGGTGATGGCGGACCTTCGTGAAGTTCGCCGCGGGCTCACCGCCCACGCGCTGCGTCGGTGAGTCGGGCGTTTGCAGCTCCGGATGCGCGGCCTCGAGGTCGACGAGCTCGCGGAAGAGCCGGTCGTACTCGGCGTCGGTGATCTCGGGCGTGTCGAGCACGTGGTACTGGCGCGAGTGGTGCTCCAGCTCGGCGCGGAGCGCGGCAACTCGTTCGCCGTCGTCGCTCATGACTCGCCCACCGGCCACAGCGTCGCGTCGGCGACGGCGAAGATCTTCACTCCGTGGTCATCGAACTTGATGACGAGCTCCTCGCCGCCTCTCGTCATCGTGCTCTTGAGCACCGTCCCCTCTCCGTACACGTTGTGGCCGATGCGCATGCCCTCGGTGAAGCGCTGCGGTGCGAGCACGACCGGGTTGGGCCTGGTCGCATGCCCGATCACCGCACGCCGCACGGTCCCGGAAGCGCGAATGTCGCCGAAGGTCTGGCTGCCGGGGCGAACCGCCACCTCGAGCATCTCTCCGGGGATCTCGCCGAGGAAGCGCGAGGCCTCCGCGAGCTGTGCGGTGCCGTAGAGGTGGCGCCGGAATGCGTGCAGCAGATACAGCCGGCGCCGCGCGCGGGTGATCCCGACGTACGTGAGCCGGCGTTCCTCGGCGATCCCGGCGTCTCCCTCCTCGAGCGCGCGCGAGTGCGGGAGCAGCCCCTCCTCCATCCCCGCGATGAAGACGACGCCGAACTCGAGCCCCTTGACCATGTGCAGCGTGATGAGCGTCACGCCCTGCGCGTCCTCGCGCATGGTGTCGACGTCGCTGACCAGCGCGACGTTCTCGAGGAACTGCACGAGACCGTCCGGCGCCGGGACGTCGGCGTACTCACCGGCGAGCCCCGCAAGCTCGAGAACGTTGGCCCATCGTTCGTTGCCCTCCTGCGTGCCGTCCTGGAGCATCTCGCGGTAGCCGGTCTCCTCGAGAAGATGTTCGAGGAGCACGGTGAGCGGGACACGCTGCGCGTCGGCGCTGAGCCGTTCCATCATCGCCGCGAAACCGTGCAACGCGGCCATGGCGGCGGGCCCGATGGCATCGTCCGTGTCGAGCATTTGCGCTGCCTCGAGCGGGCCGATTCCCTTCTTGCGCGCGAGCTTCTCCAGCTCCGAAACGCTCCGGTCCCCGATCTTCCGGCGCGGGGTGTTCACAACACGCGCGAAGGAGACAGCGTCGCGCGGGTTCACGCAGAGGCGGAGATACGCGAGCACGTCCTTGACCTCGCGGCGGTCGTAGAAGCGCAGGCCGCCGACGAGTTGATACGGAATCCCCCGGCGCAGGAACACTTCCTCGAAGGCTCGCGACTGCGCATTGGTGCGGTACAGCACGGCGCATTCGGCGAGTGAGACGCCCTCGCGTCCGATGAGGTTCTCGATCTCGGCGCCGACGGCGAGCGCCTCCTCGCGCTCGTCGTACACGGAGATGAGCCGCACGGGATCTCCCACGGTGCTCTCCGTCCACAGCCGCTTCTCCGCGCGTTCCTCATTGTTGCGAATGACGGAATGCGCGATGTCGAGGATCGGCTGCGTGGACCGGTAGTTCTGCTCCAGCACCACTTTCGTCGCATCGGGAAAGTCGTGCTGAAACGAGAGAATGTTGCGCACGTCCGCGCCTCGAAAGCCGTAGACCGCTTGATCGTCATCGCCGACCACAGTGACATTCCGATGTTTCGCCGCGAGGAGTTTCACCAGCTCGTACTGGGCCCTGTTGGTGTCCTGGTACTCGTCAACGAACAGGTGCAGGAACTTGTCCTGGTAGTACTCACGCACGGAGTCGACATCGCGAAGCAGGAAGAACGCGCGCAGCAGCAGGTCATCGAAATCGAGCGCCGACGCCTCGTCCAGCTCCCGCTCGTACGCGTAGTAGATGCGCGAGATCTGTTCCTCGAGCCCACCGGTCGCACGCGACTGGTAGTCGCGAGCGTCGAGCAACTCGTTCTTGGCGGCGCTGATCGCATGCGCGACGCGGTTCGGCGTCAGGCGTTTCTCGTCGATCCCCTCGGCGCGGATCGCGTTGCGCAGTGCCGACAGCCTGTCCGACTCGTCGTAGATGGTGTACCCGGGCGGGATGCCGATGGCATCGCCTTCACGGCGGAGCAGGCGCGCTCCGAGCGAGTGGAACGTGCCCAGCCACATGCCCTTGATGCTGTCCCCGATCAGCTGCTCCACGCGGGAGCGCATCTCGCGCGCCGCCTTGTTCGTGAAGGTCACAGCGCAGACCTCGTCGGGACGAACGCGGCGCGTGGCGATCACGTACGCGATGCGATGCGTGAGCACCCGTGTCTTGCCGCTTCCCGCACCCGCGAAGATGAGGAGCGGTCCGTCCGGTGCCTCCACCGCCTCGCGTTGCGGCGGGTTCAGGCCCTCGAGCAGGGCCGTCGCCCCGATCGTCGCGCTCAGGCGTGCGCCCGGGTCGCGGGCGCCCCGCGCCCGGCCGACGCGCGGTACGCGTCGGGCCGCCGATCGGTCAGCAGGTTGTTGCGGGGCGTGCGACTCCGAGCGCGGGTGACCGAGTCGAGATCGACCTCGGCCATGAGCAGCTCCTCGTCGGCCTTGCTCGCAGGCCCGGCCACCGGCCACCCGTCGGCGCCGACGATGATCGAGGCGCCGATGAAGGTGACGTCGCGCTCGACGCCGATCCGATCCGCGCACGCCATCACGACGCCGTTCTGCGCCGCGGTGGCCATCGCGACGTAATCGCCCTGGCAGTAGCCGCGATCGTCCCAGACCGTGCGCTTGAACGACGCGACCCAGTTGGTCGGGACCGCGACGATCTCGGCGCCTGCCAGCGCGAGCGCGCGAGCCGGCTCGGGGAACCAGAGGTCGTAGCAGATGATGATGCCGACCCTCCCGAACGGAAGGTCGACGATCGGCAGCTCGTCGCCCGGCTCGAACCACGACTGCTCGTCGTAGTAGAGGTGCAGCTTGCGATACGTGGCCAGGCGCCCCGCCGGGCCCACGAGGATCGCGCTGTTGTGCCGGCAGTCGCCGTCGCGTTCGTTGAGCCCCGCGACGATGTGGCACCCGTGCGTGGCGCAGACGTCGCGCAGCGCGGTCACCGTCGGGCCGCCGTCCGGGTCCTCCGCGCAGCGTTGCGCCTCGTCTGCATCCGCGAACACGTAGCCGCTCGAGGCGAGCTCCGGCAGCACGATGAGGTCCGCACCCTGGGTCGCCGCCACGGTCGCCCAGCGCACCGCCTGCGCAAGGTTTCCTTCGAGCTCACCGACGTGCGGCTCGTACTGGGCAACCGCGATGCGGACGGGCCTGGTCACCCTCTCACGGTAGCGCAGCGGGTGCGGCCCCAGGCAGCCTCGGCATCCCGTCTGAGACGCCGCAGAGGATCTCGTGCGGCAGCGTCCCGGCCAGATCGCCGACCTCGTCGGCACCGATACGGACTCCGTCGCGTTCGCCGATGAACATCGCCACGTCGCCTGCCGCCACGCCATCGATGTCCGTGACGTCCACGCTGACCTGATCCATGCTCACCATCCCGACGATCGGGCAGCGGCGGCCGCGGATTGCGAGGTGTCCGCAGTTGGAGAGGGCACGCGGCAGCCCCTGCCCGTAGCCCATCGTCGCCGTGGCGATCCGGCGCGCCGTCTCGGCTCGCCACGTCCTCCCATATCCCACCGTTTCCCCCGGCGCGACCGTGCGCACCTGGGCGACCCTGCAGAACACATGCATCGCGGGCCGGAGCGACGGCGGTCCCGGCACCGGTGGATAGCCGTAGAACGCGATGCCGACACGGACGAGGTCGTGATGCATCGCCGGGTGCGCCAGCACCGCGGCGCTGCCCGACGTGTGCAGCAGCGCGTCCGGCGCAAGCGGTCGGATCACCTCGACCGCGTCGAGGAACCGCGTGTGCTGCGTGATGGTGAATGCCGAGTCCGAACCCGCGTCAGCGAAGTGCGTGAACAGGCCCGCCACCTCGACGCGCTCACCCGCGTCTCGCAGCGCCGCAACCAGAGACTCCACCGTCTCGGGAAGGGTGCCGAGCCGGTGGAGTCCACTGTCGATTTTGACGTGTCCGCGGACCCGGCGTCCCGTCCGGCCCGCGGCGGCTGCCGCGGCGCGAACACCGTCGGCGTCGAGGATGCCGATGTCGACATCGGCGTCGATCAGCCGGTCCTCCTGCCCTGGCGGCGTCCACCCGAGGACGAGCATCCGTGCCGTCACGCCCGCGGCACGCAGCTCGATCGCCTCTCCCGGCGTGTACACGCCGAGCCAGGTCGCTCCGCCGTCGAGTGCAGCCCTGGCGGCGATCCGGATCCCGTGCCCGTACCCGTTCGACTTGACCATGGCCATCAACCGGGCGGGACGGACCAGCGTCGCGATGACCGCCGCGTTGCGCGCCAGCGTGTCGACGTCGATCTCCACCCAGCGGAGGTGGTCGCCGGACGGTTCCGTCACGCTCCGACCGGCACCGGCTCCGGCGGCGGCGCGGCGGCCTTCTCGAGCGTCACGCGGCGCACGAGGCCGAACGGCGTCTGCTCGTCCGACTGCCCCAGCGGGTTATCGGCAACCATGGCTAGAACAGCGTCGGCGTCGACGCCGACGGTCGCGAACACCTCCGCGGCCATGTCGTTGGCGTCGATGACGGCGACGCCGACGCGGCGTCCGGTGCGCCCACGAACCTCGGCGGCGATGCGCAATGCCTCGCCCGACGCATCGAGCGGCGACTTGGTCGCCCATGTGTCGTACGGCGGGAGGTTCAGCGAGGACGGTCCGTCGATCGCGTTGACACCGTGGCCCGCCACACGGTAGAAGATGCCGCGCATCCCGAGCGGCTTGGTGACGGCCGCCGCGGCGGCGGCGAGCAGTATCCGCGGGACGCCCGCCTCGTCGATGGCGAGTTGCATCGTCGTCGGATGGGCCAGCCCGATGCCCGTGGGCTCGTGGCTCACGTAGCGCGACAGCAGCCGGGCCGCGCGTGACACGGGGATCTCATCGATCGGATACGAGCGGCCCTGGCTGATTGCAAGTGCTTTCTCGCTGATCAGCAGCACGTCGCCGTCCTCGATCGCCACCCCGCCCTTCTCGAACTGCTCGAGGCTGTCGCCGATGATCTGCATGAGATCCGCACCCGGCACGATCAGCGCCGAACGCAGCGGGTATCGCGCCCAGATGCGGCCTTTGTCCTCGAGGAAGAGGTGACGGCCCCAGTTGAGGCGAGCGCCGTCGAGCAGCGCCTGTCCGCCGGCCACCTTTGCGGCCGTGGCCTGGTCACCGCGGCGCACGAAGCCACCGTGATAGCTGTGATCGTCGAGCGCGCGGGTCGAGCCGTCGATGTAGATGCGCAGCCAGACCTCGGCGTTCACCGCGCGCCAGAAGAACATCGATTCCTCGACCTCTCCGGCGCATGCGCGGCGGAAGCCCTCCGCCACGGCCGCGGCCTTCCAGTACGGTCGCCCGCGGAACGACGGCGAGCGCATGAGGCTCTGCAGCACCGCGCGCTGGCGCCGGTACCAGCGGAACTCCGGGGTGGTGAAGCCGATCTTCTTGCGCCGCCGCTCGACGGCGCGAGGCAGCGTCCCGTGCAGCGCCTGCCGCACGATGGCGCGCGTCCATCCGTTGTGGATGATCGCGGTCCTCGGCAGCGTGAGGATGTAGTCGACCAGCTCCTGGTCGAGGAACGGCAGGCGGGCCTCGAGTGAGTGCGCCATCGACGCCCGGTCCTCGTACCGAAGCAGCGGCGGGAGGCTGTACGTCCGGAAATCCTGCAGCAGGCGGCGCTTCAGGTCGTCCGCCACGCGATCGTCGTCGGGGGGTTTGCGGCCGCGCGTGAACGCCGGGGAGAGCATCGATGCGACGTCCACGCGCTGGCCACGCTCGCGCAGGCGGCGGCGCACCAGGGGGCCGACGATGTCACGCAGCAACCAGGCCTCGTGCGCGAACTCCGTGTAGCGGCGCTCGCGCAGGAGCTGGCGCAGCAGGACGTAGGGGTAGTGGTCGTACCCGGCGAGCAGCTCGTCGCCCGCCTGACCGTCGAGGGTGACCGTGACCTGGCGCCTCGCGAGACGCATCACCATCCACATCGCGAACGGCGCCGACGACACCATCGGCTCCTCCATGTGCCAGACCCACGCCTCGAGCTCGCGGATGAAGTCCTGGTCGCTGGGACTGACGGCGCTGTTGTCGGCGCCCGTCTTGTCGAGAACGCTTTTGATGTAGGCGCTCTCGTCGATTCGATCCCCCGGGAACACGGCCGAGAACGTCTTGAGCCGGTCACCGAGCGACTCGGTGTCCGGAACATGGTCGCGCAGCTGCTGCGCCATCACCGTGCAGATCGACGACGAGTCGAGACCACCGCTGAGGCAGATGCCGACCGGCACATCGGCGACGAGGCGGCGCTGCACTGCGCGCTCGAACACCGCGCGAAAGGCCTCCGGGCTCGCGTCGCCGTCCTCCGACAGGCGCGGCGTCCAGTACGTCGTCTCGGAGATGGCGCCGCCCTCGATGATCGCGAATGCGGCGGCGGGCACCTGGCGGATCCCGCGAAAGAACGTGCCGTCGTTGTGGTCGAACAATCCAAAGCGCAGGTACTCGTACATCTGCTGCTCGTCGACCTCGCGCGGGAACGTCTCGTCCTGGAGGATCGCCTTGATCTCCGACGCGAAGATGACGCGCCCGTGGTGGCGCGCGTAGAACAGCGGCTTGATCCCGAAGTGGTCGCGCGCGAGCACGAGCTTCGGGCTCGCTGCGCGCCTGTCGAGGATCGCGAGCCCCCACATGCCGTTGAAACGCCGGAAGCAGTCCGTGCCCCACTCGGCGTACGCATGGAGCACGACCTCGGTGTCCGACGCGGTGTGGAAGGTGTGCCCGAGCGGTTCCAGCTCGGCGCGCAACTCCCGGTAGTTGTAGACCTCGCCGTTGTAGACGATCTGGAGCTTGCCGCCGTCCATCGCCATCGGCTGATTGCCGTGCGCGAGGTCGATGATGCTGAGCCGGCGGAACCCGAGCGAGGCGATCTCGTCCTCGTAGCGACCTTCGTCGTCGGGGCCACGATGCCGGATCGACTCCGTCATCGCAGTGAGCAGTGCGCTGTCCGGTGCGCCCCAGAATCCGGCGATGCCGCACATGTCAGTGGCTCGCCGGCGACACGGCCGGCGTCAGGGAACGAGGGGGCATGACCAGGGCAACGGTACGACAGCGTCCGTGGTCACGGACCGGAGACCAGTCGATCAGAAGTCCATGTCGTCGTCGTCCATGCCACCCATCCCGCCCATTCCACCGCCGTGGGAATGGCCGCCTCCGGCCGGCGCACCCTCCTCGGGCTCCGGTGCGTCGGCGATGAGCGCGTCGGTGCTGAGGACGATGGTCGCGATCGACGTCGCATGGGTCAAGGCTGAGACGACAACCTTGGTGGGGTCGATGACCCCGTGCTCGATCAGGTTTCCGTACGTTTCGGTGAGAGCGTCGAAGCCCTCGTCGCCCGTCGACTCCGCCACGGTGTTCACGACCACCTGGCCTTCGAGCCCGGCGTTGCTCGCGATGATGCGGAGCGGCTCACGCAGCGCCCGCGCGACGATGTCGGCCCCGAGACGCGCGGTGCCCTCGAGCTCCAGCGCCTCGATCGCCGGGACCGCGCGCAGCAGCGCGACGCCGCCGCCGACGACGACGCCTTCCTCGATCGCCGCGCGTGTTGCGGCCAGCGCATCCTCGACACGAGACTTGCGCTCCTTCATCTCCACTTCCGTCGCTGCGCCGACCTTGACGACGGCCACGCCGCCGGTGAGGCGCGCGAGGCGCTCCTGGAGTTTCTCGCGATCCCAGTCGGACGTGGTCTCATCCATCTGCTGACGGATCTCCGCACAGCGTCCCTCGATCGCGGACTTGGCACCGCCACCACGCACGATCGTCGTGTCGTCCTTGGTCACGGTGACGCGACCGGCGACCCCGAGATGCTCGTCACGGACGGCGTCGAGCCGGAGCCCGGTCTTCTCGCTGATCACGGTCGCCCCGGTGAGCACGGCGATGTCCTGCAGGATCGCGTCACGCCGCTCGCCGAACGCCGGCGCCTTGACGGCCATCGCGCTGAACGTCCCGCGAGCGCGGTTGACGACCAGGGTGGCGAGCGCCTCCGCCTGGATGTCCTCGGCGATGATGAGCAGCGGGCGCCCGGCGCGCATCACCAGCTCCAGGCTGGGAAGCAGGTCGGGAACCGCCGAGATCTTGGCATCCGTGACCAGAACTCGCGCGTCGTTCAGCACCGACTCCATGTTCTGGGTGTCGGTGACCAGGTGCGCCGAGATGTAGCCGCGGTCGAACTGCATGCCCTCCACGACCTCGACCTCGGTGTCGATGCCGTTGCCGTCCTCGACGGAGACGACCCCCTCCTTGCCCACCTTGTCGAACGCGTCGGCGATCATGGCGCCGATCGTCTCGTCGCCCGAGCTGATGGTGGCCACGCGCCGGATGTCGTCACCGCCCTTGACGGGGTGCGACCGGGAGCGGATCGACTCGACGGCGGCGTCGCAGGCCGCCATCATTCCGCGGCGAAGATCGTTCGGCGGAGCGCCTGCGGCGAGATTGCGCAGTCCCTCGTCGAGCATCGCCCGCGCCAGCACCGTCGCTGTGGTGGTGCCGTCGCCGGCGATGTCGTTGGTCTTGATGGCCACTTCCTTGAGCAGCTGCGCTCCCATGTTCTCGAAGTGATCCTCGAGCTCGAGCTCGCGCGCGATCGTGACGCCGTCATTGCTGATCAGCGGCGGCCCGAACTTCTTGTCCAGGACGACCGTGCGGCCGCGCGGGCCGAGTGTCACCGCGACGGTGTCGGCGACGATGGCCGCGCCGCGCGCGAGCGCGGCGCGCGCCGGCGCCTCGAAACGGAGCTGCTTGGCGGCCATGTTCGCTGTCTAGCTCTTGTTGCCGTTCTTCTCGACGACCGCGAGGATGTCCTTCTCGCCGAGGATCAGGTAATCGACATCGTCGATCTTGACCTCGCTGCCCGCGTACTTCGCGTACATCACGCGGTCTCCGACCTTGACGTCGAGTGCGACGCGAACTCCGGTCTGCTCGTTGTAGCGACCGTTGCCGACCGCCTCGATGATGCCTTCCTGGGGCTTCTCCTTGATGGTGTCAGGGAGAACGATGCCGCTCTTGGTCATCTCGTCACGCTCGACGGGTTTGACGACGACGCGGTCAGCGAGGGGGCGAAGGTTGAGGGACACGGACGGACCTCCTGGTTTTTCTTAGCACTCTTAGTGGGTGACTGCTAACACTCTACCGAACCGAGTGCCAATCGCGCAAGCGGCGACACCCGCCGATCGCGGTTGATCAGACGGCGGTTGCGGTCGCGGGCGGGCGCACCGCGGGCGGGGAGCCGCCGGTTCGCCGGGGGCGGAGGAAAAGGGTGAGGCCGATCACCAGGAACGCCGCCCAGATGACCGCCTGGAGCACCGTCGGCGCGGCGCTGTAGCCGACGAGACCGTGGAGCACGTCCCCGATCCCGGTGTCGTCAGGCAGGCTGCCGCTCACATTCCAGAGCGTCATCGACCTCCCCGGCAGCACGTTGAGCTGCTGGAGATTCTGGACGGCGTCGGCGAGGAGCCCGGCGGCGACCACCATCAGCAGGCTGCCCACGATCGAGAAGAACCGGCCGAGGTTGATTCGCAGCCCCACGCGATACATGGCGTAGCTCACCCCCACCGCGATCGCGAGTCCCACCACCGCGCCGAGCACCAGCTGCAGCGGCGAGCTCTGGTACGCGATCGCGAGCAGGAAGATGACCGTCTCGACGGCCTCGCGGCCGACGGTCACGAAGGCGATGAGCCCGAGTGCGATTCCCGAACCGCCGCTCACCGCCCCGGACACCTTGTCGCGCAGCTCACGACCGAGGCTGCGGCTGTGACGGCGCATCCAGAACGTCATGTACGTCAGCACCGTCACGGCGACGGCGAAGATCACCGTCTCGAACCACCTCTGCTGCGACGACCCGATGAAGGCATCGCGGGTCACGACCCAGAGGACAACGCCCGTGGCGGTCGCCATCCCCACGGCGAGGCCGGCGCCTCCGAAGACGTGGCGGAAGAGGTCGCGCCGTCCGGCGGCGGCGAGGTAGGTGAGCAGGATCGAGCAGACCAGCGTGCCCTCGAGTCCCTCGCGGGCGAAGATCAGCAGGCTCCCGAACATCCAGCTCCGTCTCCATCGGGTGTGGATCCGTTCGGACCCCGTCGCCGCGTTAGCTTAGCCTAACCTAACTTCTCTGCAGGGGCCTCGACCCAGACGGCTCTCGCGGTTCCTGAGTCGATGGTGACCTCCTCGCCGCCGGCGCGAATCGTCAAGACGCTGGCGGTGCGGCCGGTGACGCCCACCTCGATCCCGGGAATGAGGCCGCACTCATCGAGGAGCCGGAGCAGCTGCGGCGCCTCGTGCTCCGCCACCTCCGAGATCCGCGCCACCCGCGCCGTGTCCCCGTCGCGGAGATCGACCAGGCGCATGAGATGCCGTCCTTTCGGCGGGGTCCGCCCGGGGATGACGTTGCCGTGGGGACAGGTGACCGGCCGCCCGAGTTGCTGATCGAGGCGGTCGAGGACCGTCGATGACATCCCGTGAGTCAAGGTCTGCGCTTCCAGGTCTGCCGTCGCCCAGTCGAACCCGAGCACATCCGTGAGCCAGCGCTCGACGATTCGATGCCTGCGGACGATGGTGGCCGCCGCCTCCGCGCCATCGGGGGTGAGCTCGACGGAGCGATCTGCCGCGATGCGGACCAGCCCGTCGCGGGCGAGGCGCTGCAGCGAGACGGTGACGGTCGGCGCGCTGACCCCGAGCCACTCGGCCAGGCGACCTGGGCGCGGGACCTCGCTCTCGTGCTCGATGTAGTAGATGGCCTCGAGGTAGCGCTCGGCGGCCTCGGAGTGGTGCTCGGGCTGGGCGTCCACCGGCACATCAGCCGGCACTATGCGCACTCCGCGAGCGATGGATCGACATCGAAACCGGGGGTGTCCGGACCGTGGATCGCAAGGCGCTGCCAGCCGGCTGCACCGATCATCGCCGCATTGTCGGTGCAGAGATCGAGCGGTGGCACCACGACGCGGAGCCCGCTGAAGCGAGCGGTCACCGCCTCGCGGAGCGCCCGGTTGGCGGCGACCCCGCCCACCACCGCGACGGTGCTCGCGCCGCATCGATCGACGGCCGTCTCGAGACCGCTCACGAGCTGATCGACCGCCGCGGCCTGGAAGCTTGCCGCGAGATCGGCGACCACCGTCGGGTCGCGGGGCACGCCGGTTTCCGTCAGCGCATCCGAGCCGAGGTCGCGAACGAGATAGCGGACTGCCGTCTTGAGCCCGCTGAACGAGAACGCGCCGTCGAGCCGCGTTCGCGGCAGGGGGAACCGTGCCGGATCACCGCCGGCGCCGGCCCGCTGGATCGCGGGACCGCCGGGGTACTCGAGCCCGATCAATCTCGCCACCTTGTCGAACGCCTCCCCGGCCGCGTCGTCGCGGGTGGCGGAGAGCCGCTCCGCGAGGCCGTGCTCGCGGAGGACGACGCACTCGGTGTGGCCGCCGCTCACCAGGAGCGCGAGGTACGGCGGCTCGAGATCGGGATCTGCGAGCCACGCGCTGTAGACGTGGCCGGCAAGGTGCGACACGCCGACGATCGGCAGCCCACGCGCGATGGCGGCCGACGATGCGTACATCGTGCCGACGATGAGGCAGCCGGCGAGGCCGGGCCCCCGGGTCACCGCGACCGCATCGATGGCATCCCAGCCGCCCGGGACCGGCGCGAGGGCCGCGTCGACAACCGTGGAGAGTCCCTCGAGGTGAGCGCGAGCCGCCAGCTCGGGTACGACGCCGCCATGGGTGGCGTGCAGCGCGATCTGTGACGACACCACCGACGAGCGCACCTCGCGTCCGTCGGTGAGCACCGCAGCGGCGGTCTCGTCGCAGGAGGTCTCGATCGCGAGGAGATTCAGGCGGACGGGTACTCCATCGACGGGGCGCCGCCGACACCGGCGACGTCGATACCGCCGAGGATCGCGTTGAAGCCACGCTTGAAACCGGGCGCGTGAATGCTGTCGCTCCACATGATGACGGCGTCCTCGCCGTTGTCCGTGTAGTACCCGCGGCGGCGCCCGATCGCCTTGAAGCCGAAGCGCTCGTACAGGCGTATGGCATGGTCGTTGCTGTCGCGAACCTCGAGGGTGATCCAGCGAGCGCCGAGCGCGTACGCGCGCTGGATCAGGGCAGCGAAGAGCACTGTGCCGTATCCCTTGGAGTGGTCGCCCGCGCGAACGCCGATCGTCGTGATGTGCGCCTCGAGCGCCACGCGCCACAGCCCCGCATACCCGACCACCTCACCGTCCTGGCGCAGCACGATGTACGACGCCTGCCGGTTCTGCGACAGCTCGCTCGCGTAGGCATTCTTCGGCCACGGCGACGCGAAGACCTGACGCTCGATGGCTTGCACGGCAGCAATGTCCTCGTAGCGCATCGGTTCGACGGAAAGCCGAGGGACGACCTGCATGAACACCCTGAACAAGGCGGCGGTGTTGGTCTTCGCATCATAACCGCGCACTCGAGACGCGGAGGCCGGCCCATGACGGATGTCATGTCAGGTTGCTGACGCCGGGCACTACCCCCTTCCGTCGGTGTCGCCCAGGCTGAGGACATGACACAGCAGCTCTCCGTCCAGCGCCCGGCCGCGTCCTCCGACCGCTCCGCGATCAGCCTCGCCGTCCACATCGACGGCGTATCGCGCTCGTACGGCACCGTGCGCGCGGTCGATGACGTCAGCCTGAGCGTCGGCCGCGGCCAGACAGTCGCGTTGCTCGGACCGAACGGCGCCGGCAAGACGACCACGATCACCCTCCTCCTGGGACTCGCCAGGCCCGACCGGGGAACCGTCGCGGTGCTCGGCATGTCCCCGGAGGACGCGGTCTCGCGCGGGCTGATCGGCGCGATGCTCCAGGACGGCGGGATGATGCCCGGCGTCCAGGTCGGTGAGCTGCTCGCGATGGCGCGGAATCTCTTTCCCGCACCGCTCTCCATCGAGAACACGATCAGCGTCGCGCAGCTCGAGGGTCTCGAGAAGCGGCGGGTGGATCGACTCTCCGGAGGTCAGTCCCAGCGCCTTCGCCTCGCGATGGCGCTCGTCGGTGACCCGGAGCTGCTGATCCTCGACGAGCCCACCGCCGCGATGGACGTGGAGGCGCGACGCAACTTCTGGCACGCGATGCGCGGATTCACCGACCGCGGCCGGACCATCCTCTTCTCGACGCACTACCTCGAAGAGGCGGACGCGACCGCCGACCGCATCGTCCTGATGGCGCGCGGCCGCGTCGTCGCCGACGGGACGCCCGC
>Ga0307374_10003746_pt1 | contig 25764 bp, 23 predicted proteins | sample OX3MG_FD_202532 | JGI IMG/M metagenome (GOLD analysis project Ga0307374, IMG submission 202532) | Soil microbial communities from Risofladan, Vaasa, Finland - OX-3 | ecosystem: Environmental > Terrestrial > Soil > Coastal area > Acid sulfate soil | place: Finland: Risofladan, Vaasa | collected...
GTATTGTTGAATAGATCGTAGACGATCCGACACGGTTAGACATATTATTGTCCTCCTTTGTAGATTTAGTTAGTTACAAACCTATTCTACAAGTCGGAAGTGTCTACGATCTATTTGAGTACCGGCAGTATCCGGCCCTTGTAAAACAAAGCCCGATACAGATTGCTCGAGTGATAAAACGATTCTCCTATTAAGTTCGTTATTTTTGACTACAACTGGTTAAGACGAGTTAGAGCACTTACGGCCTGTTTTATGTGTTGATCTGTTGTTGATCTGCCGAGCGAGAAGCGGATAGACGACTGTGCGTCTTTATCGCTTAGACCTATGGCCTTCAAAACATGTGATGGCTGAGCATTGCTGGCACTGCAAGCAGATCCGGCAGCAGCAAGAATACCGGCTTGTTCAAGTCCAATTAGTACCCGTTCGTTATCTTTTCCGGGCAGAGTCAAGTGAAGGTTACTTGGCAGACGCTTTTTGAGTGTTCCATTGATAAGTGCAGTTGGTATAGATACTTTTAAGTACTGAACAAATTGCTCTTGGAGATTGGCTAGACGTTTAGTCTCAGAGTGGCGGTTTTTTTGAGCAACTTCCAGCGCTTCTGCGAAGCCGATTATTTGGGCAACGTTTTCAGTGCCTGATCTCAAGCCATGTTCTTGGCCCCCACCAGTGAGCAAGGGTTTGATCTGAACACCTGAGCGAACATAAAGACAACCACTTTGTTTGGGACCATATATTTTGCCACCATTGAGAGTCATAAGATCAACACCCAGACTAGATGTTTGGAGACTTAGATTGTTAGCCGCCTGACAGGCATCAGTATGAAGATAAAGTGGTAGGGTAATGCCTTTGAGTTGACGCCTGAGACGAATTTTAGTAATCAGCTGGCTGATGTCTTTTATGGGCTCAATGGTACCTATTTCGTTATTGGCGTACATAATACTGACTAGGAGTGTCCGGTCGTCAATTATTTTTTCGAGGTTTTTTAGGTCAATCAGTCCACCTGGAGTAACTGTTGCCAGCCGAGACTTATATTCCGTTGCCGGTAGACGAACTGATTCATGTTCAATAGCACTAAATACTAGCTTGGCCCCTGGGTAACAACGCATAACTCCGTGAATCGCCAGGTTGTTAGCTTCAGTGCCACCGGCTGTAAATACAATTTCATTGTTGCGGGCTCCTAACCAATGAGCCACCTTACGTCTGGCGACATTTAAATCCTGCCGGACAGAAGCAGCCGGTAAATAATTAGCTGAAGGATTAAAAAAATGTTCCCTGAAATAGGGTTGCATTATTTTTAGAACAGCTGCGTCGATTGGTGTAGCTGCGGCATGATCCAGGTAAATCAGTTGTTGGGGCATCTAAATATTAGGATATAGTAAAAAAGTTGTTGAGCAGTCGCTTAAAATTGAAAATCAGATCTGATTTGGAAGTAATAAAGTCTAGCTGCTTGGTAAAGATTACGCAGCTCTTCTATGCCTACTCGTTGGTAACTATTACCCCCCTGGGACTTCAAAACAAAGTTCGGACGGACATCATAACGAGTGGTAACTATTTGGCGTTTTCCTGTCTGGTCCAGCCATTCTTCATGCCAAACCCATGTGTGCGTGTCTAAACAGAAAAATTGTCGATGATGTCCTTCGGGGATTGAACCAAAAAGCTGACCACCTTTTTTGGCGTACTTACGAATTACTGAACGATAGAGTTCGGCTCGACGTTGCTCAGCTCGTTTGCCTGAGATGATTTTAGGCAGCAAGCTCATCATAAGCCTCCTTAGCTGCTTGTTGAGCTAGTTGGATCCGTTCTAGAGCTTCGGTATCAGGTTGACGTTGTTCGGCGAGATTAAGAGCATTTGTCCCAACTTCTAAGACGGTATCCGTATTAGCCTGCTCGGGTTGGTTGGATGGCTGAGGAGCCTCAGCTAAACTATCTGGGAAAAAGCCCTCAAGTATCTCCAGGGCTTGGCTGACTACACCCAAATAATCTGCTCCAGTATCTTGAAGTTGCTCGTGTGATGATTTAACTTGTGGTTGGAGTGAATCGTGCATTATGACCTCTTGTCTTAAAAACCAAACAGTCGACGGGCATTCTTGGTCGTTTCTGCCGCTATTTCTTCAAGGCTTTGACAGCGCAAGTCAGCTAGAAACTTAGCAATGACACCCACGTTTTTTGGCTCATTGATATTACCACGATAAGGGGTAGGTGTCAAGAAGGGAGCATCGGTTTCTAGAACTAATTTGTCGATTGGAATAGTTTTATAGACATTTAGTTGGGCCTGGTCTTTAGTAAAAGTAGCTATGCCGTTGACCCCTATATAAAGTCCTCGCTTTAGGGCCTGTTGCATATTGGCAGCTGAATCAGTAAAACTGTGAAGAACCCCTGATAGACCGCTAAATTGATCAAAGATAGGCCAAAAATCATCATAAGCCGCTCTGACATGAAAAATAAGTGGCAAGTTATGCTCTTTGGCGAGTTCTATTTGGAATCTTAAAACCTGGGCCTGATCTGCTGGCAAAGAATGTTGATAATAATAATCTAGGCCACACTCTCCGATAGCTACCGTTTTTGGCTGTGACAACAGTTTTTTAAATTCGTCTAGCTTTGGTTTGGCTAGGTTAAGATAATGTCGTGCCTCGTGTGGATGAATGCCAACTGCTGCCCAGCAACTTGGATGAGCTAGGGCAAAATTAACAGCTTGTTGGCTATCAGCAAGGTTGCAGCCAACACAAATCATCCGTTTGATCCCCGCACTATGGGCGTTCTTAAGAACAGCCTTTAGGCTTAGATTAGTCGCTTTTTGCCATGTTTTTAAAGTTTGACCTTCGCCACTATCGGCTTCGACTGATTGAATATGGCAGTGAGTGTCGACTAGCTCCATATCTAGCTTTTTAGGGTAGCCGGCTCTTCGTTTTCGTGTTTAGGGAATAATGTTCCCTCAATTGGCCTAATAATACCTTCACTAAAGACTTTACGTATCCGATCAGTAGTCAAGGGCATAAGGGGTTCAAGCAGATCGGCTATTTCAAGCAGCGAGCTGACTTGATAAGCCAGAACTTCTCGTAAATGCTCTTCGTCTTTACTACTAGCTATTTCCCAAGGTTTTTCGGCGTCAATATATTGATTAAGGCCACGGACTTGGGCCCAGACTTCATTTAGAGCTTGGTCAAATCTACAAGCATCAAGTGCTACTTCATATTGTGCCATATCGTGTTCCGACGGTGGAATGTCACCAATTAAGCCATTTTGGTATTTTTGGATCATGACTGCTGTTCGTTGAACGGCATTACCCAATTCATTGGCTAGTTCGTTGTTATAAGCAGCCTCAAACGTTTCCCAGCTAAAGTCACCATCATCATAGCTAGGAATATGGCGTAGCAGATAGTACCTGAAAGCATCTGCTCCGTATTTGGATAGAACCGTGTTTGGTGACACATAATTGTCTAAGCTTTTGCTCATTTTTTTACCGTCAATGTTAATAAAGCCGTGGACATAGAGCATTTTGGGCAACGGTAGATTAAGCGCCAGCAAAATAGCCGGCCAGATAGCGGCATGAAAACGAATTATGTCCTTTCCTATAATTTGGACATCTGCTGGCCAAAAATGTTTAAAATCATCGTGTTCAGGATAACCCAGCACAGTTATATAGTTCATCAGCGCTTCAAACCAGACATAGATACCCTGGCTCTTGTCGCCAGGGACAGGTATACCCCAGCCAATTTTATCTTTTGGGCGAGAAATACTGATATCTTCCAGGCCAGTCTTCAAAACAGCTAGAATTTCATTTTTACGGCTCTCGGGCACAACGGAGAAACTGCCGGTCTCAATTGCCTGTCGAATTTGATCGTTATATTTAGATAATTTGAAGAAATAATTTTCCTCCTCGATTTTTTCATAGGGACGGTTATGATTTGGGCAAACACCTTTGTTGGCCTTAACCTCGACTTCAGTGAAAAAAGCCTCATCTCCAGTGCAGTACCAGCCAACATATTTCGACTTATAAATGTCAGATGCTAATGCCTTCCAGATCAGCTGAGCTCGCTGTTGGTGGCCAGGATCAGTTGTCCGAATAAATCGATTGTTGCTAATCTCTAAATCTCGAGCTAGGTCGCTGAAACGAGTGGTCATTTGGTCGGCAAAGATTTGTGGTTCAAGCTTCAGTTCAGCTGCTTTTTCGGCGATCTTACCACCGTGTTCATCGGTACCAGTACTAAAAATAACCGTCTTGCCCTGCTGCCGGGCACGGCGAGCAAGTACGTCTGCCATCACAAATTCCATAGCATGACCTAGGTGTGGCTCACCGTTGACATAGGGGATAGACGTTGTTACGTAAAAGCTGTTCATGTCGTTAATAGTTTACCTGTTTACAGGGACAAATAAAAATGCTTCTGTGACCAAATTTGTTTGGTTGATGTTATAAAGGCCGGTCAACATAGTCTTGGCAAAAACGTTCAAAGATTGCATTTGTCCAGCCAAAACCCATTTGACTGGGATAAAGACCTTTAACCGGTGGCTTGTCTGGCGAAACAACATTGTATTTTTCAAGGAATACTTGATGATTGTTATACCAACTGAGATTGGTTTTCAGCCATTTCATAGCGATCCGACGAGCATCTTGATGGTAGCCATAGCGTTCTAGGCCCTTAACAACAATAAAGTGCAGTGGTGGCCAGCCATTAGGATAGGCCCATTGGGTAGGCATACTACCAAACACTAATTGACCGACTGGAAGTACATCTGTGGTTGCTAAGCCACCTTTGTTCTCGAAACGTCTCAGTCCTTTTACCAGCGAAGCTGCTTGCTTGTCGTCAACTAACCCCGCCCACATTGGATAGAAAGTAGCCAAACTGCTAACACTGCCGCGCTTTTGCTTAACATAATTATAGTCATAATAAAGGCCCCTCAGTCGATCCCACATTAATTCGTTAATCTCTTTTTTGCGTTGTGCGGCAAGATCATCCCAGTGAGCCGCTTGGCGCTTGTCGTCAAATATCCTAGCTGCTCTAGCAAAGTCAGTTTCGTACTTATAGAGCAGTGCGTTTAAGTCTACCGGTAGATAGTTGAGTGCACGTCGTCCAAAGCGTGGCGTCATGTCCCAGCCACTCTCGGACTCCGCCAGATCATGTAAGTAGTTGATGTCGTAATAGCGACTCAGGCCATGGTAAACCTGACGTTCATTTGGTTTTTTGACTCCCATCCAAACAACTGAATATTCTTGCTGGGCAACGTCTATGGCTTTCTTGAGCCATTGGTTGTCCATTTTGTATGTCTGGTAAACGTCAAAAATAAAACTTGTTAACAGGGGCGGCTGCGAGCGTCCCATCAAATACGTCCGTGAGGCATTTGGGATTACCTTAAAACGGTTAAAAAGATATAGCAAGTTTTCCAGAATACCAGTTATAAGCTCACGATGATCCTGGTCAAGCATACCTTGAGCCATAAAGTAACTGTCCCAATAATAAAGCTCGTTATAGTCAAAGCCCGTCTTTTCAGTGTAAGACGGCACAAGATATGGCTTAGGCAGACCGAGCAAGCTCTCGTCATCTTTAGGATGAAAACGGGTCACACTCGGCCAAAAGGCCTTAATATAAGCTCTGGCAGCTGATACCGCTTCCGGCGTTAGCTCTTTATCCGGCCGAAAAGACAGCTGCAGAGTCTTACTGACTAGGCTCTTGGCTTTTTCAAGTTTTGACATACTCCTAATAAGCCTAGCCCGCATCAGCCCTGATGGTCAAGGCTTTATTGGTGATAAGCTATCGCTTATTAGCACCGCCGATTAATATTTGACTTATATATCTCTGTTAGTAGCGTCGGTCACGTGAGTCGCGGTCGCGGTTGTAGCCGCCACCGTTACCACCAAAATTGTTTCGTGGTCGATCTTCGCGGGGACGGGCTTCGCTAACAGTAATTGCCCGACCATCTAGTTCTTTATTGTTAAGCTGGTCAATAGCTGCTTTAGCTTCCTCTTCGGAAGACATTTCAACAAATCCAAAACCTTTTGAACGGTTGGTGTCCCGATCGGTAATAACCGATGCTGAAACGACTGTACCGGCTGATGAAAAGAATTCCTTCAGCTGATCGTCATTGACATTCCAGGATAAAGATCCTACGAATAGTTTAGTTGCCATTTAATATTCTCCTTTTTTAACTGCTTGGAGGTAACTTGGCAACGAAACCAGAGTTAGCTGCTCCTCAAAACACTGAACTTATATTCTCTAGAACCTAACTGAACGTTATTAGCAGCTTTTCTAGTCTATCTAATATAACACAAGATTGTCGAATAAAGTAAATTTTTTTAAATATAAAAGACCTCCGAAATATTCGAGAGGCCCAATAATATTGGTGGAGCTGCCGGAAATTGCATCCGGGTCCGCTAGTTTATCTTGGTTAGTCATCTACAGGCTTAGGTCATTTGAAAATCTTGGAGAGCGACTGGTAAATGACCAAAGGGTCGTTCTCCGCAGTTCAAAGTCTTAGCAAGTAATTAGAACAGTATTACTTGAGCGCCCAGAAGATATAAAACGCCTCTTGGGGCTATCTGGTGTCACTCCAGGGCGTTGCTGTAGTTGTTTAGGCTACAGCTGGTGCAAAAGCAAAGCTAGGTGCGAACACGCCAGCTACAAAGGCTTTTGCGCGAGATACAAAGTTTGCATCTACGTTTGTTTGCCGTATAACGCTCAGCAAGCGACCTGCTGATCTAACCGATAAAGTCCAACGTCGAGCTTAAAATTCAGCCCCCGTAAAACTACCTCTATTAGTGGTAGTAAGCATCATTATAGCACTCAGGGCTATCTGTGTCTACCCCTGTTCGGTTAAAGACTAGCAATATGCCGATAACGGCTACTTGTCTCATTTTTACAAACAGCTTTATGTAAAATCTGTAAAGATTCCATAAGTTGCTCAAATTGCTTGTCTGAAAGCTGGTCAAGCATTGGCGCAAAACTACGGCGCATAATTTCGACCGCTGCTTCGGTAACTTTAGTGCCCTTTAAAGTAGCTGCTGTGATATGTCTTCGCCGATTATCTGCGTCGCGTTGGCTACCAAGCAGCCCCTCAGTTTTTAGGAGTCGGATTTGCCGACTTATGCTGGCTTCGGTTTGACCTAAGCTTTCAGCGATGTAGCGCTGATCAACATTAGGATTCCATTGTAAAATCCATAATATCTTAAACTGGCTGAGACCAATGCCCAATTGTTCTTGGAGAACCTGGTCGGTTTGGTGTCCAAGCAATGAAGCTAGGTGCTGTAACAGATATCCGAGATCATTATTTGGGCCCATGTTTAAACTTTACTGCAACAAAGTTAACACATCAAGTATCTAATTCGTAAAAACTATATATAAGTGGTGCCAATCTTTCAAGCTCAAGGACTGAGCCCGTATGTTCGGTTTAATATTAGCTTTATGTAGTTGTGCTTGGACCACTTCACGGGAGAGCGACAGACCAGCACTTAACGAGTTAAGTAATGTTTTGCGGCGTTGTGAAAATCCTGCTCTGACAATTCGAAAAAATATTTTTGTATCAATGTCTGCAAATAGAGCCTGTGGTCTGCGATCTAGAATCAAGACCTGGGAATCTACTTTAGGAGGAGGTGTAAAGTTTTGGGCCTTAATAATTGGACCGCTGGATACTTGCCAAAAATATTGGGCAGTGACACTAAGTAGTGACATTTGTCCGGGTTCAGCTGTAGCCCGCAAAGCAACTTCTTTTTGAATCAGCAGAACACACTTTAAGGGCTGGTTGGGGCTTTCGCTCAGCATGCGAATCAGCTTAGCTGTCAAGTAATAGGGTATATTAGCAACCACCTTGTAGTCTGGGGGTAATTGCGAAAAATCAAAACTTAGAATATCCTGACAAAACACCCTGAGCTTCGGAGTTGGAAATCTTTTTGGTAAATTTAGAGCTAGTTTGGCGTCCAACTCAACTGCCAAGACTTCTCTGGCACGACCTAAAAGTTTTTCGGTGAGCCCGCCTGGTCCTGGTCCAATCTCAAGTACTAATTCATCTGGCCCAATGTCAGCAATGTAGACAATTGCCGAAAGACTAGTAGGATCATTTAGCCAATGTTGGCCTAAAGATTTTTGGGGGCTAAACGCACTCATCAACTAATTGTAGCAAGTGCTCATAAGTTACCAGTTATGATTGTTCAACCAGTGAGCGTATGCGTTATACCAACCGCCGTATCGATTCTGGGCGTATCCGGAACACCATCTCAGTTGTGTGACCGGGTTCGTAGCCCAATCACTGCCGGCACTAGACATTTTAGTGCCCGGGGTCGATTGACAAAGACCATATCCATAGGAAGTATACTGATTGTCTGGTACGGCTGGACAATAGTGCTCACCTTGGGCTTTGGTAGGACACCAACCGGACTCGTGGCTAATAATATAATCGGCGTATTGATAGTCACTGGCTGCTATTCCCGCTAGTGACATATCGCCTTTAATACCGGTCAAACTGGTACCAACCACTACGATCTCAGTAACAGCTGGCTGGATAACAACCTGTTGGATAATAAATCGGTTACCGGTTTGATTGTCTATCTGGTAGGTCGTGACTTGACTACCGTTGGAACCTTGCTGACGAACAGCACTGGTGCCATAGGCAAGTGTTGGGTCTTGAAGGGTCTGAATGGGCATTGGGATAATCTCTGTGAGCGACTCCAGTTTGGTGCCATTTCGGGCAATAAAGATTAATTGATTAGGGGTAATCGGTGTTGTTATGGCCGGTAAAATCTGATCATTACTGGCAAGCTTAATATGTCGTTCGTTTATTAGTTGTCCTACTGTCGAAGCATGGGTTCGCATTAGCACAGGAGTACCGTAGAGATTGACATTGACAGGGGTTGCCCGGTTAATGACCACCTGTTCGCCAATTGCTCCTTGGCGGAGGAAATTACTGGTTGGCTTGGCAGTTACATAGTCTTCTGGATAAACAGTCACCCCGGTCTGGGCAGCAATGCTACGGGGTGTCGTGGCGGCACTAAAAGTAAAATTATGCATACCATTATCGACAATCTCTACCGGTAAGGCACGATAAATATTGATTCGAAATTCATCTTGATCTATTGGTGTGCCAAGTGCTGGTTCAACGACATCACCCAAATTGAGATGTAAGTGCAGCTTACTAAGCAAGGCACCGACAGTTGGTTCATGACTCGGTACAATTTGTTGTACATGGTCGTGTGAAATAATAACTATCTTGGCATTCTCTATCATCGGTAAACGATTGGTATGGCGAGCCAGTAAATAAATACCTCCGGTTAGAATAATAAGCAACAAAAGGGTAACGACTGGCACGGTATAGGGGTGACGGCTAACAATTTTGGCTTGTCTAATATGCCGTGGCAAGCGGACACGTCGAAACTTGGCAAATTTTACCCAGATCTTATCGGACTTGTTTGACATACTCTTTGAGACCTTATAGCGACTAATGATTATCAGACACAACCGCCTGCTCTCTATAAGGTTATCGATTTATTGTAGCAAAAACGACCCATCTCGGCCAGGTTACTGATGTGCTAACTTGTTAGTTGACTTTATAATTTCTCAATAGGAGCAAAACTAATATTAAGCTTCTTGGCGCCTTTACCCTTAAAATAAATAACCGCTCTGTCACCATCAATCTCAAGTACTGTGCCGCTACCAAAAAGCTCGTGACGCACACTATCTCCCTCATATAGATCAGGAACATATCGTGGCTCATCTAACATACCGCTATCAGTAAGTTTAAGGCTATTATCCTCGGCTGGCTGGGATTGAAAAGAGTCAAATAACTGCTCGGGCTGAGATAGTTGTGCATCGATTTCAGACAGAAAACGACTAGGTGGATTGTGTTGCAACCCACCATAAAGCAGACGGCTAGTGGCGTAGATCATATAAAGCTCTTGTTTAGCACGAGTCATGCCAACGTAACATAGACGTCTCTCCTCCTCCATGGCAAATTGATCATAGAGTGATCTCGAGTGCGGAAAAATACTTTCTTCCATGCCACTTAAAAAAACAACCGGGAACTCCAAGCCTTTGGCGGCGTGCAGAGTCATAAGTGTGACGGCATCATTACCAAAATCGGCGCCGTCTATATCACTAACTAGACTAATTTCTTCTAAAAAGCCCTCTAGACCAACCGATTGATATTCTTGGGCAACACTTAAAAGTTCACGGACGTTTTCCTGACGAGCCTCGGCTTGCGGAGTGCCGTCATCCAGATAATGCAGATAATCAATTCGTCGCAGTAGTGAATCAATAAGGCCAGTTACTGACGTGTTGTTCATTACGGCTTTAAGCGATCCTAGAATGTCTCCTAATTCAGCAAAACTTTTGCGAGAACGGGCTGTTATATCAAGACATCGTTCAACTTGAGCTAAGGCTTCGGATAAACTAAGTTTTTGCTGTTGGCTCCAAACCATGAAACGTTGGAGTGAAATAGTACCAATACCCCTAGCTGGAACATTAACAATCCGCTCAAAACTAATGCGATCATTTGGCTGAAAGATTAGTCTTAAATACCCCAGGATATCCTTAATTTCTTTTCGGTCATAGAATCTTACACCACCGACCACGCGATAAGGTATCCCATGATGCACAAAAGCCTCTTCAATTGAACGACTCTGAGCATTGGTCCTATAAAAGACAGCAAAGTCAGCATAATGCCGATGTTGATTGTCTATAGCTGCCCTAACACGTCTAATAATAGCTTCACCTTCTGCTCGTTCACTGTTCACTTGCACAACCTGAACCGGCAGACCGTCATTCGCTGCAGTCCACAACTTTTTTTCGGAGCGCTGAAGATTTTTACTAATAATGGCGTGGGCGGCATCAAGAATATGTTTGGTTGAGCGATAATTTTGTTCAAGTTTAATGACCACACAATTTTTATAGTCTTTCTCAAAATTTAAGATGTTGCGAAAGTCTGCTCCTCGCCACGAATAAATACTTTGCCAGTCGTCTCCTACTACAACAATGTTTTTCTGACTATTAGTTAACAACTTTATTAATTTATATTGGGCTCTGTTTGTATCTTGATACTCGTCAATCATGATGTACTTGAATTGATTTTGCCATTTTTCTCGAACCAAGGAATGATTTTCGAGCATACTGACTGTCCGATTGATAAGATCATCAAAGTCTAGCCCTGAAGCCTGTTGCAGTATTTCCTCATAAACAGGATAGACCTTGGCTGCAGTTTTTTGAGCCAATCCGTTGGCCTCTAGAGCATATTGGCTGGGCATAAGCATTTCATTTTTAGCTCCACTAATGATTGCCGCTAGTTGACGAGGAGGCCAGGCCTTTTCGTCTATTTGCAGACGTCTAGCAGCCTGCTTAATAGCTGCCAACCTATCGGCCTCATCAAAAATGACAAAGTTACGGGATAGGCCGATTGCGGCTGCTTCCAGACGCAGCAGTCGTACACAAATACTATGAAAAGTACCCATGTAGGGCATAAAACTACGGTTGTCGGGATTCTGGCCAAGCAACTGGGAAACACGTTGACGCATTTCTTTGGCTGCTTTATTAGTAAAAGTAACCGCTAAAATGTTATGGGGAGTCGCTTTTTGAGTTGCAATCAGATAAGCAATGCGGTGAGTAAGAGTTTTTGTTTTACCACTACCGGCTCCAGCCTGTATCAACATTGGACCATCAGTAATTTCTACTGCCCGACGTTGTTCAGGATTTAAACCTTGAAGTAAGCTTTCTAACACCTAATCATTCTATCAAAAACAGTAACCTTTAGAGCCGGGCCTTAGCAATAAATACTCCTAATGGAAAAAGTGGGTTAGTGATTGTAAGTTGCCAAGATGAATTAGCTGAGCATCTAATGCCATGTCAACCCAAGCTGCACCAAGAACAACTGCCAATATTAAGCCGATTACTATATGTTGTTTTGTCCGCCGTTTTTCGACTGAGTTAATTGGCAAAAAATATTGTTGGCTGTTAACTAGTTTTTGAACTGCTTCTCTATGCTCAGCCGCAGCTTTATTTTCAGCAGCTTTGGCTTCTGATAATTCCTCAGGTGATTTTTGGGGATCGTCTTTTACATTTTGTTCCTTTTGGTCGTCTGTTTCATCGGCTTTTGGTGGGACTGACTCAGCTGGTATTGATTTAGGGTCAGACTTGGGTTGATCGTCCTTTGGTTTTTCTGCCTCACTCGCATCGGCAACTTGGTCATCTACTGCTCCTGGGTGGTCTGAACTTTCTGAATTGTCTTTCTTGACACTAACGGTTATATTTTGGCTATCGGCTTCTTTGGGGGGTTTTTGATCTGTGGCCACTTTCTCTTCAACATCTTTGGGGGTTTCATCACTGACCACCGGTTGGAGCTTAAGCTCACCGTGTAATTTATTAACGCCTTCGGTTGTTTCAACCGGCGGGGTAGGAGTACTTTTTTCGTCAAGTGTCATCATTGGATCTTTAAGGACAGGCCGGTTGGTAACGATTATTGGCCGAGCCGAGGCCGTCGGGGTCGCTTGACCAGGTTTAGAAACGTCAAATACTTTATCGTCTGTTGATTTAGAACTACTCATGATCTTTTTTTACCTCGTGTTTTAAACGGTAAGCCGCATCGACGATGGCAGCAAACTGCTGATAATTAATACTGGCTGCACCGACTAAACAACCATCACAGCCTGGTATCGCTAGATAGCCAGGAGCCAGATCGGCATCAATGCTACCTCCATATAAGACCCGAACTCCTTCCGCCGTATCAGACCCATAAAGTTCTCTGATCTGCAAACGGATAAACTGAATTACTCGGGTAATATCATCTGGTTTGGCCAGGTCGCCGTCAAATGTACTGATTGCCCAAACTGGCTCATAAGCAACAACCACTTTTTCGATTTCTTGGCTAGTTAGATTACTGAGTGCTGTTGTTAGTTGATCGTGAATAACTTGCTTGGTTTCACCAGCTGCTCGCTCCGGTTTTGTTTCGCCAACACATAAAATCGGTACGATCTGATTACGGATAGCAGCCGCAACTTTATCTCTAATCATCTCTAGGCTTTCATTAAAGTAAATCCGACGTTCTGAATGACCTATTAATGCATACTGGACTAGATTGCGCAGCATTGTGAAACTTACCTCGCCCGTAAAAGCCCCTTCGTCTTTAGCAAAGGCATTTTGGGTAGCTAAGCGGAATTTGCGATGATCTATTTGCAAACTTAGAGGCTGTAAGCTTAATAAACTAGGAGCTAGTACAACTTCAATCTCACGGTGAATAGGTATGTTTTGATGCAGTCTGTGCAGCAACAGACTGGCCTCAAGAGTATTAAGATGCATTTTCCAGTTGCCAACGATTAATGTTTTTTTCATAGTATTTATGCTTATTTGTATTGTAACATCAATCTTTATCGATCAGTGCCTCGACACCTGGTAGTTTTCGGCCAGCCATTAGTTCCAGACTGGCTCCGCCACCGGTTGAGACATGATCAAAAGCCTTGATCAATTTACGGTTTTCAATGTAGCCGACTGTGTCGCCTCCCCCTACCAAAGTAAAAGGACGATGGCCGAATTGTCCAAGCATAGCGTCAATAACCAATTCCGTTCCGTGAGCATATGGCCCAATAGGTCCTTGCAAACCATTTGTTTCAGTAACGCCCATCGTGCCATTCCAAATAACTGTATTGGCTAGTTGCATCCCTCCAGCAATAAATGAGCCGCTAAAAGGACCAATGTCTAGAATCATTTCATGATCATCAATTCGGCTTGCTCTAAGAGGTGGCTGATGAGGATAATTCTCAATGTCAGCAATTACATGGGCACTCCAGTCTACGATTCGGGTTGGGGTAGCTTTATCGATTGTCGAGGCTACTACTCCATCTCTGGGGATAGCAAAGATGAAATGTTGTTCTTTGGCCTTGGCTCGAGCCTTTTTCATTATTTCTTTAGCCAGCGGAATTTCGTCAGACTCAACTAAACTATCGGCTACGTCAATAGCCTCGGCTTTTAAAAAGGTGTTGGCCATCGCTCCACCAATAGCTACAAAATCAGCGATCTCAATAAAACGATAGAGGACATCGATTTTATCAGCTATCTTGGCACCACCAATAATAGCCATCAGAGGCCGTTTGGGGTTTTCCATAACACTAGTGATTGTATCGACTTCTTTTTCCAGCAGTAAGCCAGCGACACTTGGTAGGTGACGAGTAATGGCATCGGTGCTAGCGTGTGCTCGGTGGACAACTCCAAAACCATCTTGGACAAAAAGATCAGCTAATTCGGCCAATTGAGAAGCGAAATGATCATCATTAGCTTCTTCCTGTTTATGGAATCGTAGGTTTTCTAGGAGAAGAATTTGTCCGCTACGTAGCTGTGAGGCTGTCTTCTGAACCCGAGGACCGATGCAATCAATAGCAAAAATAACATCTCGATCAAGTAGCTGCTTCAATCTTTTGGCTACCGGGAATAGACTATTAGCAGTGTCATGAGGTCCAGTTGGACGACCAAGATGAGAACAGATTATTAGTTTTACGTTGCGCTTTAGTAAATAATCTATAGTCGGCAAGGACTGTTGAAGACGGTAATCGTCTGTAATCTTGCCGTTTTTTATCGGCAAATTATAGTCAGTTCTAAGTAGCACCGTTTTGTCTGAAAGATCAATGTCTCGAACAGTTTGTTTGGTAAACATTTAGCTTAGACCACCCCCTTAGATGCTTTATTCCAGCAGCCGTACTTTGATAGTATCTGTTGTGCCGACAACACCGGGATAACGTCCAGAGGCTGTGACTACCATGTCCCCGTGTTCCAGAACTTTATTCTTGCGCAACCAGTCCGTTAATTTTTGAGCGGCATGTGGATCGACCGGACGAACATAGCTTTTAACATCATAAACTATAGCCAGCTGTTGAGCCGTACGAGCATCGGAAGCTACAGCTATTAGTGGAATGGTCGACCGTCTGGAAGCAATTTGAAGAGCTGTGGCACCTGATTTGGTCTCGGCAACAATTGCTTTAGCCTTTATGTTCTCGGCCAAATTAATAATCGCTTTGCTGATTGATGCCTGACGACTATGGTCCTCTTTATCCGTAAATGGACTCTGAAATGGAACATGTTGTTCGGTGTAAAGAATAACTCGTTTCATAACTTGAACAGCATCCAGGGGATAGGCACCATTGGCAGTCTCATCACTTAGCATCACACAGTCGGCGCCAACCATAACGGCTGTAGCTATGTCAGATACTTCGGCTCTTGTCGGTTCTGAAACCTCGGTCATACTAGCTAACATCTGGGTGGCAACAATCGTCGGTTTGGCATAACGCTGTCCTAGACCAATAATCTGGCGCTGAACAATCGGCACACTTTCAGCCGGTGTTTCAACGGCCAAGTCGCCTCGGGCAATCATGATAGCATCACTTGCTTCAACTATGGATTCTATATTGCTAACTGCTGCCCTTGTTTCAATTTTGGCAATAATTTTGGCACTACTGTTCATTGTTTTAAGTAACCGTCGCAATTGCTCAATATCTTCAGCCGTTTGAACAAAACTAAGCGCTATATAGTCAATATCTTCACCGGCTCCGTAAACCAGATCAGCTCGATCCTTTGCAGTAATAATGTCTCCACTAAAGTCGGTATCCGGCAAATTAATACCTTTTCGCTTGATTAAAAGACCGTCGTTTTCAGCCCGGACATAAACAATTCCCTGTTGTACGCTTGTTATAGTAGTCCGCACTTTACCGTCATAGAGATACAAACGCTCACCGCGCTTAACTTTATGACTTAAATCATATTGAAGGGGTAAGTGACCACTTTCGGCATAATTAGTTTGGTAGCCAAAACTTAGGCTTTGGCCTTTAGCTACATTAACAAGACCATCGAAATCACCAAGTCGGATCTTTGGTCCTTGTAAATCTTGGATAATGGCTACTGGTTTACCAGCTGCTTGGGCCGCCTCGCGTATCCACTTTATTTGCCTTGTTCGTTCTTGGTGCGTGCCGTGACTGAAGTTAAGCCTAAGCCCGTTGGTCCCAGACTCAATAAGCGCCAGAATTACTTTGTAACTATCGGTCGAAGGACCAATTGTGGCAATAATTTTTGTCCGTTTAAAATTCTTTAGGGGCACCTTAGGTACCGTATCGGTCGCGTCCATATTCTGCTATCCCCACCATATAGTCATTAAATATCTCTTCCTCTTTAAGTATATATACTGTATCTGTGAATACAAACGCTTTTTAAGTACTTAGGTCTTTAGGGGGTCGTTTAAATCTTTTCTTGAATATACTTAACGAGAGACACAATTTTAATTGGTAGAGGCCACAACCGCGGTTTACTTAGACCTTGCGTGACAGGGGTCAATAAAAATGTTAGTATTGACCAGATAAAAACAACTTTAGGCCCCATCGTCTATCGGTTAGGACATCAGGTTTTCATCCTGGTAAGAGGAGTTCGACTCTCCTTGGGGTCACCAAATGAGAAATTGCTAGTAGTTGCTAGTGCGAGCACCGGACTCACTCCTGTAAAAAGGGGGGTTTCTGGTTTTCGACTTTTTATTTCTTCGTAGGTTGGTAGCTTATCGAATATTGCCCCGAAAAACTGCGCTCTTTTGATCGGATCAATCTGTTGGAGTAGTAGTTTATCGAGGTTTTCGACAAAATATTTGACCCGTGCCAGTATCTTACCGATATTGACTGGTTTCTTACTCTCGAGCTCGGCTTTTTTACCACCGAGTACTGTTATTTGCTTCTCTATCTTCATAATATCCTCCTCCATATATTTAATTGCCGTATCACTAGACAGCACCTTTATCTTATTAACACTTACCATAGCCTGCTGTTTGAGCTCCTCGACCCGATTATCTAACGCTTGAATGGCCACAGAGTACTCGGTGTTGGTGCGTTCCCAAGCTACTTCGATGGTCGCATAGAGCTTCTCTAAGCGGTCAGGGGCTATTTTAAAGTTAGCAACGTACTGAATAACGCTGTCCTCAAATTCTTGCTTTGGCACTCGGAAGTAATGTCCTCGTTTGTCACAATGATAAGCTGGGTAATACTTACCATTTTTGCCACGCGGTGCACTACCAAGCAAGGGCTTATTGCACTGGGGGCACAGAATGAATTTCTTATAGGGGAAATCTGGGTTACGTTTGCCTTTATTAGCTAGATACTCAGGTGCAGCTTTGTCCTGAATGAAAACTTCATTGTTCTTACCCTCAATAATGACGCGTTTGCCCTTATTCGCTTTGTTGAAGAGTTCAATTGAAACTAGGCCATCAAACATACACTTTACTGGTTGATTATTCGTCCATTTCTCTCTATTTACACCGGCATAAATAGGATTACGTACCAGGCGCCACAGATGCCGTTCATTGAGTGGGTTGCCGCCAGTTTGTTTAATTATCTTACTGGGGTCTGTTTTGCTACGGATATATTTAATACGAGTCGTAAAGCCAAGGTCATTGAGCTTCTCGACGATCTCTCGATCGGTGTAACGGCCACTGGCTCTAAGTTCAAACATTTGTATCATAAACTTGGATTCCTCGGGCTGGGGTCTCAGAATAGTACGCTTACCGTTTACAGTATCAATTTTCTCACTCATAAGGCCGTAGGGTGCACGACGCATCCAGTAGCCCATTTGGGTATAGCGTATCTCAGCGCCAATCATACGGCTCATAATGTCGCGTAACTCGTCTTTGGAACGTTCTGCCTCGAGTATCTCGGACTTTTTACTAGGAGAATAGACGCTCCACTTATACTCAAACCCTAAGTGATCAAGAGTATTCACTTTCTCAGAACGAATAACACCGTAAATATCGACTAGACTCACGCCATTATTATCAAGCTGGGTTTTGAGCAGGTCGTATGACAGTGAGCCACCCCGCGTAAAGCGATCAATAGACTTGATGATAAATAGTTCAATTTTGTTTTTAGGCTTCTTGCAGTAATCGATAGCTTCCTGCATGGGCTGCTGTTCTTTGCTAGCAGATTCCAAAAAGACAAAGAATTTTTTAATAACAATGCCTTGGGTTTGTGCAAAACGCTCGATTTGCTCTTTTTGGGCCCCCGGCGAGTCACCATCAGTACCTTGCTTCGAGGTAGAAACACGAATAGTTGCCACCGCGTTTTTGTTGGCTACAGAGTTTTGCATGGTGTTTCTCCTGCCTGTTCGATTAGCTCATCCATAACTAGCTCTAGCAGTAAGTCAGCGATTAACGATAGCTTATTGTCTTCAGACAAAGCCATAGTCTCTGGCTGTTTTGGTCTATTTAGCGAACCCTTTGTTCTACCCATCTTGTTACCCTCAATAGATTAATACTATCCATATATGTATTAGTATACTATGCCTTTTATGGATAGTGCAAGAGTTTTATGACATGATTTCTGTGGAAAAAGTTTGTCATCATGGGCTATGACAATATCTTGCGTTGTTCTATCTGTTGAGTTAAAATATCTGTGTTATCTACCTTATAAATAATAGGAGTAGGAGGGGTAGGCAGTAATTAAATACAGGTCACAAATAAATACAATACCCAATACTCACTACTCACAACTACACTTAACTTAAATCACTACTTACTATCAAAACTACGAAACTACCATGAAACTATCACCCATCACCGCAAAACAACAAGCCATACTAAAACACCTATATAGATATAGATTTCTTAATCGCATTCAGATACAAGCACTAATGGGTCATAAGAATAATCGACGTATCGCTGAGTGGCTTAAAGATCTAAGGGATAAACAGTACCTCGAATGGATCTATGATGGAGATAACTTTGTCGAGAAAACCAAGCCAGCTATCTACTACCTCGGTCTGAACGCTATACGCTGGTTGCGGGAGAACGAAGACTATCCACCAGAAGAGCTGCGTAAGCGCTACCGGGAGTCATCACGCCAACCTGACTTTATTGGTAGATGCCTGCTTATCGCTGACTGTGGCATTAACCTGGAAAGCAAAGTGGTCGGCAGGACGCACTACGGCTTCGTAACCGCTGCCGACTATGCTGACACGGATAACGAGTACTGTTTCCTGGGTGACCTGAAACCAGACTTATGTTTTGAGAAACAGACACCTAAAACCAGGGCCAGCTACTTGCTGGGGATCTTTGACGCAAGCACTCCCCGCTACATGGTTAAGAAACGACTTAAGGATTATGTAACCTATTTGAGTGATGGTGAATGGGAAAGAGAGACTGGTGATGACATACCACCAATTGTACTGTTGGCTTGCCCCACCAAAGTCGATCTGATCTATGCCAAGCGCCGAACCCGTAAGCTGCTGGAAGATGCCCAGGAGGATGAGAATGAGGAGATTCGTATTCGGTTTGCAACTGTTGAGCAGGTTAAGCTTGAGGGAGTTACTGGGATTATTTGGGAGGAGGTTTAGCCACCAATTCTTAGTCGAGCAGTTTAACGCCGTTGCTCAGGGCAACCAAGCTAATCTCGGTTATGCTCAACAACCTCTATCCAGTTAATGTGGTAGAGGGCCTAGTCTCTGCTTCGCGGTCCAGACGCTGCACGTTGCAATAGGAAGTTCACCTCGGCCTTGGGCGAACAGGCGGCGAGCCTGTCTATGAGGGCGTTGCGGGACCTGCGCCGCTGCGGGCACTGTTCGAGCTGCTGGCCCGCCCGCTGGGACAGCCCCGCATACCAGGGGTGTGTTTCGGCCGGTATCGGTTGAACGTGAGATCCCAGCCGACAGACTCCGGCGAGCCATCAGCTTCGGTATCGATTGTTGACGTTTCCAGCGCGGGACGCCCCGGCGCTTCGCCGTCAGAACATGAAAAGACGGTAAACACCAAACAGTTGGCGCGTACCAGTTGAACTTTTGTTATGTTACTTGCAATGCACATACAATTTGCTTATTCTTAATGTAATGATAAGCGTAATCGGGTAGCAGCTGCCAGTACTACTGACGAGGGACGAGCCCTATATGGGGAGATCATCGATACATGCGATGGGGCTGTGGACGCATACAATGCCGGTAACTTCTGCCTGCGCCTGGATTGTGGGCTGAGTGCCGGCGTAAGTGTCGACGGAAATCCCGGGACAGCTGGGGAATGTGCCGCAGCAAAAAGTCCTAGTAACGTTCAGTTAATCGATACTGCTATCTAGCTGGAGCAGCTCCTGGACGTACCGTAAGAAGGCTGCAAGAATGCAAACCCCCTTGACCCACAACCCCTAATGCTTATACCATAGAACTAATACTTATTGAGCTGTATACATTGAGGCTGGATACTAAATGACCATCCTTGTATTGGAAGAGATTCGGGCGTTGACTAACATAACCGTTGTTACGTATACTAAATTAGTATACAATCTAGAGTGTGAGATCATAATGCGTACGACCATGGGCTCAATAAAGGTTATATAAATAAAAATGTTAAACGACTTCACTAATCCACTCCTGCCAACCTCAGAAAATGTTGGGGGTGGGGCAACATTAGCAACCTTCGGTGCTGCCAGCCCAGTAGTCGGGTCTGTAGACACAGCACAGGCCAAGAGTAGCCAAACAGATACCAAAAACACACCTGAGAATCTGTCGCCAGGCAAGCCACATCATCGGGGACGCTGGCTACTATTGCTTATAGCCTTATTCTTGGTCTGGCGAGGTATTGCCGCCGTCCAGGCCGCTTCCACTCAGCCCGGCCGCAGTCTGGCGGCCCGCTTTATCAGCAGCCTGGTCTTCCAGGGGCCGCCGGGTGTACACGGTTCGCCAGGCCCGACAGGACCATCCGGGCAGGACGGCCAACCAGGCCAGATCGGCGTCAGTGGTGCTACCGGTAGCCGTGGCTTGTCAGGCGCTAACGGCGCCCAGGGGGCACAGGGTTCGCAGGGTATACAAGGTATCCAAGGCGTGGCCGGTTCTAACGACTGTATCGCCGGGGTCTGTGTCTCCCGCCAAGCCACTAGCCCTGGTACGGCTGAAGCCGGTAACCTCAATATTACCGGTGGCGTCATTGCCGCCACCCTGGCCGGCAGTGGCTCCGGTATTACCAATGTAGATGCCAGCTACCTTAGTGGTTTTAACGCCGGTTACTTCACCAATGCTTCCAACATCAGCAGCGGTACCCTGGCCGACGCCCGGCTCAGTGCCAACGCCACCCTGCAGGGCAACAGCTTCAACGGCGCCAGCCAGTTAGTACAGCTTACGGCTGGTGGTATACTGCCGGTCCTATCTGGTGCTAACCTGACCAATGTTAACGCTGCCACACTGCAAGGTAACAGCAGCAGCTACTTCACCAATGCTTCCAACATCAGCAGCGGTACCCTGGCCGACGCCCGGCTCAGTGCCAACGTCGCTTTACTCAATGCTACCCAGACTTTTATCGGTGCTATCACCCTATCGGCGGCTGGCACCGCCCTCAGCGTCACCAATAACGTCACTATTGGCGGAACGCTGGGTGTTACCGGCCTCAGCACCCTCGGCAGCCTAAGTGTCACCGGCAGTACCACGCTGGCCAGCCTAAGCGTTACCGGTAACGCTACTGTTGGCTCTCTGACTTACGGCACTAGTATAACCAGCAGCTGCAGTGGCCTGACCGGCTACATCTGGGTACCCGGCAGCTCTAAATACGGCACTCTGCCGGGCTTTTGTGTCATGAAGTACGATGCTTCCAATGACGGCAGCGGCAATGCCGTCTCCGTACCGAATGTCTTGCCTTGGGTTAGTATATCTCAGCAGACAGCCGAAACCACCGCGTCTGCCGTCTGCAGTGGCTGTCACCTCATAACCGACAACGAATGGATGACCATCGCCGAAAATGCCCTGTGGCAAAACACCAACTGGTGTAATAGTGACGGCTCGCTCTGCAACAACGCCCCCGGCACGACTGGCAAGATCCTGGCCAGCGGCCACAATGACAACTCACCGGCTCAGGCTCTGACGGCCAGCAGCGACGACACCCAAGCTTGCTATGGTACTGTTACCGCTGGTGTTAATACTGTCTGCGGCAGCACCACCGGCACCCAGAAACGTACCCTCACCCTCAGTAATGGCAATATCATCTGGGACATTGGCGGCAACGTCTGGCAGTGGACCGACTCTTGGATCCTGGGTAATGACCAGCCGATGACCGCAACTGCTGGTTTTGCCTGGAATGACTATACGGCCATTACTCAATTTAAAGGTCTGCAATATCTTAACCCAACTGATATGGGCTGGAACTCCACTCAAGGACTAGGGCAGATCTACAGTGAGAATTCTACGACTAACGCTATCCAATACGCGTTCCTACGCGGCGGCAGTTGGGCCGATGGCAGCGATGCTGGAGCTTTCTCGCTCGCTCTGAGCGCTGCGCCGACGTATACGGACAACAACTTTGGGTTTCGCGTCGCCAGGTAGATCATCTTAAATCTAGCATCTCCTAGCCTACCGGAGGCAGGCCGAAAGCAAAATTAATAGGTGGGCACGTGACTTTATTTGACCAAATAACCGACTTCAATAACCTTTACGCCGCCTATAAAGCCGCCGCCGGTGGCAAGCACGATCGAGCCGAGGTACTGCGCCATGACCTGCACGCCGAGAAAATTCTCTGGCAACTGCAACGCCAACTAAAAGCTGGCAGTTACAAGCACGGCAAGTATCGCACCTTTAAGGTTTATGATCCCAAACAACGCGATGTCTCAGCCGCGCCATTTACCGATAGAATAGTGCACCACGCCTTGGTTCGCCAGATTGAGCCGTTGTTTGAGCGGATATTTATCGATGACTCCTACGCTTGTCGCCGTGGCAAGGGGACACACGCGGCGGTTCTGCGTCTACAGCATTTCCTCCGCTCGGCTCATGACAAATATGGTGATTTTTATGTATTACGGGCAGATATTCGTAAGTTTTTTGCCAGCATTGACCATCGTATTCTATTACAACTCCTCAGCCAACAGATTCATGACGCGAAGACGCTTGAACTATGCACGCAAATAATTGGTTCTTACCACGAGCCAACTGAAGATCCGCAAGTGGTTTTGGGGCTGGGGTTTCCTCTCTCTCGAGCCTCCCAACATACCAAGTCGAGTGTGGTAAACCAAGCGGTCGGTCAGCCGATTGGCAACCTGACCAGCCAGTTATTCGCCAATATCTACTTGAACCACTTGGATAAATTTGTAAAACATTGTTTGCATGAGCACTATTACTTACGCTATATGGATGACTTTTTGATCATCCACCCCTCCAAACAGCACCTGGACGAGGTAAAGCTTTCACTTTCAAATTTTGTCGGCGGAGAGTTGGCGCTAAGCTTGCACCCCAAGAAGACCAATATCCACAAGTTTGTTATTCGCGAGCGGTTTGTCGGCTATGATGCGGAGATGTTTGTACGCCGTCTGTCTCGGCCGACCGTGGAACGCTTTATGCGCCGTTTGGCACGGACACGCCGCCAACAGGGCGAAATCGCGGCCCAAGACAGTTGGCAGCAGTTTCAGGCCTATGCCAGTTTTGCCCATGCCAAAGGTCTGCTAGAGGCAATTAATCCATTTAAAGTTGCTGGTGGTGGCCATGACGATTAAGGTTTACAATTTGGTTGGGCAACACAAGCTTATGGCGCGCGTTCAAACGCGGCGGCAATTGGAACAATGGCAGCAATGCTGGAGCATTCTCGCTCAATCTGAACAATGCGCCGACGAATACGAACAACAACATTGGGTTTCGCGTCGCCAGGAGCTTCAGGCTCCACCAGAAGCTGGCTTTACCAATTTCTGGCTGCAAGAATGGTGGTCAACTAAGGTTGCCGCCAGCGTGCATGATGATCTCCCGTTTGTGCTGTCCAAGCCTGTGGGCTCGATGCTTAGCAGGCTAAATATGACAGTCGGGGGCGAATACTCACCACGTGGTGGGCTTTTGCTTCTGGCGCAGGTGTTTATTCGTGGATAAGCTCGTTGTCTTCCGCAAAACTTGGGAGTATTTGTTTTGGCTGCGTCCGACAGTAGAGCGCTTCAGTAAAGTCCACCGCTATAGCCTGGGCATAGAGATGCAAGGAAGTGCCATGCAGTTGTTACGGATAGTAATTGGGGCAAACTATGCCAATGAAAAGTCCGATCTGATTGAGCGGGCACTGGTTGAGCACGAAGTCCAGTGAGTATTCCTGCGGTTATCTTTTGAATATAAGTTACTCAGCCCCCGGCAGTTTGAGTTTAGCTCAGCCAAGTTAGACGAGATTGGGCGGTTGCTGCGCGGCTGGCAGAAGCAATCAAAGTCAGCTGAAACAACAAACTGAATTGGCCTCAGGCTCCGTGTACTGTCCCTGAGTCATCCGATTTTGTTTTCTTCGGTTTTTGAGCGGTCTTATTGGCTGTTTCAGACTGTTTCTTTTTCGTCCTCTCCTCTAATCTAAACAACTCCTCCATGTACGCCTCAACAGTTGCTTTGGGCGTCCCGTATTGCTCTTGGCTGTAGGCAATAACTTCGTCTCTGACAGTATCTGAACCTACAACGTCCAACGGTACTGTCATACCTGAAAAGGCGTCCTCACTCTCATCGGCGGTAGTCTTCATGAAGAAGTGGTACGGTGCCAGGTTGACGATATCGCCGCGCTCAACCACTGGTTTCATGAACGGCAAGATAAAGGCTTCATCATCAGGGCTACTTTTCAGGGCAATGATAGTATGGGCATTACCAGCCATGACCTTTAGAATAGCTTTATCTTCTATCTGAGCGATATTCTGGTGCGAAACAATCAGAGACACCCGGAACTTGCGACCTTCACTGGTAATCTCTGCAAATCTAGGTGTAGCGAAGTTCTGAAACTCATCAACATAGAGAAAAAAATCACGTCGTTGTTTTTCCGGGATCTTAGTCCGCTGGTAGGCCGCCATCCAGATGAAAGATGTCAGAATCGTACCAAAGAATGTACTTTGATCTTCACCAATATCACCCTTAGACAGATTAACCAGTAATATCTTGCCCTCATTCATAATATCAGCGATACGCAAGGTACTGGTTTCTTGCATCAATATATGCCTCGACATCTTGGTGGTAATAAAATGACCTAGGCGGTTGGTTAGTGGTTGGGTAACATTAGATAGTTGCATGCCACCCATTAAGGCAAACTCTTTTTGCCAGAACTGTCTAAGCACTGGGTCTTTTAGAGTTTTAGCTACTGCTCGCTGGTATGGCCTATCTGTTAGAAGGCGCTGGATGGTATATAAGCTTGGATCCGGTGTCTGTAGAGCGGTCAGAGTGGTACTGCGCAGTACATGCTCCATACGTGGCCCCCAAAGCTTTTCGTCCGCCAGCTTGGCAAAAACGGATAACACGTTACTAGTGATCCACTGCTGTTTGTCGTCCTCGTCGTCAAACTCCAGCCCTGGATCAAGCAGGTTTAGGCCAATCGGGAAGTCGCGGTCAGAAGGGTCAAAGACGACTACGTCCTGGCGTCGATGCTCGGGAACAATACTGAGCAACTCCTGGAACATATCGCCATGCGGATCGAGTACGGCTAGGCCTTTACCACTGACCATATCCTGGTAAATAGAGCTCGTCAGCAAGGTAGTCTTACCGGTACCAGTTTTACCAATGACGTAGGTATGTTTGCGGCGTTGCTCAAGGGTTAAGCCAATTGACTGGGTTGTACCACCGTGCTGGTTCACGCCCACCAGCACATCCAACTGCGCATCACTGTGACTGATGGATAGCGGTGCCGGTAGCTCTCGGCTCCGGCTTTTGACTAACCCCTCGGTCTTGGTGAGATCGGTATTAGGAAAATGATACAGGTCAGATAATTCGGAGCTAGACAGTATGGTTGGCTGGCTAAGATGATGCGAAGATAAGACTCGATCCTTGAACCTCGTGAAATGCTGGGTATCAGTCGTAATGTACGGCATGTCGCTGCGCACCCGGATAG
>Ga0307374_10003747_pt1 | contig 25764 bp, 22 predicted proteins | sample OX3MG_FD_202532 | JGI IMG/M metagenome (GOLD analysis project Ga0307374, IMG submission 202532) | Soil microbial communities from Risofladan, Vaasa, Finland - OX-3 | ecosystem: Environmental > Terrestrial > Soil > Coastal area > Acid sulfate soil | place: Finland: Risofladan, Vaasa | collected...
TCGGTGACCTCCCGGCAGTGACGCGGGCGGCGATCTACGAGTGCGGCGAGACGCGTTGAACGTCTGCCTTGCCTCGCGTTATGCCCCCCGGGGGATCGGTTCCTGTCCTGGGAGGGAATGACGTGGAGTGGCCGATGGTTGCACTACATACCCCAGGGGGTATCGTAGAGGAGCGTAAATGGCCACGGTGACTGTTACCAAAGAGGATTTCGCCACGCTGGTGACCAGCAAGGACATCGTACTGGTGGACTTCTGGGCGTCATGGTGCGGACCCTGCCGGGCGTTCGCCCCGGTCTTCGAAAAGGCGTCAGAAACACATTCGGATCTGGTGTTCGGCAAGGTCGATACCGAGGCCGAGCAGGAGTTGGCCGCGTCGTTCGGCATCATGTCGATCCCGACCCTGATGGTGCTGCGCGACAACGTGATCGTCTACATGCAGCCCGGAGCACTTCCGGCTCCGGCCTTGGACGAACTGATCAGCAAGGTGCGCGACCTCGACATGGACGAGGTCCACCGCCGTATCGCCGAGACCGAAGTCGCCTCATGACGGCCGTATGTCACCATATTCACCGTTGTCTCGATGACCTGCGTTGCGTGGCTCGTGAGAGCTCGGCGCCCACCCGGGCTCTGGTTCCTCGGACTTCTCGCTCGATTCCCTCGAGGAGATAACGCAACCCCGCCGAGAATTGCGCGGGGGTTACGTACCCGGCGAGCTCCTCGGCGAGGCCGATGGATTCGTCGTTTGTCGGCATCCACCCAGAGCGGGAGGCCTCCAGGGCCGCGAAGCCCAACGTGTACGTGTGGATGGCGGCGTAGGCCCGCCGGGCCACCTCCTCGTCGACGGTGACGTTTCGGAACACGTCCATCATCGCGTTCATCCGCTCGATTGCTGCCGGAGAGACCACCGGGTGCTGCAAGTAGACATGCAGCGCGGCGGGTTGGTCGGTCAGAAAGGAGCGGAGCTTCTCGGCCGCCTCCGCCACCCAGGCCTGCCAGTCGGCGCTCGATGCCGAGGGTTGCCACGCCTTGGCGAGCAGCCGGTCGACGACTTCGTCGAGCAGGTCGTCCTTGTCGCGGACGTGGCGGTAGAGCGACATCGGAGCGACGCCCAAATCGGTCGCGAGGCTCCGGATGGTCATCGTCTCATAGCCGCCCCTCTTGACCACCCGCGTGGCGGCGGCAACCACCTGTTCACGAGAGATCGTCCCCCACGGCACGCGGCGGGGAGTGGCCGCTGCCGTCCGGCCCCGGTTCGCGGTGGATCGCGGCGACATGACCTCATCGTACCAAGTTGCGTACCAGTACGCTAGCTGGTAGCTTGCGTACGGATACGCATTGTCCACAGAGGAGAGATCGTTGGGTGATACGCAGCGGGGAAGCGGTGTCTGAGGTAGGCGAAGAGATACGTGACGGGCAAGACGGCGACCCTCCTGCTTGCCGGTCATCGCTCCCCGGTGGCGGCCGGCTCACGGCATCTGCCGGTCGACTATTCAGCCCCGCCTCAGCGTGGCTGCGGACGTCCCGCCTGGGAATGGTGGCGATGGCGCTCGGCATCGGGCTGGGCGCAGGGCTCGGGGCGGTCGCCTTCCGATGGCTCATCTTCGGCGTCACCTGGCTCGTCACCGGTCACGACCAGTTTGGCCAGGCGGGCAGGGTCGCGAGCCTCCACCTCCCATGGCTCGGCATCTGGTTCGTCCTCCTCGTGCCGGTCCTCGGTGGTTTGCTCTACGGCCCACTCATCCAGCGCTTTGCCAAGGAGGCCCGCGGGCACGGCGTCCCCGAGGTGATGATCGCCGTCGCCGAAGACGGCGGCCGCATCCGCCCTCAGGTCACAGGGGTCAAGGCGCTCGCCTCGGCGCTGTGCATCGGGATCGGGGGTTCGGTCGGGCGCGAAGGTCCGATCGTGCAGATCGGCTCCGCCTTCGCGTCGAGTCTCGGACAGTTCGTCCACATGTCCGAGTCCCGGCTGCGGATCCTCGTCGCCTGCGGTGCCGCAGGCGGCATCTCCGCCACCTTCAACGCCCCCATCACCGGGGTCTTCTTCGGCTTCGAGCTGATCCTGCGCGAGTTCTCGATCGACGCCCTCTTCCCCATCATCATGGCCGCCGTCATGGCCGACGTGATCGGCCAGGCGTTCTTCGGTAGCGGCCCCATCTTCAGCGCGATGCCTCACAACCTCGTGATCCCCCACGACGCCGACTACCTCCTTGTCGCTCTCCTCGCGGTGGGCGCCGCCATCATCGGCGTCGGGTTCAAGACCGTGCTCTATCGCACCGAAGACGTCTGCGATCGCTTGTGGAAAGGCCGCCCGGAGTGGTGCCGGCCGGCGGTCGGAGGCATCGTGCTCGGCGGCGTGCTCCTCGCTCTCCCCCAGCTCTACGGCGTCGGCTACCCGGTGATGAACAAGGCGGTCGCTGACCACTACGTACTGTGGTTCCTCGTCCTTCTCGTGCTCGGCAAGATTGTGGCGGCGAGCCTCACGATCGGGATCGGCGGCTCGGGGGGCGTGTTCGCTCCGTCGCTGTTCACCGGAGCCATGGCCGGAACCGCATTCGGTGTGACCGCACACCACGTCTTCGGATCGGCCGTGGGCTCACCCGCAATCTACGGGGTGATCGCCATGGGCGCGGTCTTCGCCGCTGCCGCGCAGGCGCCACTCACCGCCATCGCCAGCGTGGTCGAGATGACCGGTAACTATGCGCTGACCCTTCCCGTCATGCTCGCCGTGGGCCTTGCGGTCGGCGTATCGAAACGGCTCACCTACGGGACCATCTACACGACGAAGCTGCTTCGTCGCGGCACTGACATCGATCGGCCCAAGCCGTCGTCGATGCTGCAAGTGCTCACCGTCGGCGAGGTCATGCAACCTCTGAGCACCGTCAACGGGAGTACCACCTTGGCACCACAGGGCGACGACTCAAGGTCAAGCAACGCCGCCTCGCCCGCAGTGTGGGTTCCCCCGTTCGGTGACTTGGTCGACCGTCGCCGGCCGCAGGCGCTCTTCGGCGACGAGACCCTCCAACAGGCCCTTCGCCAACTCGTGCTCTACGGCCCAGACGGCCTCCCCGTCGTGTCCCCAGACCGTCACCACGTTGTCGGATGGATCACCAATCGCGACGTGGTCCGCGCCATGGCTGCACGCACCACGGCCTCCGACACCGAAGTGGCAGAGGGGACCCTTGCCGCCGAATGGGCAGCTCCTGATGCGAGAGAGCACCTCCACGTCGCTCGCGCTCCGCTCGAGGGCTACGACCTCATAGAGATCCGAGTCAGCGACAACACTCCAGCCGATGGGCGGCGAGTTGACGGGATTGACCTACCAACCGGAGGGATCGTTGCCGCAATCACCGTGGGTCGACGAACGCTCGCGGCCCGGAGTGACGCAGTGCTTCACGCCGGGGACCGTCTTCTGTGTCTCATCCCAGCTTCGGCCGAACGCTATCCGGACAGAACGAGTCTCGACACGACGGTCCCCAAGACGGCGACGGCGAGTGAGGAGCCGGGTTGAACAGGGGTGTTCAACCATGAGGACGCGGATGACCGAAACGCTCCACAACCTCCACAACGTCGCCGACGCCACTCGCTCCCAGTACCGACCGGACTTCTACTAACCCGACATCGACGTCTGGCACGAGCACTGGGCCCTCGGCCGGGACGGCAAGCCCCCGGCGGAGTTCCGCGGCTACGAGCAGGGCATCACCTGGAAGCGCCGGACCCACGCCCGCTATGGCACCACCCTCATCGAGACACCTCGTCGGCACCGTCCGGTCGCAGTGGAACACGGCTGCCGACCATGCTCGTCTCTCCGCCGCAGATCGGCAGTGGCTGTGGGGCACCCAGATCCTGAACTCGTCGATCTTCTACGCTGACTGAGACCTGGCGGTACGCGCCGTCTGTCTCCTCGCCTTCCTTGTTCATCAGCGGTGGTATCCCTCGCTGTCGACGACCTTCTCGCAGCGGGCTCAACCGCTGACTTGGCTCGTGGAAGGTCGACGGTGTCAGCCAGTGAAGGTCACCGAACCCGATCACCAGATGTCGAGCCGATCTGCCATACGTCGCCGCCTCACTTCAGGCGTATCGTTCTGTGGACGCCGTCGTCATCTCCGCCGAGACCGAGATGGCAGCGTCATGACCTACGTCGACATTGATCAGCGCAGGCGCACAGGGCTGCACCAGTACTGCCCTATGCATCGCCTCGCCGCCTGAACTTTCAGTCGCGAAGCCGCAGCGTACGCGCCGCACGCTCCGCGCCCACCTGCATGGGGCTGCATAGGGCCGGCCGAGGGTGTCGACGTACCATTCACTTAGCGGTGGGAGCAGTGGACCCCTGGCCGGGTTCGGTCTGAGACAGGATCGCTCTCAGAGTTCGCCCGCTTATGCGCCGGTACACGATTTCAAACAGGCAGCTCACTGCCAGCGTGATGCCAAGGGCGATAGCTGATGACGGCGCCGTGGTGATCATCTTGGCGAGGAGGACGATGAACAGGGACAGACACGTGAGTGCCGACGCAACGATCGGCCAGGCTTTGGCTCCGGTCTGCCTGCGAATCCTCATGTGTCCGATACCCACGGTCGCATATACAAGAAGGAATCCGGCACTTCCCATGGAAGCAACGGAACTCAAGGGGAACACTAGGACGAACCCAAGCACCAAGCCCGATGTGATGAAGAGTCCCTCGACGTCGCGACCCCAGAGTCTGCGGTCAAACGCTGGTGGAAGGCCACCGTTCTTGGCGATCTGATAGGCGATGTTCGTAGACCCGAACAAGGTGGCGTTCACCGCTGACGCGGTCGAGAGCAACGCCGCGATGGCGATCAATCTGAACCCGACTTGACCCAGGGATGGCTTTGCTGCGACAGCCAGAGCAGAATCTCCAAGGCCGCGGAGAACATTGAGAGGCACATTGGTCACCACACCGACGGCCACCAGTACATAGATCACGATCACAAGGGCAACGCTCCCGTAGATCGCGCGGGGCAACTCGCGCTTCGGTTTGGCCATATTGGCTGCCGCGTTCGTGATCAGACCGAAGCCCTCGTAGCCGACGAACAACACCCCTGCCCCGGTGCAGATTGCCAATGGACCCGGCCACGTGACGGAAGACAGCCGGGACAATCCGCTGCTGGGAAGTGCGATGAAGGCCGCCACGATGAAGAGGATGAGGATGGCGACCTTGATGATCACAATCACGGACTCCGCTCGGCCCATGATCCGGTTGCCGAGAAAGTTGACCGCGGTGAAAGCGAGCACGACGCCCACTGCCCACACCTTCACGGGGAGGTGGATGAACGTCACGGCATAGGCGGCAAAGCCAGTGGCATACAGTGCAATGGTGATGATGTAGCTGAAGTACTGGAAGAGGTTCATCGAACCTGAGGCGACACCCTCGCCGTATCCATGGACCAAGAACGTGACGGCACCCCCGACACTTGGAAATGTCTGGCCGAGGGCAACGTAACCATAGGCTGCGAGCCCAGCGACAACGCCTCCAATCGCGAAGGAGAGGGGCAGAGCCGAGCCCGAGATGCCTGCCACGACCCCGAGAACGGAGAAGATCCCCGCTCCGATCATCCCGCCGACTCCAATGCTGAGAGCGGAGAGCAAACCAATATCTGCCTTCTTACTGGAGTCTCCCCTCGGCTCGCCTTGTTGAGTGGCTTGATCGTTGGTACGGCTCATGAGCTCGCGTTGGCGATCTGCAGTGTCACACCGGACGTCGGTTCGGTCTTGACTGGATCGAGAATCCGATATGCGAGCAGTTTCACGCGGTCAGTCACGAGGAACCACGCCAATGCGTAGCCCCACACGAGTGCTGCGTATCCCCAGCCGATAGGTGTCATGAATATGCCGTAGACCGCGATGACCGTCGCCAGCGCCTGCGTGCCAAGCACTGCCAGCAAGAGAACCCGAGCGGGGCGTATCGACCAGAACGGGCCACGGGTGCGCGCGAGGAAGATCGTCAGATGTCCAGCAACGGACAATGTCAGGTACATCAGCGTCTGAAGATGTGCATGGTCCAGGTGAAACACGTTGTCGCCCAGGTAGAAGAGCCCAAGAGCCGCAATTGGGCCGACAACGCCGAGCACCGAGGCAATTCCAAGCACGAGGCGCATGTTCCAGGCCTCGGGCTGGTCCCTGTACCGAACGTTGTCGTAGGCGATCGACAGGATTGCGCCGTCGTTGAGCAACGCCAGCATCACGATCTGTATGGCTGTCACGGGGAAGAAATTGACGATCAAGATGACGGCAGTAACGAAAAGCAGCACTCGGAGCGTCTCGGCGATGCGATAGATGGCGTAGCTGTTCATCCGCTGGAAGATCTTCCGGCTCTCCTTGATGGCATCGATGATCACCGACAGGCCCGGAGTGGTCAGCACGATGGACGCCGCTGCGCGGGCCGCGTCGGTGGCGTCGGAGACGGCGATACCGCAGTCGGCCTTCTTGAGCGCAGGGGCATCGTTGACCCCGTCACCCGTCATGCCGACGATGTGATCCCGCTTTTGCAGGACGTCGACGATGTGGAATTTGTGTTCCGGGAAGACCTGGGCAAAGCCGTCGGCGTTCTCGATGGACTCTGCCATCGTCTCCGTCTCATCGCGCTTGGCATCGCCCAGGCCGGAAGCATCGAGAATGTCTGTGCCCATCCCCAGCGCCTTGGCCGTCTCCTGGGCGATAGCCAGTGCATCGCCGGTGACCATCTTCACCTCCACGCCCATCTGGCGCGCGGTAGCGATGGTTGCCTTGGCATCTTCCCGTGGTGGGTCGAACAGGGGTAACACGCCAACGAACTGCCATGGCATATCCCCCTCGGCCCGGGCCACACCCAACGAACGAAAGCCCCGAGCGGCGAACTCGTTGACCGCCCGGTCGACATCCCCCTTCACCTGCGCCGCATTGGCGGACAACTCCAGAATCACCTGGGGGGCGCCCTTCGACACTTTGAACGAGGTCCCGTCCGCGGCGGTGACCGTCGCCTCGGTACATTTGCGTACTGCATCGAACGGCTGGAAATGGACCACCTGATACCCCTGGAGCGCTCCATCGCTCTTGAGGCCACCCAGAACAGCCAGATCGATGGCGTCGGCATCGTCGGCGCGCGAAGCCAGCGCAGCATTGAGGATGACTTGCTCCGCAGGGCCATCGTTGATCGCGAACGGATCGCCCAGGGTCAGCTTGTTCTGGGTCAGGGTGCCGGTCTTGTCGCTGCAGAGGACGTCCACGCCCGCCAACTCCTCGATGGCGACCAATCGACTCACAATCGCCTTCTTGGTGGCGAGTAGTCGAGCGCCGACCGCCATGGTCACCGAGAGCACCGTGGGCATCGCCACGGGAATCGCGGCCACCGTCAGTACGAGGGCGAACTGGAGCGTAGTGAAGATCGCGTTACCGCGGATGATCGAGACGATGGTGATCACGCTCACCAGAGCAATCGCGAGGGCGATCAGAAAGGTGCCGATCTTCAGCACCGCCCGTTGGAAGTGGCTGACGGTCTGCGCCTCCTGTACCAGCTCGGCCGTCTTTCCGAAGTACGTGTTCTTGCCGGTGGCATAGACCATGGCGCCGATCTCACCCTGCCGGACGATCGACGCGGAGAACACCGCCTCGCCTGTTGTGCGGGTGGCAGGCAGCGACTCTCCGGTTAGTGCGGATTGATCCACCTCGACCGGGCCTCCCTCCAGCAAACGCGCATCCGCAGGCACGATGTCGCCCATCCGCAGGCGGATGACGTCACCTGGAACCAACTCACGCGAGGGCGGAGTGATCCACTTGCCGTCACGTCTGACCCGCGCCTTGATCGCCAGTTCGGCCTTCAGGGCGGCGATGGCCTTACCCGCCTGGTGCTCTTCCCAGAACCCGATGCCGGCGTTGGCCAGGAGCAGGACAAGGATGATGAAGAAGTCCGGCCAGTGCCTGAGCACCCCGGACAGGATCACGGCGGCTTCGATCATCCAGGGGATGGGACCCCAGAAATAGGTGAGCAGTTTGAGGAGCGGGTTGGCCGCCTTCTCCTCGATCTCGTTTGGCCCGTATTGGGTCAGCCGCTTCTGCGCCTCTGCCTGCGTGAGGCCGTCCGGCGTCGAACCCAACCGCTTCTCCACCTCCGGCAGAGGTAGGGACTTCAGATCGTCGTTCGCCCCGGGCTCCGATCCCGGCTCCAAGTCGGCAGCCCCAGGCCGAGCGCCATTGGATTCCATGATTCCCATTATCCAGCCCTTGGAGATTCCGCGCTGGCTGTGCTGATGCTGCCACTCATTGCCACGGCTGCCGACCTTTGGAGGAGATCCTTGCGGCCACGGACACTGCAGCACGCACAACTCCGTACCAATGGCTCCTGAAACTCATCCCTGGCGACGCAAATCTCCTCGACCTCGCCTATTGAGCTCGGCTAGCGACAATGACTTCTGAGGCAACCCCAAAACGGACGATGACCTCACTGTGTTGCAGATGCCACTCTGGCCCCTGGATGAGATCGGTGAGTTCGATGGGTCGACATCCCCCCACCAAGGAAGGCCAGCGAACTGCGAGTGCGTTCCAAGCAGAACAGACGATGCGGCTTGCCGGAGTGGTTCCCCATGTGAACGAGACGAGGGCCAGCAGTCCATCGGGAGCGAGGAGGCGTGCTGCTTCCGCGACGAGCGCGGCAGCATCAGATGGCGAGAGTAGATCGAACACATACGTCGCTCGGAAACAGCCAAAACACGGCGTCCGCGCCGGGTAACTCGACGGCCGGGGGCGTCAATAGAGGGACGGTTGCACGCTCGGACCAGCGAGCCATGCGACCCGTCGCGAGTCGCACCATGATAGGGCTGACGTCGACGCGGCGCGCTATCGACCTCGACGAGGTCACCGCCGAGGTGCTGCGCAAGTGGCGGCTCGGCCGCGAGTCCGAGTCCGCCTCCTCGGTTGACCCCGATAACCACGTCTTCGCCTCACCGACGGGAACGCCGATCCACCCCGACGCCTTCTCGAAGACCTTCGAACGGATCGTTGCGGTGGCTGGCGTGCCACGTATGCGCCTCCACGACCTCCGGCACACACACGCATCCCTGCCGCTCAAGGAACGCGTGCCGATCAGGGTGGTAAGCGAACGCCTCGGCCATGCCACGCCCGGGGTCACGATGGCTACCTATCAACACGTCCTACCAGGCATGCAGGCCGATGCCGCGCGGATCTTCGCCAGCCTGCTCTCTTCTACCGGCTTCAACCCGGTAGAAGGGTCGGTAGAGGCCGTCTCGGCGCGCTGAAGTGAGGGTAAAAACATGTTCTGACCTGGACGTCGTAGTGGCGGGGGCTCTGTCGGTTGGTGAGCCGCCCGGACCTCCGGGCGTGCGAAGGCGCTGGTAGACGGGCTGTGCATATGCGGGCGCCTGGGCGCTGCGCTACTCAATGTCGGCCGACCACCGCAACAGTTCCCAGAAGCGGTGCGGCCCTCGATGCACCTCGACCTTCGGGTTCTCGTGGCGGTGGCGCGTCCGCATCGAGGGCCGTCCCGTGGAGCCCGGCGTGGCTGGTGCGCCAGCGCGTCGCTCAGGAGTACCGGAGGATAGCTGCGACGGCGCCTGGGACATCTTGGTCGTCCATGAGGATGACGTCGCCACCGGTGCCGAGCACGCGCCGGGCCAGCTCGTCGAGGAGGTCGAGGTCGCCGGGTGCACGCTCGTTGTGGATCGTCGTGGCTTGGGTGTGGTCGTGAGGGTCCCAGCGGTGGGCGTGGCGAGCCAACAGGAGGGTCTCGATTCGGCCGTCGTTGGCCGCAGCGTTCACTTCCGGGAGCCCATCGACTGCCCGGCGGGCCGCGTGGCTCTGCGCGTAGCGGTCCAGGATGGCCGCGCTGCGAGCGGAGGCATGCTGGTGGGCAAGCGGCCATGCCCGCTTGTGGAGATCGATGGCGCTGAGGTCTTCAGCGTTGCCGGCCACGACTTCCTCGACGATATGGGGGCATTTGCTGACGCTGCGGTAGATGGGCTTGTAGTACGACACACCGGCCAGGACCAGCGGTGCGGCGCTGCCGGCCAGGACCTCGCCGATGCCACGGTCGACGGCTCGGAAGTACCGCTCGAGGGCCGCCTTGTCCTCCTCACCGCCACCGCCATGGCCGTGGAAGTGACCCGTGCCGGCCGGACCTGACGTCCACACCTGGAGCTGCCGCTCCGGATCCTCATAGGCGAGCGCCTCCGCCATGCTGGTGGGGGTCTGGCCGATGTCGACCTCCGCGATGGCCTGGCCGCTCCCCCGAAAGAGCCTCACCGCGTTCTGGCTGAGTGCCAACACCCAGAACAGCTCGTCACCGGTGACAAGCGGGAGCAACGGTCGGAGATGGAACCGTGGCGAGACGACCGCCAGCTCCTCGAAGGCGATCGGTGCACGAAACGCCCGAAACACCCCGGCAGCGATGAACACGGCCAGACCGGCGGCCTGGTGACTCCACCACTCGCCGTTCCCGTGCAGCTGGTCCGCTGGTCCGAGCAGCTCCTCGATGTCTCCCCGGCGCCACCCGAGCTCGGTCAACTCCCGTTCCGCCGACGCCAAAAGGTTGCGGAAACGGATCGGGTCCTGCTCCACCTCGGCACCAGCCCGGTGGGTCGGCAGGTAAAGCGACACACACGTCGACGCCTCGACCTTTGCGAGCTCGTCGAATTCCCGTCGAGCGAACTGATCGGACTCGTCGACGCGAGCACCCCCGTCGGTCACGTCTGCCCTCCTCTCCCGGCGTCCCTGCCCGACTTCGCGTCCTCACCAGGCGAGAGGCTCCGCTCTCGCTCGCCACCGGCCCGGCGGCCCGTCCAGACGCTCACCGACTTCGGCACCCCCACGCACTTCGCTCCGAGCAAGGTCACCTCGACGCCACCAGCAACCGCAGCGCTCCTCGGTGGACGCCCGACGCGGCGACCGGTCACAGGGACTCTCGGAAGACGCGGCTGTTGCGCGGCTCGGTGCGGTTCTTGGCGTCGGTCAACTGACGGACAAGGTCGTCGCGCACCTCGGCGAGCGCGCCGTCGAAGTCGGCGCGGCTCGACGTCGCGACGATCCGCTGCTGACCAGCGATCCACACCTCAAGGGTGGTCCGCTGGCTCGGCGTACCCCGCTCTTTCACGCTCAGCTGCAGCTCCACCGCCCCATCGGGGTACGAGCGGAAGCGCTCGTCGAGTCGTCCCAGGGCGGCCACCACCTGATCGAACTCGGCCGGGGCGACCCCATTCGAGAGGCGGAGAGTGCCGGCGACAGTTGGTGCGCTCATGGGTAACCTCCCACGTTCGAGCATCGGCGATGCTGGAGCCGACCCGATCCCGACCGGGCTTCCTGCGACCAGACTACTGGGCTACCACGAGAAGCCGACCCCCGTTGTCCTCGGTCTGGGCCGTTCCCACCGAGGTCGGACCGGCCCATGCATCCGCCAGGAGACCCAGGATTGTCGCTGCTCATAAGGCTGCTCCGCCGGGTCGGGATGACCCAACCAGGCGAGGAGGATGTTCACGCTGCACGTGGCGAGCATTGAGCCGCCCCGCGTGCCGGTGGGTCGTGGTGCCGGCGGCGCGCGACGGCCTTGTCGAGCTCCACGGCCAGGAGGAGGCTCGCTGCGATCAGCACCATCCATGCCCAGGTGTGGGCCGGGAGTGACGCGAGCCCGAGGAGGTTCTGGGTGGGCCCCCAGTGCATGGCGGCAACGTGAAGGCTCAGGGCCGTGAGCGTGCCGAGCATGAGGAACCGGTTGCCCTTCACGCCGATGCGGAAGAACGATTCGGTCTCCGACCGGCTGTTGAGCACCATGACGTTCTCGAAGAGCACCACGAGCAGCACGACGGCATTGCGGGAAGCGTCGATGCTCCACCCGGCATCGACGAGCACCCGGAAGGCACCGAAGGCAGCGACGCCAATGACCGACGCGGTGACGGCGATGCGTTCGAGCATCAAGGCGTTGAACACGCCCTCGGTCGGGGGACGGGGGGAACGACGCATCTCGTGGCCTTCGGCGGGCTCGAAGGCAAGGGCGACGTCCTGGATGCCGTTCGTCACCAGGTTGAGCCACAGCAGCTGGACGGCGGTGAGCGGGGGCGCCATGCCGGTCGCCAAGGCGAGCAGGAATAGGACGAGCTCGCCAGCACCGGTCGAGACGAGCAGGCTGATGACCTTGCGGATGTTGGCGTAGGCGACCCGGCCCTCCTCGATGCCGGCGACGATGGAGGAGAAGTCGTCGTCGGTGATGATGAGGTCCGCCGCCTCGCGGGCCACGTCGGTGCCGCCGCGACCCATGGCGACCCCGACATGAGCCTGGCGGAGCGCCGGGGCGTCGTTGGCCCCGTCGCCGGTCACGGCCACCAGCTCCCCGGCGCGGATGAGCGACGCGACGATGTCGAGCTTCTGGGCCGGCTCGACCCGGGCGAACACCCGAGAGCGGGCCACCATGTCGTCCAACCCAGACGACCCGGCCGCCGTCTCCGCCCGGCGCAGATCCAGGCCGGTCACCACCTCGTCGCCGTCACCGGCGAGGCCGACCTGGCGGGCGATGGCCAAGGCGGTGGCCGGGTGGTCGCCGGTCACCATCACCACCCGCAGCCCGGCGCCGTCGCAGGCGGCCACGGCGTCGCGGGCCCCCTCTCGGGGCGGGTCGAGCATGCCGATCAGGCCGAGCAGGACCAGATCGCAGAGGTGCTCCTCACCGAGCAGGTCGTCCCCGTCGCCCGCCTGCAGGCTCCGTCGCGCGAGCGCGATGACCCGGCGACCCTCGACGGCGAGCCGTCCGGCGTCGGAGTGCGCCGCCTCGACGTCGAGCGGCTCCTCGCCGCCCGGTCCGAGCTGCGAGCTGCACCTTTGGGCCACGGCCTCCACCGCCCCCTTCACGTAGAGCTCGTCGCGCTCGCCGGCGGAAGAGGAGATCCGGTGGCGGCTGGCCGCGAACCGGCGCTCCGACTCGAAGGGGACCTGGGCGACCGGACGGGCCTCGGCGAGGGCGTCGGGGCGGGTGATGCCGAGCTTGTGGGCGAGCACCAGCAGGCTCACGTCGACGGCGTCCCCATGGTGGGCCCAGCCCGAATCCTCGCGCATGAGCACGGCCTCGTTGCACAGCGCCCCGGCTCGGGCCAGGGCAGCGACCTGTCCCCACCGGCCGGCGTCGGCGCCCTCGAGCGGGATCGCCTCTCCCAACGGGATCGCTCCGGCCCCGGTCACGCTCCAGCGCGACCCGCCGGGAAGCACGACGTCGGTCGCGGTGAGCTCGTTGACGGTCAGGGTTCCGGTCTTGTCGGTGGCGATGGTGGTGCACGACCCGAGCGCCTCGACCGCTGCCATGCGCCGCACGATCACGTGCCGCTGCGCCATCCGCCGCATGGCGATCGCCAGGGCCACGGTGAGGGCGACTGGCAGCCCTTCGGGAATGGCCGAGACCGCAAGCGCGATGGCGACAAGGGCCACCTCGCTCAGCGGCATGCCGCGGGCGGCCTCGAGCGCCGCGAAGACGACCGCCACGACCAACATCACCGCTGCCACCCAGTGCGTGAAACGACGCATGCGCATCAGCAGCGGCGGTTCCTGCTCCGCCAAGCCGGCCAGCTCGGCGGCGAGCAAGCCGATCTGGGCCGACAGGCCGGTCGCCACGACGACGCCTTCCCCGCGCCCCCGGCCGACCAGGGCGCCAGCAAAGGCCATGTTGGCGCGCTCCGCGAGCCCGGCGTCTGCAGGCAGGATTGCCTCGGCGTCCTTGCTGACAGGCAGCGACTCGCCGGTGAGCAGCGACTCGTCGACATGCAGGTCCTGGCAGTCGAGCAGCCGGAGGTCCGCGGGAATCTTGTCCCCCGAGGCGACCAAGACGATGTCGCCGGGGACGATCGCGGCCGCGTCGATCTCGATCAGATCTCCGTCCCGCACGACCCGGGAGGTCGTCGTAATCATCTGGCGCAGCGCGTGGGCGCTGCGCTCGGCCCGGGCCTCCTGCAGCGTCCCGATCACGGCGTTGAGCACGACGACCGCCCCGATGAAGCCCGCGTCTGCCCACTCCCGCAACAAGACCGACAACGCGGCTGCCGCAAGCAGGACGTAGATGAACGGACTGGCGAACTGGCGCACGAACACCGTCACCACGCCCGGCAACGGCGCTTCGGGCAGCACGTTCGGCCCAGCCTCGACCAGCCGGCGGGCCGCATCGGCCGCCCCCAACCCGCGCCGCGAGCTGCCCAGCGCCGCGAGCACGCTCTCCCCCGGCACGGTGAACGGCTGCACGGCTCCAGCCCATCGGCTCACGTGCCGAAACGCAAGGGTCCTTCTACCCTTTGCGCCAAACGGGCGAATTCGCGGACACCACGACCTTCGCCGCCCCGACGGCCAAGCACCCACCAGCACCTCTACCCCATCCCCGGTCACGCCAAGGAGGCCTGGTCGGCAGCTTCGTCGTGTCGGGCGACAGCTGACGCGGCGATGGCGAGACCACGAGACCCATATCCGGCGCGATTGTCGGGTTGAGTCCCTTGCGACACCGATGAGCCGACACGGCGAGCTGACCGCGTTTCGCACTTGGACTCGTTGCCCAGATTCTGGCAGGTCGCCACACCGGTGGTCGATCACGAGCGGCCCAACGGGCATTGCTGCCGCCGACGCCTCGCCTCTCGACACTGCCCTGGAACGCGCCTCGGAGGCATGTCCGGTTTCCGATCGTCTGCAGACTCGGGGACTTCCAGCGCTGTTCGTAGCGTGTTCCGAACATGTGGGTGCCGAGAATCTTCCACCCAGCTCAGGAGACCATCCGATACTCATGGATGAGGCCGCCCAGACGATCGGCTCTTCGTAGCCTGGCGAGGTCGACGGGCCCGGGGAGTCTGGACTGGGGTCTCGTTCGCCCGGCGCGACTCGGCGTTCTCCTCGCGCAGCTTCACCAGCTCGGCGTTCTCCTCGCTGGTCACCCCCCGGCGGACCCCGGCGTCCACCTCGACACGCTCGATCCACCCCCGCAGCGTCCCCGGGTTGGTGCCCAACAGCTCCCCGATCCGCTTCCGGCTCTGCAGCGCCGACTCGCTGGCGTGGTCACGGCGACGCTCCTGGTACGCCGGACAGCGCGGTCTCGGGCCTCCTGGTCGTACTTGCGCGGTGCAGGCATGGCTCCATCCTTGCGGGATCAGAGCCTCCGGCGGATCCAGGGTGGTGCATGTGCAGCCGCCTGGGCGCTGCACTATGCAATGCCGGCCGTTCGTCGCGAAAGTCCCCAGAAACGTGCCGCGGGTCGCAGCCGCAGTCACACCCCCCGCCTACACTGCCGAACAGGAGATGGCCGCATAGCTCAACTGCCCGGGGTCGTCACCCAGGCTCCACGCCAAGTGGGACATCCTCTCTCGTCAACCACGCCGACCTTCGGGTTGCATCGCTCTATCGACCGGCGTTCGCGGCCTGGGTTCGAGACGACCACTCCCGTTTTCACGGCGTCGGCGACGCTAGGGACTTGCGCTCCAGCGCGCAGCGCCCGCTGTCACTGCGGGTGGATGGTCTCGCCGCGGGCGAGCATCGCAACCAGCTGCTCGATCCGACGATGGCGCGTCGCTGCTCGCTTGGCGGTCGTCACCCGATAGAGCACCGCGTACCGGTTGGCGGCGCCCAACCGGTCGAACATCGCCGCCGCCGCGGGTTCGGCCGTCAACGCCGCCACCAAGTCGGGGGGCACGTCGATGCTCGCCTGCCCGGCGTACGCCGCGTCCCAGGTGCCGTCAGCCCTGGCGCGCTCGACGGCTTGGCGGCCACCCGCCTGGAGGAGGCCGGCATCGGCCAGCCGATTGACAATGGCGACGTTGCGCTGCGACCACGCGCTGCCAGGCCGGCGCGGGGTGAACCGGCGACGGAACGTCGCCTCGTCCCCGCGCGCCAGTTGACCGTCCACCCAGCCGTGGCACAGCGCCTGCTCGAGCGCCTGTGCATAGGTCAGCGAGGTGGGCGCTGTCGCACCCTTCTTCGCCAGAACGAGCCAGACGCCCGCCGCCGAGGCCCCGTGGCGCGCCAGCCACTCGGACCACGCGCCGGCATCGGCGACGGTGAGGACCGGAAGGTTGTTGTCAGCCACATCTCCAGCCTGCCATCCTCAGTGGGTGAACCTCACCTTCGGCAGGATCCGTGCCGGCCCACCTGGGCTGGGTGTCATGTTGCGTTGTGATCGCTCCGCGACAGGGCGGGAAAGGCCTCCAACGCGACGGCTACGGCCAGGATGACACCCATCTTGTTGGGCAAGCCCCGGTGCAGCGGCGTCATCGCCCGAAGACCGCCGCGGATTGTCGCAGGGAGTCAAGCTTCAGCTGTCGCTATCGCTGCCACGCCTTGCCGGGCTGTCGAGATCGCCGGAGTGGCCGGCTTCGATCCGGGGCCACTGCGCGATCGGCCGTCCGCCCGGCCACTCTGAGACTGCTGGCCAGTCGGGGGCGCCGGCGTCGGTGCGAATGTAGGAACATTGGTGCGGCCAGCCGGGTGGCGAGTCTTCCCACGGCTCTTGGCGGCCATAGACGGTGACGTCCATGAGGGCATAGCTGTAGTCGAGGGCCTCGGCGCCGCGGCGGGTGGTCCAATAGGTCTTGAAGACCCGGTTGCCGTCGCGCAGATAGCAGACGAGGTGGAACAGCCCTACCTGGCGTCCGACGAGCAGGATGTCGGCGGAGTCTTCGGCGGAATACCAGGGCAGGTGCCAGCCCATGAACTGGCGGTAGCGGTCGCTCTCGTCGTAGGGGCCCTGGCACAACACCGCGTAGGTGATGCCGCGAGAGTGCAGGTAGGACAACTCCGAGACCTGGCTGGTGACCCAAGTGCAACCCTCGCACTGCTCGGCCGCGGGATGGCCGTGGTGCCACATGAAGTAATAGGCGATCAGCTGCCGGCGTCCTTCGAACGCGTCCAGCAGGGTGAGCGGCCCGTACGGGCCGATGAGCTGCAGGCTGGCATCCACCTCGACCATGGGCAGCCGCCGCCGGGCCGCCGCGATCGCGTCACCTTCGCGCGTGTGCCCCTTCTCCCGAACCCGCAGCCGGTCCAGTTCTGCCTGGAAGTCCGACCTGCCGACAACAGGGGCAGGCCGGTCCCGCCGGCGGCCCTGGTGCCCATTGCCGGGGGTCGGGTGGATCCGTCCGACATGATCGGCTCCTTGGTCAGCTGGCGGTTCGGCGTGGCCGCCGGTTGGCGAGGTACTCGGCGGCCATTCCCGGACCGGGATGGACGGACACCTCGGCGTTGTCGATCGGCCCGCAGTTCGCGCACACGATCTGTTGGTCGATCGGTCCGCCGCAGTCCGCGTGCCGGTACAGGATCGGTGGCCCGTCCGCGCTCGCCCACCGATCGCCCCAGTTCGTCAGGGCGATCAGCGCCGGCCCAAGGTCGCGTCCTTTCGCCGTGAGCACGTACTCGTACTGCGCAGGACGATCGGAGCGGCGGCGACGCTCCATGATGCCGGCGGCAACGAACCCGTCCAGGCGGGCCGTGAGGATGTTGGGCGCCACCCCGAGGTTGTGCTGGAAGTCGCCGAAGCGGGTCACACCCGCGAACAGCGCGTCCCGCACGATCAGCAGGCTCCACCGCTCTCCGACGACTTCCAACGCGCGGGCGATCGAACACACCTGGTCGTCGTAGCTCTTCCCGAGCACGGCGCCCAGGCTAGCCAGCTACTTGCGTGATGCTAGTTATCTGGCCCATGACTTGCATCATGAAAGCTGGAGCAGGAGGAGAGTGACCATGACGAGCTTCACTACGAGCTTCGCGGTCCCACAGCCGCCCGAGCAGGTGTTCGAGGCGGTCCGAGACCCTCGGGGCTGGTAGTCCGCCGCAATCGAGCTGGCTGACCTTCACCGACGTCAAAGACGAGTGGACGGGCACGACGGTGAGCTTCGAGATCTCCGAGCAAGACGACCTGACGCACGTCCGCTCCACCCACACCGGGCTGACTCCCGAGTTCGAGTGCTTCGACCTGTGCTCGAACGCCTGGACCGGATACATAACCCGAAGCTTGCGCTACCTGATCACCACCGGCACCGGACAGCCCAACCCGGCCGTGCACCCGGCTCGGTAGACGCCATCAAGGAGGAACAAGGTGGGAGGGATCGTTGCGAGCGAGAACACCTCACTGGACGGGGTCGTTCAGGATCCGACCGGCGAGGAGGGCTTCCGGCACGGCGAGTGGTTCACCCAAATCGCCGACCGCGATCGCGAGGCATGGGCAAGAGCCGCCTTCGATGAGGCACGGACCGCTGAGGCCCTACTGCTCGGCCGGCGCAGCTACGAATTCTTCGCCACCCGGTGGCCGGCGCGTACCGGCCCGTTCGCTCACAGGCTCAGCAGCATAGCCAAGTACGTCATCTCCTGACCCTCGAAGTTCCCGACTGGACCAACTCGATCGTGCTGGGTGGCGACGTAGCCTTCGAGGTGGCGAAGCTCAAGCAGGATCTGGACGGAGACGTCATCGTCTATGCCAGCTTCCAAACCGTGCACCTGCTGATCGAACATGGCCTCCTCGACGAACTGCGACTGACGATCTTCCCGTTCCTGCTCGGGTGCGAACCACAACGCTGCGAACGGTGGGTACGTGAACCCGAGGCCGGTTGGCTGATACCCGACGCCATAGAGATCGGGCTCGAATGCATGGGCTCCGTCCAGGAGGTACGTGCCGAGGTCAATCTGGCGGTGAACGGCTGCCAGGGCGGTTGCGGAGACGAGAGCGATAGCCGCGGACAGCAGTGGCCAGGCCCAGCTACGGGTCCGGGCGATTGCCCCGAGCCTCTCGCCACTCGGCCGTCGCTCTCGGCGCAGTCCGGGCTGTCCCACGAGCCCGGGCTGGCTGAGCTGGTCCGGAGACGAGACTGACGCCGGCGCCCCAAGCACGTGCTCGAGACGCGGCCAGCCGACGACGCGGCCGAGCGACCATCGTCACTCATTGCGCGCCACTTCCGGCCCGGTGATCCGCTCGACGATCGGGAGGGTGAGCGCGATCAGCCCAAGGGAGACGACGACGCCGGCAAGGACGACGAAGGTGTAGAGCCCCCCTAGCCAGCGAAGCGACACGCTCAGCTGGGCTCGCAGGAACAGCTCCGCGCCCAACAGCCCGAAACCCGCGGACGCGACTGCCGCCACGAGGAGCGGCAGTGCGGCCTCCAGGGCCACGATTCGGCGCAACATGGCGACCGGGACCCCGGTGAGCCGTAGCAGGCTGAAGGGGCGCTTACGATCGCTCACGCCGGCCACCACCCCGACCGCGAGGCTGCAGCCGGCGATGATCAGGCTGGCGACGATGATGACGTCGGTGACGTTCTTCGCCTCGGCAAGGGACTGGGCCGTCGACGGCAAGATCTCCCCCATCGTCATCGGCCACTGGAAGTAGTCGTGAGCGGGGATCGCCACCTCGAGCTTGGTACGAGCCCCCTCGATGGCGGCCGGCGACCCGTCCGTCCCGACCACCACTTCCTCCACCGGGTATCCGGCGAGACGCTGGAGCGGGATCCCCACCGCCGGCCAGGTCTGATCGGCCAAGGTGCTCCTCTGCGTCAGGCCGTTGGCCTGGGACGACCGGAGGTCGATCCTCCCCACCGACGCGCCGGGAGCGCATCGACCGAGGGCGGGGGTCCGTGCCAGCTCGGCACACGGGACCAGTGCCGGGCCGAACGGAGCGCGCGGGTCCCAATAGACCACCGTCACTCCGCGCACACCCTTGATCGAGGCCAGTTCGCCAGTCAGCCAGCTCGGGAGTGCAGGGATCGAGAACTGAGCCTCAACGGATCTGGAGTTCGGTTTGCCGAACACGGCCACCAGCGTGTCGACGGCAACCCGACCGCCGGCTGGTGCACCCTTGTCCGCGATGATCGTCGTCACGATCCCGCTCGCCAAGCTGGCCAGGAACAGCCCCAGTACGAGCCCGCTGATGGAGCGAAAGGCCGTCCGGGGATCGTCGGAGAGGCGCCGCCCTGCCAAGAGGACGTCGACCCGGTTCGTCCTCCTCGTGATTGCCCGAGCCCCCACGTCGACGAGCCAGGGGCCAGCCAGGACGAGCCCCCCCATGAGGAGGAGGAAGCCGACGAAGTAGACGTAGATCACAACGTTGCTGTCTGACTTGCCGAACAGCACGAAGACAGCGAGCCAGACAAGGCCGGCGATCAGGGGAACAAGTCGCGTCGGTCTCGGTGCGGGCGAGGTCACGCGTCGGCTGACTCCGAGGGGCGAAGCCACCACCCGGCGGAGCGCCACTCGAGAGGAAAGCGCGGCGGCGACGGGCACGCCGAGGGCGACGAGGAGCACGTCGAACGCGCTGAGAGAGAGGTCACCCGGAGCGAACGGTACCCCGGTGATCGACACGTGCTGCAGTGCGGGCTGAAGGATCACGAAGAGGACAAACCCGCTGATGACCCCGGCAATGGCGGCGACGGTCGTCTCGACGCCGGCGATCACCGACACCTGCCGCGGTGTCGCCCCGACGAGACGCATGGCGGCGAAGCGTTGCTCACGACGTGCGGCCGCGAGCCGGGTCGCGGTGGCGAGGAAGACGAGCACGGGAAAGAGCAGGGCGAGGGCACCGACGAAGAGGACGATGAGGAATTGCCTGGATCCGAAGCCGCTCGTGGCAAAGCTCGTCACCTCTCCGACACCGGGGAACTTCGAGAGCTGTCCAGCCGTGTGGCCCACGACGACGATCAACGCACCGGGATTGGGCACCCCGGCGGTGCCGATGGTGCCGACCTCGTGGCCCGGGAAGCGGTTCCCCAGCTCGGCGGCGGGGGTCTCTCGCAGGAGCTTGCCGAGCGCGGGCGAGACGTAATATCCCCCCGCGCTCGGTACTCGGGAGAGCCCCGGAGGGACGGGCGAACGTGGTCCGGTGGCGGCGACGTCGATGCGGTTGATGACCTGGCCCTCGAACTCGTCCTTGCTCGCGAGCCACCAGAGGGGGGAGATCGGACGGGAAGCGTTGGTGGTCGGCTGACTTCCAGGCTGGGTGTTCAGCCACGCCGCACGTGCGTCCTGTGCATTGACCCCGTTCATCGCCGCCAAGCTGGCGAGGAGCAGACAGACGCCGAGCGCCACGCCGAGCGCCGTGACGACGAGGCGAGCGAACGCTTCCCGTCCCCCGTTGAGCGAGAGGCGCAGACCGAGGCGGATCATCGGGCAGCTCGATCGAGTGCGGTGACCGTGCCGTCGCGGACGATGACCTCCCGGTCGGCATAAGCGGCCACCCTCGGCTCGTGGGTGACGAGGACAACGGTGGTGCCCTGTTGGCGCGCCGCCGCAGTCAGAAGCTCCATGACGAGCTCACCGGTGAGCGAGTCGAGGGACCCCGTCGGCTCGTCGGCGAAGAGCACCTCGGGGCGCGCGACCAGGCCCCGGGCGAGCGCGACGCGCTGGGCCTGGCCGCCAGACATCTCCCCTGACCGGTGATGCTCCATGCCGTCGAGCCCGAGGCGCTCGAACCACGACCGCGCCTCGGCGATGGCCTGGGTGCGACGCATCCCTCCCAAGAGCAAGGGAAGCGCGACGTTCTCCTCGGCGCTCAGCTCGGGAACGAGCTGGCCGAACTGGAAGACGAAGCCGAAGCGATCCCGACGCAGGGCGCTGCGTTCTTGTTCCTGAAGGGTGTCAATGCGACGACCAGCGAACCAGATCTCACCGGAGTCGGGGACAAGGATGCCCGCCAGGCAGTGGAGCAGCGTCGACTTGCCCGAGCCGCTCGGGCCCATCACGGCGAGGATCTCACCGCGGGCAACAGAAACACTCGCACCGCGCAGCGCAGGCGTCTCGCCGAAGGACAACGCAGCCTCTCTCGCCTCGAGGATGCAGCCATCCCCTGACGCCGCCTGCGGCAGGTGGTCGGCGGTCATGACCGCACCACCTCGGCCAGGACGCCGAGGCGGGCGGCCGTGAGGTCGATCCAGCGAAGGTCGGCTTCGAGGTGGAACAGGCTGTGGTCGGCGAGAAGCGCGTCGACGACGGCTCCGTTGCGTTTGAGCTCGGTCAGCTCCCGCATGCGCTGGAGATGGGCGCTGCGCTGGACATCCAAATAGAGCTCGGCGGAGCGTCCGAGCATCAGGGAAAGCACCACCTTCGCGAACAGCTCGGTCTGCAGATGTGGTTCAGGTTCGATCGGTTGGCTGAGCCACGTCTCGACCTCGTCCCTGCCCACCTCGGTGATCGCGTAGCGCTTGCGCTCGGGTCCGGCGCCGGGCTCCACCTCTCCTGGGAGCACCTTCCCGTCCCGCGCCAGACGGCCGAGGGTGGAGTAGACCTGCCCGAAGGGCAGTGGCTTGCCTCGACCGAAGTAGCTGTCGTACTCGCGCTTCAGGTCGTAGCCGTGGCTGGGCTCTCGGTCCAGCAGACCGAGGAGGGTGAGGGGAACGCTCATAACTACGAACCTACACTGAGTGTATATACGGAGTCAACGGCGGGAGGGCCGGGAGGGAGAACTCGAGATCCTGAACTCGTCGATCTTCTACGCTGACTGAGACCTGGCGGTACGCGCCGTCCGTCTCCTCGCCTTCCTTGTTCATCAGCGGTGGTATCCCTCGCTGTCGACGACCTTCTCGCAGCGGGCTCAACCGCTGACTTGGCTCGTGGAAGGTCGACGGTGTCAGCCAGTGAAAGTCACCGAACCCGATCACCAGATGTCGAGCCGATCTGCCATACGTCGCCGCCTCACTTCAGGCGTATCGTTCTGTGGACGCCGTCGTCATCTCCGCCGAGACCGAGATGGCAGCGTCATGACCTACGTCGACATTGATCAGCGCAGGCGCACAGGGCTGCACCAGTACTGCCCTATGCATCGCCTCGCCGCCTGAACTTTCAGTCGCGAAGCCGCAGCGTACGCGCCGCACGCTCCGCGCCCACCTGCATGGGGCTGCATAGGGCACCGGTGAGTGGGTCCCGAGAGCAGGCCCCGATGAACCCCGATCTTCGACATCAACCCGAACGCGAAAACGCTGGGCGGGCGTCTGTGCCCATGTGCACGAGACGCGCCGACCCCCGGAAATGTCTTCCCTCGAGGGGTGGTTCGGCTTCCGCACCGGATTCGCCGCCACCTACCGGTCGGACAATCGCCGAGCGTCGACCAGGTCATCGATGATCTGGAAGTCGCCGACGTTCTCGGTAAAGAGAGGCACTCCTTCCACCTGCGCGGTGGCCGCGATGGCGAGATCGATCTGGCGCCGTCTTGGGTTGCCACCCCGGCGGGCCACCGCGGCGGCTAGTTGGCCCCAGACCCGGGCAACCTCGACGCCTACAGGCAGCGGATCAAACGTTGCCTCGACCACCGCAAGTCGGGCGGTGCGGCGCGCCCGCTCGTCATCGTCGTCGCAAACGAGAACGCCGAAATGCAGTTCGGTGATCGAGACGACGCTGATAGCGGCCTCGACGTCGCCGGGTGGGGGGAGCTCACCTATGAGCACCGACGTATCTAGCAGCGCCCTCACGAAGCGAACGGGTCCACGACGCCTGCTGGCAGTCGCTCGAGGTCGGCATCGAACCCCCGCGGCGCCTTTCCCCGCCAGATCCCGGCGAGTGCGGCACCGCTGACCCAGCGGCGGCGATGTGCCGGGCCGAGCTCGGCAACGGGACGACCAGCAACCGTCACGGTGAGGGTCTCTCCAGCCTCAACCCGACGGAGCACCTCGCCGACCTGGTTGCGCAGCTCCTTTTGTGCGATATCGCTCATGCGGACTATGGTAGCAGTTCTGCTACCATAGTCCGCTCGGGGGCGGCGGCCAGCGCCGAGAGTGTCATCGATGGGCTGTGAACTGGACTTTGACACCCGGCTGACTGCCGAGCTGGCCTCGATCAAGGGCGTACGCGGGGTGCCGGTGATCGACTGGGACCCGCGTGCGCCGCTCGGCCCTAAACTGGTTTCCTGTGGGGGCCGGGAATGCCATCCCGCCAAGGTCGTGAGCGAGCCCCTCGGTCACGCCACGCCGGGATTCACGATGGCCACCTACCGGCATGTGCTCCCGTGGCATGCAGGCCGACGTAGCACGGGTCTTTGCCGGACTCATCGCTTCGACCGGCTTCAACCCGGTAGAAGGGTCGGTAGAAGCCCTCGCTGCGCAGGGAAGTTGGGGCCAGACATAGCCGTTGAACTGGACTTATTAGTGGCGGGGGGAGGATTTGAACCTCCGACCTTCGGGTTATGAGCCCGACGAGCTACCAGACTGCTCCACCCCGCGTCGTGGTTCTCAGACTAGCACCCTGCCCGGGGGGCGCCGCCAGGGTCAGGGCAGCAGGCCGCCGCGCAGCGCCACGCCCTTGGGCAGGGTGGTGGAGGTCGAGGAGGCCGTCGTCGTGGACGTCGAGGACGAGCTCGAGGAGGAGCTCGAGCTCGAGCTCGACGAGGACGACGAGGACGAGCTGGCGCCCGAGGCCTGCTGGAGCTGCTGGAGCAGGTTCTGCAGCGTGGCGATGTCGGTCCCGTAGGCGGAGAAGTTCCCGGCCTTCAGGTCGCTCTGCGCCTGGGTGAACTCCTGGTTGGCCTGGCTGATCAGACTCTGCACGCGCTGGTTCACGGTGGGGGCCGGCCCCGTCGGCGTGGACCCCTGGTTCTGACCGGGAAGCGACACCTGGAACAGGTCCTGCAGCGCGGCCGACAGCGACGTGTCGAAGGCCACCTGGCTCTGTCCCTGGGGACCGCTGTAGACCACGATGAAGTAGTCGAGCTTGGGGAACGGGTTGCGCGACGACTCGACGTAGAACGGCCGGAAATAGAGGATGGAGTCGCCCACCGGCACGATCTGGAGCGTCCCCAGCTGCACGCTCGAGCCGTTCTGGTTCAGCAGGCTGATCTGCGACGAGATCTTCTGGAAGGCCGATATGTCGGCATCGACGAGGGCGGGCCCGTCGATGGGCGGCGTCTGGAACACCGACAGCTTGCCGTACTGCCCGGGATCGGACCCCGCCACCATGAAGGCGGACATCGTCTGGATCTGATCACCCTTGGATACCGGGACGAACGCGTCGACGAGGTTGAACGACTGAGAGCTCTGCCCCGGGACCTGGAACAGCTCGTACAGCGGGGACATGCGCGTCACCTGGCCGGTGGACACGGTCTGGCCCTGGGCGTTGGTGGTGAAGGTCGTCGGCAGCGCCTCGTTCGGCGACCCCGCGCCCGCGCTCTGCGACACGTTCCACGCGTTCGTGGCGTTGTAGAAGGCGAGCGGCTGGGTGATGTGGTACCGGCCGTAGGTGGCGGCCTGCACCGTCAGCAGGTCCTCGGGGTACCGGAGATGCGCCCGCAGGGCCGCGGGCATCTGCGACACCGGCTGGAACATGCCGGGGAACACCTTCTCCCACGTCTGGAGGATGGGGTCCTTGGTCTTGGTCAACCCGGTGGCGTCGTAGAAGTCCATCTTCCCGCTGTAGGCGTTCACGACGATCTTCACCGAGTTGCGGACGTAGTTGAGGTTCTGGTTCAGGCCGCTGTTGCTCGGCAGGGATTGCGTGTCGACGTTCTGCGAGTACGGGTAGTTGTCGCTGGTGGTGTAGGCGTCGAGGACCCAGTAGATCTGCCCGCCCGACAGCACCGGGTACGGGTCGGAGTCGAAGCTCAGGAACGGCGCGGCCTTCTGTGCCATCTGCGTGATGTCGCGCACGAACATGAGCCGAGAGTGGGTGGTGACCAGGTTGGAGACCAGGAGGTTGAAGTCCCCGAAGCGCACCGCGAAGGCCGCCTTCACCAGGAAGTTCTTCAGCTCCACTCCCCCGCTCCCGCTGTAGGTGGTCGGCACCGGGCTGTTGGAGGCGGCCTGGTAGTCGATCTCCGGCTGGCGGCTGTCACCGAGGACGTAGCTGGCGTCGCC
>Ga0307374_10003748_pt1 | contig 25762 bp, 21 predicted proteins | sample OX3MG_FD_202532 | JGI IMG/M metagenome (GOLD analysis project Ga0307374, IMG submission 202532) | Soil microbial communities from Risofladan, Vaasa, Finland - OX-3 | ecosystem: Environmental > Terrestrial > Soil > Coastal area > Acid sulfate soil | place: Finland: Risofladan, Vaasa | collected...
ACTTCTTCACCCGCCTCAACCCGGACCGAGCCAGGAACCGCGCGCTCGACCAGCTTCGCCGGATGGGTTACGCCGTCACCCTCGAGCCCCTGGCCGCCGCGGGGTAGTCAGGAATCTTCGCATCAGATTCCTTGTGGGCGCTGAGGGACTCGAACCCCCGACCTCAGCCGTGTGAAGGCTGCGCTCTAACCACCTGAGCCAAGCGCCCGACCGGGCGATCGTACTCGCTGTGCCACTCGAGGAGGTCGGGGGGGGGCCGGCACGCCGCGCGTTCAGTAGCCTCTCCGGACGTGCCAGACCTCTCGGCGAGCGAACCGACGCCGGAGCGCTCCGACGGCGACGTTCCGTCGGCAGCAGCAGCCCGAAAACTGCTGCGCCCGCTCAACCTCGGGCTGGGTCGCCTGGCCGCCGGCGCCAAACGCGAGCGCCCCGCCTCCCCGCCGCTCAGCCGTCGGGACATCGTGAACGGTCTTGACCGCCGCGAGTCGATCATCGGCATCGGGCTCACGTTGCTCGCGATCGTCCTCGCCGTCGTCGGCTACCACGAGTACAAGACGGCGGCCACGGCCCTCTTGCGCTCCCAGGCGAGCTTCTTCCTCATCGCGAGCCTGATCGGGGCCGCCCTCCTCGCCCTCGGGACCGCGCTGCGCCGGCGCGCCCTGCTCGGCTTCGCCTGCTTCATGACGGGCCTCGAATTCTTGAACTACAAGTCCATCGGCGCCGTCGTCTACATCAGCGCGGGGAGCTGGCTGATCTTTCGCGTGATGCAGAAGAAGAAGCAGGACACTGCGAGCGGTGTCGCGACCAAGAGCGTCACCACTCGCCCCGACCGGCGCCCGACCCCCGTCGGACCCAAGCCCTCCAAGCGCTACACGCCGCCGAAGCGCGCCGCCGCGGGGAGGCGGCGCTGACTACCTCGGTAGCCCAGTCCCTCGCCGGCAAGCGCATCGCCGTCACCGGCGCCACCGGATTCCTCGGGACGGCCCTCGTCGAACGCCTCCTCCGCTCCGTCCCGGAGTGCGAGGTCGTCGTCGTCGTGCGTCCCGGTCGACGCGCCAGCGCGGCCGACCGGACGCGGCGCGAGATCGTCCGCAACGACTGCTTCGACCGCCTGCGCTCTGAGCTCGGTGAGGCATTCGAGGCCGTCATCGAGGCGCGTCTGCGCACCATCGGCGGCGACGTCAGCAGCGAGGGCCTCGGCCTCTCCGAGGTGGACTCGGCCACCTTCGCGAGCTGCGACATCGTCATCCACTCGGCCGCCACCGTGAGCTTCGACGCTCCCCTCGACCAGGCGGTTGAGGTGAACCTCCTCGGCCCGAGCCGCGTCGCGGAGACGATGCTCGCCCTCGCGCCGGCGACCCCCGGCCGAGCCCTCCCGCACCTCGTCGCGGTCTCCACTGCCTACGTGAACAGCGGCCACCGCGGGGACGCCTTCGAGGAGCCAGTCGAGGAGGGACCCTACCTCTCGGTGCCCGACTGGCACGAGGAGGTCGCGGCGAGCCGCCGCGCCCGCTCGGACGCCGACGCCGAGAGCCGCAGCGAGCCCCGCCTCGCCTCGTTCGCGAAGAAGGCGCACACCGAGATCGGAGCCGCGGGTGGGGCGCTCCTCGCCAAGCGGACCGAGCGGCTGCGCAACGAATGGGTTGACAACCGCCTCGTCGAGCTCGGCCGCGCCCGCGCCCAGGGCCTCGGCTGGCCCGACGCCTACGCCTACACCAAGTCGCTCGGCGAGGTCGCGCTACGCGAGAGCGCCGGGCCGCTGCCCGTGACGATCATCCGGCCCTCGATCGTCGAGTCCGCCCTCGCCGAGCCAAAGCCGGGCTGGATCCGCGGCTTTCGGATGGCCGAGCCGGTGATCATCTCCTACGCACGGGGATTGCTCGCGCAGTTCCCGGGCGTCCCGGAGGGGGTGATCGATGTCATCCCCGTCGACCTCGTCGTCTCGGCGATCATCGCCGTTGCCGCCGCGGGGGCGCCCCCCGCCGGCTCGCCGGACATCTACCAGGTGACCTCCGGGGTGCGGAACCCGCTGCGCTACGGGACGCTCGTGAAGCTGTGCGAGAACTGGTTCACCGAGCGTCCCCTGTACGACGACCGCGGCCAACCGATCGTCGTCCCGGAGTGGTCCTTCCCCGGCCGCGGCAAGGTGCAGGGCGAGCTCCGGCGCGCCGCCAAACTGCTGCGCGGTGCCGAGCGGGTCGTCAACCTGCTGCCGATCCGCGGCGAGCTCGCCGAGCGCGCCTCGGACCTCGAGGAAAAGCGCTCCCTCGCCGAGCGCGCCCTCGGCTACGTGGAGCTCTACGGCGCGTACACCGAGTCCGAGGCGCGCTTTCGCATCGACCACAGCCTCGCGCTCCTCGCGAAGATGAGCGCCGCTGACCGGGAGGCCTTCAACTTCGACCCCGCGGTCGTCGACTGGCCGCGCTACGTGAGCGAGGTCCACCTCCCCTCGATCGTCGCCCAGGCGCGCGTCCGCACCGCCCCCGGCCGGCGCACGACGGCCTCACGCGAGGAGCGGGCACGGCGCGCGATCCTCACGACCGAGCCCCGCTGCGCGGTCTTCGACCTCGAGCAGACGCTCATCAACTCGAACGTCGTCGAGTCCTACGGCTGGCTGGCGACCCGTCATCTCGAGCCGGTGCGCCGCGCCCAGCTCGCCATCGGGCTGATGCTCGAGGGGCCGCGGCTGCTGGCCGTCGACCGGCGCGACCGCGCCGACTTCCTCCGCTCCTTCTACCGCCGCTACGAGGGCGCGCCCGCCGAGCGGGTGCGCGAGGACGCGTGGGAGATGTTCAGCGACCTGATCCTCAACCGCGCCTTCCCCGACGGCCTGGCGCGGGTGCGCGAGCACCGCGCCCTCGGCCACAAGACCCTCCTCATCACCGGGGCGCTCGACTTCGTGGTCGCCCCCCTCGAGCCGCTCTTCGACGAGATCGTCTGCGCCCGCCTCGGCGAGCGCGACGGGCGTTTCACCGGCGAGATGGTCGAGACCCCCCCGACCGGCGAGGCGCGGGCGCTCCTCATGGCGCGCTGGGCCGAGGACTTCGGCCTCGACCCGGCGGCGACCGTCGCCTACGCCGACTCCGCGAGCGACCTGCCGATGCTCGAGGCGGCGGGCCACGCGGTGGCCGTCAACCCCGAGCCGAAGCTCGCCACCATCGCCCGCCGCCGCGGCTGGCCGATCGAGCTCTGGGGGCGTGCCAAGGGCGGTCCCCGCCAGCCCCTCGCCGTCTCGATGCGCGCCCTCGGTGCCCGCACCGGCGCCCCCGGCCTCGCCCTCGCCCGCGGGGAGCGGCCATGAAGGCCCTCGTCGTCGAGCGCCTGCCGCAGCGTTTCGCCGCGGCGCGCATCGCCGCGGCGGTGCTCGGCTCCGGCTCGGGGGTGGCCGTCGGGCCTCTCCGCCTGTTGGAGATCGATCCCCCGGCGCTCCCCGCGGCGGGCTGGAGGCGGTTGCGCCCGCGCCTCGCGGGGATCTGCGGCTCGGACCTCTCGACCCTCGACGGCACGAGTTCGCGCTACTTCGAGCCGATCGTCACCTTTCCCTTCGTTCCCGGCCACGAGGTCGTCGGCGAGCTCGTCGACGGCCCCGACGCGGGGGCGCGCGTCGTCATCGAGCCGGTGCTCGGCTGCGCGGCGCGCGGCATTGAGCCCCCCTGCGCGCCCTGCGCCTCGGGCCACAAGGACCGCTGCGAGAATCTCACCCTCGGCCACATCCACCCGGGGCTGCAGACCGGCTACTGCGCGGACACCGGCGGTGGCTGGTCAGAGGAGCTCGTCGTCCACGAGAGCCAGCTGCGCCCGGTCCCCGACGGCCTCTCCGACGAGGCGGCGGTGATCATCGAGCCGACCGCCTGCGCGGTGCACGCCGTGCTGCGGGCCGACGTCACCCAGGGCGAGCGGGTGATCGTCCTCGGCGCGGGGACCCTCGGCCTGCTCTGCGTCGCCGCGCTCCGCCAGCTCGCCCTCCCGGCCGCCCTCCTCGCCGTCGCCCGCCACCCGGTGCAGCGCGACCTCGCCGCGACGCTCGGCGCCGACCAGGTGGTCGCCGAGGACGACCTCCCGCGCGCCGCGCGCCGCCTCAGCGCCTCGGTCGCCGTCGGCCGCAAGGAGGGCCGCCTGGAACGCCTCGGCGGTGGCGCCGACGTCGTCTTCGACTGCGTCGGCAGCTCCGCGAGCCTCGCCCAGTCGCTCGCCGTCACCCGCCCGGGCGGGCGCATCGTCCTCGTCGGCATGCCCTCCACGGTGCACGTCGACCTCGCCCCCCTCTGGCAGCGGCAGGTCTCGCTCCTCGGCACCTACGCCTACGGCACCGAGGAGTTCGTCGGCCGCGTCGAACCGACCTTCACCTTCGCCACCGAGCTCGTCGCCGCCGCCCACCTCGAGCGCCTGGTGACCGCCCGCTACCCTCTGGAGCGCTACGAGGACGCGGTCCGTCACGCCGCGAACGCCGGGAAGCGGGGCGCGGTGAAGGTGGCCTTCGACCTGCGCCGGAACCGCTCGTGGCAGACCGGCGGCGCCTGATGCGCCGCGCGACCACCAAGGAGACCATGTGAGCCCGAGGCCCGGTTTCGTCCTCGAGGTCGACCGATCGACGCCCCCGACGCTGTTCTGGCACGGCGAGGGATTCCGCTACGAGCAGCTCCCCGTCGGTAGCCGCGTCCTCTACCCGCCCGAGCCGCACGCCGCCCTCGCGGACCCGGACGCGACGATCCGCGAGGCGCTCGAGAACCCGCTCGGGGACTCGGCGCCCCTATCGGCGCTGCTCTTCGCAGGGATGCGCCTCACCATCGCCTTCGACGACATCTCCCTCCCCCTCCCCCCGATGCGCGCCCCCGACGCCCGCCAGCGGGTGATCGAGGCGGTCCTCGACGCCGCCGCGCAGGCCGGCGTCGACGACGTCGTGCTCATCGCCGCCCTCGCCCTGCACCGCCGGATGACCGACGACGAGCTGCGCCACATCCTCGGGGGCCGCGTCTTCGACGCCTTCGCGCCGAGCGGCAACCTCCTGCAGCACGACGCCGAAGACCCCGACGGCGTCGTCCACCTCGGCGTCACCGAGGCCGAGGAGGACGTCGAGATCAACCGCCGGGCCGCCGAGAGCGACCTCCTCGTGTACGTGAACATCAACCTCGTGGCGATGGACGGCGGCCACAAGTCGGTCGCCACCGGCCTCGCCAGCTACAACAGCATCCGCCACCACCACAACGTGCGCACGATGCAGCACTCGCGCTCGTTCATGGACATGCACCACTCCGAGCTGCACACCTCGAACTGGCGGATGGGGCGGGTGATCGCGAAGACGGTGAAGGTCTTCCAGATCGAGACGACCCTCAACCTCGACACCTTCCCCTCCCAGTTCGGCTACCTGCAGCGGCGCGAGTGGGAGTGGAAGCTGCGCGACCGTGCCGGTTTCTTCTCGACCAAGGCCGCCCTCGAGCGCACCCCGGTGGCGCTGAAGCGCGAGATCTTCCAGTCGATCCGCTCACCGCATGCCCTCACCTCGGTGCAGGCGGGCGAGGTGGAGGCGGTGCACGCCTCGACCCTCGACAACGTCCACCGCCAACAGCTCGTCCCGATCGAGGGGCAGGCGGACATCGTCACGATGGGGCTCCCCTACATCTGCCCCTACAACGTGAACTCGATCATGAACCCGCTGCTCGTCGCGTGCCTCGGCCTCGGCTACTTCTTCAACCTCTACCGCGGCAAGCCCGTCGTGCGCGAGGGCGGCGTGGCGATCCTCTCGCACCCGACGCCGTGGGCCTTCCACCCCGTCCACCACCCGAGCTACATCGACTTCTTCGACCAGGTCCTCGCCGAGACGACCGACCCGCTCGAGATCGAGGCGAAGTACGAGCAGTCCTTCGCCACCGACCCCTGGTACATCCACCTCTACCGGACGAGCCATGCCTACCACGGGGTCCACCCCTTCTACATGTGGTACTGGTGCGCGCACGCCCTCGAGCACCTCTCCCAGGTGATCGTCGTCGGCGGCGACCGCAAGGCCGTGCGCCGGATGGGCTTCCGCCCAGCGACCTCGCTCGCAGACGCCCTCGAGATCGCCGAGGACTCGGTGGGGCGCGAGCCGACGCTCACCCACCTGCACCTCCCGCCGCTGTTCCTCGCCGACGTCTCCTAGGAAGCGGCACCCGTGAGCCTCCGCCTCCCCTCCGCCCTCGACCGCATCCTGCGGCCGCCCTCCTGGCCGGCGAACCTCGAGCGCATGCCCCGGGTGCGCCACGTCGGCCTCCACTACGACACCGAGTGGAGCCGCAAGCCGGCGGCGCGCGCCGCGCGCCGCGCGGTGCAGGAGGGGCTCCTCGCGCCGCTGACGCGCCTCGTCACCTCACCGGAGATCTCCGGCCTCGAGCACCTCACGCCCCTCGAGGGCGCGGTGATCTTCGCCGGCAACCACTCGAGCCACCTCGACGCCGGCGTCCTGCTCTCGGCGCTGCCGGAGCGCTTCCGCCGCAAGGCCGTCGTCGCCGCCGCGGCGGATTACTTCTTCGACCGCACCTGGAAGGCGACCCTCTCCTCGTTCCTCCTCGGCGCGATCCCCGTCGACCGCGTGCACGTCAACCGCAAGAGCGCCGACGACGCCGCCGCCCTCCTCGCCGAGGGATGGAGCCTCGTGATCTTCCCCGAGGGGGGGCGCAGCCCCGACGGCTGGGGCCAGGAGTTCCGGGGCGGCGCCGCCTACCTCGCGAAGCGCTGCGGGGTCCCGGTGGTGCCGGTCCACCTGAAGGGGGTGCGCCCTATCTTCCCGAAGGGCTCGGGGCGCCTCCATCCCGGCCACGTCGAGGTGCGCTTCGGTGATGCCCTGTGGCCCGAGACGGCCGCCGAGGGGCGGGGCGAGGACGCGCGGCGCTTCGCGGCGCGCGTCGAGGGCGCAGTCGCCGAGCTCGCGGACGAGGCCGAGTCGGACTGGTGGAGCGCCCGGCGACGCGCCGCCGCCGGCGAGACGCCGCCGATCCGCGGCCCCGAGGCAGCGGCCTGGCGCCGTGCCTGGGCGTTGCCCGAAAGTGCCCGCCGCGACGCCCGACCACGCAGTCGCTCGCGCGCCAAGCCCTGGTAGGGGCGCCGGAGCCGGGCGGGAGATATCCGCAGACGCGAGAAACGGCCGGAGGGGGGATCCGGCCGTTTCTCATAGACTCACGGATGTCGGAGGGGGGATCCGTCGTTCCTGTGGTCTGGAAGACAGTATGCACCCCTCTGCGACATCGGTCAAACAGTTTCGGCAGATATTCGCTATCATCTTTCGCGATGGACCTCCGCCAGCTGCACGCCATCGTTGCGATCGCTGAGCACGGCTCCTTCTCGGCCGCCGCGGAGGCCCTGCAGACGGTGCAGTCCAACGTCTCGACGCACGTGAAGAAGCTCGAGCAGGAGCTCGGTACCGACCTCGTCGACCGCTCGAGCGGCGCGCTCACCGATGCCGGCGAGCTCGTCGTCGCGCGGGCGCGGCGCGTGATGGGCGAGATCGACGCCCTCTCCGCCGACGTCTCGGCGCTGCGCGACGAGGTGAGCGGCGTCGTGCGCGTCGGGGTCATCGGCACCGCCGCCCGTTGGCTCGTGCCGCCGCTCGTCGAGCTCGTCCCCGAGCGCTACCCCCACCTGCGCCTCGTGATCATGGAGGCGACGACCGCCGGCCTCGGGGACCAGCTCGCCTCGGGCCAGGTGGACATCGGCGTCCTCGGCCTCCCCGCCGCCGGCGGCGACCTGCGGACGATGCCGCTGTTCGAGGAGGACCTCGTCCTCGTCCTCCCGAAGAGCCACCCGCTCGCGATCGCCCCCCTCGTGCGCCTCACCGACCTGCCGGGCCTCCCGCTGTTGCTGCCGCTGCGCGGCGTCGCCTACCGCGACGAGCTCGACGCCGTCACCGCGGCGCACCGCGTGCAGCTCACGCCGCGCGTCGAGATGGACAGCATCCGCCTCATCTCGGGCCTCACCTTCGACGGCTGCGGCTACGCGATCCTCCCCTCGGGGGCGGTCTCCGAGCGGCGCAGCCAGGAGTGGGCGCTCGTCCCGGTGGAGGGCCTCGCGCCCCGCCTCGTCGGCGTCGCGCAGCGCCGCCGCGGCCTCCCCTCGGCACCGGTGCGCGCCGTGCTGCAGCTGCTGCAGGACATCGTCGGCGACGGCACCCGCACGCCGCGGGGCATCCGCCCGGTCGCCTTCGACCTCGCCCGCTTCGGGGCCCCGGAGGCCGACGGCTCGAACCGGCGGGTGCGCGCCCTCAGCTGAGGTCGGGCTCGCGGCGGGGCTCCCGCCACATCAGCCACAGCGGCGGCCCGCCCTCGGGGGCGTCGATCTGCCGCTCCACCGAAAAGCCCCGCCGGCCGTAGAAGGCGACGTTCTCCTCGCGCGAGCACTCGAGGTAGGCGGGCAAGCCCTCCTCGTCACAGCGGGCGAGCACCGGGGCGAGGAGCGCGCCGCCGATGCCGCGCCCCTGGTGGTCGGGGTCGGTGCCGATGGTCCCGAGGTAGTAGTGCGGGACGACGGGATGGTTGCTCTCGAGGAGCTGGGTGAGGCGGCGCGTGACGCCGAGGCGCTCGCCGAGCGCGGGCGCGAAGCGCAGGTGGGCGAAGCGGTCGCGCAGTCGCGGTGGTGTGGGCCGCGGCGGCATCCACAGCGAAGCGGCGACGAGCGAGTCGGTGGTCAGCACCTCCCCGCGATGCAGGTAGTTGTGCTCGAGCTGGAGGGTGAAAAAGCGCGGCAGGCACTCGGCGCGCCGCAGCGGGTCGGGGAAGAGGTAACGAGCGACCGGGTCCTCGAGAAAGGCGCGGGCGAGGTGGACAGCGAGCGGCTCGACGTCGGCGGCGCGGGCGGCACGCACCGGAATCACCCCTCGATGCTACAACTCGGTTGCAATTCCGCCCCGGTGCGCCCGCGCCGGGAATAGCTGCACCCGCCAGGAGGTTCGCCGCGGTATGACCACTCCCGCCTTCACCATCAACTTCGACTACCGCTGCCCGTTCGCCCGCAACGCGAACGAGCACGTGATCGCCGCCCTCGAAGGCGGGGCCGACTACGACGTGCAGTTCAAGGCCTTCTCGCTCACCCAGGTGCACACCGAGGAGGGCCAGCCGGCGGCCTGGGAGGACCCCAGCAAGCGCCCCGACCTCATCGCCCTCGCGGCCGGCATCGTCGTGCGCGACCGTTTCCCCGAGCAGTTCCCCGCAGCCCACGTCTCGCTCTTCGCCGTCCGCCACGACGACGGTGACGACCTCCGCGACGAGGCCAAGGTCCGTAACGCCCTCAGCCGCGCGGGAGTCGACGCCGACGCCGTCTTCGCCGAGCTCGAGGCGGGCTGGCCCTTCGAGGTGATCCGCGACGAGCACACCGCTTCGGTGGAGCAGCACCAAGCCTTCGGCGTGCCGACCTTCATCGCCGAGGACGAGGCTGTCTTCGTGCGCCTCATGACCCGCCCCGCCGGCGACGGCAAGCTCGCCCGCGACACCGTCGACCGCGTCCTCGAGCTCGTCGTCGGCCACCCTGAGCTGAACGAGTACAAGCACACCTCCATCCCACGCTGAGGAGGCGAACTTCCCCCCTGCGATCCCCCAGGAATGACGGTGGCCCGGGTATAGCCCGGGCCACCGTCACTTCCCGCGCGAGCGCTCGCCGTCAGTCTTCGATCGAGATCGGGTCGTCGTCCTCTGCCCGCTCGCCGATCGGCACGTCGGCAGGGGTGATGGAAAACTCCTGGCGGATCCGCTGGTCGAGCTCGACCGCGAGCTCGGGGGTGTCGTGGAGGAACTGCTTCGCGTTCTCCCGTCCCTGGCCGAGCTGCTCGCCCTCGTAGGTGTACCAGGCTCCGGACTTCTTCACGATCCCGAGGTCGACCGCGACATCGAGGATCGAGCCCTCACGCGAGATCCCTGTCCCGTACATGATGTCGAACTCGGCGGTGCGGAAGGGCGGGGCGCAGTTCGAGACCACCACGTCGTCGGCGACGAAGGTGTGGTCCTCGGCGACTTCGATGTCGTAGATCCGCGCCCACTCGGCCGGCTGCACGGCGACAATCCGGTCGTACCAGAGTTCCTCCTCGAGAACCTCGAGGAGGAAGTCGCTCTCGAGCGCCTCGGCGAGGAGCATGAGGCGGTCGCGACGGATCCGGCTAACGCCGAGTACGTTGCGCATTCCACCCTGCGGGTCGCCCGCCGACTCGCCGATCAGCGTCGCGGCGAGCACTGCGGTCACACCCCGCCGGGCGAGGTAACCGAGGACCGGTTCCGTCACCGAGTGGGGGAGGTACCCGGCCGCCGAGTCGCGATGCACACCGCGGTCGACCTCGGCGAGCACCGCGGTGAGCTTGCGCCCGCGCGGCCCCCACATCGGGAGCGCCTCGGCGAACCGAAGGACGTTCCCCATGCCAGCGACCCGTACCTCAAAGCAAGGGAGCTTCCCCTGCACTCGGCGGCCCTTGATGATGCTCGGCCGCTTCTGCTTCGGGTCATAGGTCGACACCGAACTCGTGACCCCATAGCGGAGGAGGAGCCAGTGAACCTGCTGCGCCAACTGGTAGGAGGTCGTCGTGTACCCCAACCGGATGCCGCCGGTCTGCTCCCGGCTGCAGTAGCCGTCCGTCTCGAAAAGGCCGAAGAGAAGGTTCCCTATCACTTCCGCGGAGACCTCAGGAGCGAAGAAGGCAGAAGGGATCCGCTTTTCCGGAGCCGTGTGCCCCCAGATCCCCGCCCAGCGGGCGAGCTCGAGGAGCCCGTTCTGTTCACCAGTCCGGTGAGAGAAGTGGGCTTCCAGGCCCACGTAGCGGGTGCGACAGCCGAGCGAGGCGGCGATCGCCTCGGCATCGGCGTGGAGCTCCTCCTCGATGTTGGTGAACGAGATCGGGGTCTTCCCGGTCACACAGCCGTCACCGATCAGGTAGCCGAGCATCCGGGCGTGAGCTACAGGCACCGGCTCCGAGTGGCCAAAGCCGAACGTCTGACGGGGGCGGGCCAGCGAGTCGCCGACGGTCAACTCACCGGCTTCCCGCCATCCTCCGTCGGTCAGCACCTTGTGGTCGGTGGTGACCCGGAGCACCCGGCCGCTGCGGAGGGCGAGGCCGATCACCTCGTGCTCACCCTGGTCCATCCGGGTCACGATCGGTCGGATGTGCAGCTTCCCGGCCTTGTCGGCGGCGACGACCGCCGAGCCCTCGCCCTGCTCGACGATCTCCTCGATTGTGTGCGTGAGGCCGGACGTCGGGTCAAAGACCGTGGTCCCCGCCGCGACGCACTTGTTCTTCACGACCTTCACCCGCGTTCGGTTACCGGTCATCTCCGCCCCGTCTTTGATCTGCTCGACGCGGCGGATGTCGAGGCGGACCGAGGAATAGAACTTGAGCGCCCGGCCACCGGGGGTCACTTCGGGCGACCCGTACAGGATCCCGATCTTTTCCCGCAGCTGGTTGATGAAGATGCAGATCGTGTTGGACTTGTTGATCGTCGCCGTGAGCTTGCGCAGCGCCTGGGACATGAGGCGCGCCTGCAGGCCGACGTGGCTGTCGCCCATCTCGCCCTCGATCTCGGCGCGGGGGGTGAGGGCAGCCACCGAGTCGATGACGATGACGTCGAGCGCCCCCGAGCGGATGAGCACGTCGGTGATCTCGAGCGCCTGCTCGCCGGTATCGGGCTGGGAGATGAGCAGCTCGTCGACGTCGACACCGATCGCGCGCGCGTAGACGGGGTCCATCGCATGCTCGGCGTCGATGTAGGCGCAGACGCCGCCGTTGCGCTGGGCCTCGGCGACGACGTGCAGGGCGAGGGTCGACTTCCCCGAGGACTCCGGGCCGAAGATCTCGACGATGCGGCCGCGGGGCAGCCCACCGATGCCGAGGGCCATGTCGAGGGCCATCGCGCCGGTCGAGATCGCCTCGATCGACATCGTGAGGTTCTCGCCCATCTTCATGACCGAGCCCTTGCCGAACTGCTTCTCGATCTGGCTCAGCGCCGCCTCGAGCGCCTTGTCCTGCTCCATCGCTGCCTCCTGTCGCCGTCGCTTCGCCAGCTGCCAACGGGGCCGGACCCTACGGCGGGGGTGTATCGCCGCGGCGCTGTCCGCTCTCTGACTTGCACGACTGTAGTTCTGCGAACAGGTGTTCGGGTGGATGGTTCCGAGCTGGGCGCGGACAGCGGTGAAGGCGTCGGGGGCGCCGCGCCGGCGGCTATTCGGCGGTGGCGAGGAGGTGGCGGCGGAGCACGTCGAGCGAGCTGATCGTCGCGATGTCGCGCATCCGGTTGCGGCTCCCGACCATCGAGAGCTCGAAGCCGGCGGCCTCGGCGCCGGGGAGCGCGATGCCGACGAAGGCCGTCCCCGGCGGGAGGCCGTCCTGGGGGTCGGGGCCGGCGACGCCAGTGGTCGAGAGGCCGACGTCGGCATCCAGCAGCTTGCGTGCGCCCTCGGCCATCTGCGCCGCCGCCACGGCGCTCACGACGGGGCCCTCGGGGAGGCCGAGCAGGTCGAACTTCACCTCGCTCGCGTAGGAGACGAGGCCGCCCCGGAACCAGCGGCTGGCGCCGGGGATGGCGACGACGCGCGCCGAGATGAGGCCACCGGTGAAGGACTCCGCCGTCGCGAGGGTCTGGCCGCGGCGCTGCAGGAGGTCACCGACGGCGAACTCCATCGTCTCGTCGTCGGTGCCGAAGACGATCTCGCCGAGCATCGCGCGCAGCACCGTCTCCTCCTCGTCGAGACGGGCCGTCGCGACGGCGAGGTCGGGCGCCTTCACCGTGACGCGCACCTTGATCCCCTCGATGCCGCTCGCGAGGAAGGCGATCGTCGGGGCGCCGGGGCCCACGGCGTCGAGCTCGTCGAGGCGCGAGGCGATCGTCTCCGCGAGCACCGACTCGCCGAGGCCCCAGGTGCGCAGCGTCCTGCTGGCGATCACCGCCGGGACCCCCGAGCGCGCCTCGAGGTCCGGCAGCACGGCGCGCAGCACCATCTCGCGCATCTCGTGCGGCACGCCGGGGAGCGCGTAGAGGACCTTCTCCCCCACCGGGCAGATCAGTCCGGGGGCGGTCCCCTGCACCTGCTGGATGATCGCCGCGCCCTGTGGCACGTCGGCCTGGCGGAGGTTGGAGGGCGACATCGTGCGGTTCCGGCGCGCGAAGACGTCGGTGAGGATCGCGAGCGCCTCCTCGTCGCGCACGAGCGCGACCCCCATCACCTTGGCGATCGCCTCGCGGGTGATGTCGTCCTGGGTCGGGCCGAGGCCGCCGCAGACGACGACGGCGTCGGAACGCCCGAGCGCCACCTCGAGGGCCTCGACGATGCGCTCCAGGTTGTCGCCGACGCGCGTCTGGAAGTGGCAGTCGATGCCGGCCGCCGCCAGCTCCTCGGCGATGAAGGTCGAGTTGGTGTCGACGATCTGGCCGAGGAGCAGCTCAGTGCCGACGGCGAGGATCTCGGCGCGCACCTAGGCCCCGCCGCCCGCGAGGAGCGCCCGCCCGTCGCGCAGGTACTGCAGCCCGCTCAACAGCGTGAGGGCCACCGCCGCCCAGAGCACGCCACGGTCGATCGCCAGGTGGTGGGCGGTCGGTGGGAAGAGGAAGAGGCCGACCGCGATGTCCTGCAGCAGGGCCTTGGCCTTTCCGAGCGGGCGCGCGGGGATGGAGACCGAGCGGCGCGCCGCGTAGGTGCGAAAAAGGCTCATCAACAGCTCGCGGGCGACGACGAGCGCCACCGCCACGGCGGGGACGAGCCCGCGCTCGATCAGCGCGCAGAGCGCCGCGACGACGAGGAACTTGTCGGCCAGGGGATCGAGGAAGGCCCCCGAGACCGTCGTCCCGTGGCGGCGGGCGAGGTGGCCGTCGACGCTGTCCGAGGCGGCGAGCAGGCTCCACAGCGCCCACAGCACCCAGCTCGACGGGCCGAAGAGCGTGAGCGCCACCGCGAACACCGGCGCCGCGACGAGGCGCCCCATCGTGAGCGCGTTCGCCGGCGTCGCGATCGCGCTCGGGCCGAAGGGCTTGGTCGCCGTCGTCACGCCGGCCCCGCGTGGCGCAGCGCCGCAGCGATGAGGTCGGGGCCCTCGGCGGCCTCGATCCGCACCTCGGCGAAGGCGCCGACGGGGAGGTGCTCGGGGACGCGCACGATGCCGTCGATCTCGGGGGCCTCGCCCGTCGTGCGCGCCCTGCCGGGGGCGTCGACGAGCACGCGGCACTCGGCTCCGACGAGGGCGACGCGCCGCGAGGCGGTGATCGCGTCCTGCAGCTCCGCGCACTCGCGGAGGCGCTCCATCGCGAGCTCGGGGGCGACCGCGCCCTCGAGGGCGAGCGCGTAGGTGCCCGCCTCGGGGGAGAAGGGGAAGAGCCCCACCCAGTCGAGCTGCGCCTCCTCGAGGAAGGCGAGGAGGGCGTCCTGGTCCTCCTCGGTCTCGCCCGGGTAGCCGAAGATGAACGAGGAGCGCAGCGCCGCGTCGGGGGCGAGGCGGCGGATCCGCTCGATGCGCTCGAGGAAGCGCCCGGCCTCACCGAAGCGGCGCATCCGCCGCACGAGGGGGCGGGAGACGTGCTGCAGCGAGAGGTCGAAGTAGGGCACCCCGGTCGAGACGATCGTCTCCAGCAGCTCGTCGCTCAGCGCGGACGGGTAGAGGTAGAGGAGGCGCACCCACTCCGCCCGCTCCGCGACCGCTCGGACGAGCGCCGGGAGCTCGGCGCGCCCGCCGCGGTCGCGCCCCCAGGAGGCGAGGTCCTGGGCGACGAGGACGATCTCGGGGACCCCGAGCGCCTCCACCTCGGCGAGCACCGCCTCGGCGCTGCGCGAGCGCTGCGGGCCGCGGAAGCTCGGGATCGCGCAGAAGCCGCAAGCGCGGTCGCAGCCCTCGGCGATCTTCACGTAGGCCCAGGGCGCGCTCGCCGGCGGGCGGGGGAGCTCGAGGAGGTCGAGGGCGGGCGTCGCCGTCTCGCTCTTGCGAAAGCGCGGGCCGCCGGTGAGCGTCACCGGCACCCCGAGGTCGGCGACGAGGTCGATCTCGGGGATCTCGGCGGCGAGCTCGGCGCCCGAGCGGGCGGCCAGGCAGCCGGTGACGACGAGGCGGGCACCCTCGCGGCGGCGCTCGGAGAGGTCGAGGATCGTCTCCACCGACTCCTCGCGAGCGGAGTCGATGAAGGCGCAGGTGTTGACGACGACGACGTCGGCGCCCTCGGCGGTGTCAGCCGGCAGGTAACCCTGCGCGAGCAGCTCACCGGCGACCTTGTCGGAGTCGACCTGGTTCTTCGGGCAGCCGAGGGTCTCGATCCAGTAGCGGCCCGGCACCCCCGAAGCGTACAGCGGCCTTCCGCCGCCGAGAGCCGGGCGGTCAGCTCGAGAGGGCCAGGGAGAGCACGGCGACGACGTTGAAGAGCGAGTGCGCGACCATCCCCGGCCCGAGGCGGCCGGTCTTGTTGCGGAGCGCCCCGAAGACGACCCCCGCGGCGGTGACGCCGGCGACGTTCAACAGCGTCGCCCAGCCCACCCAGTTTGCGGCGTGCGCGGCGCCGAAGAGCAGCGGCCGAGGAGGCGATGCCCTTCAGCTGGCCGTAGCGGGAGACGAGGCCGCCCTGCAGGAGGCCGCGGAAGAAGAGCTCCTCGACGACGGGGGCGACGAGACGGGCCGCGAGGCCGAAGACGAGGAGCTGGCCGCCACCTGCGGGGAAGTCTCCGAGCGGCTGCAGGGAGCGGCGGAACAGCCCCGGGCCCGAGGCGAAGACCGGCCGATGACAAGGCCGGCGGCGAGGCGCGCACCGATCGATGCAGCGAGGCCGAGGGGGAGGTCACGAGCACCAGCACGAGGCCGAAGTCGCGCCGCAGCGAGCCGCTCCCCCGCCGCCGGCTGGCGAGCAGGCAGCTGCCGCCGAGGTTCCCCCAGATCCCGAGCTCGCCGGCGATGAACTCGCCGCTCCTCCCGCCGGGGCGGCCGAGGGCGACGTCGAGGACTTCGAGGGCGAGGCCGAGCGCGAAGCACAGGAGATAGCCGGCGAGGCCCACCCAGCCCGGCCGCAGCGTCGGTCCGACGGCCGGGCCCTGCTGGCGAAGGCGCGCCCGACGGGGGTTGCCGCGCACCGCCTCGCTCCAGGCCACACCGTCCTAGAAACGAAGCTCGGACTCGACGAGCGGGTCCGGGTACCAGTCCGCGGCGCGCGCCGGAGCCTCGTCCCCCGTGCCGCAGCGCGCACAGGCGGTCGCCCCGTCGCCGAGGGTCGCCCCACAGCGCGTACAGCCGGCGGCGCTCAGGGGAGGAGCGGGCTGATCCAGGGCGAGACCCGGAACAGACGCAAGCCGACGATCCCGAGCACGGCGAAGAGGACGATCAGCGCCTTTTCGCCGCCCGAGAGGACGAGCAGGTCGCCGCTCGAGCTCGGAAGGCCGTAGTCCGAGCGCTGCGGCTCGCCGTCGCCGAAGAGGTCGCGGGGGTACTCGGGGGTGAGCATCAGCAGATAGGCGTTGGTGCGCACCCGGTAACGGAGCACGGCGCAGGTGGCGTTGTGCAGCGGGAGCGGGAGGCGCCCCGTTGTGAGGGTCACGAGCCAGGAGAGCACCGAGAACAGGCGCAGGCCCTGGCTGACGAGGGCGCTCAGGACGGACTTCGGGAAGACGAGGACGATCCGGAAGAGCACCGCCAGGCGGTTCAGGCGGGTCGGCGTGACGACGAAGGCGAAGCCGGCCGGCGAGGGCGTCGGGTGCAGCGAGAACGACGGGTACTCGTCGCTCACGAAGGTGAGGTAGCCGGTGACGCGCAGCTCGAGCTCGACGTAGCCCGCGAGCAGCCCGGCGAGGCCGAGCGGCAGGCGGCCGACGACCAGGGCGACGAACCAGCCGACGATCGCACCGAGCCCGGCGGCGATGCCGACGATCGCCAGCCACAGCGAGGCGGGGATCGCGAGCAGCAGGCGGAAAAGGACGGTCAGCCGCCGCTGCACCTCGGCGGGCGGGAAGGCGACGAAGGGGCGGGGATCCTCGTAGGAAGCCGTCAACGCTCTCCTCCCTCGCTGCTCTGGCGTGAAGCTACCCGGCGACCCCCGCGTTCGCGGTGATCGCCCGCACCAGCTCCTCCCACCGGCCGGAGGGGAGGCCGTGGCCCATCCCCGGGACCATCAGCAGGCGCGCCCCGGGTACCGCCTCGGCCGTCGCCACCCCGCCCGAGGGGTCGACCATCTCGTCGGCGTCGCCGTGCACCACGAGCGTCGGGACCGAGAGCGTGCCGAGCGCCTCGGTGCGGTCCTCGGCGGCGAGGATCGCCGCCAGCTGGCGGGCCGAGCCCTCGGCGTGGTGGCCCCGCTGGAACTGGGCGCGCGCCGCGGCCTCCACGCGGCTGGCATCGATCGCCTCGTTCGGCCCCGCCGTCACCTGCCGCTGGGTGATGCGGAGGGCGACCGCGCCGTCCTCGTCGACCTGCCCGCCGCGCAACAGCACGGCGAGCGCGGCGTTGCTCGCCTGCCCGACGCCGCGCCGCCCGGTGCTGCCCATCATCGAGCAGAGGCTGAGCACCTTGTCGGGGTGGCGGAGCGCCACCAGCTGGGCGACCATCGCCCCCATCGAGATCCCGAGCACGTGGGCGCGGGGCACACCGAGGGCGCCGAGGAGGCCGGCGGCGTCGTCGGCGAGCTCCTCGAGGCCGTAGGCGAGGCGGCTTCGGTCGCGGCGCAGCGCCCTCAGCAGGTCGGGCGCGCCTGCCTCGGCGAGGACGGTCGAGCGTCCCGTGTCACGGTGGTCGTAGACGATCGGCGCGAAGCCCGCCTCCGCGAGGGCGTCGAGGAATCCCGCCGGCCACGCCGTGAGCTGCATCCCGAGGCCACCGATGAGGAGGAGGGGGCAGGCGCCCTTGTCCTCGTCGTCGCGCGCCGCGCAGAGCTTGAGCGCGCCGACAGCAAGGAGCCGCTCGCTCCGGGGGGCCACCGCGCGGCCCCGGACTAGCCGAGCTTCTTGGCGATGCTCTGCGCGTCGGCGAGCACCGTCCCGTCCGCGCCGGCCGCCGAGAACTGCGCCGCGGGGCGCTCGCGCGCCTCCTCGAGCATCCGCTCGAGGAGCTCGGAGAAGGCGAGCGGGGGGTTGATGAAGAGGTGGCGGGAGAGCGAGCCCGGGATCGTGTTGATCTCGTTCAGGTAGAGCACCTCGCCGTCGGAGAGGAAGTCGATGCGCGCGACGCCGCGGGCGCCGAGGAGGAGGGCGGCGGTCGCCGCCGCCTCGCGGAGCTGCGTGGCGAGAGCCTCGGAGATCTGCGCCGGGAGCTCGCGCGCCGCCTCGTGCATCCCCTCCCCCGCCACGTACTTCGCCCGGTAGTCGAGGATCTCCCCGCCCTCGCGGGTCGGCCGCTCGATGTCGGAGAGGAGCAGCTCGGGGTAGGTGAGCACCGCCACCTGGAGGTCGAACAGGTCGGCGCGGTAGGGCTCGAGCACCGCGCCGCGCCGCAGGTGCACGCTCGCCCGCCTGCGGGCGAGCGCCGTCGGGTGGTCGGCGATCACCTCGATGCCGATCGAGGAGCCCCCGAAGCGCGGCTTCACGATGTAGGGGCCGGCGAACTCCGGAGGGGCGGCGCGCTCGTCGAGCAGCACGCGGTCGAGGCTCGGGAGCCCCGCGCCGCGCACCACCGCGCCCGCCGCGAGCTTGTCCATCCCGAGCGCCGCCGAAAGCGCCGTCGGGCCGGTGTAGGCGACGCCGGCGAGGTCGAGCGCGCCCTGCAGCGCCCCGTCCTCGCCGGGGCCGCCGTGGCAGCAGACGAGGGCGGCGTCGATCGCGAGCGGGCGGGGGCCGCGGCGGGAGCGTCGCGCGAAGCCCCCGCCGGGGCCGAGGGCGAGCTCGACCTGCTCGGAACCCTTCGGCGCGCCCTCCGTGAAGTCCCGCGCCTCGGGCTCGCCGGGGACGTCGAAGAACGAGCCGTTCTTGGACCAGTAGACGAGCGTGAGCTCGCCGACCACCGGGCTCGTGCGCAGCGTGCGCGCCGCGAGCAGGGCGGTGAGGACCGAGACGTCGTGCTCGGGGGAGGGGCCGCCGAAGACGACGGCGACGTGCTCGAAGCGCTCCGACATCCGGCGGATGTTAGGGGAGCCGACCCGCCCCCGTGGCCACCCCGCGTCCGCTGGGGCCGGCTACGGGTAGTGGTCGGGGAGGTCGTTCTCGTAGAGGACGGCGTCACCCTCGCCGAGCGCCCCGCGCACGAACGCGACCGCGTCGTCGCGGTGGCGCACCACCTCGACGCGCACCTCGGCACCGGCGGAGCGCGCCTCGGCGATCCCCGCCAGCAGCGCGCTGCGGTTGGTGCGGCTGACGACGACGACGTCGGTCGCCGCCTCCGCGGCGGCGCGACCGAAGCGCGTGTTCTCCTCGCGTTGGCTCGCGCCGAGCTCGACCATCCCCGGCGTGACGACGACGCGCCGCGCGGCGCCGGTCGCGACGAGCGCGCCGAGGGCGAGCGCGGTCCCCGCGGGGTTGGAGTTGAAGGTGTCGTCGAGGATCGTCGCGCCGCCGGCGCCCTCGCGGGCCTGCAGGCGGTTCTCGGCGACGGGGAGGCCGGCGAGGCGCCCGGGGAGTTCCTCGGGGGCGACACCCACCTCGAGCGCGGCGGCGACCGCGCAGGCGAGGTTGCTGAGCGCCATCGTCGCGGCCTGTGGCGGCACCGGCGCGCTCCCGAAGTGCACCCCGGCGCGATACAGCGAGAGGTGCTCGCCCTCGCGCAGCACCGCGACGTCGACGTCGCTGCGCGTCGCCGAGCAGCCGATGACCTTCCGCCCCTCCCGCTGCAGGCGGCCGGCGAGCTTCGCGAGCAGGGGGTCGTCGAGGTTCAGCACGCTCGCGCGCGCCGGCTCGGTGATCTCGGCCTTGGCCTCGAGGATCGCCTCCAGGGTGCCGAAGCGCTCGAGGTGGACAGGGCCGATCGCGGTGATCATCGAGACTTCCGGCGTGAGCCAGCGGCAGAGGGCCTTCAGCTCGCCCGGTCCGTAGGTGCCCATCTCGGCCACGAAGACCTCGGTCCCCGGCGCCAACAGGTCGTTGACCGTGCGCGCGAGGCCGGCGCGGTTGTTGTAGCTGCGGGGGCTGGCGAGGACCTGGAAATGCCCCGAGAGCAGGTGCGCGACGTAGCCCTTGGTCGTCGTCTTGCCGTACGAGCCGGTGATCGCGACGACGCGCGGCCGCACCTCGCCGAGGCGCCGCTCCGCCTGGCGGACGTAGCGGGTGGCCGCCCGCTCCTCGAACGGCGCGAGCAGCGCGCCCGCCCCGTCGACGAACAGCGGGGCGGCGAGCGCCACCGCGCAGGCGGCGATCGCCGCCCCCGCCCACCCCGCGAGCAGGCCAAGCGCGGTGACCGCCAGCGCGAGCAGCGCGCTCAGCGCGGCGAGCGCCCGCAGCCGACGGGTGAAGGCGAGCGGCGAGGTGCGCCCCCGGAGGCCAAGGCCGAGCGGCCCCGCCGCGGCAACGAGCGCGCCGACGAGGGGGAGCGGCGCGACCGCCCCGCCGAGGGCGGTCGCCGCGACCCCGGCCAGGAACAGCGCCACGGGGAGGGGTCCGAGCCCCCACCAGCGGAGCGCGAAGCGCAGCACCGAGCCGGGGAGGTAGTGCTCGCGCTGCGCGACCCGCAGCCAGCGGAGCGCGGCGAGCGAGAAAGCGGCGAGGCCGGCGGCGACCTCGATCACCCGCAGCACCGTCATCCGAGGCGCTCCAACGCGGCGGCGAGCGCCGCCGGTGCCTCGATCGGGACGAGGTGGCCGACGCCGGGGAGCACGGTGAGGCGCCCGTCGGCGAGCAGCTCGACGGCGCGCCGCGCCGAGGCGGGGGGCGCGGCCGTGTCGTGCTCCCCCCAGACGAGCTCTGTGGGGACGCCGATCGCGCGCAGCTGCTCGTCGTAGCGCTCCGCGAGCACCCGCACGAGGACCGGGCGCAGCACCCCGCTGGCGGCGCGGTAGTCGGTCGAGCCGTAGCGCTCGCGCGCCACGTCGAGGCGGCGCTCGCCGACGAGGCGGGCCCGACGCAGCGCCCGCAGCGCGCGGTAGGCGGCCGGCGGGCGGGGCCCAGCGGCGGGCTCCCCGAGCTGCGGCACCCCGGTGAGCACCAGCCCCCGCACCTGGGCGGGCGCCGCGGCGGCGAGGTGCAGCGCGATGCGCCCACCGAAGGAGTGGCCGAGCACGACGACCGGCCGACCGAGCTCGGCGACCAGCGGGGCGAGCGCCGCGGCGTACTCCGCCGAGCCCCAGGGCGCGGGCGGCGGGGGCGTCGCGCCGAAGCCGGGGAGGTCGACCGCGACGCCGCCCATGCCGCGCCCCGCGACCTCGGCGAACATCGCCGCGAAGTCCGTGTGGCTGCGCTGCCAGCCGTGCAGCGCGAGCACCGTCGGCTCGTCGTCGCCGTAGCGCTCGCCGAACAGCGTCGCCCCGGCGAAGGAGGTCAGCACCTGTCGCCTCCCGCGCGCGGGGTCCGTCGCGCGCGCCCCGGCTCGGCCATGCGGAGAAAGTAGCGCCCGCCCCGCCTCCGCCCCCTTGCAACAGCGGAGGGTTACGGTCCCCTCGGTGCCACGCTCTCCTGTGTCCGGCGGCCACGAGCAGCTCCTTGCGGACTGCGACGACGAGCAGCGACTCGCGATCACAAGTGACGACGCCCCGCTGTTCGTACGCGCCGGCGCCGGCTCGGGCAAGACCCGCGTCCTCACCCGGCGAGTCGCGTGGCGCATCGCCGAGGGGAGCGCGGCCGCCGGGCACACGCTCGTCGCGACCTTCACCCGCAAGGCGGCGAGCGAGCTCCGCCAGCGCCTCTCGAGCCTCGGCGCGGGGGGGCCGGTCACCGCCGGGACGCTGCACGCCATCGCCCTCGCCGAGCTCCGCCGCCTCGCGCTCGACCGCGGCCGCTCCCTCCCCGTCGTCCTCGACCGCCGCCAGCGCCTCCTCGAGCGGCTGGCGGCCGAGGGGGCGCTCCCGGTGAAGGGGCGGGAGGGCCTCGCCGCGCTCGTCGCCGAGATCGACTGGGCCAAGGCGCGCCTCGTCGACCCCGCCGGCTACGCCGCCGCGGCGACCCGCGCCGAGCGGCGCTCCCCCTTGGAGCCCGAGGTCGTCGCCGAGTGCTTCTCGGTCTTCGAGCTCGAGAAGCACCGTCGCGGGCTCCTCGACTTCGACGACCTCCTCCGCCGCCTCGCCGAGGAGATCGCGGGCGACCCCGACCTCGCCGCCGCGCAGCGCTGGCGCTTCCGCCACTTCTTCCTCGACGAGCTGCAGGACTTGAGCGCCGCGCAGCTGCAGCTCGTCGAGGCCTGGCTCGGCGGGCGCGACGACCTCTTCGCCGTCGGCGACGCCGACCAGGCGATCTACGGCTGGGGGGGCGCGCTCGAGGAGGCCTTCGGCGAGCTGCTCACCCGCTACCCGCAGGCGAGGGTGCTCGACCTGCAGGCGAACTACCGCTCGAGCCCGCAGATCGTCTCGGTGGCGGGCGCGCTGCGCGGCGGCCGCGAGGCGATCGCCTGCGGGCGGGAGGGGGCGAGCCCGACGCTCACCGCCTACCCGAGCGCGGAGGAGGAGGCGACAGGGGTGGCGCGGGCGATCGCCGAGCGGCGCCGCCACGGCCTCGCGGCGCGCGACTGCGCGGTGCTGGCACGCACCAACGCCCAGCTCCGTCTGCTCGGCGAGGCGCTCGAGCGCGAGGAGGTGCCGACGCGCGCCAGCCTCGGGGCCTTCCTCCTCGACCCCGAGGTCGCCGCGGCGCTGCGCACGCTGCGCGCCGCGGGGAGCCCCGAGCACCTCGCAGTCGCCCTCGGCGAGCTCGCCGCGCCGCGCCGCGGACGCTCCCCCGCCGTCGCACAGCTCGTCGAGATCGCCGGCGACTACCTCGCGATCGACCCGCTGCCGAGCGGCGGTGGCCTCGTCACCCACCTCCGTCAGTCGCTCGCCACCGACCCGGGCCCCGGCGTCGGCGACGGCGTCGACCTCCTCAGCTTCCACCGTGCGAAGGGCCTCGAGTGGCCGGTCGTCTTCGTCACCGGCCTCGAGGAGGGGCTCGTGCCCGTGGCGCACGCCCGCAGCGCGGCTGCTAAGGCCGAGGAGGCGCGGCTGCTCTACGTGGCGCTCTCGCGCGCCGAGCGGGAGCTGCACTGCTCCTGGGCCGAGCGGCGCCTGCTCGGCGGCGCCGAGCGCGAGCGGCACCGTTCGCGCCTCGTCGAAGGGCCGCTCGCCGCCCTCGAGCCGCTTGGCACAGAGCCGCAGGGCGCGAGCGCGGCGAGTCGCGCCCTCGCCGAGAGCCGTGCTCATCTCGGACGCGGCGCGCGCCGGGCGCGGTCATCCAAAGCGCCCCCTCGGCCGTAGTCCCTTGCGTGCCCGCCACCCCGACCCTCTACCGTGACCCGAGCGAAGTGGGCGACGAAGAGGGAAGCCGCCACGGGAGGGCCTCGATGATCCGTCGGACCGCTCGGCAGGACCTCCACCTCGAGGGGGAGGTCTCCGACGAGGCGCTGCTCGCCGCCATCGCCGCCGGGGACGAGCGGGCCGCCGTCGCCTTCGTCCGCCGCTACCAGCGGCGCCTCTTCGGCCTCGCCTTCGGCCTCCTCGGCGACAGCGCGCTCGCCGAGGACGTCGTGCAGGAGGCCTTCCTGCGCGTCTGGCGGCACGCGGCGATCTTCGACGCGCGGCGCGCCGCGGCACGCACCTGGGTGCTCACCATCACCCGCAACCTGGCGATCGACGCGATGCGCCTCCGCCGCTCGGCGCCGGTCAGCCCCGACGACCTCTCCCGCCTCCTCGGCAGCGATCCCCGCGCCGAGGAGGAGTTCAACCGCTCGCCGGCCGCCGAGGAGGTGCGCAAGGCGCTGCGCACCCTCCCCCACGAACAGCAGCGCGCCCTCGTGCTCGCGACCCTCTACGGCTACACCGCCGCCGAGGTGGCGGCGACCGAGGGCATCCCGCTCGGCACTGCGAAGAGCCGCATCCGCCTCGCGATGCTGAAGCTGCACCACCTCGTCGAGGAGGAGGACGACGCCCGATGAGTGGCCCCGTGCGCTGTGAGGAGCGCGAGGACGCGCTCTGCGCCCTCGCGCTCGGCGAGCTGCACGGCGAGGAGCGGGCCGGGCTGCTCGCGCACGTCGAGTCCTGCAGCCGCTGCGCCGGCCTCCTCGAGCACCTCTCGTTCGTCGCGGACAGCCTCCTCGAGCTCGCCCCCGCCGCCGAGCCGCCGCTCGGCTTCGAGGTGCGGGTGCTCGAGGAGATGCGCCGCCTGCGCCCGCCGCGGCGCCACCCGCGACGCACGCTCGTCGCCGCGGCGGCGCTCGTCGTGGCGCTCGCCGGCTTCGGCCTCGGGCGGCTCGGCGCCGGCCACCCGGCACCCACCCGCGCCGCGCCCGTGGCGCTCGCCACCTTCCGCTCGGGGGCGATGAGCGAGGGCGAGGCCCTCGCCTACCCCGGCACCCCCGGCCGCTTGCTCGTCACCGTCGACGGCCTCGGCTACAGCGGCGAGGTGCGCTGCGTGGTCGTCACGACGGGCGGCAAGGTGCTGAAGGTCGGCGACTTCTGGCTCTCGAACGGCTACGGCTGGTGGGGGGTGAACCTGCCCTTCGACGCCGACGAGCTGCACGCCACGCGGCTGCTCAGCATCGGGAGCCATCCGCAGGTCGTCGCGCAGGCGAATTTCGTGGCCGCGAGCTGACGCGGCGCTCGCGGCGCGACGCCCAGCGTGGCGCCGCCCCCGCCAGGCGGGAGCCCAGGTCAACGGGGTAACATTCCCCGATCTCATGAGGCTGCCCGACCACCGGGGCGAGGAAGGTCGGTTGCAGGGGGCGTCGTGCACACGCCGAGCCGCGACCCAGTCCTGTCCGCCCCCGACGACCCGATGACGACGACGGCAACGCCCGTGTACGCGCCCGAGCGCGCGCGGCGCCCGGCGCCGCCCGCCCTCTCGCGGCTACGGGTCCTCGGGCGCCACCCCGGGGCGCTCGCGATGACGGTCTACGTGGCGCTCTCGTTCTTCGCCGACTTCCCGATCTGGCCCGGCGACCCCTCGGCCTTCCCCACCGAGGCGGGCGGCGACATCGTGCAGACGGCGTGGTTCCTCGAGTGGACGCCGTACGCCCTGCTGCACGGGCTGAACCCGTTCTTCACGAACTTCATCAACTACCCGCACGGCGTGAACATCGCCCAGAACACCGGGATCCAGCTGCTCGCGATCGTCAGCGCGCCGCTGACGTTGCTGGTCAACCCGATCGCCAGCGAGAACCTGCTGCGCTTCCTCGCCTTCCCGCTCTCGGCCTACGCCGCCTACTTCGTGCTGCGCCACTGGACCCGCTTCGCGCCGGCGGCCTTCGTCGGCGGCCTCCTCTACGGCTTCTCGCCGTACATGGTCACCCAGGGCGAGTACCACCTGAACCTCATGTTCGTGCCCTTCCCGCCGCTCATCATCTGGGCCCTCTACGAGCTGCTCGTGTCGAGGAGGGAGGCGGCGTGGCGCGCGGGGCTGCGCCTCGGGCTCTTCTGTGTCCTGCAGTTCTACATCTCCTCCGAGGTGCTGGCGACGACCGCGCTCGTCTGCGCGCCGGCGCTCTTGTTCCTCGCCCTCCTGCACTACCGGGAGGTGCCGAAACGGGCCGTGCACGCCCTTTTCGGTTTCGCCACGGCGCTCGCGGTGCTGCTGCCGCTCGTCGCCTACCCGCTCTATGAGATGCTGCGCGGGCCCGCCCACTACACCGGCCCCGCGCAGGGCTTCAACAACGTCTACAACGCCGACCTCTTCGGGGCCGTGCTGCCGACGCACAACATGGCCTTCGCGCCCGCCCGCCTCTCGGGGATCGCGATGAAGCTCGTCGCCGCCCAGGTGCAGGAGAACGGGA
>Ga0307374_10003749_pt1 | contig 25761 bp, 18 predicted proteins | sample OX3MG_FD_202532 | JGI IMG/M metagenome (GOLD analysis project Ga0307374, IMG submission 202532) | Soil microbial communities from Risofladan, Vaasa, Finland - OX-3 | ecosystem: Environmental > Terrestrial > Soil > Coastal area > Acid sulfate soil | place: Finland: Risofladan, Vaasa | collected...
TGCTCCAAATAAAGTCAAGTGTTGTTTCAAATCGCCCGTCGCCAACGCAGCGCTCTTTTGGCCCTTTCGCCTTCAGAGAACACGGAAGCGATGTTCTCGAAAGTGTCTAAAATAGGCCATCAATGCGCCTGCCGTTTTGCTAATGTCATACAGAAGAAAAGTCTGGGAGTTGTAGGGTACCAATAAGCAAGTGGCGGCCTCTCAAATCCACCACGCAGCATAGTTCCAACGATTTTTTTCTCTCTCTAGTTCGCCCCCTCCGAATGCACCTGCACCGAAAATTTGTTTTGCCGCAGCACGCTAGAAAATCGGAGGGAGGAACATGAAACCATGCATGAAAATAAGAACGGCCGGCACCAATAAGCATGCCGGCAGTATTCCCAATTCCAACACAAACACCGGACCTTCTTTGGTTCCCCGCCCAAGTCCCGAATTCACCGTCGAGGAAGCAATCGTGCTTCGTGCCCTCGCCGGCGGGAAAAGCGACAAACAGGTCTGCACCGAGCTTCGCATGACTTCAGGCTCGTTCCACCGCTTGCTCCGTGACCTGCTTGAGAAAACCGGGGCGACTGATCATTTGTCACTGCTCGTTTGGGCGCTACGCCAAATGAAAAGCGGTGAAAGCAGAACTCGCCACCGCGATAGCTATGCGCGTCTTGTCTCAGAGCCAGTGTAAGCACTTGGCAGAAGCGAAGCAGCAATGACAAAACGGAATTCCCCTTCCTCCTTACAGTTCCGGTGTTGTCAACGGAGCAGAGCCGCAACAATCAAATAGCTTCGCCTGTTCGCCCTCTTATAGGTGCCGCTTCTGACAAATTCCCGCCACTGTGGTAGTGTGTCTTAAGGAACGAAAGAAGTGAGTCCCCAAGCCAGCAGGTCGATGCGAGCGGCGCAGCAACAGGGCCCGCGCAGAAAATCCCCGAATCGATCTCCATCTTCTGCCCCAATTTCTGACATTTCTAATCGGTACACTAAATTATTAGAATTCCCTGTAACTTACACAAAAAAACAATCGGCCCACGTTCTAATCGGTACAAAATGCCACTTTCATGCAAGCGCCTTTCTCCCGCATTTTCTGTCCTTTCCTCAAGTTCCAAATCGTCCGCATTGCCGCCGCAACTCCGTCCCTTCTGCAATCGCAAAGTCGCATATCAGTGCTTTGCACTCGGCACAACTCAGGGTATGCTCTCTCAATCGTCCCTGCTAATCCTCCTAAGTGGGAGCATTCGATGATCATCACAACGCGCCAGAATGGCGTCGCCACGATTGTGGATCTTACCGGCGACATTACACTTTACAACTCTCCTGACGTCCGCAAAGCGCTCATGGAATTGCTGAAGATAAAGAAAGCCCCTCGCGTAATCGTGAATTTAACCAACGTGAAATACATCGACAGCGCGGGCGTCGCTTGCCTTGTTGAAGCCCTCAAGGTTTCCCGCGAATCGAAGCTCGGCTTTGCCCTTTTTGGACTCAGCCGCGTCGCAAAAGAAGTATTCGAGTTGACGCGCTTGATCAAAGTCTTCGAAGTGTACGATACGGAAGAACAGGCGCTTCGCGGCATGCAGCCAGTTTCTTCTGGCGCCTCAGTTTGAGATTCTTCGCATGTCGGTCACGGAGACAGTTGGCCAAGCCACCATCGACGGGCTCGCCTACCTCGGCGACCTGACGATTCTGATCGGCCGCTCGCTTCACGCCATTTTCATAGCTCCGTTTCAAGGTCAGCGCGTCCGCATCGAGCGCGCCATCCATCAAGCTATGGCTATCGGCGTTGGCGCCGTTCCCATTCTTTCGCTCATCTCCTTTTTTATTGGAACCATCCTCGCGCTCCAATCCGCCTACGAACTTCGCCGATTCGGCGCCATGGAATTTGTCGCTAACGCCGTCGCCATTTCCATGACGCGTGAACTGGGACCCTTGATGACCGCCATTGTCGTCATCGGGCGCTCCGGCTCCGCTTTTGCCGCGGAGATCGGCACAATGAAAGTGAATGAAGAAATCGATGCGCTCGAAACCATGGCTCTCGATCCCGTTCACTTTCTCGTCGCACCCAAATTTGTCGCCATGGCCTTGATGCTGCCCTGCCTTACCACTTGGGCTGACTTCATGGGCGTCCTCGGGGGTTCTGTGTTCGGAGTCGCGGGCGCCGGCTTTACTTTCGGCTCGTATATACATGCCACGCTCAGCGCGCTCGTGCTTCGCGATATCGTCACCGGCTTGATTAAAAGCGTGATGTTCGGCATGGTGATCACCGCCGTTGGTTGCCAGGAAGGGCTCTCGACTGGCTTGGGAGCCGAACAAGTTGGCCGCTCCACCACATCGGCGGTTGTGAAATCCATTTTCCTGGTTGTGCTGGTCGATTTGGTTTTTACCATGCTCTTCTATCTCACGGCTTCAAGGTGATAAATATGCCAGAGCGAGACGATTCCGACGCGCCCGTCAACGATGGAGCTGCAATTTGCGTGCGCGACCTGCGCGTAAGCTATGGCGAACGCGAGGTTCTCCACGGAGTTACTTTCAACGTGGAAACGGGCGAAACGATGGTTATTCTCGGCGGCTCGGGCTCCGGCAAAAGCACGCTTCTCCGCACGCTCATGGGGCTTGAAAAACCTTCCGGAGGCGAAATCTGGATTCGCAACAAGAATCTATGCGGCATGTCCGCTAAAGATATGGCGGAAATTCGGACAAAACTTGGCGTATCGTTTCAGAGCGGCGCTCTTTTTGGTTCGATGACCGTTGGTGAAAATGTTGCTCTTCCCCTTCGCGAACACACGGCCCTCGACGACTCTACCATCGAAGTTATGGTGCGATTGAAGCTGGAAGAAGTGGGGCTCTCTGGCTACGAAAATTACATGCCCGCGCAATTAAGCGGCGGAATGAAAAAACGCGCAGCCGTCGCTCGCGCCTTGGCGATGGATCCGGAAATTCTATTTTTCGACGAGCCTTCCGCGGGCCTCGACCCGATCATCGCCGCGGGAATTGACGATTTGATTCTAAAATTGAAGAAGGCGTTCAAAATGACCATCGTGATCGTCACTCACGAACTCGCCAGCGCCTTCCTGATCGCCGATCGCATGATTCTGGTCGACAAGGGAAACATCATCGCCATGGGCACGGTGGAAGAATTGAAATCGAGCCAGCATTCTCGCGTGCGGCAGTTTCTCGACCGCGTTCCGGAGCCCGACGTTTCCGAAGACGATGGTTTCCTCGATCGCTTGACTGAGAATCTGCGCTTATAGCGACATGCACCGGCCGCGCGCGGCTTGGCGTTTCGACGCCCAATCGCTCCAAGCATAAGCCGTGTTATACTCCGCGGCCTTGGCGGTCTGCACTTCCATTTTGGCTTTTCCTCGGATATTGGAGAAGTAAATTTGCAAGCGAAACGCGAGCGCGCGTTTGTCGGATTATTCGTCCTCGTCGCGGCGGGATTACTCGTCGTGACTGTGTTTTCCTTGTCCGGAGTCTTTGGCCGCGCCGAACCGATTTACCGCGCGTACTTCAAGAACGCCGGCGGCCTCGGGCCGGGCTCCGAAGTGCGCTACGCCGGTGGCCCTCCGGTCGGCCGCGTCGTGTCCGTGCGCAGCAATCCGCAGGATCCCACGCACATGGAAGTCAAATTTCGTGTCGACGACGAGGTCCCGGTAAAAACGGATAGCAAAGTGAAAATTGCAAGTCTGGGAGCGCTCGGCGAGAATTTTCTCGGCATCGTCCCAGGCACCGCGGCCGCACCGCGCGCTGTGCCTGGCGCGATGTTGGTTGCGCAGGACTACGCCAGCTTTGACGAGCTCGCTGCAAAAATAAACGACCTCGCGCCGCAAGCGATGCTGCTGCTGCAAAATCTAAATGCGCGCGTCACAGAGTTGAAGGAAACCATCACGCGTGTCAACGAACTTCTCAACGCGCATAATCGCGCCAATATTTCCGCGAGTCTCGCAAATGTTCGCGGCATGCTCACGGAAGATCGTCCGGTGCTGCACTCCACTCTGGACAATTTGAATACCACCAGCGCCAAACTCGCGCCATTGATGGACGATTTCAAAAAGACGATCGCGCAGGCGAATATCGCACTCTCGCATGTCGACGCGACTCTCATGGAAAACCGTCCCGATCTCCGTCAGGCGGTGATCCAAATGCGCGCCGCACTCACGTCCGCGTCGGCGCTTACGGATCAGCTGGATAGTACGCTAAACACGAACAGCGACAATATCGATGAAATCATTGCGAATATCACTCAGATCACCGAGAACTTAAAAGCATTCACTGAAACAATTAAAACGCGGCCTTACACTTTGATTCGCGCGTCCACACCGCCGCCGCATCAACCGGGGAAGCTGCCCAAACCGCAAAAGTGAAAACGAATATGCGCTTCGAGCAAGAACGAATCGTCACTGTTCTCGCAGCTCTTTTGATGTTCGCCGGAATTATCGTTACCGCAAACTGCGGCGCGGCGAGGCCGGTGAAATACTACACTCTCAATCCCGCGCCCACTCCTGAGCCTTCCGTTTCCGTTGAGAACAGCGCGCCGCTTTCTGTCACTATCCTTGTTGGACGCATCAACGCCTCGCATCTTTATCTGGATAGCCCGATTGTCTACAGCAGCGGCGGTGTGGAACTGGGGACGTACCCAAGTCATCGCTGGGCTGAAGTTCCCACGGAAATGGTTGAGGCGATGCTGATACAATCGCTGCGCTCGAAGGGGAAATTCCGCTCCGTCGGACGCATCGGCAGCAGCGCGAGAGGTGATTACATTCTTCGCGGGCATTTGTACGCGCTCGAAGAAGTGGATTCCCCTTCGCTCGCCGCGCGTTTCTCGCTCTCGCTGGAATTATTTCAGCCGAAGACGGGCGTTGTGGTTTGGACGCAGTCCTACAGCCATGATGAACCCGTGAACCATAAGACCGTGTCCGCCATCGTTGAAGCTCTTCGCCAGAATGTGCTCACCGGCCTTGATCAACTCACGAGCAGCCTTGACGCCTACGTTTCGACTCCCGCCGCGCACTAACGCATCGTACAGGTCGCCAAGCTCTCCCAATAAATATGTCCGTTCTTGGACGAACGCCGACCGAGAACCTGCCTCTTCGCAAACCGGCGCCGAAATAGGGCGCGCTGTTTCTCCAAGCAATACGGTTTTCGCTGTCGCGCCCGATGAATTACCACTCCGGCTTCGCGCAGTTTGGCTTATTTACCGCACGGATTGCTGGGTGCGGTCGGCAGCGCCGGCAACGGCTCCAGATGCGCATTCGTTAGCTGCGTGTTTAGCGCAGTGAGATCGTGACTCTTCAAATCATCCCACTGCGCCAACGTTGTATTCAGGTCCTGACAATAATCATGATAGGCCGTGCGCATTGCTTCCGTCGGCGTCATGTCCGCACCGTCGATCTCCGACGCCAACCCGCCCAACTCATTATTCAGCAGCGCGAAGCTCGGCTTCGGTTTCCCGAAGCGGAAACCGCCTCCTTCCTCGCCTTCTATTTTCTCCGCCTTCTGATCGAAGTCCTTCGCGGCATCGAGAGCTCCCTTTGCGCCAGGGTTCTGCGCCATGCTCTTCTCTCTGTCCGCGAGCGCAGCGCGCAACTGTGCAACTTGCTGATGCGCTTGATAGCTCGCCGTCACCGCGCTGGTGACTTTCTGATCCAGATCCAATTGCTGCGTCAGCTCATCCTTCGCGACACTGACCCTTGGGTCGAGCTGCACATAAACTTCCTGCTTGTAAATCTGCCCGTTCACCATTAGTTGCACTTCATATCGCCCCGGCACGACGAGCGGCCCTCGAGGATCTGCCGGCGTATCTCCGTAAAGCGCGGAAATCGGATACTGATGACGCAGCGCCATCGGCGGCGTGTAGCGCAGGTCCCACACGAATCGATTCATGCCCACATGCTTCGTCAGCGGCTGCGGGCGACCGATCCAGTAAGAGGGTACGGGCGGCGGTGGCTCAGTGGACTCCGCGATGGGCGCGCTCGAATATTGCCGGACCAAGCTCCCCGCAGGATTGTAGATTGCCAGAGAGATATCGCCGGTGGGCGCACTTTTCAAATAGTAGTTAATCACGGCGCCATTTGGCGGATTCTCGCCGGCAGGCATTTCGGGAGGCAGCGGCGTATCTTGATTCGCGTCGCGCCGCACGCGTATCGCCGTCCGCGGCAGAAACAAATACGCATTGGCGGCTGCCACTTGCGAACTCATCTGCCGAAGCGGCGTTAAATCATCGAGCACCCAAAACGCGCGTCCATAAGTCGCTGCCACCAAATCGTTATCTTGAATTTTCAAGTCGCGCACGGATACGGTGGGCATGTTCAATTCCAACGATTGCCAATGATCTCCGTCGTCGAACGAAACGTATGCGCCGTTCTCCGTTCCGGCATACAGAAGTTCCTTCTTGACCGGATCTGCGCGCACCACGCGTGCAAAGTCGCCGTCGGGAATGCCTGCATCCGTTTCTTGCCACGTCTTTCCATAATCGTGAGTACGATAAATATGAGGCTTGAAATCATTTGATTCGTGATTGTCCACCGCGGCATACGCGGTCGCGGCGTCAAAAGGAGATGCATCAATCAAACTAATCAGCGTCCATTGCGATAATCCCGGAGGCGAGACGTTCATCCACGTTTTCCCGCCATCCCGTGTCAGTTGAATTAGTCCGTCCGTCGTGCCGGCCCAAATGACGCCCGCGCGTGCGGGAGAAGGCGCGATGGTATTAATCGACGTTCGGTTCAGCGGTGTGTTCTTGCTGTTGCTCGGTTGTTCTTCGCTCGCGCTTGGTCTCAGCGTCAAATCTGGGCTGACAGAGCGCCAGGTCATCCCGCCGTCTCGCGTATCGAGCACGTACTGCGTTCCCTCATACAACACGTGTGCATCCTGCGGCGAAAACACCAGCGGCGGATTCATGGCCATGCGGTAATCACCGTCGCGGCTGACATTTGGAGAAATCGTCGCTACCTGGCGGTTCATTCGGTTGACTTTCACAAGCCCCCGGCCCGGGCCGCCCGCGTAAATAATGTCCGGGTTCAGCGGATCGGGCACGATGTAGCCGAATTCGTACCCGCCCACGGGATCCCAGTCGAGCATCGTGATTTTGCCGTAATCCCCGCGGCTGCTTGTTCCCACCGAGCCGCTGTCTTGCTGCGTCCCATATACCCAGAACGGCCATCTGTTGTCCGTGGACAAATGATAAATTTGGCCCGTGGGCTGGTTATACCAGCTCGTCCACGAATAGCCTCCATCGATGCTGATCGTCGCTCCCTGATCGCTGCCCATGATCATCCAATCTGAATTTGTGGGATCGATCCACAGCACGTGATTGTCATCTCCGCCGGGCGCGCCTTTGTATGAAAGAAATGTCTTTCCGCCGTCGGTGGATCGGTACATCGAGGTTTGCATGACGTAAACCACGTCGGGATTGTGCGGGTCGAGATAGACTTTGCTGAAATATCCATTGCCTGTCACGCGCGGATCATTCGTGATTTTTGTCCAGCTGTTTCCGCCATCGTCGGAACGATACAGCCCTGCCTCGCCGCCTTGTGCGGACACAATCGCAAAGACTCGTTGTCCTCCTGGAGCCACGGCCACTCCCATTCTGCCCAGTTTTTCGGTCGGCAGTCCGTGGCCGACGATCGGCGTCCACGTGTCGCCTTCATCGGTTGTCTTGTAAACGCCCGCCCCTGCCGTCGCCATCAGCAACGACAACGGATCGCCGGGTTTTGTGTAGTGATGCCACAGCGTGGCAAATCCAATGCGCGGATTGTCTGGTGCGAACGCCACGTCGATCCCGCCCGTCATGTTGTCTTTGTACAAAACTTTCCGCCAACTCTTACCCCCGTCTGTTGTTTTGAAGATTCCACGTTCTTCGTTTGGAGCATACGTGTGCCCCAGCGCGGCGACCAAAACCACATCCGCATTTTGGGGATCAATCCAGATTGCCCCGATATGCCGCGAATCTTCCAAGCCAATCCGCGCCCATGTCTTTCCGCCGTCCACCGACTTATACATGCCGTTGCCCTGATTCACCGCTCCGCCGACATCGCTCACGTCGCCCGTACCCACGTACATAATCTTCGAATCCGACGGCGCCACTTCCATCGCTCCAATCGAAGCGATGTGTTCGCTGTCAAAAATCGGTTTCCACATCATTCCGCCGTCCGTCGTTTCCCAAACGCCTCCTCCCGGCGTCCCGATGTAATACACCGCCGGATTCCCCGCGATCCCCGCGACGGCTGATACTCGCCCGGCCCGGAAAGGCCCAATATTCCTCCATCGCATACCCGCATAAAAACTGGGATCGAATTGCTGCGCGGATGTGCGTGGCACGAGGCACGCGCTCGTCAAAATCAGCGCCATGCACCCGGCGAAGCACAATCTCGCTACGCGCGCGTTTCGATTCATTCGCGCCGCCAGCTCACGAAAATCCAGGCAGCACTTCCGCAGACTCACGCCAATCATGCCGAACCTCCCCCAAGCCGCGAAGCTTACACCCGCGGAATTTGCAATGGAATACGTTTGTGGTCCAGTTCTCCTCCTGCGGCGGGCCAACGATGCCAAAGTGCACGTCTTGGTTTATACTGCCTCGCGCGTAACCGTTTCGATGGCTCCGAAGAATTTCACAAGGCGAGACATTCTGAAGTTTGGTGCGATAACTCCGGCCGTCGCACTCGCGTCGCAATCTGCCCTGCCCCTATTTAGCGATGATGAAGTGGCGAATCAGCACGCGAATGAGCATGTGTCCAGCCAGCCGGATGCAACGGGGCGCGAACGGCTGCTTCTCGATTTCGATTGGCGATTTCACTTTGGCCACGCCGACGATCCTGCCCAGGATTTCAACTTCGGAAAAAGGAGCGCTTTTGCCAAGACGGGCGAGCTATTTCTGCCGTCGCGCGAGAATTTCGACGATAGCCAGTGGCAGTCAATTGATCTGCCGCATGATTTCGCCGTAGGGCTGCCTTTCGTCGACGCGCCGGAGCTCATCGACTTCGGCGCGAAGCCTCTTGGCCGCGAATATCCCGCGACCAGCATCGGATGGTACCGGCGCGTTTTCGAAATTCCCTCCAGCGACACCAACCGGCGGTTGGCAATCGAATTCGACGGCGTTTTCCGCGATTGCATCGTGGCTCTCAACGGTCACTACCTTGGACGCAATCTGAGCGGCTATGCGCCGTTTCGTTACGACATCACCGATTTCGCCAACTACGGGGGCAAGAATATTTTGGTCGTGCGTGTGGACGCAACTGAGCACGAAGGGTGGTTTTACGAGGGCGCGGGAATTTATCGCCACGTCTGGCTGGTAAAAACAAATCCCCTGAACGTCGCACACTGGGGAACGTATGTCACTTGCGATGTACAGCCCGGCATCGCGCAGATCACGGTGAATACGGAAATCGCAAATGACAGTGACGCGCAGAGACCGTGCCGCGTCGTTTCCGCCATCTTCGACAAAGCTGGAAAACGAATCGCGACGGCGCGCTCATCTGCGATAACAATCGCGCCGTGGACCAATCATGAGCTCAAGCAACAAATTGATGTACACGATCCCGCACTTTGGTCTATCGACGAGCCAAACATGTACCGCCTGCTGACCGTCGTTGAAGATAACAGCGGTGAAGACAGCAGCGCCGGCGTCGATCGCTATGAAACGCCGTTCGGCATCCGCACGATTCACTTCGACGCCGACAAGGGATTCTTCCTCAATGGCGCGCACGTCGAAATCAAAGGCACATGCAATCATCAAGATCACGCAGGAGTGGGCGCCGCACTGCCCGATCGCATCCAGTATTTTCGCATCGCGCGGCTGAAAGAAATGGGCGCAAACGCCTATCGCACCTCGCACAATCCGCCCACGCCGGAGTTGCTCGACGCGTGCGATCGCCTTGGCATGCTGGTGATGAACGAGACCCGCATGATGTCCTCGAGCAAAGAGGGCCTCAGCGAATTCGGCCGCATGATCCGCCGCGATCGCAATCATCCGTCGGTTTTTCTCTGGTCAATGGGCAACGAAGAGCCCGACCAAGGCACAGGCCGGGGCGCTCGTATTGCTGCGACAATGAAACGCCTGGCTCGGCGGCTCGATTCGTCGCGCCCCGTCACTGTGGCCATGAACGGAAGTTGGGGCGAGGGCTACTCGAAAATCGTTGACGTGCAAGGGTTCAATTATTTTCATCTGGGCAGCGTGGATAAATTCCATGCCGATTTTCCCGCCAAACCCTGCATCGGCAGCGAAGAGGCAAGCACGCTTTCGACGCGTGGCATCTACGAAAACGACAAAGTGCGCGGCTACGTGTCCGCATATGATGTCAACAAACCTGACTGGGGCTCCCTCGCCGAGGATTGGTTGAATTATTACAGCACCCGCCCGTTTGTTGCGGGCGCATTTGTGTGGACGGGATTCGATTATCGCGGCGAACCGACGCCGTACAAATGGCCTTGCATCAGTTCACATTTTGGCATCATGGATACTTGCGGATTTCCCAAGGACAATTATTTTTATTATCAATCGTGGTGGACGTCGAAACCCGTGGTGCACGTTTTTCCGCATTGGAATTGGCAAGGAAAAGAAGGCCGTCCAATCAGCGTGTGGGTGCACAGCAATTGCGAAGAGGTCGAACTTTTTCTCAATGGCACAAGCCTCGGCAGAAAATCCATGCCGCGAAACTCCCACCTTGAATGGGAAGTGAATTACGCCCCGGGAATTCTGTTGGCGCGCGGTTTTCAGGGCGGAAAAATACTCGCGGAATCGAAGCAGCAAACTGCCGGACCGCCCGCTGCAATTCAGCTCACGCCTGACCGTCAGACCATCGGAGGCGACGGAGAAGATATTGCCGTCATCACCGTGTCGATTTTAGATCAGAAGAATCGCGTCGTCCCCATCGCCGGTAACGAAGTCAGCTTTACACTGAGCGGCCCCGGCAAGATTATCGGCGTGGGCAACGGCGATCCGAGCAGCCACGAACCGGATAAGGCCAGCCAGCGGAAAACGTTCAACGGTTTTGCCCAGGTAATCGTGCAAGCGCAAAAACAACCGGGCGATATTATTTTGTCGGCGCGCTCTCCGGGTTTGCAATCGGCGACGGTAAAAATCACGGCCAAGGCCGCTGCGTTGCGTCCAGCCGTCACCTGACAGTGCATTCTGCGGATGATTTGTTAATTGCAACGGGTTTTGCACTGCGCGGTACATCCAAGCCGAAATACGTATATGCGTTTTCAAAACAAATGTTTTTGATGGTTGCGCCGATGATTTCTCCGTCGTTCGGAAGCAGCCCTTTCTCGATTTCGTGGCCCAGCACATTGCAGAATTTCCTATGTTCCGCAAGTTGCCAAGTCCCGCGTAGTGGCCGCAAAGCACATGCAGAGCGCGCTTGCGACGCCGACGGCTCGCGTATTGAAGTCGTGAGCCTCGACGCAGTTAACGATTGTGTTGCCTTACAAAGAATAAGTGGTGAGCCGCAGAGGACTCGAACCTCCAACCCGCTGATTAAGAGACCGTCCAACGGCAACTAACACTGAGTGCAATGGTTTGTTATGGTGTTGATTTTCCGCGCCAGTACGGGCGATTATCGCCCATAACTCTCTACCACCTCATGCGATGGTTTTCTACCGGGAGTGGGCACAAAATCGGACACACTTTCTAGTAGGGATGGGGCCGAAAGGTGCCAGAGGCTCGGCCTTCCCTCAGTCTTCGAGCAGATGGAGTGTTTGCCGTGATTTCAGATTGGTAACATTCTGGCGTCGACCGCTCGGCCAAATGACCTCAATCCGATCTACTGATGCCGCCTTGCCAAGGCCGAAATGCAAGGGTGTAGCGTGCTGCGAAAGGTAAGATCCCTGGCTTCCGTAAGCCTGCAAATAGTTTCGTCCGCCCGCCGATACGCGAACCAGAGCGCCAATTCCTTGCCGGTTGCTTTTGGTTCCTTTGAGATTCACCTTGATCCAATTGCCGCGCTCGGCGCCGTCAGCACGCATTAGCATTAACGGCCCGCGGTTGCATGAAATCGCGAAATCCATGTCGCCATCGTTATCGTAGTCGGCCGCAGCCAGACCGCGCGCATTGAGCGGGCGATCAAGCTCCGGCGCGACGGCGGACACGACATTTTGAAACTCGGTACCGTTGTAGTGGAACAAGAACGGCTTCTGCGGAACGAGCAGCCTGGAATCCTCGGGATTCTCCAGAGTATTTCCATTCACAACAACGAGATCGAGAAGGCCGTCGTTGTCATAGTCGAGAAATGTGCAGCCCCACCCGACCATGGGCAGGGAAATATAAGCGAGGTTAGTCAGCTCGGCGTCGTCGGCAAAGTTCAACTGGTGCGCATCGACCAGCAAATTCTGATAGAGCGAATCACCTTGGGACAGCCAGTGGGAAACGAAGAAATCCAGATCGCCATCGAAGTCGAAATCGGCGACGGCGAGGCCCATCGTCCCCTTGTTTTCCGCAGTGAAGGTCTGCGCGCTGCGATCGGTGAAGCGGCCGTTTCTTTCGTTCAGGAAGAAGCGGTTCATGCTGAGGTCGTTTCCAACGTAGAGTTCAGGCCAGCCGTCCAGGTTGAAGTCGGCGGCGGCAACAACAAGGCTGCGGCCATCCACGTCGGCGACGCCGGAGTGGCGGGTGACGTCGGTGAAGGTTCCGTTGTGGTTGTTGCGCAGCAGGCGGTTCGGCTGCGGGCGAAACGAGCGCGGATTCAGCGCGGCGGGCACGACTACGCCGTATTGTTCCTCCTCCGCAAAGCGCAAATGGGCAATGTCGTGGGGGTAATCCACATAGTGCAGGACATACAGATCGAGCCAGCCGTCGCAATCAAAATCCACCCAAATCGCGCTGCTGCTCCACAAGGGATCATAAACGCCGCTCTCACGCGTGACGTCGCGGAAGCGGCCGTTGCCTTCGTTGTGATAGAGCTTCGTGCCGCCTACGCCGGTGACGAAAAGATCGAGCAGACCGTCGTTATCGTAGTCGCCCCAATAGGCTCCCATTCCGAAATGGACGTACTCGAGGCCGGCACTTTCGGTGACGTCAGTGAATCTCCCGTCGCCGTTGTTGTGAAACAGGCGGTCACCCGGGCCTTCGAGATGCCCTGACGCAAACGCTCCGGCCTGATTGACAACGTAGAGATCAGGATAGCCGTCGTTGTCGTAATCGCCCCAAGCGAGGCCGGAACCCATATCTTCTGGCAATAGTCTGTGGCGAGGACCCACCGAGTGAACAAAATGCAATCCCGAGTCCGAAGTGACATCCCGGAAAGATGGGGAGGCTGGGCCAGACTGCACGCCCGCCTCTGGTGGTTGTCTCACGTTCCCGTGGCATCCGACGGCTGCCACGAGCGGCGCGGCCGCAAGCCAGCGCAAGCACTCGCGGCGCTTCATCGCAAGCTTTTCGTTCCCTGCGCGACGGCCACAGCGGTGCGCCTCTTTTGCGCGGCGAGCTGGATCTGGATCGTGGCCGCGGAAATCACGACGACCGGAATCTTCGGCCCGTTGCCAGCAGGAAAGAGCTGGGCCTGCGTTTGGGAGTTGAACTTGCGATAGAGCAAACGAACGTCGCACTGCAGCGGCCCCACGGCGTTCCGCGGAATCGGGAAGCTGAATTCAGTCGTATCGCTGCCTCCCGGCAAGATTACCCGTTTTTCACGCGCGCCCACAACGTTCCACAGTGCATGAGTGAAGACGGGCTGGGCGTTCTTGTCGAGCAGGTAGGACCGATATTCGACCGTTTTCCCCTGAATACTTCCGCCTTGACCGAGCGTGCCCACAGAATAAAGGACGTGCCCGCGGCCGTCGGTCACCTGGAATTCCAGCCAGACTTCGATGACATCGAGCGGTCCCGTTGGGAATGCGTGGCCGACTTTCAAGTTAGTCACAAGAGCTCGGACGCTCGCTGAGTGGCCGGGGACAAACGATCCTTCCGGCTCCAAATGGACGGGCACGATCGGACCGCTCGGCCAGACCTTTGCAATCTCCGGGATCACCGTCTGGCCGGTAAGCCACTTGTTCACCAGATCGGTCTGCCTTTTGGCGCCGGGCAGGCCAAGCATTTCCGGAACATAGTTGTTCGATGCAAGGATACGGTGATCGTGCGTGAAGCCCTGTGCGTTGCGCGCCGGGTCGTCGGACGCGATTTCGTGCATGTGGCAGTCCTGACATTGAAGATTCCGGCGCGGGTCGGTATGCCACGGCCCATTTTTCCAGTCGTCGTATTGATCCTGGAGTTGCACGAACCCCCAGCCGTTCTCTTCTTTGCTGATGTACTGTTTGTGACAGGTGCCGCAGAATTCCGCGGTTTCGGAAGGCTTCACAGTGTAATCGCGCCGATGCTGTTCGGGATGAAGGCGGATCAGCATGTCGGCGATTTTGCGCAATGCCGGATTCGGGGACAGCTCGAAGAGATACGGATCGGGAGGCCTAACAGCATAATTGGCGTTTCCGCGGGTCTCGGTGTCGCGCAGCGCATGGCAGAAGACGCACGAACTTCCTTCGGTACCGTTGCTTCCCGTGTGTGCCAGGATGTTTTCGCCGGCGACAAGGGGCACGGGTTCGTGACATCCCGCACAATAGCGGGGGGAATCAGGGCCACGGTCGTGAATATAATTGGCTTTGATCGTTTGATAGAAAGGGTCGCTGGCGGAATAATGATGGGCGCTAGGCACCCACTCCCTGTAAATGGTGCTGTGGCAGCCCGACGTGCCGCAAGATGCCGAACCGCCCATCAGTTGGGCCGGGATCACCCGGCCTGTTGTAGTGCGGGCATTCGACGGGCTGAAATTCCCGATCGCCAGCGTCCCCTCTCGTCGGGAAAGTCCAATCACTGTTGCTCCCACGGCAAAAACGACAACCCACAGAATGACCGGGCGCAAGAGCTCGGCGTACCGTGTGCGGGGAAATTGGCTCCGGAGAAGGCTATATCCGATGTGCAATAGCGCCACGGCTCCCAACGCGAGGCCGACTACGAGGTGAAAATAGTGCATGCGGTAGGGTACGAAGACTCCTCCAATCCCTTTTCCCACCAACCAAAAACCACTCACACCGAGTGCGGCCCAGCCCAGTCCGGCCCAGAGACCGGGGCTCCACCATGGCGTGTGTTGATCGTGGCTAGCAGTACGGCCGTGTTTCCAGAAGATGATGGTGAGCGGTACGGCGGCCAATACGCCGACCAGAATGTGCAGCAAGAGGATCCACTGCGAGAACACGCCGTACCGAATCAGAAAAGGCACCAGTCCGCTCAGCGCCAGAAAAAGGAATACTCCGGAAGCCCGCCGTAAACGCCTTAAGACCCGTGTCGCGTCGTTCATACTCCTCCGCTGGGGGGCCGTCGGCTGCTGCCCCGGTGTTTGGTGGATTAATGCCGCGGCACGCTACCGTGCGCGCGGCAGCGTATGCAAGTGCGACCGTCACATGCGAACGTGATGATTGTCACTGCGAGGACTTATGGTTGCGTATGAGCGATTTGACGAAGCCGTGGAAGTCGACCACCGAGTCCGCCGTCAACCGCCCGCAATCGAAGGCCACTAGTGCCAACTGCGAATCGTTTCGGCGATAAGAGTCGGAGTTGTCTGGAGATCTCAGCTGTACTCGGGAGTATTGTCGTGGGAGGGCTAAGGGCAAATATGAGTATAATCAGTGCTGATGGTTGGGGAGGGACTGCGAGAAGTTCTAGGGGCAAGCTGTGAAGACGGTGACCGGTCAAGTTGTCGAGAATAGTCCAACAGCCAGAGCAGGAGAACATGCGTAGCTCCAAGCTTGTGCGACAGGATCTCGCTCAAGGTAACGACCAGGCAGTGAGTGCAAGCCCTCGCATGCCAGTGAGTCCCTCATCCCTTCGATCCGCGCCTGGAACCGAAACGCAGCCGTGGTTCTGGATGACCCTCACCCTCTCCAGCATCACCATCGTAGCTTTTGTCTTTGCCGTATGGGAGTTGATCGAAAACCATTACTTTCGTGATCTGGATTACCGCACAGTTCACTATCTTTATATTACCCGAGGGATTGCGTCTTCGCTATTACTCGCTTTTTGGGCAGCTTGGTACGTCCTTCGGCAACGGAGGGCCAGCGAACAGCAACTGCATCAATCCCGGGAACACTATCGCAGCTTGCTGGAGGCCTCTCCGGGTGCAGTCGTGCTTTACGATAAAGACTTGGTGGTGATCGAATGGAATGCTACAGCCGAGCGACTCTACGGGTTCAGTAAACTCCAGGCACTGGGACAGCGTCTGGCCACAGTGCCGCATGGAAAGGAAGCTGAGCTGCAAGCGTTCCTTGAGCGGGTCTGCAAGGGCGATCCGGTTCTCGAGGTGGAGACCCAGCGACAGCAGAAGGACGGTGCAGGCATCGACGTACAACTCAGTCTGTTATCCTTCCGCGGGGTGTCCGGCGAGAATTACTTTTTGGAGGTCACGAATGATATTCGCGAGCGAGTGCGCCTGCGGCAAGCTCTCTTGCACCTGGAAAAGTTAACAACTATGGGTCAGATGGCCGCAGGCACAGCTCATCATCTAAATACTCCGCTAGCAGCAACGTTACTTCGCGTTCAGATGATGCGAGACAGCGCCAAGGGAAGCGTTTCTACCGAGTTTGAACAACTCGAAACGAACATCCGGTTTTGCCAGCAGTTTGTGCGCCGACTACTGGATTTCAGCCGACCTCCCCAGTCCACCAAGCAGCCTGAGTCGCTGGACAGCATCCTTGAGTCCGTTCTCGGATTTCTGTCCCCGCAGATTCTTTTGAAACGTGCTCGGCTCAGCATGGATCTTGCAGCAACCAATGGCGACAAGGTCCTTGTCGACCGGAATCAGGTGGAAGCCCTGTTTATAATTTTGTTTAGCAATGCCCTGGATGCTATTGCGATTGACGGGAAAATCTCAATTCACTCTTGTCGTCCCGGTCCAAATCGGACCGAAGTGTCGATCGTGGACGATGGTTGCGGCATCATCCCTGATGATATGCCCAGGATCTTCCAACCGTTCTTCAGCACGAAACCGCCCGGGAAAGGAACCGGTCTGGGGTTGGCACTGGCCAGCAACATTCTTCAGGAGCACGGCGGCTCGATATGCATAGATAGCACTCCCCAAAGCGGCACGACCGTGCGCATCGAACTTCCGATCTGGCGAATGAGCAGCACTGACGGCGGAGGAAATCGGTGAAAAGCACCCGCCATCCTCCCTCAATTCTGGTCGTTGATGACGATGTCGGTCTGGCCAACGCCCTCCGAGATTTTCTCCTCGGGGAGGGCTATTCAGTAGAGGTGGCGCTGTCGGGCGAGGAAGCATTGTCCCTCCAGGCAAACACTCCGGGCATCTGTCTGGCACTGGTGGATCTGATCATGCCAGTTACTGACGGACTTGCGCTCATGGATGAGCTTCGGAAACGCAATCCCGAGCTGGCCGTTGTGATCATGACCGGATTCGGAACCATTGAAACGGCCGTCGAAGCCATCAAGCGGGGTGCCGAAGACTATCTTACCAAGCCATTTGATCAGGAGGCGATCCGCAAGAAAATCGGCAGGCTCATGGAGGTCTTCGACCTGCGCAGCCGAGTTGCTCAACTACAATCGAACCTCAACATGTACTCTCACTCGTTCGAAGCCTTGGTCCACATCTCCCCGCTGATGAATCGCGTTGTTGAACAGGCGCGCACAGCTGCCGACACGGACGCTTCGATTTTGTTAATCGGGGAAACGGGCACAGGTAAGGAGATGCTCGCGCGCGCCATTCACGGTGCCAGCCGGCGATCATCGGCACCGTTTGCTCCTCTGAATTGCGGCGCTCTTCCCCGGGAGTTGGTCGAAAGTGAATTGTTCGGTTTCCGCCGCGGCGCTTTTACCGGAGCCTATTCCGATGCGATGGGCCTGTTTGCTGCAGCAAATCGCGGGACGGTTTTCCTTGACGAGGTTGGGGAAATGTCTCGGGATACCCAAGTTAAACTGCTTCGTGTACTCCAGGAAAGGGAACTTCGCCCCGTTGGGAGTCCCCGTTCGATTTCTGTGGATGTGCGGATCATCGCGGCAACAAATCGGCCACTGGCAACCCTGCGGAGCGAGCAATTGCGAGATGATTTCTATTTCCGGATCGCTACTGTGACGATCGAGGTTCCACCTTTGCGGAGTCGCCCTGAAGATCTTCTGGTGCTGGTGCAGCATTTTGCAACGTCTCTGGCGCAGCGCTATGAACGTGAGATCACTGTCAGCCGTGGCGCGCTGGAGTCGTTGTTGCATTATTCGTTTCCTGGCAATGTCCGGGAACTCGTAAACATGTTGGAAAACCTTGCCGCGTTGTCCCGTGATGATCCGCAAGTGATTACCGAAAGAGATGTGAAACCCTTGTTCGACATGAGTAAATCGGAACAAACTACGATGACTCAGGTTGAACCGTCCCTGACTCTCGAACAGTGGGAGCGAATGGCTATCGAACGGGCTTTGCGACAGTGCAAGGGGAATCGCACTCAGGCCGCATCGTTGCTAGGCATCTCCCGAGATACTCTTTACCGCAAGGTAAAAGAATTCAAAGAGACGGTTTGACGGTTTCGCAGGCATCGTTTGGCAGCGGCGAAGCGTCCGATTATCCGACAATGCACCGAGACGAAACCATCCCTGATGCGCGGATCTTCCAGGGTTCGCAGCTCGATCGATAAGCTTGCATCCTCTCAAATCCAAATGACTTCCCAAGTATTTGCTCGACTTAGAGCAATTTGAGCACTACCTCGTCATTGGCTGCCCACATGCCTGTGAGATCTCGAAGGAAAAGCATGCGAAACAGCCGTGAACGCTCGCTGTGGAATCTGCGTTACCCGATCTTCTGGTTGACCTTGGCGGCATCGGCGCTGGCGGCTCTCACCACCGTAGTCGTCACCCAGGACCGACAAACGCTCCTGCGCTGGTCCGTATTTCTTTTTGCTAATCCTCAGCAAGGGAGCACCTTATTCCGGGAAAAGGGGTGTGTCCGCTGTCATTCTGTGAATGGAGTTGGAGGAAAAGTGGGGCCGGATCTGGCAGGGGCGGGGGGGCACCCTTCCGATCTCGCCTTTCTGGTCACGGCGATGTGGAATCATGCGCCGAACATGTGGGAGCGCATGCGGGCCGACAACGTCTCCTACCCAACGTTAACTTACGAAGAAACGGCTCAGCTGATTGCCTATCTATATATGGCCAGTCACATGGACGGACCGGGAAATGCGTCGCACGGGAAGCGGCTGTTCACGTCCAAAGGATGCATCCGATGCCACACTGTCACGAACAGGAATGGCGAGCAGCGTTCGCTTTGGACTGCGTTGGGAGGAGCAGATACACCGATGGCATGGACCGAAGCCATGTGGAAGGGCGCGCCAGTAATGGAAGACGCAATGCGGAAAGCAGGGTTAAGGTGGCCGATCCTTGATGGTTCTGATCTCAATGATCTATTTGCGTTCGTCCAAGGAAGCAGGGACCACTATGCGACCGGAGCACGGGATTTCCCCGGGGACCCGGATCGCGGCTGGCAGGTCTTCCAGGACAAGTCCTGCATCACGTGTCATCAGTTGAAGCAGGATGGTTCTATTCTGCAACCGGGAAAATGGCTGGCTCCCACATTCTCCCAAGTAGGCGAGCTAATGTGGAATCATGCGCCAGAGATGCGGCGCGCGATGCAGAGTCAAGACATTGCGAACCCAAGTCTTACAAACCAAGAGATGACTGACTTGATTGCGTTCGTATACAGCTTGCGTTATTTTGATCCGTCTGGCTCACCAGTTGTTGGCAGAAGCATTTTTAACTGGCGAGGCTGTAGCCGTTGTCACGGCGAAGACGCACAGGGTACCAGCATTGCCCCAGCTCTGCGTGGCCGGGGAAGGAATTACAACTCGATTTCCCTGGCGACCGCACTGTGGAGTCACGGCCGGGAAATGTATTACCTCTCGCAGAAATCGGGGCTCGATTGGCCAACCTTGCAGGAAAACGATATTGGAGACCTGCTGGAGTTCTTGAACTCGCCGATTGCACAATTCCAAGCGCAAAAGCAAGAGTAATTCGTTCGCACCTCCCTCGAAAGTGAAAGATACTCCGGCTAGGAATTGGTTGTCCAATTTTCGGGCAGCGCCTGATTTTCAGACACTAATCCTGCGTATAGTTTGGTGAGAAGAGGATTTCAATAGGACTTCGTATACGTCTATCACTCAGGTCTAACAGCACTTAGCTTGGTTCACCTTCGCGACAACGTTGAGTAGACGTGTTTTCAGTTGGCCCCGCGCATGCCTCTAAACCAAATGGGAAGCGCTCCCCGTAAGGGGAGAAATGGGCATGAGGCGAACGGGAAGGCTCACGAGCAGCACTCCGAATTCGGCCCTTCTTCTCGCGCTCGGCTTCCCAGAATCTCTGCGTTGCCACGATTCAGATACACCGATGCGAGGAGAAGACATGCAAAAGATCCTGGGGAAGATGAAGAAATACAGAGTTGGCTTGGCCTTCTTGGCTGTTTTCCTGCTCGCGGTCGGATTGCCAGCCACATCGCAAGCAGGGACCGACCAAGAAGGCCAGAAAATCTTCCATGACAAATGTGTCCGGTGCCACGCAGAAGACGGAAGTGGGAATGCGGTCATCGGGAAGGCCCTCGGAGCTGCGGACCTTCGTTCCGATGCTGTCCAGAAGAAGTCCGATGCAGACTTTTACATCCAGATCGAGAAGGGAAAGGGCAACATGCCGCCCTTTGGACCTAGCTTGGACAAGGCTCAAATCAACGCACTGGTCGCATATGTTCGTGCATTCGGCAAGAACCAAGCGGCTAGTAAGAAGAAATAACGTAACCGTGAACCTGACATGAGCCTTTCGGACGCCAAGAAAAAAAGCGTTTCCGCACAGAAGGCTAGACAAACTCGTCGCGCCGGTTCTCTTCGGGGGGGCCTTGGGGTCGCACTCTTGGTCTTCGGATTGGCGGTTCTGGGAGCTTTGTGGATGGCGAGGGCGGCGGAGAAAAGTGGGAGGCCCGCCGCTCTTTCCTCATCCGCGCAGACGGGCGATGATGCGCAGCCAGCGAAAGTCTCCACTGTCTTTACTCCTGCTCATCAAACTGTTCTTGATGCAGTCAGAGAATTCTTATTCTTGCAATCCACGCCTGTCCAGCCGATCGCCTTCAATCACAAGGTTCATCTCCAGCATGATTTGCAATGCACCAGTTGCCACGCCGGGGTAACTCAAGGACCCGACGCCGGAATTCCCAGCGTCACCTTTTGTATGGCTTGCCATCAAGTAATCGCTTCGGGGAAACCGGAAATCAAGAAGCTCGCTGCCTATGCTGCCGAAGGCCGGGAGGTCCCCTGGCAGCGAGTCTTCTGGTTCTATCCCACGGCGCACGTCCAGTTCTGGCACGCACCTCATATTCGCGCTGGAGTTCCCTGCGAGCAATGCCACGGCGACATGTCGCAGCGGACGGTCGCTGTAAAGACAATCGATCTAACCATGAACTTTTGCCTCACCTGCCACAAAGCGAAAGGAGTATCGGTAGATTGCACTACCTGTCACTACTAGGACATCTGATTCCCGCGGCCTCCGATTGTCGATCCGCGCGAGTGAGTGTTGGAGCTCGAAAAACATGAAACGGCGAGATTTTCTGAAACTATCCGCAATGAGCGGTGCAGCGTTCGGACTGGAAGGTTGCAGCAACCGAGGCACACAGCTCATTCGTTTCATTCCTGAAGAGAACTTGATTCCGGGCGTCGCCATTTGGAAGCCGAGTATTTGCACTCTGTGCCCCGCAGGCTGTGGCATTCAAGCCCGGGTCATGGAAGGCGAAGCCGAGGTTGTCCGGAACGGCCAGTTGGGCGTTGTCAAAATGGGATTGGCCAAGAAACTGGAAGGCAATCCCGAACATCCGGTAAACCACGGAAAGCTCTGCGCGCGGGGCCAAGCTGGGCTGCAGGTCGCCTACAATCCCGACCGCATCCAGCATCCGCTCAAGCGCCTTGGGCAGCGCGGCTCGGGGCAATTTGCACAAATCACTTGGGACGATGCTATGCAGGAACTTCTGGCCCATCTTGGCCCTCTGACCTCCCAAAAGAATCCCCCAACTCTGGCTTTCCTTACGCGACCCCTCCGTGGACAACGGCGAAAACTGATTGGGCGATTTCTTTCGGGGTTCGATAGCGCGCAACTTATCCCGTTCGAACTGTTTGACGATTCGGTACTTCGGAAAGCAAATTACCTGAGCTTCGGCTTCGATCAACCACCGACCTTGGACCTTGCCCGTTCCGCTTACTTGGTCTCTTTTGGCGCCGACTTCCTTGGAACATGGAATTCTCCTGTGGCACAAAGCCTGGCCTATGGCACGATGCGCCAGGGCCGTTCGGGGATACGGGGAAAGTTTGTGCAAGTTGAATCCCGCATGTCCCAGACCGGCGCAAATGCGGACGAGTGGATTCCTGCGCGGCCCGGCACAGAAGGTGTGCTCGCCCTAGGGCTTGCACATGTCATTTTGGGCGAGCATCTCCGAGCGGCAGGTGCCGCGGGCAGTGCCGGGGCCCTAATCGACGGATGGCACGATGGCCTGCCGGATTACCCTCCCGAGACAGTTGCCTGGAAGACCGGCGTCGCTCCGGAAACCATAACGAGATTAGCCCGCGAGATTGTCTCGCACTCCCCCTCGGTGGCTCTCGTGGGTGGCGCTCCACTTGCACAGACCAATGGATTATTCACCGCTCTAGCCGTTAACGCTCTCAATGAACTCCTCGGCAGTGTAATGAAGTCCGGTGGCCTCCTTTTCACTCCTCAGCCACGGCTTTCCTCAGCTGAATCCCGCGAGGCGCCGCCGACCGCTGCTTCTGTGCGCGAGCTTGCACAGCAGATTCTCTCGGGCCAGCCCCGGCCGGTCGAAGTCGTGCTACTTCATGAGGCCAATCCTGTTTTCGCCACGCCACCGGAATGGCACGTGAAAGAGGCTCTTGATCAAGTCCCCTTCATCGCCAGCTTCGGGAACTTCCTCGACGAAACGAGTAACTTCGCTGACTTAATTCTCCCCGATCACTCCTATTTGGAATCGTGGATTGATGATGTTCCGGAAGCGGGAGCGACAAAAGCGACGGTCAGCGTAGCGCCGCCGACGATGCTGCCCCTCCATGACACCCGCGCCATGCCGGATGTCTTACTCGACGTCGCCCATCGTCTGGGCGGACGGACGAGTCAAGCTTTGCCTTGGAGAAGCTATGAAGAGATGCTTCAAGCGACACTCGCGCCACTGCGGCATCTTTCCGGCTCGATCAGCGCCGATAGTGATGATGAGTTCTGGAAAAAAGTGAAGGAGCAGGGTGGCTGGTGGAGCGTGAACGGGAGCGTTGCTCCAAGGCCACAAACTCCTTCACGTTCCTTCCGCCCATTCAAGAACCAGGAACCGCAGTTCGACGGATCGACGACGGAATTTCCATTTCACTTCCTGCCCTACGCTTCGCAGCAGTTTTTCGACGGTACTCTTGCGAATTTGCCGTGGATGCAGGAGATGCCGGACGTCCTCTCCACGGGGATGTGGAGCAGTTGGGTGGAAATCAACCCGCAGACTGCGGGGCGCCTGGGAATCGAAACGGGCGATCTCTTGGAGGTTGCTTCCCAACACGGCAAACTTCGCGCTCCGGCGCTTTTGTCTCCAGGCATTGCGCCGAATGTCATTGCCATGCCCGTTGGCCAGGGGCATGAGCAGTACGGGCGCTATGCCAGCGGTCGCGGTGCCAATCCTCTTAAGATTCTGGCGCCCCAACTCGAACCGACCACGTCTTCCTGGGCTTGGGCGGGAACACGGGTGAGTGTCGCACCAGTGGGTAAAGGCGAATTAATCATGTTCTCGGGTGGTCCAGTGGAATGGGGCCAAGAAAAGGTGACCCGGTAACCTGGACCGCTCACCAGCGGCGGTGAGGAGGAGGGCTAATGGCGCGTAGATGGGGAATGGTGATTGACCTCGACCGTTGTACCGGTTGCGAAGCGTGCGTTGCGGCTTGCCACGCCGAAAATAACATCGCCACGGTCGGCGATGCGGAGGCCGCCCGAGGCCGGGCGATTCACTGGATTCGTGTGGAACGCTATTGGGAAGGAGAATATCCGAACGTGCGCGTGATGTTCCGGCCCATCCCCTGTCAACAGTGCGACGCCGCACCTTGTGAACCAGTCTGCCCCACATATGCCAGCTACCACAACGCGGATGGCCTCAATGCGCAAGTTTACAATCGCTGCATCGGCACCCGCTATTGCGCCAACGCTTGCCCGTACACGGTGCGGTACTTCAATTGGTTCAATCCCGTTTGGGATAAGCCGCTGAACCTTCAACTCAATCCCGATGTATCGGTCCGCGAGGCAGCGGTCATGGAAAAATGCACCTTTTGCATTCAGCGCATCAAGGCGGCAGAGATCAAGTCCGAGATGGAGAAACGCGAGATCAAGGACGGAGAATTCAGCCCGGCATGTGTACAGTCCTGTCCTGCGGGTGCCATGGTCTTTGGTGATTTGGACAACCCAGATAGCATTGTGTCTCGTCTTTCGCTGTCCGTCCGAGGCACACAACTGCTTTCCGAAGTGGGTACCTATCCGAAGGTGACCTACCTCGAAAGAGAGTCTTCACGTGGCGACGAATAGCATTGCGCAAACCAATGCGGTTCGTCTCAACGACGACCGGATCAGCCAAGATCTGCTGCGCCCAGTCTTCCATACGTCTCGGAGGTTTTACGCGATCGCTTTACTCCTCGCCGTGCCGGTAGCGGCGGCCCTTGCGGCCTTTCTCTACCAAGTCTACTCCGGGATCGGCGTTGCAGGCATCACACGTCCGGTCTTTTGGGGCTTCTATATTACGAACTTTGTCTTCTGGATCGGTATCAGTCACGCCGGAACACTCATTTCTGCCATTTTGCGCTTGACAAACGCCGGCTGGCGGCGCCCGGTCACTCGGTGCGCCGAAGCGATTACCGTTTTTGCACTTGTAATTGGCGCTTCATTCCCTGTGATTCACCTCGGCCGGCCGTGGCTGTTCTTCTGGCTCATTCCGTATCCCAGCGAACGCGGCATCTGGCCAAATTTCCGGTCGCCCCTGCTCTGGGATTTTTTCGCTATCAGTACCTACATTACGGGCAGCCTGACTTTCCTTCTCCTCCCCATCATTCCCGATTGGGCCATGGTTCGGGATAAAGCATCGGGATGGCGCAAGAGAATCTATACGGTTCTAGCACTCGGATGGCGCGGTACCCCCAGGGAATGGCATCGGCTTGAAATGGCGATGCGCATCATGGCAGTCGCCATCATTCCTGTCGCTGTTTCGGTTCATACAATTGTTTCCTGGGATTTCGCGATGGCGCCCGTTCCGATGTGGCACTCCACCGTCTTTGGTCCCTACTTCGTGGCAGGAGCGATCTTCAGCGGAATTGCGGCCCTGATTATCGCCATGGCTTTCTTGCGCAAGTTCCTCCATTTGGAGGAGTACCTGAAGCCGATTCATTTTGACAATCTCGGCAAGCTCCTGCTGCTGATGAGTCTTTTGTGGATCTACTTCATTTTCGCTGAACGCCTGACGGTATGGTATGGCAACGAGACTTCAGAGATGTCTGCTTTCTGGTCAATCCAGCGGGGGAAATTCGCAATTCTCTTCTGGATTATGGTTTTCTGCAATTTCCTGATTCCCTTTCCGATTCTCGCGATCAAGAAACTGAGGACTATTACTGGCACTGTCATAGCGTCCATAACAGTCGTGATCGGGATGTGGCTTGAGCGGTTCCTGATCATTGTTCCCCCATTGGAGCACAAGTACCTTCCCTATGCCTGGGGGAATTACCGCCCGACGTGGGTCGAAATCACAATCA
>Ga0307374_10003750_pt1 | contig 25761 bp, 28 predicted proteins | sample OX3MG_FD_202532 | JGI IMG/M metagenome (GOLD analysis project Ga0307374, IMG submission 202532) | Soil microbial communities from Risofladan, Vaasa, Finland - OX-3 | ecosystem: Environmental > Terrestrial > Soil > Coastal area > Acid sulfate soil | place: Finland: Risofladan, Vaasa | collected...
GGAGCGACGGTGATCGAGTCACCCGTGTGTACACCCATCGGATCGACATTCTCGATGCTGCAGATCACAACGCAGTTGTCGGCGTGGTCGCGCATGACCTCGAGCTCGAACTCTTTCCAGCCGGCGATGGAGCGTTCGACGAGAATCTCGCCAATGGGCGACGCGGCGATGCCTTCGCCAGCCAAACGCACCAGTTCGTCGTCGCTCGTCGCGATGCCGGTGCCGGCTCCGCCCAGGATGAAACTGGGGCGAATCATGACCGGCCAACCGATCGACTTGGCGATCGAGAGGGCGCCGTCGATCGAGCGGGCGAAATCCGACTCCGGCACGGCCAAGCCGATGTCGGCCATGGCCTCTTTGAACTGTTCGCGGTCCTCGGCCGTGGCGATCGACTCAGGCCTGGCGCCAATGACCTCGACGCCCAGGCGCTCTAAATCACCGCGACGAACGAGTTCCATTGTCAAGTTCAATGCAGTCTGCCCGCCGAGGGTGGGCAACAACGCGTCGGGCCGTTCGCGCTCGATGATATCGATCAGAACGTCCGCGTCGAGGGGCTCGACGTAGGTGGCGTCAGCCGTGGCGGGATCGGTCATAATCGTGGCGGGATTCGAATTCACCAGCACGACGCGGTAGCCCTCACTGCGCAACACTTGACAGGCCTGGGTGCCGGAGTAGTCGAACTCGCACGCCTGGCCGATCACGATGGGGCCCGAACCGATAACCAGTATCGACGAGATGTCGTTGCGGCGAGGCATTAGTGAAGTTCCAATGAGTTGTTTCGCAGCAGCGAGTCAAATCGATCAAAGAGATAACGGGCGTCGTGGGGACCGGGTCCCGCTTCGGGGTGGTACTGCACCGAAAAGCAGCGTTCCTTCGTGTCGTAGATGCCCTCGATCACGCCGTCGTTCAAGTTGACGTGACTGATGATCGCGGTCCTCAGCGATCCCGGGGTCACCGCGTAGTTATGGTTCTGCGACGTGATCTCAATCTTGAGGGTAAGGAGGTCCTGGACCGGATGATTGCTGCCGTGATGACCAAAGGGCAACTTGAAAGTGGATCCGCCCAGTGCGTCAGCCAAGAGTTGGTGGCCGAGGCAGATGCCAAAGATCGGCACCGTACCTAGTAGCTCTTCGAGCACCCGGACTTGCGCGCCCAGCGCCGCGGGATCGCCGGGCCCGTTCGAGAGAAAGACACCGTCGGGCCGCAGGGCCCGAACCTCGCTGGCGCTGGCGTTGGCGGGCACCACGGTCAGGCGAAAGCGGCGCGCGAGCTCGTGCACCATGGTCGTCTTGATGCCGTAATCGAGGGCCACCACGTGCAGGTCCCCGTGCCCTCGGGTGTAGGACTCACGAGTCGAGACGGTCGTGACGTAGTCAGCGCCGTCTGTGCCCCTGGCGTCGCGCGCCGCGCGCGCGACGAGCTCGAGGTCGCCGTGGCCAAAGGCGCCCGCCAGTGCGCCGTGTGAGCGTAGGTGCCGGGTCAGACGTCGCGTGTCTACTCCGACAATCGCCGGTACGCCGTGCTGGCGGAGGAAGCCCTCGAGAGGACCGACGCTGCGCCAGCTCGAGGGAACGTCGGTGAGATCGCGCACCACCACGCCTTGGCACCAGGGGCGAAGGGCCTCTTCGTCGAGTGGCGTCACGCCGTAGTTACCAATATGGGGATAGGTAAAGGCGATGATCTGACCGGCGTAGCTCGGATCGGTAATTATCTCTTGATAGCCGCTCAGCGCAGTGTTGAACACGAACTCACCCGACGTGACGCCGGACCCAGGGAGGTGACCCGCGGCGTACCCCTCGAACGTCGCGCCGTCGTTGAGCACCAGAGAGGCGGGCGGGCGAATCACACCAGCGCCCCGCCGTGCACGACCAATTCGCCCTTGGCGACCAAAGCGCGCACCTTGCCGAGCATGGCGCGCCCGTCATAAGGAGTGTTCGTGGCACGGCTGTGCAGCGCGTCGCGTCGGACGGTCCAGCGTTGAGCGGGATCGAACACCACCACGTTGGCGTGCTCGCCCGCGCGCATGGCGCCGCCGTGCGCCCCGTGACGCGGTCGCCGGTCACCAGCGCGCAGTTGCGCGACGCGGGCCGGTCCTCGACTGAGCAGTGAAAAGAACGTCAAGGGGTTCGACGATTCCGCGCCCAACGCCTCGTAAGTCAAGGCCGCCACGTGTTCGAGGCCCAGCATCCCCGGCGGCGCCTCGTCAAAGGGAAGGTCCTTCGTTTCGGGCGCGTGCGGCGCGTGATCCGTCGCGACGGCGTCAATCTGACCGGCGACCAACGCCGCGCGAAGCGCCGCCACTTGCGCCGCTGCACGAAGGGGCGGGTGAACCTTGAAGATTGGATCGAAGGTCGTCATCGAGTCCTCGTCCAACGTGAAATGGTGGGGCGCGACTTCACAGGTAACGGGGAGTCCCTCGAGGCGCGCCGCGACGAGCATCGCCACCGATCGCGCCGTCGAGAGGTGTAAGAAGTGCATCGGACACCCCGTCAAGCGCACGAGTTCGAGGTCACGCATGACCATTAGTTCTTCGGCGAGCATGGGTCGTCCGATGAGCCCGAGGCGGCTACTGACCACACCTTCGTTCATCGACCCCCCCGCGGCCAACCGCTCGTCCTCACAGTGTTGCGCCAGGCACACGCCCAGGGGCCGGGCGTAAACGAGCGCTCGACGCATGAGCGAAGGATCCTGGACGCCGATGCCGTCATCGGTGAAGATCCGAACGCCGAGCGCGGCCATCTCGGCCATCGGCGCGAGCAGCTCGCCTCGGCGACCTTGAGTGATGGCGCCCGCCACGGCGATGTCGAGCGCCGTACGCGCGCCGCGATCCAAGACGTACGAGACCAGGGCCGGATTGTCCAGTGCCGGCTCGGTGTTGGGCATCGCTACCAGGGCGCTAAAGCCACCCATCGCGCCGGCTTGGGCGCCCGATTCGATCGTCTCGGCCTCTTCGTGACCGGGCTCGCGCAGATGCGTGTGTAAATCGACCAGTCCCGGTCCCACCCAGCAGCCCTCGGCATCGATCTCCAACGCCCCGCGGGGCGCCTGCAGGTGCGGGGCGACTTCGCGGATGAGTCCGTCCTCGATCAAGACGTCGCCCACCGCACTCGAGGTTTCGCCCACCACCAATCCCTGACGAAGGACCACGGCACTCACGGCGATTCTCCCTTGGTCCCCGCCACGCTCAAATAGAGCACGGCCATTCGAACGGGCACGCCGTTGGCGACTTGTCGGTCGATCACCGCGGCACGAAGATCGGCGACGCCCGAGTCAATCTCCACGCCTCGGTTAATCGGTCCGGGGTGCATGATGATCGTCTCGGGACGCAGCCGTTGAGCTCTTTCTAGAGTGAGTCCGTAGGTCGTGGTGAACTCACGCAACGTCGGAACGAACGAGCCCGATCCTCGCTCGCGCTGGAGACGCAAGAGACCCACGACGTCGGCCCAGGCCAACGCGTCCTCGAAGTTACTGGCCCGCGTCACCGGCCAACTGCCAATCTCCTCGGGTAGGAGCGTTCCGGGCGCGGCCACGCGCACCTCAGCTCCCAGGGCCACGTACGCTGCGACGTCACTTCGCGCCACGCGACTGTGTCGTACGTCACCCACAATCAAGATTCTTAGGCCTTCGAACAGTTCCGAGCCCGTCTCTCGCCCCGTCGATCCCAGGCGTTCGGAGAGAATCTGGCGAATCGTGAAGGCGTCGAGAAGACCCTGGGTGGGGTGTTGGTGTTGCCCATCCCCACCGTTAATGACTCGCACGTGGGGTACGTAGCGACTCACTTGGTGAGCGGCGCCACTGGACTGGTGACGCATAACGACCGCGTCGATGCCGAGGGCGTCAATCGTGGCGATGGTGTCGCGCAGCGATTCGCCCTTTTTCACGCTGCTCGACGCGATAGCGAGCGAAAGGACGTCCGCGCTCAATCGCTTAGCGGCCGTCTCGAAACTGAGCCGAGTGCGCGTCGACTCTTCGAAGAAGAGCGAAGCCACGACGCGGCCCTTGAGAGCGGGCACCTTCTTTATCGTGCGTTGATTGACTTCCACGAACGACTCGGCGGTGTCGAGAATCTCCACGATCGCCTCGCGCGACAGATCGTTGAGCGAAATCAGGCTCTCGCCACGTAACGAGTGGATCATGGCGCGGTCCTCGAGCCAATCCAGACGCCATCTAAGTTGGCCACGATGGCTTCGTCCAAGGAGGTGGGGAAGTTCTTGCCCACAAAATCGGGGCGAATCGGCAGTTCTCGATGTCCCCGGTCCACCATCACCGCGAGCTGCACGGCGCGCGGACGTCCCCAGTCGGTCAGCGCGTTGAGGGCCGCTCGGATGGTGCGACCGGTGAACAGGACGTCGTCGACCAAGACCACGGTACGACCCGTCAGGTCATGATCGATCGACGTCGAGGACGCAGGAGGAACTGGATTGAGTAAGAGATCGTCGCGATAGAACGACACGTCGAGCAGGCCCAGCGACGTCGATTCACCCGTCACCTCGCTCAGCAATGTCGAGAGTCGGCGGGCGAAGGGCTCGCCACCCGTTTGCAGTCCAATGATCGAAAGCTTGGACACCACGTGATTTCGTTCGACGATCTCGTGCGCCATCCGCTTCAGGGCTCGCGCTACGTCGTCCGACGAGAGAAGCTGGCTCTTTGCAAAAAACGTCAGGCCGCGTTCGCGCGCCTGACGTTCGCCCTCGGTACCCATGTCACTCCTGTCGTACGAACCTCACGGGGTCTGCTTCACGACAATCTTGAATTCACTCTATCAAAAGGGCACGCGGACTTCGAACTAGGGCTCGGACGCCTCATCAACGTCTTCGGCAGTCGTCGAAGTAGGTGTTCGCCCAGGTCGAAAGGACGCCACCGATTGCACTGGATCGCGCAGAGTGATTCGATCGATGACATTGGAGAGCGAACCCTCTTCAGCAATCGCTCGACGAATGATAACGATGAGCGCAGGCACTGCCCAGAAGTCACCGCAGACCCAAAGTATGGCGGCGCCGATCTGTTGATCGGCGAAGGGCGAAAGGGTCACGCCCGGGATATGTGCGTAGTTGGAGTACCAACTCACCGCCGTCAAAATACTCATGGACATGGCGAGCACCGTCATTATCGCGTTGGTCGCGACAATAGAACTTACCTGCCATCCCGCGCCGCGAGCGGGCTTCATCGGATACGAGTCAATCATCTGGAGCCAGAACAGCACACCGGTGACGAAGAAGCTGGTGTGCATCGCCCATACGTGAACTGCTTGATTTCGCTCGGCGAGTTCAAACAGTGCGGGGATGTGCCAGAGGACCATCACGGCGTTGAAGGAGATCAGCGCGAACCACGGCGACCGTATGAATCGGCCGACCGCGCGAATACCACGAGCCTTGTCGCTCAAATAGAGGAAGCGGCCAATGTTCCGCCGCGTCGTCACCGGCAGTGCGAACATCAACGGTATCCAGGGAGCACCCGTCACAATCAGCACCGGCGCGGCGAACACAATGAGAATGTGCTCAATCATGTGTACAAAGAAGTACCTCTCTGACCAGTAGTCGAGCGGCGAAGCAATCGCCACCAAGAGCACCGCCAAGCCGGCATAAAAGACAAGAGAATTTCGTCGTCGTCGTCGAGTGCGCGCGGGCAGCGAGTGGTGTCGAAGGCGACTGAGACCAACCTCGTTCGCGATAACGGTGATGACGGCGATGACGACGAACGGGTCGAAGGTCCAGTGCTGAGTTACGTACTCCACGCCGACGCCACCTCCCCTACCGATCGGTCGCTTTAGTCAAGGTACCGTAGTGGCGCGTTCCAAGAGAGTTCACTATGAAGTCCGCACTCGCTAACCGGGACCTCTCGTCGGATCTTCGTGGACGCCAGGGGGAATCGGAACCTCCCCCTCGTCGGCGCGTCGAGTCGCCTCCAGATCTCGTTGGTGTTCTTGCCACGCGGCCAACATCCCCTCGTACTCTTGCGCGATGGCGGGCCGTGTTCGGCGGCGCCACTTAGTCGCGACGCCGGGATGAAGGATCTTCCACCACATGTAGATCGCGAACATTCCAAGCAGCGGCCATTCGAAGACATACGCCCAACTTAGGGCGTTGCCGCGCTCAGCGCGTCCTATCTCGAACCAAAAGGCCCCCGCGCACATCGCCAAGCCCAGAACCAGCGTCAGGTGCGCCTTGAACGCAGGCGCTCCAGTTAATCGCGACCAGCTCTCAGGTTTCAGTTCGGCGTCTTTAGCGCCTTCAACCCCGTCCATGTGGTTACTTTATCTCGGGCGAATCGAGCATCCTCGCGGCGTCATTCGGTGAACTTTCTCTCCCCAAGCCTTGTGATTGGCCCCTGGGAATACGTCAGTTTCCGCTTCAAAAAAGATAGCGTGTATTGGCCATCATTACTGTGAAAATATCGAAGAGTGACGGACCGCGAGGTGACCAGTACGAATCGTGAGCGTTCCGACCCCTCTGGTGAGTTGACCGAAGAGCAGAGAGCTTCTGTATTCGGCGCCGCCAACGCTTTGGCGGACCGAAGAGCCGTGTCACGCTTTGGACGGCTACCCGTTCCTCCCAAATTCGTCATATGGACCGTTACCGTTTTACTGCTTATGGGAGTCGGGGGGCAAATCATTGATCACTACTTCGGAAGTATCGGCGGAAAAACCATCGCCGCTAAGTTGGTGTTGCCCAATTTACAGGCAACGTCCACAACCAATGTTTCTAGCGACGCGAATCTTCTGTCGCTCCAAACGTATATGGGTCTCAAATTCATCGGATCCGCGGCGGCCATAACTTTCACTCTGACGAACCAGTCAAATCAGAAATGGAGTCTCGCATCACAGAAGGGCAAAGTGGTGGTCTTGACCTTCTATAACTCGATATGCAATGACATATGCCCAGTACTGGGCGCCGAAATAAGAGAAGCGCACCAACTTCTCGGTCTCGAGAGTTCCAAGGTGGTCTTCGCCATCGTCAATACCGACCCCAATCAACATTCCGTCTCGCCCCAGAGTGAAGCGCTCCGTGAACCGCGACTTTCGAAGATTCCCTCCGTGTCGTTTCTCACCGGCAGTGTTCAGCAGCTGGATAGCGTGTGGACGACGTATGGCGTTAAGATTAACGTCGGCGCCAGAGCCAACGAAGTTACGCATAATAATGTGCTGTACTTCATTGGACCTAACGGCAAACTTGACGCGTACGCGACGCCGTTTGCATCGGAAAATAAATTCGGTCACTTCACCTTGAACTCTTCGAGCATTCATCTTTACGCCCAGGCGATAGCGGAGACAGCAGTTAGTCTTGTGCCGTGACGGATGACCTATCAGGCTTTGAAGAGATTCCCTTCGACCCGGCCACGATGGCGACCTCTTCACTGGGTATAGCAAAGGCCATTTGGTACAAACGGCCGTGGTTTCTCCTCACGGTAGTGATCGTTTTCGTCGTGGCGGTGTCAGTTATCTCTGACCTGTCCCGCCCGATCACGAAGGCGCAGGACGCGTCTTCCCAAAATGCCACAATCAAGGCAATCAACTCTGACATTAAGGAATGCGCCTTCGCTGTGAATGAGTCGTTCAATTTCTACAACGACGACGTCAGTGGGAAGTTAACGCCGTCGGAACTCTCTCAAACGACAAAATTGCTCGTCGACGATCGAACGGCCTGCTCGTTTGCCAGTCAACCGGTGTACGACTTGACGAACAACATTCAACCTACGGATACGAAGGCCGGAAAACACATTGATCGAATGAAGAGTCTCGTGGTCAAGTGGATCACGGACTACGCGTTGGCTTCGATTGACGATATTCAATACTTGTTTAAAAACCCTGGTAGGGCCTCGAAAATTCGCGATCTCTCCACTCAAGAAGCGCACCTAAGCACTGAGCGTCAATTCGCGCTGAACGAAGTGAGCGACGCCCAGAAGATCTTGGGGATGAGACTGGCAACGCTAAAGTTGCCCGTTCTACCCCACTTGATTGGCACGTGAAGAGTCTGACCTCATCGTTCAGCACCGACCTACTGACGTGATTAGACGTCTGCCCCAACCTTGACAACTCCACCGTCGCGCCGAACCGCCAACTAGGGGTTCGTTCCGAAGAATCCCCTCGTGCGGTCACGACGTACCAGTTGACAGAGCTCGTCGTCGGGATCATCTTCGGATCGCAGCCATCGGTTGAGGTTCGAAAAAACCAGCGGTATAAACGCACCCGCGGCGATAAACCACATGGCTCCCGCAGTGAACTGTTGATCAACGTACGGCGATAGATCAAGGCCAGCTCTGTGATGGAATACTGGAGACCAAGAACTGTGCGTCATTGCCATGAGATAGGCGGTGACCCAAACGGTCCACATCGCGATGGCGGAAATTCCAATTCGATAGGGTCTCGTCGTACTTGGACTTAAGGGTGGAGAATCAACGAGTTCAAACCACAAAAGTGCGCCGCCGACGACGAGTGTAATCGACTCAACCACCACGAGCCACGCGTGACGACCGAGCAAGTCAACCACCGGTGCGGACCGCCACAGAATTGTCTGACCCATAAAGAGCAGCAGTAACGAAACCGAACGCTGGTGCCCTCGACGCCCGACCCGAGAGAGTGCCCACCGATCGAAAAGTTTGCGAGGTCCCGGCGAAACGAGGGCTCCGTCACTGCTAAAACGAAGCGGCTCACCCGACGCGAGGACCAGCAGACGCCAGGGACCTCCGGCGACGAGTAAGGCGGGGATGACGATCGCGAAGAGACAGAATTGGATGGCCTGAACGAACTCGTACTGCCTCGACCAGGTCTCTAACGGCGGAATGAGAAACAGGAGCCAGAGACCGAGACTGGCGATTACGAGGGTCGTTCTAAAGTAACTCTTACGTCGAATCTCCGTTGCCCGAAGTGATTCTCCGCTCACTCCGAATGATGACGCTGAAAGAATCCCCATATGCAAACTCCAAAGAAGACGCCGAGCAACACCACCAGGGTCTGAATCTGGGGACCGATAAAATTGTCAACACCTAGCATCATCAACACCGAGCCTTCAACTATTAAACTTCTCTCCGAGCCACCACCGTACGACTACAAAAATTGTCATGCATCCTAAAGCAGATAGAACATCGCAAACAGCAACGTGCTCGCCAGAGCAATAAATCCCCAGAAATAGGTCATGGCGGCAACGTTGGCCCTAAAGGACTGCGCCGTTGGGGCCATTGACGTCATCGGATTTGCACCGCCCAGTTCAGTTCGAAGTCGCGAAGCGCGCGCCAGAGTCGTCTCGAGCCAGTAGGTACCGGCGGATATCGTGATGATGTTAATCACGGCGTAACCGATGAACGTCGACGCGTAACCGCTCGAGCCCGGGTAAAATGGAACCGCCGTGAACTCCCAGATCTGGAGAAGTAGCGCGACCAATCCAGCGCCAACGCCCGTCCAGCCCGCTACCTGCCAGTCGAGTACTGCGCCCTTGCGGAGACGAGTCTGACCAAAAATGGCGAACAACGTTGTTAAGAGCATGAGCGAATAGATCGCCCAGCCGATACTCGTGGGCGCCGTGACGTGATGCGGACGCCACAACAGTCCGTTGTTACTCGAACGCAAATAAAAGTAGCTAAAACAAAGCGACGCCACGAGGAACGTGTACATTCCGATGAAAAGGCGTCCACCGCTCCAGATAGAACCAATGTGTGCCCGAAGTTCAAATTCGCGCTCTTCGGGAGTGTCGCTCATCCTCTTGGGATTTTTGAACGTGTCCGTCATACCCTTACTCTCCGCTCCCTAATTAGCCGGGTCGTCGCCGGAAGTTGATGAACTACTGGCATAAACATTGCGCTCGTCACCGAAGTCAGCCAGCGCCGGTGCGTTCTCTTCGCTGTAGTGGTACGGGTCGGTCATGATCACGGGAATGCGCTCAAAGTTGTACAACGGGATCGGATTCGCCGTCTGCCACTCAAGTCCCAGAGAGTCCCAGGGGTTGGCCGGCGCCTTTTCGGGGCTAATAAACATTGACCACATCAGGTTCGCCACAAAGATCAGCAGCGAAGCACCTAGGAGGAACTCGCCGACTGACGAGATGTCATTTAAGGTCTGCAGATTCTGCGCGTAGGTGAAAACTCGGCGCGGCTGACCTAAAATTCCAATGAAGAACATTGGAAAAAAAGTCAAGTTGAAGAAGATGAACATTGTCCAAAAGTGCCACAAACCGAGCTTTTTGTTCATCATGCGACCGGTCATCTTGGGCAGCCAGTAGTACAGGCCCGCCATAAAGGCGAAGACAAGTCCTCCCATGATCGTGTAGTGGAAGTGCGAAAGCACGAAGAAGCCACCGTGGAGCGTCACGTTCACCGGTACATCAGAAAGGAACACTCCCGAAATACCGCCGATAAGGAAGTTGAAGTACACCGCCAGGCAGAACAGCATTGGGACTTCGAATCTCATTTTCGATCGATAGAGCGTCCCCATTCCCACCAAGAATATGAAACCGGTGGGAATTGAGATCAACTCTGTCGTAAGCATGAAGAGCGGGCGCATGTCGGGGTTGATGCCGCTCTGGAATATGTGGTGCTGCCACACGAAGAATGACAGAAGAGCAACCCCTATCATTCCCGCCGCGGCGACACGATAGGCGAAGAGCGGCTTTCGACAAAACACCGGGATTATCTCTCCCACGATGCCAAAACCCGGCAAGGCCATGATGTACACCTCAGGGTGACCAAAGAACCAGAACAGGTTCTCCCACAGATACGAACTTCCCCCATGTTCAGTCACGTAGAACGCGGTTTGGACCGTCTTATCAAGAAGACCAAAGGTTCCCGCCGCAAAAAGTACGGGCGATGCCAGCGTTAAGAGGGCCGCCGTCGACAAAATGCCCCACACAAAAACCGGGATTCGACTCCACGTCATGCCCGGCGCACGATAGTTGACCACCGTTATCGCAAGATTAAAACCTGCCGCCATCATGCCAATGGAGATCACGGCGAATCCAAAGAGATACGACACCATGCCGGGGCCGGCTTGCGTCTGTAACGGCGCGTAGCCCGTCCAACCCGTCGGGAAGCCGCCGTAGGGCAGCGCCGAGAAGATCACGAAGTAACCGGCAACGAAGGTCCAGAGACTGAACGCTTCAATTCGCGGATACGCCATCCGGCGTGAACCAATCATGAGCGGAATGAAGTAGTTGCCCAGCGGCCCAACGATGATGGACGAGGCCATCATCATCATGATCGTCCCGTGTTCGCTGACAATCTTGATGTACGTGTCCGCGCTAAACACGTGAACCGTCGGACTCAACAGTTCGGTTCGAATCGCCATCGCGAGCAGACCACCGGTGAAGAAGAACAACAGAACACCAACGACGTACTGCAAACCGACGACTTTGTGGTCTAAATTAAAGCGAAAGTACCTAGTCCAGCCCGTGAGTTCAACCTCTTCCTTCGGCTCACGACCGACAATCTTAGCTAATGGGTAGTTCAGCGCTCCGATGCCCGCTAGCCAGCCCACCACCATGAAGATCAGCGCCAGAAGATCAGCGATCGAGTTCTGACCCGTGTTAACGACGACCGTATAGCCACTCGAGAGGTAGTTACCGAACCAGTGTCCAAATATGTAACCGAGAAAACCCAGAACGATGGCGGTGCCAACGTGTTGGCTCAACCAACCTCCACCCTTCGTCCTCGTAGATCCCATTGAGGACGGGGGAACCAGGTTGCTCTCCTCAACTACCGTCGGTCGTTCAGCGCTTATTGTCATCGCGCGATCTCCGTTTCCTTTTCAGTAACGCCTGGTCAAACTGCAAGATATTCATCATCACGATTTGGGTTGCTTCGATCCGTAAGTCTCCACCGAGCTGTACGGCGTCAACGAACCGTCCGGGTAGTAGCCCCCAGCGGCACCGTTCGCGTCTGGTACGTACGTCCAGGCGAACGCGGGCAAGATCGCAGTATTCTGAGCGTTCGCCGCTTCCGTCTTCGTCGCCCACGTCATAAAGGCCGATTGTGAAACCACTTTGCCGTAGTTGAACATGGCGCCGTGCCAGATGCCGCACAACTCATCGCAACGAACGGTGAAGTTCCCTAACTGCTGGGTCTTGGTGAACGCCACGTTGTTTATCTGCGGATTCGCGTCAGCTTTTACCGACAACTGGTACGCCCAAAAACTATGAATCACATCAAGCGACGTCACGTTAAAGCTAATGCGCGTGTTATTCGGCAAGATCAACTGGGGCGATTCAAACCCGCCAAACGTCGGGTAGCGGTACGTAAACTTCCACTGCTGAGCAATTACCTGCACAGGAAGTACTGCGTTGCTATTGGGAGTCCAGGTGCCAGTACCAGCGAGCGCCGCCGTGTCAGCTTTTATCGCCCCAGGAAATGCCCACAGCGGATTTGGTCCCTCACCACCACCTGAACCCTGTCCGACCACGAGCTCCACGATGCCAAAGGCCGCAAGGCACAAAACGGCGAAAGTGGTAATTGCAATCCAGGAGACCTCGGTTCTTTTATTGCCAGTGGCGCTAGGTCCTCCGACCGGCTCCGGGGCACCGGCCTTACCCGATCTCCAGTTCACGACCGCGTACAACATGTACGTCCACACACCAATTATGACGGGAAATGCGACGACGAACAGTACGTTAAAGTCGAATTGATCCGCGACCGCTGATGAAGTCATCCGGCCGGGCGGAGTGTGCGGGCCCACGAGGAACCAGTAGAGCAGATCCCCGACGACTGAAAGCACAATCCAAATAACCGTGATTCGACGCAAGTGGCGGGGTTCTGCCTTATTTGAATTCTCGGTATCCATGGCTAACCCACCACTTCCAATTGGCCACCCATGTAGTTCTGCGTCGACATCGGGCCGCCGTTGCCAAAGAGATAACCGAGCCCACAGGGCACGAAGCATTGCCAGTTATAAGTGCCCGGTCCCGGAGTCTTAAAACTAAACGTCTCGACATTATGAGGCGAGGAGAGTTGGCACGGACCTGCGCCACAGACGTTTGCGTTGGAGTTCACGCCCACGAGGGGCACGCTCACATTAAATTGTGGAATCGCAAAGGTATGACCAACTCCGTTTCCGGTGTTCGAGTTGTACACACTGAAGTTCTTGCCATTCAACGTCGCCATGCCAGTGACCGTGCCTTGCACCTGACCCCACTCCTGGTTACGAAGCGGGCTCCCGGAGTCGTATTGAAGAATCGTCATGTTGATCACGGTGTTCGCCGGGAGCTTCCACGACGTGTCGTGGACCCACTGACCGGTGCGCGGATCCTTGACGAGGTACGACACCCACGTCGGATGCGATCCAAATCCGATTGCCCCCACGGTCTGCACCGTCAAACTCACTGGTTGACCCGCGGCCTGAGTGTTGGTGAAGTTCATGACTCCACCGGGTACGCCTGGCGTTAGTAAAGTGGCCACGCCCCACACGACCAGACCTACCGCAACCAGGAAGAGCCCAAGAACGGTTGCCAGTCTCCCCCCCATTGACATGCTCCACCCCTCGCCACAACGCGCTCCCACTGGAACTCCGAACCTATAATAACCAGTCGCGTCACTAATGTGAAGACTTGTGAGCCAAAAAAGTAAAACTCTTTGGATTCACGTCGGCCTCGTTTTGGCAGAGACGATCTGCGTCCTGGGCCTTACTGTCGAGTATCTACGGGCCCGGTCTGGGAATACGCTCTCGTGGGCCTACGTCTTTGAGTGGCCCTTTTTCGCCGGCTACGCGGTCTACATGTGGCGCAAACTGCTTCGAGCCGAGGCCGGGGAGCCGGCTCGAAGCGACCATTTGACCCCCGATGTCATGGACCCGGCGCTCGAGACCTACAACGAGTACCTCCGGTCAGTCCATGGCGGTGCGCCCGACGCACCTCGAATTCCCCCAAACGCGGTTGAGTGAATCTGGCTTAAGTCGCGCGCACGGTGATGAATCTCTTCGCGCCCTGCGAGGTCATCCGGGGGGAACGAACGGCGCTGTCCGGAGCGTGCGGCGCGCATCGACTCTTCGAAATGCTTAGTGCACACCCTGGGAGGCCAAAAGGTTCCGTAACTCTGATACCGCCGACGCCTGGCCCGAGACACTCGAGGACGGATCGTCGGGGATGATCCAGCGAAGGGTGCCCTTGGCGTCGATGATGAACATGAAGTCGGAGTGAATACTCATCTTGTCCGTTCGCCTCATCGACACGCCGATGCCGTACGCGTTCCAGACCTTTCGAACACTCGCCAGCTGGCCCGTGAGGTAGTAGAAGTTCGTCACGTGCGCGAGACCCCGGATCGCGATGAAGTGGCGTAGATCGGACAACTGTTCGTGGTAAGGATCCGCCGCGACGGCCACGATATCGAGCTTGGCGTTGGCGGACAACCCTGCGCGCACGTGCTCGAGTTGCTGGGCCAATAAGGGACAGTCCGTAAAGCATCGAGGATCGAGGAAGGTCAACAGGGTCACGCGTCCGGGATGTTCGCCCAAGGAATACGCCTTGTCGAACTGATCGGTCAAAGTAAAGGTCGGCGCCTTGACCGACGTCGCCGAGGCCGGGCCATTGCGCGCTTGATAGAGCGTGGTCTCGGCACTGGCGAAGGTGGCGCCCGCCATGGTGAACGTCGAAAAGAGAATCATGGCCGTAGCAAAAGTGGCCACCACGGCGCCGACACTGCTGGTGACCTCACGCGGGAGGCGATGTTCGCGTGGTCCAAGGTCACGAAGTGTCGGCGAGGCGCAAAGGCCGAGCACGGCAAGAGGAATAAGTGAGTTCAAGTCAGTCGCGAGCCCGCCAAACAGTGCGGTGTCCTCGGACACCAACCAAAAGAAGACGCAGCCCACCGCGAGAATCCACACCGGCCAACGCCAACGGCGTTTGATCGACATCCACAGTCCGACCGCGCACCCCACGAGCCACATGATCACCACCAGGTTAAAACCGCCTCCCATCGACGCCGCCAACGAGCCGACTCGGCGCACCAACCACGCCAACCAGTGCGGTTGCGCGACGCTGGTCATATAGGTCGACATCGTCGCAAGGGCGTTGGTATTTCCGCCGTGCCAAAACTCCGTGGATGGCAACGACTGCAGCAGTGCCGCGAGTACCAAGACCACACTGAGAAACCGGAGGGTAAAGGTCGAGAAAAGTCGGCGAAACGTTTCGGGCGTGACGAACAACCACGCGCCCGCCACGACGTAAAAGAGCGTCGCGCCGGGCCAGCCGAACAAGAACGACGCGCCGGTGATGAAGATGCCGCCCGCCCCGTTGCCGATGAGCCAGATGAGGCCCGCCCACACCGCGGAGATACCCCCGACAATTCGGCCCGAACGACCGTTGGAGACCAGCAAGATGAGACCGATGCCGATCTGCAACCACGCCACGCCCACCGCCAAGACAATGGGGTGGCTGTTCCACACCAAGATCCCGTGTTCCATGAGCACGTGCAACCACGACGGCGTGTTGACCGTGACCGGGGCGACCACTTTATTGGCCAGCCCCAGGGGCATCGAGGCTTGGAACTGAAGGATTCCGTCGATCAGCCACATCGTGCCAAAGGCCCATCGCAGATACGTGCGCGCCCGTGGTTCGTCGAGGCCCTCGGCGGAGAGATTAAAGCGCAAGATGGCCCGGCTCAGCCCAACGATGACCATGAGGACCATGGCCAGACCGCTCAGCCACAACACGCCCGTGACGAAGAGAGAGTGGCGAAATATCGACACGACGAGCGAATTAGTCAAATCGATTGACTTGGGACTCATGCCCGGCACGAAACGTCTCCTCTAAAAGTTAATGAGTCTCACTGTAGATGCGTAACGCAAGCGGCGAGCACGCCGTTGACGAACGAGGCCGACTCTTCGGTGGAGTAGACCTTGGCAAGTTCGACGGCTTCGTCGAGCACGACCGCGGTGGGCGGAGGTTCGCTCATGATCAACTCCGCGAGAGCCAGGGTCATGATCAATCGATCGACGACGGCGAGCCGATCGAGAGGCCACTCGCGCGAGAACTGTTCAATGAGTTGCTCGATGCGAACTTGATTCTCCTCAGCCGACGTCAAGATCAAAACCGTGTACGGATCGGGCGTCACCGGCAGTTCGCCAACGATCAACGTGAACGCACGACTCTTCATGTTCGCTTCGTACGCGAGTTCCAGGGCCCTGGCGCGAGCGCGGTGGCGACGTCGACCGAGCTCGCTCAACTCACGCTCGGGTCATGTACTCACCGGTTCGGGTGTCGACCTTGATGGCCTCTCCCGGACCGACGAAGAGTGGCACTTGCACCACGTACCCCGTCTCGAGCGTGGCCGACTTGCGCGCGCCCGACACGCGGTCGCCCTGCACGCCAGGTTCGGTCTGGGCGATGGTGAGTTCCACCGACGCCGGAAGTTCCACGCCGATGATCTCCTCGTCGTACGAGATCAACATGGCCCGACCCGTTTCGACTAAGAAGTTCGTCGCCTCACCCAAACTCTTGGACGAGACTGGGACCTGATCGAAGCTGACTTGGTCCATGAAGATGTAGTCGTCACCGTCTCGGTAAAGATACTGCGTGTCACGCTTATCGATGATGGCCTGCTCGAGGCGTTCGTCGGCGCGATAGGTCCGTTCAATCACGGCACCGGTGCGCGCGTTGCGCAACTTGGTACGCACGAAGGCACCGCCCTTGCCCGGCTTGACGTGTTGGAACTCCAGGACGGTGAAGAGTCCGCCGTCAATCTTGAGGGTGATGCCGTTTTTGAGGTCCGAGGTAGAGATGGCGGCCATGGGCCTAAGTGCCTTTCGCGATTCGTGCGCAGCCCAGTCTACGCAGCGCGCGCCGTCGCTCGGTCTACGACCTGTCGAGCAGTCGGCGAACCGCGTCGAAGGCTAAGTCGTAGCTGACCGCGCCAAAACCGGCAATCGTGCCGTTCACCACCGCCGCGATGGTACTCACTTGACGAAACGGTTCGCGCGCGGCAGGGTTCGACAGGTGCACTTCGATTTTGACCCCGTCAAAGGTGCTCAGTGCGTCGGCGAGTGCCCACGACGAGTGCGTGAGCGCCCCGGCGTTCACCACCACGGCCACGCAACGCTCGCGCGCGTCACGAATCGCTTCAATTAAGTCACCCTCAAAGTTGGACTGCAGGTGACGCACGCTGTAGCCCGCGGCACTCGCTAAGGCGTCGAAGCGCGCGACGTGCTGGGCCAAAGTCGACCCGCCGTAGATTTCGGGACTGCGGGTGCCGAGTTGGTCCAGATTTGGTCCCGACAACAGTAGAATTTCGCCACTCATAGCTCTCCTTGGAATCGGTCTAGTACCTCGCGCACCACTGTGGGCTCAACGCCCGCCACCACCGTGAAGCCGCGCGGACCCGCGAGCACGAAACTCAGATCGTGGTGGGCCTTTTTGTCGTAGGCCATGGCTTCGACGATCTCACCGGTGTCGACGTACGCCGGCAGGCGTCGCACGAGTCCAAAGTGATCAAGCACGGCGTCGTGCGCGGCGACCACGCTCGCGTCGACTAAGTCCAGCGCGTGGGCCAGTCGCGCCGCGAAGGCGAGACCGGTGGCCACGGCCTCGCCGTGGCGCAGCTCATCGGGTCCGCGTCGCAACGCTAATTTCTCGAGGGCGTGCGCGAGGGTGTGGCCGTAGTTCAACAAAGACCTCGAACCACCCTCACGCTCGTCGCCCGAGACGAGGGCGGCTTTTAGACCAATCGACAACTCGACCAATCCGGCGAACGAGGTCGACGACAGGGCCCTCGCGTCTCGCCCGTCCAAGAGCCAGCACTTGGCGATCTCACCTAGACCGCTCAAGCGATCACGCGGGGACAGTGTCGCGAGCACACTCGCGTCACAGAGCACCCCGAGGGGTTGGTGGAAGGCGCCCACCAGGTTCTTGCCCGCCGCCAGATTGACACCGGTCTTGCCACCCAGGGCCGCGTCGACCTGACCTAAGAGTGAGGTCGGAATCTGGACCAGGTCGACGCCGCGTAGGTAGATCGCCGCGACGAAGCCGGCCAGATCGGTGATCGCGCCCCCGCCGACGCCCACAATGACGTCCTCGCGCGAAAGTTGTAGGTCCGCTACTTGTCCCAGAAGTTCCTCAGTCGACGCCCAGGTTTTCGCCAACTCACCTTCGGGCACCAGAAGAATGTGTTGCTCCACACCGCTTTCCAGGTCGAACCACGGTTGGCTCGCGAGCGATGGGGACGTCACGATGGCGACACTCTGGGCGCGCGGCGCGCGACTCGAAAGGAGTGCGCGTAGTTGGTGTCGAGCGCCCTCGTCCACGACGACGTCGTAACTGCGCTGGCCCAAGTCGACGGTAAAGTTCACGGTGACACGCGCTCAAGCTCGTCGAGTACGCGCTGACGTACTTCATCGGGCGAGCCCGACGAGTCCACTCGGAGCCGAGCACTCGATCGGTACCACTCCTCTCGTTGCGCGCGCAGCAGCGCGAGCGCGTGACGGTGGTCCTCGCCCAAGAGCGGCCGATCACCGTCGCCGACTCGTCGCACCAGCGTCTCATCGTCGCAGTCGAGCCACAACGTGATCTCGCCCTCGAGGAGCCCACGGGCCGCACTCGTGGTTACGACGCCAGCCCCCGTGGCGACGACCGCGTCACTCTCGAGCGCTTGAGATAACGCCTCTATCTCACGTTGGCGAAACGCCACTTCCCCGTGCTCACGCAAGTACCGCGCCGCTGGCATTCCCTCGCTCGCGGCGATCAAGTCATCGGTGTCCAGCGTGGTACATCGCCAGTACTCACCCAACCCCCGCGCCAACGTCGTCTTGCCCACGCCCGGAAGACCCACGAGAACGAGACGGGCCACGACTAGTCGGGTCGCGCGGCCGAGGCGGTCGATCCCAAATTGGCCAGGTAGCCGTTGTAGTTTCTGGTGAACTCCTCCACCGTGTCGCCACCAAACTTTCGCAGGGCCTCATTGGCGAGGACCAGCGCCACCATGGCTTCGCTCACCACGCCCATCGCCGGCACCGCCGTCACGTCCGTTCTCTCTTTGAAGGAGATCGCCGATTCACCCGACGCCACGTCGACCGTCTCGAGCACCGGACGATTCAAGGTGGCGAGCGGCTTCATCGCGACCCGGACAATGATGGGCGCGCCCGAAGACATCCCCCCCTCGAGTCCCCCGGCGTGATCGGTGCGACGTATATAACCGCCGCCTCGCGCGTGGCTCGTGTCGGTCGCGATGGCGTCATGGGACACGCTGCCTCGTTGGCTGGCCTGGGCGAAGCCGTCGCCGATCTCCACGGCCTTCACCGCCTGAATGCTCATCAGCGCCCCGGCGAGCAGCCCGTCGAGCTTGCGGTCCCAGTGGACGTAACTGCCCAGCCCCACCGGCACCCCGTACGCGATGACCTCCACGATCCCCCCGAGCGAATCACCCTCCTTGGCCGCCGCCTTGATCTCGGCGACCATCGCGGTCTCGCTCGACGCGTCAAAACAACGCACCTCGCTCTCGTCGACCTGAGCGAGCTCGCTCGGCGAGGGTCGGGTGCCCTCGGGCGTCGCCACGCCCCCTATTCGTATGACGTGACTCAACACGTCGACGTCAATTGTCGCTAGAAGCGCCTTGGCGAAGTGCCCGGCCGCGACCCGCGCGACCGTTTCACGCGCGCTCGCCCGTTCCAAGACGTCGCGCGCGTCGTCAAAGGCGTACTTCTGCATGCCCGCCAAGTCCGCGTGTCCGGGGCGCGGTGTGGTCAGTTTCTTACCCGGTGTTCCCGGGGCGGCCGACATCTCCACTTCCCACTTGGGCCACTCGGTATTGAGAATCTCGATGGCCACAGGCGAGCCGAGCGTGCGCCCGTGGCGGACACCGCCGATCAACCGCAGCTCGTCTCGCTCAAAGCGCATGCGCGGACCACGTCCGAAACCCAAACGCCGTCGCGCGAGTTCACTTGCCAGCTCATCTTCTCGCACCGAAAGTCCCGACGGCAGCCCTTCGACAATGACGCTCAGCGACGGGCCGTGACTTTCACCAGCGGTGAGGAAGCGCAACATTGTTCAATTCTAGGGTGAAGGTTTCCCCGCGTCCCTACTCAGGTGTGTAGAAGGGGTTGACGCCCGACGCGTGGTCGGTGACGTCGAGCACACCAACGAGTTCGGGGATTGCTTCACGCAACGTCGTCTCAATGCCTTGCGTCAAGGTCAGGCGACTCATAGCGCATCCCTGGCAACCGCCCGAGAGTTTGATGTAGGCCGTCTTGCTCTCTTCGTCCAGCGCCACGAGATCGGCGTGTCCGCCGTGTGCCGCGATGGAGGGATTCACCTGTTGTTCGAGCACGGCCACCGCTACCGTACCCAGGGGGCCGTCGACGCCCAGGGCCAGTATCTCGGGGGACACTCCCGGGTTCAGTTCTTCGGGCGCGGGACTGTTGGGATTGACCAGCACCAAGCCGCCCCCGCCTTCACTCGCGAACTCGAGGCGACTACCGCGAAGACGCTCGACGCTCGCCTGAGGTATGACGATGGTGACCTCGCCGTCACGGCCAATGGCGGCGTCACTGGGTGCGAGATTCAACTCTGAGAAGTAGAGGTCGTAGGAGTAGCCCGCACCACGGGTCCCGGTCACCTCGATCCACAGTGCCAGTGTCTCGCTCGGCGTCTCGTTGTTCAAGGCGTCCAGGACGACCTGGCGCGCCTCGTCGGTGAGTGTGAGCACGTCGAAGGTGTCGATTGAAGTCATGGACAAAGTCTAGAGGTGCGTCGAGGAGTGCGCCACGCCCGGTAACGTCTCTGCGTGACCGCAATACCAAGCGACGCCCACGAATGGGTGAGCTTCGAAGACACCCAGCGCGAGAGAACCTGGATGTTCGACGTCACCTTTCTCGAAAGCAACTGGACGTGCATCTTTGGCAACGGCTGTCAAGGCGTCCTCACCGGTCCATCACCGGAGTTGGTTCAAGGATGTTGTAGCTACGGCGCGCACTTCGTGGACGAGAAGGATCGTCGAAGAGTTGAGAAGGCGGCCAAGCTCCTCACCGACAACCAGTGGCAGTTCAAATCCAAGGGTAAGTCCGGCACGACCCGAGTGAAAAAGAATGGCGAAATGGTCACCAAGCTCGTCCAGGACGCGTGCATCTTTTTGAATCGGCCCGACTTTCACCGGGGCGCGGGCTGCGCGCTCCACGTAATGGCCATCGACAACAATGAGAGTTACATCCCACTCAAACCTGAGGTCTGCTGGCAACTCCCCCTGCACCGAGATGACGAAGTGCAAGAAGACGGTCACGTCGTCACACGCATCGGACAGTGGAATCGACGCGACTGGGGGGCGGGCGGCGCGGATTTTCACTGGTGGTGCACGGAGTCGGCGTCGGCCTTTGTCGGCAAGACCCGCGTCGTCGATTCAATGCGAGAAGAGTTGACCGCGATGGTCAGTGCGAAGGTCTACGACCGGCTGCGCGCGTACCTCGACAACCGCGCCACGCAACCCAAAGCCACGCGCCTGGCCCATCCCGTCCTTCGAAAACGGGCTTAGTCGCCGGCGGCGAGCGGGTCTTCTTCGTTAAAGGACGTGCGCGGCAAGGAGCCAAGTATTTCGTCGTAGCGATCCTCTTCGGCCAGGCACCATTCGGCGTGAATGTCGTCGGGCGCGGCGCCACATTCGACGCAGGTCGTGGCTCGAGGAACCGTAGAACGCTTCAGTTCTCGGGCTTCGACAAATCGGCGGTGGCGACCCTTTTTCACTTGAACTCCTCACTGGCCGCGGGCCAAAACCTGGCGGCGGCCCAACTCAACCACTCTGAGTTGAAAGTCCATACTACCAACCAGAGCCGGTTTGATAACCCCTAGCATTTGCCTGTGAGCCCAGCCTTTGATCCCCACGAGATGATTCAACGCTTTCGCGAACGTGCCGACGCGGTCAAGCGTCGGGGCATCCCTCCCGTCGAAGGTCCCGAGCGTCTGCGCTTTCTCGAAGCGGCGAACATTGACTTCCAGGACTTCGCGATGCTCGGTGACGCCACGGCCACACTCGAAGAGGGAATCTTGCGCCTCGAAATCGACTTGCGTCCACCGAGCGACTAGGGCGCCGACGCACTCGTAATACGCGCCGAACCTTCCGAGAGGTCGGCGAGGCCGCTCGCCAATGATTTGAGCGCCTTAGCGCGTGCACGAACGCTCGTCGAGGCGACGTAACACTCGTTCGCGCCCGCACCCAAGTTGGTGTACGCCTTGGACAAGAGCGTCGTGGCCCGAGCGTCGGGCGTGGGCAGTGACGCGTTGGCCGATTCGGTGTCCACCAGCAACACGCCACACACGGTGTGTAAGTCGGCGTTGGACGCAGTGGAGATGTTCAGCACGTCGGCCGCGTGGCGCGCGTCGCCCACCAGGGTCGTGGCCGACGAGCGGTAACCGCTCTGTACCACCCACGACCGCAGCGCGCTCACGGCGCTGATCGAACCGCACGCGCTAAGGAGAAGCCCACCCACGAACAGCGCGCCGAGCGCGCGAATCACGCCACGACCACGAGGTGCAATTGGTGTCGCCCTCGACGCACGACCAAGTAACGCCCGTACAGGGCGCGCTCGAGGTCAATCGGGCTCGCGGGGTCCAGGCGCTCGTTGTTGACGTACGCGCCCCCTTGCTCGAGGTAGCGACGGGCCTCGGCCTTCGACGTGGCGAGGCCGCACTTGATGAGCAATGTCACCGGATCGACGCCGCGCGCCACTTCCTCGCGCGACCACGTGGACGACGGCGCGTCCGCGACGGCCTCGAGCAACGTCGCTTCGTCAAGCTCGCCAATGGACTCTGAAAAGAGGGCGTCACTGGCCCGTTCAGCGTTCGTCGCGGCCCCCTCGCCGTGCACCATCGCCACCACCGCGTTGGCCACCGCGCGCTGGGCGCGACGTTCTTGGGGCGCGACGCGCGTCGCTTCGTCGAGTTCGCTGATGGCTTCGTGATCGAGGAAGGTGAAGTATCGCAGCAGCGCCACGGCGTTGGCGTCTTCGCTCTTGAGCAGAAACTGGTACATCGCGAAAGGGGACGTGCGCGCCGCGTCCAGCCAGACCTGTTCGCCGCCTTCGGACTTGCCGAACTTCGAGCCGTCGGCCCGGAGCAGCAACGGTGACGTCAGCCCGGCAGCGGCGTGACCGGCTGCCTTTCGAACCAGTTCCGTGCCGATGGTGATGTTGCCCCACTGGTCCGAGCCACCCAACTGCAAGGTGCACCCGTGATCGAGATTGAGTCGCAAGAAGTCGTACGCCTGGAGCAACATGTAGGAGAACTCGGTAAAGGAGAGCCCCACGTCCTCGCGGTCGAGGCGGCTCTTCACCGACTCCTTGGCGATCATTTGGTTCACCGTGAAGTACTTGCCGACGTCGCGCAGGAAATCGGTGAGTCCAATGGTCGTCAACCAGTCGGCGTTGTTGAGCAACTTGGCCCGCACCTTGCCCGCACTGGGCGTAAAATCCAAGAACCGCGCCATCTGTTCACGAATGCCCGCCACGTTGGCGTCCAACTCATCTCTCGTCAGCAGCGGGCGCTCCACGTCACGGTAACTAGGGTCGCCGATCAAACCCGTCCCCCCGCCGGCCAGGGCGATGGGGGCGTTGCCGGCGAGCTGCAGACGGCGCAGATTGCACAGCGGAAACAGATGTCCGAGGTGCAGGGACGACGCCGTCGGATCGAAGCCGACGTAGACCGTGACCGCACCGGCGCTGAGACGATCAAAGACCTCATCGTCGGTCGTCATATGAATCAGACCGCGAAAGCGCCAGTCATCTTTAACATTCATACGCGTCAGTCTACGAGACTCGTTCTTTAGAACAGAGCGTTGGAAGCGGGATAGTGAACCTGGAGCCAGAGCACCAAAGCGTGCCACCAGCCCGTCACCTCGCACACGCCAATGGCGATGAGCAGGACTCCTCCGATGACGCCGATGACCCGGGCGTGGCGACGCAACCACCTCGAGGCCGTCGCCATCCACTCCGTCGCCAGCGCCGCGACGATGAAGGGCACACCGAGCCCGAAGCAGTAAAAGGCCGCGAGGATCGATCCCCGTAGAGCCGTCGCGCCCGACGACGCCGCCGCCAGTACGAGAATCGCCGAGAGTGTCGGACCAATACACGCGGTCCAACCGAGCCCGAAGGTGAAGCCCAACGCGCCCGCGCCAAATATCGAGGCGCGCGGCAGCCAATGGATGCGACGCTCGCGCTGCAACCACTTCGATGGCCACCATCCAGCGAAGAAGAATCCGAGCGCTATCGTCACGACGCCAAAGATCTCTTCTAACACACGCTGGTGCGCCTTCAACGCGCCGCCGAATCCCCCAAAGAGTGCACCAAAGCTGACGAACACCAGCGTGAAACCCAGTACGAAGGCCAACGAACCAACAAAGGCTCGCCCTCGGCCCGAGCGTCCTTCGATTCGCCCCGTCGCGCCGCTCAAGAACGCGAGGTAACCCGGTAACAGTGGCAAAACACACGGCGAGAGGAACGAGACCAGTCCGGCCGCTATAGCTACCGGTATCGCGGCCAAAAGCGACGCCGGCAACAGTGCGATCATGCGCCACTCCGCGACATGAGTTTCGTGACGACATCGTTCCACGACTCGTGCACATCGACGTTCTCTTGGCGCGATGGCACGCTCGCCACAACCACGCTCACCCCGTCGCGCTCGAGACCCTCGCTCAGCGCGGTACGAAGCTCATCGAGCGTCGCGACCGTCGTCGCGGCGTGACCAAAGGCGCTCGCCACCGCTTCGAGGTTGTGGGGCCGAGGGGTCCCAAAGAGCTGTTCAAATCGCCCAGGCTCGATCGCCTGCGCCTGGGGCAGGAACGAGAAGATGCCGCCGCCTTGATTATCCACTACCACCAACACGCACGATCCTCCGGCGTCGCCGAGACCGTCCACCAGCCCCGAGACGTCGTGGAGCATCGTGAGATCGCCGATCAAACCCAGCGCCTTCGATCCGCAGCTCACCCCGAGAATCGTCGACACCACACCGTCGATGCCGTTCACGCCGCGATTGGCGAACGTGGCACTTAGGCGCGTCGGTGCCCACCATTCCACGTCGCGCACGGGCATCGAAGAACCCACGACCAGCGCCACGCCCGAGGCATTGCTCGCGGCCACCACCGCTCGGGCGACCAGTGGCTCGTTCAGGGAACTTGCACCGGCCTCTAACGTCACGAGCCAGCGCGCCACTTCGCTCGATGCGTCGCACCACGTGGCCGAATAGTCGCGATTCGCCACCAGCGGCGCGATGTCGCCGTGGGGCAGACCGGCGTACGCCTCGTGGATCAGCCGGTCCGGGTCGGCGACGAGACCGGCGCCGTTCAAACTGACGGTGCGAACCTGCCAGAGGCGAAGCTGTTCGGCGAGCACCCTCGACGCCGGTATGCCCCCGAGTCGTACCACGAGATCGGGCCGCGCGCGCGCGACAAAGTCCGGGCTGCGCAGGAGGGCGTCGAAGTGGGCGAGTGAGCCTTGGGCCGTCGCGTCACCCAGTACCACCCAGTCGAGGGCCACGCACTGTTCGATGACGCTGGCGGTCACGCCCGCACCGACCACGCAGAGCACCGACTGGCCCGCTATGTTGAACGACTCGACGTCGGGCAAGAGCTCTTCACCCGCACGCGGTACCATGGCCTCGGTGTCACGCTCGGGCAGCGCGAGCGCCGAGGCGATCAGCGGCTCTACGAAGGCGGCGTTTAAGTGCACCGGGCCCGCGGGCGTCGCCTCGCCGAGAGCGAAGTGCCAGAGTCGACTCGCCAACGGACGCCACGAACTGGCCGCCTCCATCCGCGCGACGCCCGGCTCTTCGAAGTGACGCACCATGGCGCCGTAGAGGTGACGCTGTTCGATCGTTTGGGGCG